>Ga0315298_1003404_pt1 | contig 25421 bp, 18 predicted proteins | sample WHS_1_MG_FD_203077 | JGI IMG/M metagenome (GOLD analysis project Ga0315298, IMG submission 203077) | Extremophilic microbial mat communities from Washburn Hot Springs, YNP, Wyoming, USA - WHS_1_MG | ecosystem: Environmental > Aquatic > Thermal springs > Hot (42-90C) | place: USA: Wyoming... | reverse complement strand
GAAGAACGACCTTATCGATCAGCTCCAACACCCGAGGGTCGCGATATTTTTCCGGTGCGAACTGATCGGGACCGATCTCGCGATCGATCACGGCGATCGCGGTAAGGTAATACGAGCTGTGATCGGCCGTCTCTTTGTTCTTGGGATATTTTTTCACCGGATCGCCCGTATGCTCCGCACATCGTTTGCTCGTAGTGATTCGGATCTCGGCGACATCTTCGGCTCGGATGTTGTGTTGGCGCACGAGGGCCAAGGTTGCGCTGAGATGGCCATGGGATGAGAAGTCCGCGATGATCGATTTGATACACGTCTCCCGGATCGCAAACTTACCTTTTGGAGGGACGACCCTTGAAAGATCGTATTCGCCCTGCATGATCGCCGCCGCAAACCCATCATGGCCCTCGATGATAGTCGTGGGACCTGTGAACCCTTTTTGAGCAAGGAAGGCAGCGAGGATGCCCGCATAGGACATTGTTGGGAAGCGGATGTTCTTGGTCATCGTGTACTCTTCAGCAGGGGTGTCGAGAATCCCTAAGACCGCATGACAGCTCCCGCAAATGCCTACCGCGTTCTCCATCTCCTCTTCGCTCAGGCCGAGCACCTTTCCGGCAAGAATGGGCATGATGTAGGCCCCTCTCGTATCGCCGTTCCATCCTTTCTTCTCCATTCCGGGGCCCGTCACCGCCTCGAGGAAAGCCAGAGAGAGATCGTATCCTGCCACGATCGTTTCGATCGCCTTCTTTCCCGAAAGATGTTCCCGCTCCCCGAGGGCCAAAACGGTCGGGATCAACTCGCTGGGGTGGTAACCGGTCCGGTAGGTTTCCCCCTGAAGGATAAAAGCCGTATCGTTGTAATCGAGATACCGAACCATCGCGCCATTGACCAGGGTCGCGTTGAGGCAGGATGTCTCAAAACCGCTCCCAAAAACCGTCGCCTCTCTGGGATGGCCTGATTCTCGAACATAGGCTTCAAGTGCCCCGCGGCAATCGCTTTCGTAGCCTCCAATCGCACAGCCCAAGGTGTCCAGGACCACTCGCTTGGTCTGATGCACCACATCCTCTGGAAGATCCTCAAATTTCACGTCCCGTGCAAATCGAGCCAACGCTCGGGCGATTCCCATGCCTCTTGCCCTCCTCGACTTCTTGTCCGGCTTGCCTTGTATTAATATTATAACAAAATACCTTTGTCAAGAGAGAAAATCGAGATGGATGTAACGCCTCAGTTGAGCGAGCGGAAGGACGACCCATGGAGGGTGAAAGGTCGGATCGAGCCGGAGCCGGGAATCCGGTCCCGTAGGATCACTCGCTTTCCCAGCCGTATTTGCCGACGAGCTTGACGAAGCGGCAACCTCCAAGATCCTCTTTGAAGGTTCCGCTTGGCGTCTTGGTAATCCGGTAGAGGTCTTGGGAGAAGGCATCGCCCACGGGTATGACGAGGCGCCCTCCCACCACCAGTTGCTCGACAAGGGGCTTTGGGATGTCCGGAGAGCCAGCCGTAACAATAATGGCGTCAAAAGGGCTCTCCTCAGGCCAGCCCTGGGTCCCGTCGGAGATGCGGATCTCGAAATTCGTGTATCCGAGCTTATAAAGCAGCTCCCGAGCCTTTACCCCAAGGGAGAGGATCCTTTCGATGGAGAAAACCTTGTCCGCTATCTCGGCCAGAATTGCCGTCTGATATCCGGAGCCGGCACCAATCTCAAGGACCTTCTCTCCGCCCTTCAGCTGCAACGCCTCGGTCATCAAGGCCACCATATAGGGCTGGGAAATGGTCTGCCTCTCCCCAATCGGAAGGGGATAATCGCTGTAGGCCTGATTCCACAGGGCCTCCTCCACGAAGAGGTGCCGAGGAACCTTTCGCATGGCCGCAATCACCTTCGGGTCCCGAATCCCCCTTGCAACGATCTGTTCATCCACCATCCGGTTTCTGGCTTTGGTAAAATCGATCATCCTTCGGGCCTGTTTCCGTGGATTCGTCGGAGCTGTTTTTCGATCTTCCCCTCAGGATTCGCCAACGCTCTCCGCTTTCTTTTTCAGCTCGTTCAAAATGTTGAGGGCATCAAGAGGGGTTAATTGTTCGATCTTCAGCCTTTTCAGCTCCGATCGCAAAGGGTCCGGACGCGAAAAAAGGGAGAGCTGAAGGCTCTCCACCGGCTTTGCGACCGATCGGGTCGTCTTGGCGATCCGTGGCAATCCCCTTGCGTCCAATTCGCTTCGCTCGAGATTCGAAAGGATCTCTCTGGCCCGTTCGATCACCGGATCGGGGAGACCGGCCAAGCGGGCCACCTGAATACCGTAGCTACGGTTCGTCCCCCCTTCGACGATCTTCCTAAGAAAGATGATCTCCCCGCCCCATTCTCGAACGGCCACATTATAATTTTTCACCCTTTCCTTGGTGAGGGCGAGCTCGGTGAGCTCGTGGTAGTGGGTGGCAAAAAGGGTCTTGGGTCTTCGTGACGGAGGGTTATCATGAAGATATTCGACGACAGCCCACGCAATGCTCAGTCCGTCGAAGGTGCTCGTGCCCCTTCCGATCTCGTCCAGGACGACCAGGCTCTTTGAGGTCGCTTGACTCAGAATTCGGGCCGTCTCCATCATCTCTACCATGAAGGTGCTCCGCCCCATGGCGATATTGTCCGATGCGCCAATTCGGGTGAAGATTCGATCGACCAGACCGATTCGAGCCTCCCGGGCGGGCACAAAGCTTCCGCTTTGAGCCATCAAGATGATCAGAGCCACCTGCCTCAAATAGGTCGATTTCCCTGCCATGTTGGGTCCGGTCAGGATGACGATCTGTTTCTCCTTCGTGTCGAGCTCCGCATCGTTCGGAACGAAGCGCTCCTCCAGGGCCATCTGTTCCAGGACCGGATGCCTGCCGTCTCGAATGATAACCGCATCGCCCTCATCGATCTCGGGCCGGACATAATCGTAACGATCGGCTGCCTCGGCCAAGGCGCAAAGGACGTCAAGGTTGGCCACGGCCGAGGCTGTCCGTTGAAGCCTCGGGGTCGCCTCGGCCACCTGCCTTCGAATCCTCTCGAAGATCTGATATTCGAGCTGACAGATCTTTTCCTGGGCCCCCAAAACCTTCTCTTCGAACTCCTTGAGCTCCGGTGTAATAAATCGTTCCGCATTGACCAGGGTCTGCTTCCGCATATAACGATCCGGAACCAGATGGAAATGGCTCTTGGTCACCTCAATGTAGTAGCCGAAAACTTGGTTGTAGCGGACCTTCAACGAGGGAATGCCCGTTTTTCGTCTCTCCTCCTCTTCGAGCTTGAGGATCCAACTCCGCCCCTCTTTCGAGACAGCCCTCAGCGCATCCAGTTCTTCGTCGTAACCGGCTTTGATAATCCCTCCTTCTCTAAGGCTAAAGGGAGGGTCCTCGACGATGGAAGAATCGAGGAGTTCGAAGAGATCCGGAAACGCTTCGATCTCAAGAAAAAGGGCTCGAAGCATCGGTGTTTCTAAGGGCTCAAGGATCTTTCTGAGGTCCGGCATCTTCAGGAGCGATCGCTTCAGCCCCAGGAGATCCCGCGCATTGGCATGACCAAGGAAGATCCGCGAGGTGAGCCGCTCGAGATCCTGAACCTCCCTCAGGGCTTCCCGAAGATCTTTTCTTTCGATCTTCTTCTCCTTGAGTTCCCCCACGCTCTGGAGCCTCTCGTTGATCTTTTGGACATCCATCAAGGGGTAATGCAACCACTGTCTCAGCCTCCGGCTCCCCATGGCCGTGACCGTCTGATCCAGAACTCCTAAGAGCGAGCCCTTCTTCCCTCCACCACCAAGGGATTCTGTGAGCTCGAGGTTTTTCTTCGTCGTTTCGTCGATCCCCATAAAATCCTGAACCTTATAAAAAAAGAGGGAACGAAGGTGGGTCAGGGCTGTCTTCTGGCTCTCTGCGGCGTAATGAAGAACCATCTCCGCGGCAAGGGCTGCAAGAGGATCTCGATCGATCCTCTCCATAACCTGGGGAAACTGTTCTCGAAGGGCCGGAAGATCTTGAAGCCTTTCCCGCTTCGAATCCTCGAGGTAGGTGATCATCCTTCCTTCGAAGGCCTTTCGAAAACGGGAAAAACAGGGATGATTCTCGAAGCTACGCCAGCTCAGAATCTCCTTCGGCTCGTTTCTCGAAGCCTCGTTCAGAAATGGTTCCACGCCGACGATCTGACAGGCCCGGAACTCGCCTGTGGAGATCTCGATGAAGGAGAGGCCAAAGACCTCTTCGTCCGCGGAGAATCCCATGAGATAATTGCTGGCTCCCGTTCCAAGGTAGGCGGCCTCGGTGAGAAGGCCCGGCGTGAAAACCCGAACCACCTCCCGCCTCACGATGCCCTTGGCGAGCTTCGGGTCCTCGACCTGTTCACAAAGGGCGACCTTAAACCCTTTCTGGAGCAATTTTGAAATATAGGATTCCGCAGCATGGTAGGGAACGCCGCACAGAGGAATCGGGTCCTTCGCTCCCTTATCCCGTGAGGTCAAAGCGATGTCGAGCTCTTTGGACCCGATCTTAGCGTCCTCGAAGAACATTTCGTAAAAATCACCCATTCGGAAGAAGAGGATCGCATCGGGGTACTGGGCTTTAATCTGAAGATATTGCTTGATCGCGGGGGTATGGGGCTTCATTCGTTAGGTTCAGGGTTCAGCGTTCAACGTTCAGGGTTCAAAGTTCAGCGTTCAGCGTTCAACGTTCAACGTTCAAGGTTCAAAGTTCAGCGTTCAACGTTCAACGTTAAAGGCTGATGGCTAACTCATTAGGGGAACAGGGGAAGAACCTCAAGACCCATGGTCTCGGGAAACCCTAACATGATGTTCATGTTTTGAACAGCCTGCCCCGAAGCTCCTTTGACCAGGTTATCGATAGCGGTCACCACCACCATCCGGCCATCTTCCTCGTTGACGCTCAAGCCCAGGTCGCAATAGTTTGAACCTCGGACGTCCTTCGTGTTTGGAACCTTCCCCTTCGGGTAAATCCGGACAAAAGGCTCGTCCCGATAAAACCCCCGGTAGAGCTCCAAGGCCTCCTCCGTCGTCATCTTCTGCACCAAGGTCACATAGATGGTCGAAAGAATGCCACGATCCATGGGAATGAGATGGGGGACGAAATTGACCTTGATTCTCCGACCGGCAAGTTGGCTCAATTCCCCTTCGATCTCCGGAAGGTGTCGGTGCTGAAAAATCTTATAGGCCTTCACCCCCTCATTGACCTCACAAAAAAGGGATTCCAACACGACGTCTCTTCCCGCTCCGCTCGTTCCCGATTTCGAGTCCACAACAATTCCTTCCGCGGAGATGACCCCCTTCTGGATCAAGGGGATCAATCCAAGCAGAGCGCCTGTGGGATAGCATCCTGGATTGCCAACAATTTTGGCCGTGCGGATCCTTTGGCGATGGAGTTCAGGTAGACCAAAAACGGTCTCCCGTAGGAGGTGAGGACAGGTGTGTTTCTGATAATAGGCTTCGTACAGAGCGGGATCCTGAAATCGGAAATCGGCGCTGAGGTCCACAACCCTCTTGCCGGCCTGGTAAAAGAGGGGGACTGTCTCCATGGCTGTCTTGTGAGGAACGGCTGTGAAGATGAAATCTGCCTTTTCAGCAATCCGATCCACCAAGAGCTCTTCGCATCGGACGTTGATCTGACCGGTTATCGACGGAAACACCCGATCGATGGCCTGACCGGCATATTTCTGTGAGGTTAAGGCCGTGACCTCAATGGCGGGGTGGCGAAGGAGCAATCGGAGAAGTTCGAGCCCCGTATACCCCGTCGCACCCACAATTCCAACCCGCGTCTTCATCCCATCCTCCACCTCTGATAATGCCTATCGCTCCAGAAAACCTTATCCTGATATCCCTGAAATCCCTGAACAAAGGGCGCCGCCTTTAGGCTTCAATGAGGCCTTGAAGCGGCACCTCACCCAGGAAGCACGAGCCCACAAAAAAAGGGAGGTCCTGGGACCTCCCTTTTTCCAATCCTTCGGGGCCAGGGCCGTCGATTACCGCTTCGAGTATTGGGGCCTGCGCCTGGCTCCCCGTAACCCGTATTTTTTCCGTTCCTTGACCCGTGAATCTCGGGTCAAGAACCCTGCCCTTTTCAACGATTCTTTGAACTCCGGGTTGTATTGGAGAAGGGCCTTCGAAAGGCCGTGGCGGACAGCGATCGTCTGGCCCGCAATGCCTCCTCCGTGAACGTTCACCTTCACGTTGACCTGGTTTCGGATCCCTGTGAGCTGGAGAGGCTCAAGGGCCATAAGCTCCAAGGTTTCCGTGCCGAAATAGTCGCGAAGGGACCGTTCATTGACCAGAAACTTCCCTTCTCCGGGCTCCAACCAGACCCTCGCAATCGAGGTCTTCCTTTTTCCTGTTGCGTAGATTCGCTCTGCCACGATATCCTCTCTTCATCCACGACTGAGTTTAAAGATTTCCGTCTCGACGTCTTTCAACCTCTCAAATCTCAAGAGGCGTAGGCATCTGGGCCTCATGCCGATGTTGGGGGCCCGCATAGATCTTCAGCTTCCGAAGCATCTGCCTTCCTAAACTATTCTTAGGGAGCATCCCCTTCACCGCCATCCTCAGCATCTCCGCGGGTTTCTCGGCAAGAAGCTTCTCGGCTGGCGTTTCCCGCAGACCTCCGGGATGTCCACTGTGATGGTAGTAAACCTTCTTCTTCATCTTATTCCCGGTCAGGACCACTTTGCCGGCATTGACCACCACCACGAAGTCACCGGTGTCCACGTGAGGGGTATAGATGGGCTTATGCTTTCCCCGAAGGATCTTTGCCAGCTCGGCAGCCAAGCGGCCCAAGATCTTTCCCTCGGCGTTGACCAGAAACCACCGCTGCTCCACTTCACCCTTTTTAGCCTGGTATGTACTCTGCATCCTTCCCTTGTCTTCCTTTCAAAAACTTAAGTTTAAGACATCTCCCCACTATCCGTCAAGAATCGCCCTTTTCAGACCTTAGCGTATCTTCTTTCTCTTCTCCGTGACCCGATGGTGCCAGAGGAGAACCACCGGGCTTGCCACGTAAATGGTCGAATACGTTCCTGTGATTAGCCCCACCACCAAGGCCGTCGCAAAATCATGAATCACCGCACCTCCAAAGAAAAAGAGGATCAGGACGACCATCATCACCGTTCCTGTCGTCAGGATCGTTCTTCCCAAGGTCTCGTTGATGCTCACGTTAAAAACGGTTTCGATCTCTTCTTTTCTCAGTTTCTTCAAGTTCTCCCGAACCCGGTCGAAGATCACGATCGTGTCGTTAATGGAAAACCCGATGATCGTGAGAATCACCGCCAGGAGCGAAAGAGAATACTCCAGGCCGAAGATGGAGATGGCTCCATAGGTCACGATGACGTCATGGAACAACGCCACGATTCCTCCCAGCCCATAGGCGAACTGGTGGAATCGAAAGGCCACATAGATCAAAATGGCTGCGAATGAGAGGCCGACAGCCCAAAGGGCTTTTTTCTTCAACTCCTTGCCGACCTTGGGACCCACGACCTCGGTTCGCCGAATCTCCACAGCCTTATCCTTGAACCGTTCCTGGAGCATCGTTTGGATCGACTTCGATAGGGATTCGAGATCCCCAGTGCTCTTTTCGACCCGGATCAAAAACTCGCTTTCACCGCCGAACCGCTGGACGACCGCATCTTTCAAGCCCGAGCTTTCCAGGGCGCTCCGAATATCGGAAATCTCCACGGCCTTGGAAAACTTCGTCTGGATCAAAATCCCTCCTGCGAAATCGACTCCGTACTTCAGCCCCCCGTGGAAGAAGAGAGAACCTAAACTGATCAAAATCACCGCCGTTGAAATCCCCAGAGCATATTTCTTCTTGCCGATAAAATCGAAACGGGTATCAGGCCGAATCAATTCCATAAAAGCGCTTTCCTCTCCGTCGTATTGAAAAGGGGGGAAGCCCCCGCCGTCATCAAATGCTCAGTTGTTTCACCTTGACCTTCAGGGTGAGATAGTCGAAAACCCATCGGGTGATGTAAACGGCCGTAAAGATGTTGGCCATGATCCCAATACAAAGGGTGACCGCGAAGCCTCGGACCGGACCGGTTCCAAACTGATAGAGAATCACTCCGGCGAGCAAGGTCGTTACGTTCGAATCGATGATGGTCACAAAGGCGCGATGGTAGCCTTGATCCACAGCGGCTCGAATCGTCTTTCCCCAACGGAGCTCCTCCTTGATCCGCTCGTGGATGAGGATGTTCGCGTCCACAGCCATCCCGATCGAAAGAACCAACCCCACAATGCCTGGAAGGGTGAGGGTCGCCCGAAAGAGGGCAAGGGCAGCCAGCGTGAGGACGACGTTGAGGATCAGGGCAATATCCGCCACCGCCCCTGCCAAGCGATAGTAGAAAATCATGAAGAGGACCACCAGAAGGGCGCTGGCAGCCGTGGACCAAAGTCCTTTCTCGATGGAGTCCTGCCCAAGGGAAGGTCCGACGCTTCTTTGCTCGATGATCTTGACCGGAGCAGGCAAGGCCCCTGCCCTGAGCACGATGGCAAGATCCTTTGCCTCTTCCACCGTAAAACGGCCGGTGATCTGGGCCCTTCCACCTGCGATCCGCTCCTGGATCACCGGTGCAGAGTAGACGTTGTTGTCGAGAATGATGGCCAAACGCTTCTTTACGTTGGCCCCTGTGATTTGCTCGAAAAGCTTGGCACCGATGTCGTCGAACTCCAGGGCCACATAGGGTTCGTTAAACTGCCTATCGATCTGAACCCGGGCGTCTTTGAGAACCTCGCCGGTCATCATGGTCCTTTCTTTTAATAGATAAGGCACCTTCTTTACCGCTCCGGTTTTGGGGTCCACGGAGCGTTGGTAAAGGATGATGTCTCCAGGCGGCACGACCCCTTTTAGAGCCTCATCGAGATTGCCTTCCTCATCGACCAACTTGAATTCGAGGAGGGCCGTCTGTCCGATGAGATTAATGGCCCGCTGGGGATCTTTGATCCCGGGCAGTTGAATCAGGATACGATCGGTTCCCTGGAGCGTGATCTCCGGCTCGGAAACGCCAAACTGGTCGACTCGGTTTCGAATCGTTTCCAAAGCCTGGTCGACCGCGTTTTTTCGAATCTGTTCTTCCTGTTTGCTATCGAGCACGAGCTCGATCCTCCACCCACCTCCCCCTTGGGATGAGGGGAGTTCTTTCACCCGCATCATCCCGTAGCGCTCGGCCAGGAGCCTGTCGAGCTTTCCCCGGTCGCCCGAAGATTCGAGAACGATTCGATCCTTCTCTCGATCGAGCTGTCCGACGGGGATGCCCCGATCGCGGAGGTCCTCTCTCAGGTTGTTCTTGAACCGCTCCATGTAGCTCTCTACCGCCTTCTCAGCTTCCACCTCCAAAATGAGATGCATGCCTCCCTGGAGATCGAGGCCCAGGTGGATCTTTTCCGTGGGGATGACCTTGCCGTACCAGGAGGGAAGCTCGGAGGTGAGGCTCGGAATCAGCAAGAGAACTGCAAAGATCACGATCGCAGCGTAAAGAAAAAATCTCCATTTAAGACTTCTCAGCATGGAACGCTCCTGCTATGAACCCGCTCCAACCCCAAATAACAAATTCTCCGCCTCCTCTCCTCTTCGGGCCCTTAAAGGTTCTGCGGACATGGGCGGACGACTCGTTCCCTTCGGCCTTCTTCACCGTCGAGAGGAAAGAAATGGAAGGTCTCGGAGCGGTTTGGTTTTACCTAACAAAATGAAACCAAGGGGACACCCTGCCCCTTGGCTAACGTTCTTTATAGCTTATCTCGAAAGATTTTGCAACAACGCCTGTCGCCCCAAATCCCGATTTAGAAACCGAAAGCCTTTCCCCTCGCAATGACCATTGCTAAATCGGAATGGGGGTCTGTTTCCCACCCCCTCCCTACCTTACATCGCTCCATTTCCCGTAACGCTCTCGAAGGATGCGGTGCAAAATCTTTCCCGTTGGGGTCATGGGCATCTCTTCATCTTTAATAAAATCGACCGATTTCGGAACTTTATAGCCAGCGATCTTTCCTCGGCAGTAATCGATCAGTTCTTTTTCGGTGACCGTTTTGCCCTGGTGAGTGACCACCACGGCCTTGACCGCCTCCCCCCACTTCTCATGAGGGACCCCGATGACAGCGACATATTTCACCGCGGGGTGAGATCCGATGACGCCCTCCACCTCCGATGGAAAGACGTTTTCTCCTCCTGTGATGATCATGTTCGCCTTCCGATCGACCAAAACATAATAACCATCCGGATCGCGATAGGCCATATCGCCCGCTGAAAACCATTCCCCCTTGAAGACGGACTTGGTCTTCTCTGGATCCTTCCAATACTCTTTGAAAATGCTTGCGGTCCTGGAATAAAGCTCTCCCACTTGGCCATCGGGAACTTCGTTGCCTTCTTCATCGAGGATCTTGATCCGATCCGTCCCGAAAATCTCCCGCCCGATGGAACCCAGTTTCTTGAACTGTTCCTCGGGCCGAAGGAGGGTCACCAAACCCGCCTCCGTCGATCCATAGGCTTCCCACAGCTCGGCATTCTTGAAATAGTCCATGATCGCCAGTTTGGTCTCCCTTCGGGCCGGTGCAGAGGAGATGAGGAGTTGCCGAATGGAGCTTACGTCGATGCTCTTTCGAACCTCCTCCGGAAGGGCGAGCATCATGATGTAGTGGGTCGGGACGAGGGAGGTGAAGGTGATTCTCTCTTTCTCGATCGTCTTGAGCAGATCGAGAGGGTCAAAGCTGACCATGTTGTACACGAAGACTCTTGCGCTGACATAGGTGTAGGCGAAGGAGTAGAAGATGGAGTTGATATGGCACATAGGCATGACGAGCATGACACAGTCGTCGGGTCTCACACCCATGTTGATATTGGAAAGAAGATATTGAGCGAGGTTTCCCTCGTGGGTTCGAACCACCCCTTTGGGCCTCCCGGTGGTGCCCGAGGTGTACATGAGGTTCCACGGATCAGCGGCATCGACGCTCACGTCGGGCTCCGCAGGGGAGGCCTCAGCGATCAGCGATTCGTAGTGCTGATAACCCTCCGGAGCCTTTTCGTCTCCAAAATAGATGAAGTTTTCCTTCGGGATGGGAAGACGGCTGCGAATGGCGTCCACCGTTTGGACAAACTCTTTGGCAACGATGAAGGCCTTACACTCGGAGTGGTTGATCACATACTCCATCTCTGGAGGGGCGAGACGGAACATGATCGGTACGGTGACCTGTCCCCCTTTCGCAGCGGCGGCATAGATCTCCATCCATTCAACGCAGTTGTAGGCCAGGATGGCAAATCGATCCCCTTTCCCCACACCCATCCCGCTTAACGCATTGGCCAAACGGCAGCTTCGCTCGTTCCATTCTTTAAACGTCATCTTGCGCAGCTTGTCGCCGGCTCCGGGCTTATCCGGATACTGCATGGCCATCATCTTGAGAACCGTTCCCACCGTCATCCACTTGCTCACCATCATCGGGTCCTCCTCCTTTCTCTCTTCCTTTTTCTCATCCCCCTGCCGTAGTATTATATCACCGGTTTTCTTTTGTCAAGAAAACCCGCTCTGCTGATGTCTCCTCGGGAAACGGTTTGGGAGAGGACTTGTGATCTTCGCTTTTTTGTAGTATATAGGCACAAACGGAAAGGAGGAGCGACGTATGGAGATTGAAGGATATGTCTTTCCCGACAACCTCTATTACCACAAGGAGCATTTCTGGGCTCGGGTGGAAGGCGATCTGGTCACGGTGGGTACCAACGACTTCGCCCAAAAACTGGCCGGCCAAATCGTTTATGTCGAACTCCCCTCGGTTGGCCGAACGGTCGAGCAGGGGAAACCGTGCGGCTCCATGGAGTCAGGGAAATGGGTCGGAAGAATCTACGCCCCTGTCTCAGGGAAAGTGGAGAGCGTCAATCAGGAGTTGGAGGATAACCCTGAGCTCATCAACGAGAGCCCTTACGAAAAAGGATGGATCTTCAAAATCAAGGCGACCTTTCTCGAAGAAGATCTCAAGAATCTTCTCAAAGGCGAGGCCGTCGCTGAATTCATCCGATCGGAGATCGAACGGGTGAAGAAGATGAAGGGATGAAATTCCGAGGAGGCTTCTCTTTTGGCCATGGGAAGCCTCCTTACTTGCCGGAAAGAACCCTTCTCTTCATGGCCGATCGGGCCTCGCAAAAATTATTCCCTTCTCCGTTGCAAACTTCCACCCTGTGTCTTATAAAAAAACTAAGGCTAAAGTCAAGGTTGAAACGGGGTTGTGAACCGTCTTCACCTTGTTTTTTTTCTGCCAAAGGAAACCCAAGAGACAAGGAACGATGATCGATTCGAAGCGCTTAGACCCTCGGTTTAGGGAGCTCATCGCTTCCGAACCCGGGGGAGAACATATCAAGAGGTGCTTCGCCTGCGGGACCTGCACCGCTGGCTGCCCCGTAAGGGAAGTCACCGACCGCTATAACCCCCGGAAAATCATCCGCATGGCCCTTTTAGGTCTGAAGAAAGAGGTCCTTTCGAGCCCCTTCATCTGGCTCTGTTCTTCCTGTTATACCTGTCACGAAAGATGCCCTCAGAACGTGAAGATTCCGGAGTTGATGAACGCGATGAAAAATATCGCTGTGCGAGAAGGATATCTTCCTCCTCCCATGAAGACGCAACTGGACCTTCTTGCCAGGTGTGGCCGCCTCCTTGAGGTCACCGATTTCGAGAACGAAAAGCGGCAGGAGGTGGGGCTTCCTCCCCTTGTCGGGAAGACCGAGGACGTGAAGAAGATCTTCGAAAAATTGGGGATAGGTCGTGACGAAACGAGTTGAGGACAAACCTATCCTTTCCCGTTACGCGCTCTTTACAGGCTGTACGGTGCCGGTACGAGCCTTGAACTATGAGCTCTCCGCTCGAAGGGTGGCCGAAAGATTGGGGGTTGAGTTCGAGGAGATCCCCGATTTCGCCTGCTGTGGCTATCCGATCAAGTCGGTCAACCGCTACGCCTACCTTCTGATGGCGGCCCGAAACCTCTCCCTGGCCGAGGAAAGAGGGCTCTCCCTTTGTACGCTGTGCAGCGCCTGCTGTGGCGCTCTCACCGAAGCCAATCACGAAATTCAAGAAGACGAGAAACTTCGAAACCGAATCAACACCGATCTGCTCGATTCGGTCGGGAGACGATACGACGGTAGGGTCACGGTGACCCACTTCACCCGGATCCTCGAAAAAGAGGTGGGACGAGAGAGGATTGCCGCCGAAATTCGGGCCGACCTCTCGTCCCTTCGTGTCGCACCCCACTATGGCTGTCACTACACAAAGCCTTCGACCATCTATCATCATGTCGAGGACCCCGAGGACCCGAAAAGCCTCGACGAGTTGATCCGGGCAACGGGTGCGATCTCCCTTTCCTATGAGGATCGGCTCCAGTGCTGCGGGGGAGGGGTACTTGCCATCGATGAACAGGTGGCTTTGGCCATGGCCCAACGAAAGCTGGAGCATATCAGGGCCGTCAAGGCCGATGCCCTTGTCCTGATCTGCCCTTTTTGCAACGTCATGTACGAATCGAACCAGAAAAAGATCGAAAAAACCTTTCAGACCGAGTATAAGCTGCCCGTGCTCTTCTACCCTCAGTTGCTCGGCCTGGCCCTTGGATTAGAACCGGAGGAACTGGGACTTCGGATGAATCGGATCAAACCCAACGAATTGCTCAAAAAGGTGGTCAGGAGGTCTCCCTGAATGGACGAGGAACGGAACGTGCCGACGGGGTCCGTGCTCGTCGTCGGTGGAGGCATCGGTGGCATTCAGACCTCTTTGGACCTGGCGGAGTCGGGTTTCAAAGTCTACCTTCTCGAAAAGAACCCGAGCATCGGCGGGACGATGGCCCAGCTCGACAAGACCTTTCCCACCAACGACTGCTCCATGTGCATCATGTCTCCCAAGCTCGTCGACGCAGGGCGCCATCGAAACATCGAGATACTGACGAACGCCTCGGTCGAAGCCGTCGAGGGAGAACCCGGACGCTTTACGGTTCGGATCCACAAAAGAGCTCGTTACGTCGGTATCGAGGCCTGCAAGGCGTGCGGCGACTGCGCCAAGGTCTGTCCCGTCAAGATCCCCAACGATTTCGAACAGGGTCTCGTCACGCGGGCCGCGATCTACCAGCTCTTTGCTCAGGCTATGCCGAGCGCCTACGCCATCGAAAAGAGAGGGGAACCGCCCTGCCGTGCCACTTGCCCGATTCACGTCAATGCCCAGGGCTACATCGCCCTCATCTCCGTCGGAAAGTTCAAGGAAGCCCTCGCCCTCATTCGCGAAAGGAACCCTTTCCCTGGCATTACGGGTCGTATCTGCACGCGGCCCTGCGAAGGGGTCTGCCGGCGGAAGGATGTCGATCAGGCCGTCGCCATCGACGCCTTGAAGCGCTTTGTCTCGGACCTCGAAGGCGAAGAGGCACCGGAGGTCCCGGTGCCTCCCTATAACGGAAGGAAGGTCGCCGTTGTGGGGTCCGGACCTTCGGGCCTTCTCGCGGCTCACGATCTTCGGAAGATGGGTTACGCCGTCACCATTTTTGAAGCCCTTCCTGTGGCTGGTGGCATGCTCGCCGTGGGCATTCCCGAGTACCGCCTTCCCCGCTCTGTGCTCCAGCGGGAAATCGGAAGGCTCCTTCAGATGGGGGTCGAGCTGAAGCTCAATACGCCCATCGGCGAGAGCCTCTCCTTTGACGATCTCCGAGCAAAAGGGTACGAAGCCTTCTTCATCGCCACCGGCGCCCACCGGAGCCGGAAAATGGGGCTCGAGGGGGAAGAGGCCCAAGGCGTCCTTCACGCGATCGATTTCCTGCGAAGGACGGCCCTTGGCGAGCCTGTGGAGATGGGACAAAGGGTGATCGTCGTGGGCGGAGGCAATGCCGCGATCGACGCGGCAAGGACCTCCCTCCGCCTTGGTGCCAAAGAGGTGACGATCCTCTATCGTCGGACCCGAAGTGAAATGCCTGCACAAGAGGAGGAAATCGAGCAGGCCGAGCTGGAAGGGGTACGAATCGAATACCTGAGCGCGCCCACGAAGCTCGTCATCGAAAACGGACGGATTCGAGCTTTGGAGTGCGTTCGAATGGCCTTGGGAGAGCCTGACGGATCGGGTCGTCCACGCCCCCTGCCCATCTCGGGATCGGAGTTTCGTAAGGAGGTCGACCTCCTCATCCCGGCAATCAGTCAGGAACCGAATCTTCGTTTTCTTTCCGCTTTGGGGGATGTGAAAACTACCCGACAGGGAACGATCGAGGTCGATCCCCTGACCCTCGAAACGAGCCTCCCAGGTGTCTTTGCAGGCGGCGACGTGGTGACGGGCCCTCAGACCTACATCGACGCAATGGCGGCCGGCCGCAAGGCGGCCATCTCTATCGACCGTTATCTCAGGGGAGAAGACCTGAAAAAAGACCGTGAGGAAGAAGGACCCAAAAAGGATTACATCTTGGTCGATGTCGATGGCGTCGAGTATCGCGAACGAGCTCCCATGGAAAGGCTTCCCCTCGAGGAAAGAAAAGGGTTTCGGGAGGTCGATTTGGGGCTCCGGATGGAGGACGCGCTCGAAGAAGCAAAACGCTGCCTCCAGTGCGGAGGTTGCTCGGAATGCCTCGAGTGCGTGAAGGCCTGCGAAGCCAAGGCCATCGACCACCGAATGAGGGATGAAGAGGTCGAACTTCGGGTTGGAGCAATCGTGCTTGCCCCCGGGTTCGATGAATTCGATCCCTCTCTGAAAACGGAATACGGCTATGGAAGATTTCCGAACGTGGTCTCCAGCATCGAATTCGAGCGCTTCCTCTCCGCTTCAGGCCCCCATAAGGGGCAGGTTCTCAGGCCTTCCGACCTGAGCCATCCGAAGAAAGTGGCTTGGATCCAGTGTGTGGGCTCCCGGGACGACCCTATTGGAAAAGGCTATTGCTCTTCGGTGTGCTGTATGTATGCCACCAAGGAAGCCGTGATCGCCAAGGAGCACGCTCCGGAGCTCGAGGCAACGATCTTCTACATGGACATGCGAGCGTATGGGAAGGACTTTGACAAATACGTCGAACGGGCGAAAAGGGACTACGGGGTGCGCTACATCCGTTCGCGGGTTTCGCATCTGAAGGAGAATCCCGAAACGAAGGGCCTGACGATCCACTACGAAACCGAGCAAGGGGAGAGGGTTGCAGAGGAGTTCGACCTGGTCGTCCTTTCCGTCGGCCTCGAACCCACTCGAAGCGCTCAAAGGATCAGCCGGACCTTCGGGATCGAGCTCAACCGCTACGACTTTGCAAAGACACAAACCTTTTCCCCCCTTCAAACTTCGAGACCTGGAATTTTTGTGAGTGGCGCGTTTTCGGGCCCCAAAGATGTCCCCGAAACCGTAGCCCAGGCGAGCGCTGCCGCCTGCGAAGCGGCCTGTCTCCTTGCCCCAGCCCGGGGAACCCTGGTGACGGAACAGCCCTCCTACCCTGAAAGAAATGTCCTTTACGAACGACCCCGTATCGGGGCCTTCATCTGCCACTGCGGTATCAACATTGCCGGGGTCGTTGACGTCCCTGCCGTCGTGGAATACGCCAAAACCCTCCCCTACGTTGTTTACGCCGAAGGGAACCTTTACACCTGCTCTCAAGACACCCAGGATCACATGAAACAGGTCATCGAGGAGCACCGGCTCAATCGCGTCGTTGTGGCCTCTTGCACGCCAAGAACCCACGAGCCTCTTTTTCAAGACACGATCCGGCAAGCCGGGTTGAACCGTTACCTCTTTGAGATGGCCAACATCCGGGACCAGTGCTCCTGGGTCCACATGCAACAGCCCGAAGAGGCAACGGAGAAGGCAAAGGACCTCGTCCGAATGGCTGTGGCCAAAGCAGCCCTCCTCGAGCCCCTTCCGACCCAGATGGTCGACGTGGTGCCCAAGGCCTTGGTGATCGGCGGCGGGCTCGCGGGTCTCGAGGCCGCGAGAAGGATCGGACAGGCGGGCTACGAAGTCTATCTTGTGGAACAAGAACCGGAGCTGGGGGGAAAGGCGCGACAGATCTTTCATACCCTTGACGGAACGGACGTCTCATCACAACTCGAACGGCTTATTGCCGAGGTCAAAGGCCAACCCCTTATTCATCTCATGACCTCTGCGACGGTTGAAAGCATGGAAGGGTTTGTTGGAAATTTCAAGACCCGGGTTCGGTACGATGGAGAGACCCAAGAGATCAACCATGGCGTGATCGTCGTTGCCACGGGAGCCGAGGAATATCGGCCCAAGGAGTACCTCTACGGCCAGGACGAACGGGTGATCACGCAAAAGGAACTGGAAGAGAGGCTGGTCTTTCGTCCCCAATCCCTCCCCCCCTTTCGGGGCTCGGGGTCGGGCAATGTGGTCATGATCCAGTGCGTGGGTTCAAGAGATGATGAAAGGCCCTACTGCAGCCGCATCTGCTGCAGCGAGGCGATCAAAAACAGTCTGAAGCTCAAAGCGATGGCTCCAGAGATCAACGTCTACGTCCTTTACCGAGACATCCGAACCTATGGTTTCAAAGAGGATTACTACGAGAAGGCAAGGGAGGCGGGGGTCATCTTCATCCGTTACGATTTGGAGAGGGAACCCAGGCTCGAGAGGGACCAAAACGGCCTTCGTGTCGTCGTGTGGGAACCGATTCTTCGTGACGAGCTGGCCATCGAGACGGATCTCCTTGTGCTCAGCCCTGCCATCGTGCCTTCGACCGATAATGAGTCCCTTGCCAAGATGCTGAAGGTTCCCCTCAACGAGGATGGGTTCTTTCTTGAAGCCCACATGAAGCTTCGGCCCGTTGACTTTGCAACCGAGGGGATCTTCCTCGCCGGTCTTTGCCACAGTCCGAAAGGGATCGATGAAAGCCTCTCCCAGGCCAAGGCCGCTTCGGCCCGGGCCCTCACTTACCTCTCCAAGACCAAGCTCGAGACCATCGGGACGGTTTCTTGGGTCGATGAAAGGAAGTGTGTGGGGTGTGGCCTTTGTGAGGATCTTTGCCCTTATCGGGCTATCGAGATCGTGCTTCGGCGGACCGTTGTCGGCGAAAAAAAGGTCGCCCAAATTAACGCGGCCCTATGCAAAGGATGTGGCGTCTGTGCCGCCTCGTGTCGTTCAGGATCGATCGATTTGAAGGGGTTCACGACAGAAGCGGTGGTGGCCCAGATCGTGGAACTGGGAGCGGGATGAAGGTGAAGGACTCGGCACGAATCGATTTGGAATCTTCATGGCAGCCTAAGATCTTGGCCTTTCTTTGCAATTGGTGCTCCTATGCCGGAGCCGATCTCGCGGGAACGTCGAGGATCCAGTATCCTCCCAACGTTCGGGTGATTCGTGTTCCCTGTTCTGGAAGGGTCAATCCCCTCTTCATCCTGAAGGCCCTTCAGAGCGGCGTCGACGGAGTGCTTGTTTCGGGATGCCATCCCGGCGATTGCCACTATATCAGTGGAAACTATGTGGGAAGGCGAAAATCCGCGACTCTGAAACGGTTCCTCGAGTACTTGGGTATCGAGCCAGGCCGCGTTCAATTTTCCTGGGTCTCCGCTGCCGAGGGGGCCAAGTTCTCCCAGGTCGTCAAAGAGGTGACAGAGGACGTAAGGAAGCTGGGGCCGATCCGAAGGTGGACGCTCCAACCCCAGGCACAAAAACCATGATGGCAAACGCCCCTTCTGTAGGGGCCTGGAAATCGATAGGGGCCGAATCGGTTCAGCCTTTCTCGCCGATTCGTTCGGGAAATCCCATGATCGAGCAACGGATTCGAGAAAAAGCGAAAGAGCTCCTTTCAAGGAAGGACGTAGACCTTGTGATCGGATTTGGCCGGGGGACGCTTCCCCTTCGGGCCACCCCTCTCTTTGCCAGGACCCCGGAAGAGGCAGAAGAGCTGATATGGAACTCTTTCTGTGCGGCGAACCTGGCCACCTATCTCCACAAGCTCAGCCGTTTCAAAGTGGGTCTGGTGGTCAAAGGGTGCGATAGTCGCTCTGTGGTAGCTTTGTTGCGAGAGAGACGATTCGAACCAGAACGACTCTTTCTGATCGGCGTTCCCTGCCAGAGGATGGTCGACCGAAGAAAGGTTCAAAGGGTGGCCCCCGGAGAAATCCTCGATGCCCGGGAACAAGGCGATCGGATCATCGTCAAAGGAGAGGACTTCGAAATCCACCTCAAACGGGATGAATTTCTCTATTCGTCCTGTCAGGCCTGCCTCCATCGCAACCCTCCGAAGGCGGATTGGCTTGCATCGCCTCCTGTGGAGGAGTCGGCCTTGACCGAAGCCTTTGACGAAGCTCGCTTGTTCGAAGAGAGGCCTTCCGAGGAGCGCTGGAATTTCTTCATCAAGGAGACAAGTCGTTGCATCCGGTGCTATGCCTGCCGCGAGGCCTGTCCGATGTGTTACTGCTCGGAGTGTTTCGTCGATAGCTCCCGACCGAAATGGATCGGGAGTGGTCTCGACCCCTCTGATCTCGCATTCTATCACATCGTGAGGGCGTATCATCAGACGGGAAGATGTGCGGGCTGCGGTGCCTGCGAAAGGGCCTGTCCCATGGAGATCCGGCTGTCCTATCTCACCCAGAAGCTGAATCGGGACGTAAAAGAGCTTTTTGAGTTTGAGGCGGGTCTCGATCCCAAAGATCGCCCTCCCCTTTCGACCTACGAACCTGACGATTGGCAGGAGTTCATCAAATGAGACGAGGGCCCGCAAAGCTGGAGAAGAAGAACCTGAAGGCTTTCCTTCAGACCTTGATGGAAAGATACGATCTCTTTGGGCCCGTCCGTCTCGCCGAGGGGGTCTCGGTCTACAAGCGGATCGATGATCCGCAGGAGGTTGACCTTTCATCGGCCAACCCTCAGAAACCGCTCAAAGAGGTCTTTTTCGCCCAATCCGAAGTGATGTTTCGCTACGAAAAGGCCGGCCGGAAGACCGAAGTCCGTTCCACGGAGGAGGTGGAAAGGGAGCGGATCGTTCTGGGGGCGAGGCCCTGCGATATCGCCGCCGTCCTGCTTCTGGATCAAGTCTTCTCCGGAAAGGACTACACCGACGTCTACTATGCGAAGAAGAGGGAAAAGACGACCCTGATCGGCCTTGCCTGTAACAGGCCACTGAGTACCTGTTTTTGTGCCTCCATGGGAGGAGGTCCCTTCGTGAGAAGGGGCTCGGACCTCTTCTGGATCGATCTCGGCGAGGCCTATCTCGTCGAGTTCCTCACGGAAAAGGGAGAAGCCCTTTCCCAAAATACTTTGTTGGAGAAGGCCGACGCTTCGGAGATCGATCTGGCCAAGGCGCTGGAGCAAAGGGCATCGGAAAAGGCCACCTCGTCGCTTTCGATCGAAGGCATCGAAAAAAGGCTCGACGAGATGGTGGAAAGTCCCTTCTGGGACCGGGTCCAAGAAAAATGTATCGGCTGCCGTGTCTGCACCTATCTCTGCCCCACCTGCCATTGCTTCGATATCGTCGATGAGGCCTCACGGGGCCAAGGGCAACGGGTGCGAAACTGGGATTCTTGCCTCTCACCGCTCTATTCCCTTGAAACATCGGGCCATAACCCGAGACCGACGACCCGGGAACGGACCAGGCAACGTTTGATGCACAAGTTCAACTACTTCCCCAAAAATTTCGGCTCGGTGGCCTGCGTAGGCTGTGGGCGCTGCATCATCTACTGCCCAGCCCATTTCGATATCCGAAAAACCCTTGAGGAGATCCTTGTTCCATGATCTTGGCGATGAAGGTTTGCCCATGAAGAATCCCTATCAACCCATTCCCATGGTGGTCAGGAAGGCCTGGATCGAGACGAGCGATCGGATGTTACGGACCCTCGAACTGGGCTTTGCCGATAAGGAAGAAGAGAGGTCCTTTCAATTCATCCCCGGTCAGTTCTGTGAGCTTTCGGTCTTCGGAAAAGGGGAGGCGCCCTTCGGGATTGCCTCCGCTCCCACGGAGCAGGGGGCCCTGCGGTTCACCATCAACAAGGCAGGCGTCGTGACAACGGCCCTCCACCAGGTGGAAGAGGGAGACGAGATAGGTCTTCGTGGTCCCCTTGGAAACGGCTACCCTCTCGAGGCTTTCGAAGGGAAAAACCTTCTGGTCATCGGCGGAGGGTTTGCCTTCACCACCCTTCGCTCCCTGATCGTCTATTTCCTGCATCCTCAAAACCGGTCGAAAATCGGTGACATCACGGTCCTCTACGGAGCCCGAATGCCAGGCCTGCTCCTCTATAAGGAAGAGCTGGCTCAGTGGGAGAGACGAGAGGATCTCAAACTGGTGGTCACCGTCGACCAGGGCGATGGGAACTGGAAGGGGAAAGTGGGGCTCGTCCCCAACGTGTTAGAGGAAATCGCCCCTTCTTCCAATGACACCTACGCCGTGATCTGCGGCCCTCCCATCATGATCAAGTTCACGTTCCCGAAGCTGATGGCCCTTCGATTTCCTATTGAACGGATTTATACGTCCCTCGAAAGACGGATGAAATGCGGCATTGGCAAATGTGGTCGCTGCAATATCGGCCATCTCTACGTCTGCAAAGATGGCCCTGTCTTCAGTTATGCGCAATTGGAGAAGTTGCCCAGAGACTATTGAGGCTTTCTGTGTTCAAAGTCCATTCTAACCAGCCCCAAACAGCTCAAACCACACGAAAAAGGGAGGTGTCATGGACTACATCAAGGCATTGATCGACATTGTGGGCGAGAGGAATGTCAAGACGGATGAGATCGAACGGCTCTGCTATTCGAGAGACCTTTCCGTGCACGAGGCTGTTCCGGATGTGGTCGTCTTTGCGAAGACCGCCGAAGAGGTCTCGCGGATCATGAAGCTGGCAAGCGCCGAACGAATTCCGGTGACCCCAAGAGGTTCGGGCACGAGTGCCGTGGGAAGCGCCCTGGCCGCAAAGGGTGGGATCCTCCTCGATCTGAGCCGGATGAACCGGGTTCTTGAAATCGACAAGGACAACGGGTTCGTCGTGGTGGAACCGGGTGTCCTATGCAACAACCTCAATGCCGCTCTGGCGCCCACCCATTTCTTCCCCCCCGACCCGGCCAGCGCTGCTTTGGCGTCGATCGGAGGGATGATCTCGACCAATGCGAGCGGAAATCGGGCGCTCAAGTATGGAACGACCAAGAACTACGTCTTGGGCCTCGAGGTGGTATTGGCCGATGGTCGGGTCATCAACACGGGCTCAATCCTGAGCAAAACCTCGGCCGGTTACGATCTCACGCAACTTTTTACCCAGGCCGAAGGAACCCTTGGCATCATCACCAAGGCCATTCTGAAGATCCTTCCCCTGCCGGAATATATCGCCTTTGCCGAAGCGCGATTTCGATCCACCCTCGATGCCGGAAGCGCGGCCCAGGAAATCCTGACCTCGGGCATTGCCCTCTCCTCCTGCGAGATCCTCGATAAGGTCACCATCGATGTGGTCAACAAGGCCATGGGCCTAAACATTCCCGAAGACGTTGGGTGTATCCTTTTCATTGAGATCGATGGCAACAGGCAAGCCGTTCGGGAGAACATCGAAAGGATCAACACGATCTGCCAGAAGCACAACGGCATCGAGAACCGTTGGGATGACGATCCGGGACGGCGTCTCAAGATGTGGGCGGCCCGTCAAGGGATCATCGCTTCCTTATCGAAGGTGAAACGGGGCGCGAGGCTTCAGTCCATCATTGAGGACTTTGGTGTTCCCATCACGAAGATCCCTGAAACGATCATCGAGATTCAGAAGATCGCAGAAAAACACCGTTTCCCCATCTCCACCTTCGGTCACATCGGGGACGGCAATCTCCACGCCGTGGTTATGTCAGACCCGAGGAACAAGAAGGATTGGGAGACCATTCGGGAGATTGCGAAGGATCTGATCGATCTCGCCTTGCGATTCAGGGGAACCCTGACGGCCGAGCATGGAACCGGAATGGCCAAATCGCCTTACATCGCCCGCGAGCTTGGCGAAAGTCTTGAAGTCATGAAGGCGATCAAGAAGACCCTTGATCCCAACAACATCCTCAACCCGGGGAAGATGGGCTTCGACGACGCCATTAAAGACATGTACGACAACTTCGCCTTTCGACCCCTCGTTGAAAGGCCCGAAGAGCTCAGGCCCTACGGCGAGCCCCTCGATAGCGAGATCATGGCCTGCATCATGTGCGGTTTCTGCCGTAACGGCTGCCCCACCTACCGGGAAACCTCGGTCGAATCCCTTAATGCCAGGGGACGGGTCATCTTGGCCTACCATCTCATGACCGGAAGGCTCAAACCCTCGAAGGCCCTTGCCGAGCGATTTTATCAGTGTGCAACGTGCCTCAATTGCAAGGCCGTCTGCCCCGCTGGGATCATGGTTTCAGACATCATCGAGGCGGGCCGAAAACGCCTTGTGGAGGCAGGCCTCCTTCCCGATATTCACAAAACCCTGATGGAGAATCTCAAGGCCACCGGAAACCCCTTTGGAGAACCTCCGGAAAAGCGAACCGAGATCTTTCCATCCACCTTCAGACCCTCCCAAGGTCCCGTGGAAACCCTCTTCTTCCCCGGATGCGTCAGCTCTTTCCAAGATCTCACGATCCTACCCAGCATGATGAAGATCATGGATCAGGCGGGGGTTTCCTACACGGCCCTGGGAAAGGACGAACAGTGCTGTGGCTATATATCCTATCTCGTGGGGACGGATGAATTTAAGAGGGTGGCAGAAAGAAACCGGGCCGCCTTCCTCAAGGTTCAACCCAAACAGGTCGTGACGACTTGTGCAGGCTGCTACAAGACCTTCAAAGAGATCTACCCCAAACATCTCGCCTTCAACATCCCTGTCATCCATGCTATCGAATACATCAATCGCCTCATCGAAGAGGGAAGATTGAAGCTTAAGGTGAACACGCCGATGAAGGTGGCCTATCACGATCCGTGCGATCTCGGACGACACTTGAACATCTTCGAGCCTCCGAGAGACCTTCTGAGAAAGATCCCTGGTGTCACGCTGGTCGAATTCAAGAACAATCGGTTGCTGGCAAAATGCTGCGGTGGTGGCGGGGGCTTGAAAGCCTTCAACACGGAGCTTTCGGGAAATATTGCCTATCAGCGCGCTCTCGAGGCCCTTGAGGTGGGAGCGGACACCATCGTTTCGGCCTGCCCTGCGTGCAAGTCGAACTTGAACCTTGGAGCTTCGAGGCTTCGAAAAGAGAAGAAGGGCCGGCTCAAGGTGATGGATATCACGGAGGTCGTGGCGGACGCCGCGACATAAACCCGTCCGTTGCATAACGGAGCCCCGGAGAGGACGCCCCAGAGGCCTTGTCAGTCGGGTTTCGTTGACACGTGAGCGGTGATCCCAACCTCCACCAGGGGTGACGTCGGGAAAACAAATCTTCCTCTCCCCTCGGGGAGAGGATCGAGGTGAGGGAGCAATTTCAAGGGAAGACCCTCACCCCACCCTCTCTCACCAAGGCGGGAGAGGGCGATGTCTATGGTTTCTATTTTGAGAAGATCAATAACTCAGCCTGCTGAGAGCTTCCCTTATCCGGTAGTAGAGGTTCATTTCCTCAATAAAATCGTCGACCGATCCGAATCGCCTGACCTCGACGAACCTCGTGCATTTCCTTCTCAGATCAGGCCGTGGCTGGTCACATCCTATCACCACCCGTGACACGCTGCCTACCATCCCCCCTCCTGCCGGCAGATGAAGATGGGCAACCCCGGCTTCGTCATAGAAACGTCTATGAGCGCAACGGAGACACTTCGCCTTTCTTCGACCTACAATCTCATCGAGCTCTTCGTCCACGGCCTGACGAAACATCCTCCTAAGCAAACGATTCTTCTCCCTCTCGTCCATCCCGCCGAGAAGACCGTTGATCGTTCTTCGGGCCTCCTCAAGAGATTCCCTCATTGCGTCGGCCAGAAACTCGGGCATTAATCCCTTGTCCATGCGCAACAAACGAAGCTCTTGGAGCACAAGGGCCTTGATCCCTCTTTCGAGGGCAATCCTCTCTTCTCGTCTCTTTCTCTTTGCCACGACACCTTCTTAGCAGAAAACCGAATTTTTGGCAAGACCGGGTTAGAAAAAGGGGGACACATTCCATTTTTCGAGGGATCGGTAAGAAATCCGCCGCAAAGGTTTGGGCGGCGTTGGGAAAGACCCGCGCATTGGCGTAGGGCGAATGGAGAGCCTGGGGAAGTTAAAAGGTTAAAGGTTAGAGGTTAGAGGTTAGAGGTTAGAGGTTAAAGGTTAGAGGTTAAAGGCTAAAGGCTGAAAGCTAAAGGCTAAGGGCTAAAGGCTAGAGGCTGAAGGCTGAAAGCTAAAGGCTAAGGGCTAAAGGCTAGAGGCTGAAGGCTGAAAGCTAAAGGCTAAGGGCTAAAGGCTAGAGGCTGAAGGCTGAAAGCTAAAGGCTAAAGGTTAAAGGTTGGAGGTTAGAGGTTAAAGGCTGAAGGCTGAAAACTAAAGGCTAAGGGCTAAAGGCTAGAGGCTGAAGGTTAGAGGCTAGAGGCTGAAGGTTAGAGGCT
>Ga0315298_1003403_pt1 | contig 25425 bp, 18 predicted proteins | sample WHS_1_MG_FD_203077 | JGI IMG/M metagenome (GOLD analysis project Ga0315298, IMG submission 203077) | Extremophilic microbial mat communities from Washburn Hot Springs, YNP, Wyoming, USA - WHS_1_MG | ecosystem: Environmental > Aquatic > Thermal springs > Hot (42-90C) | place: USA: Wyoming... | reverse complement strand
CACGTCTTCTAGCATTGGCTCCTTGGGCTACTTCACAGCTTGACACGCCCGTTACCGCAACATAAGCGCCTGGCTCTGGCGGTGCAAGCTGACCGCACTCTACCCTTATTCCTGTATAACCTGAACCATCTTTTAGTTTACTGCCGTCATCAATATAGAAGAAACCGTATGTTGCATAGGTCACTTTCCCCGCAGTCCTCACCAGCAGCCCTATATTATTTAGTCCCTGCGCGAAAGTCTGCGGCGCATAGTAACGATCAACTACTCCGCCCTGAAGTCCAAAGCTCCCGCCACCTACGGCTTTGTTATTCATCCCAAGCGGTTTAGGCGCACTGCCTGGGGACTTTGGGGTTATTATAGGATCTATAATAGCCCGCTCTCCTGAAACTGTGCCCCAGCCGGATACACTGCCAACCACACCCATCAAGTCTATTATTTGGCCTGCTAAAAGCCCCGATGGCACAGAGCCAGAGAAAACCAGAGCAATTCCTGAAGACCTATCAATCTCCTGAACATATAGCCTGCCTGAAATATCCCCTGATGATGTAGATAACTTCTTGCCAGTCAGCTTGACACTTGTGTTCGTTGTCAGCTTTTTCGCGTCGCCGATTGCCGGAAGCTGAAGGATACTCTCTGTTACAGCTCTGTATGCGTTTACTCGTCCCCAGCCTGTCTCTTGATCCCATCCAGATGTTCCAATATCGTCAGCGGTATGCATTATCTGAAAAGCTACTTCCTGATTACTCCAATCTGGATGCACCGACCAGATCAAAGCTGCTACGCCAGCAACGGCAGGCGCAGCGGCAGAAGTTCCAGATTCCGTGTCATACTGCTCCATAGCGATGCCTAAATCATATAGAAGCGGCCCTGTGCTTACTATGTAATCGCCTGGTGCGGTTACATCCAGCCACGGACCGTAGTTGCTGCCCCAGCCGGTATCAACCGCTCGATGATCGTATCTGTCTGTTGCTCCTACAGCAAGAGCATGTTCGTATGCAGCAGGGTATGTTGGTGCGTTGAGATTATCGTTTCCGCTTGCGCATATACACAGCGCCCCATGATTCCATGCATAGTCCACTGCGTCTCTAAGCAGCGGTGTATCTTCCATGCCCAGACTAATATTGATAATCTTGATTCCTAAATCAACCGCATATACGATTGCAGCCGCCACATCATCCTCTGTGCCGTAGTCGTCCCATCTGACTACTTTAATCGGCACTATCGGCGAACCCCAAGACACACCGGCTATCCCTTCATAGTTGTTGCTTGCTGCAGCCGCGACTCCTGCTACTAGAGTGCCATGGTAGAACCTGTAATAGTCATACAACATGTCAATATAGACCATATGATCATCCATCGGGTCGTTGTCGCCGTTCACAAAATCCCAGCCGTGAACGTCATCAACGTAGCCATTTTGATCGTCATCAATGCCGTTGTTTGGGATCTCGTTTGGATTAGTCCAAAGTTTGGATGCAAGGTCTGGATGCGTGTAATCCATTCCAGTGTCAACTATTGCTATCGGCACGCCCTGACTGCCGGTTGTAATGTTCCATGCTTCTTCGGCATGAATATCCGCCCGCAATTTACCACCATAGCCGTTGTTATAGCCGTCGTTATAGAGTCCCCACTGCGGCATTCCCCATACTTCATCGCCGTAGAAGTATATAGGATCGTTCGGCGTTAGAAACAGCCTTACAAGATGGTTTCTGCCTGCGTATTTTACTGAAGAGTCTTTTTTAAGCAGTGCGATGATTTTTTCAGCGTCTGCACCCTTAGGCAGTTTCAATGAAAAGTAGCCTAACTTGGAAATATTACGCTTTGTCTTTATGTTTGTCCCGATTGATAATTGGGATAGCCTGTGTGTCTGACCAGGCTTGAACTTGACTATTATTTCATCCTCAGCGTATTTTGGTGAAGCAGCTAGATATGCTGGAAGCAGCATTATTGCAGCTATTACTAGGATGAAAAGCGCCGATTGGCGAAAAAATAATCTTTTTGGAGCGGCCATGATTTGGGTCTCCTTTCAAACTACCTCTAAGACCATTATACCTCATGTGAAAAGATTGCCATCACATCTCTCAGATGATAAACTGAATAAACTCGAATCCAATTTCTGAAAGGACTAATTTATTATGATGTGCATGCGGAGGGTTCTGATTATAGCTGTATTGTGGACTGCGGCATTTGGCGTGTGTTCTGCTGCTGGATTCACGTTTAAAGATATGATTCCATCCAGAGGCGACAGGCAGGTTTACAGCGTAACCGAAAATACGACGATGGAGTTCGAAGGCGTTGGAGTTAGAATGGAGTCGAAGTCTGTCGGCACTTCGAGCTCAGTCTGTGCTGCTGTGAGCGGCAAAGACGCTGTATCCTATGTTGTGCTTACCACTCGCACTATGAAAACCAAAAGAACGCCTGGCGGCGATGAGACAACAACTTCTTATTCGCTTGACTTCTGCAGGGCTGTTCCAGAAGGTCTGTTCAGCGATGCTAATTTGCAGATTGAGAACGGCGAAGATAGGAGCGTTGATTTTGGGAGTGCGATTATGGAGCTTAAGTTTCCGTGCGCGCCTGGAGCTATATGGCAGGTTGGCAGGTTGGCTTTTAAGGATGGGTTTGTGATGCGGCCTGTGTCGAGAGTAGAAGGATTCGAAACTGTTGAGACTCCTGCAGGCAGGTTTGAGAACTGCTTGAAAGTTGTGAGTATGTGTCCGAATGGAGTAGAAGGCAGCGTAGAGCAGGAAGGGCATACGCTTGAGATACTTAGATCACGAAGTGAGTATGTTACATGGTATTATCCGGTTATTGGGATAGTAAAAGAAGTATCACGAACTGAGATGAGCCTCAGACCCAGTGATTTGCCTGGTGCCGCAACCTTGAATATGGTTACTATATCTACGACGGAGCTTGTTGAGCACAAAGAAGCGGCGAAATAACCATCAAACATGAGCTTGAAAAAAATAGAGAAAAATTCCGGCAAATTCTGTTGACAGACTGTCGTCTGTAATGTTAGCATGACGCTCGCGCCTGGATGGGCTGTGTGTAGAGCTGCAAAAAATCTTCGAGAAAATTTTGCAAATTTTGTTGACATGGCCTGTTTTGCGTGGTATATTATATTTTGCGTCCGGTGATAGATTGGACGCATGAACCTTGAAAACTGGATAGTGAGAGAGCGAGGACAAGGCGAGCGGTAGATGTCTAGGCTGCGGAAGCGGCTTAGAGTAAACAGCTTAAGATTCAGTAGGAAGCGGGCTGCAATAGAGCGGCCTGATAAGATTTCCTATGGAGAGTTTGATCCTGGCTCAGGACGAACGCTTGCGGCGTGCCTAAGAAATGCAAGTCGAGCGAGGTCATGGAGCTTGCTCCGGAAGCCTAGCGGCGAACGGTCGCGTAACACGTAAGCAACCTGCCCCAGAGTGGGGGATAGCCCGCCGAAAGGCGGAGTAATACCGCATGTGGACATCGGATCGCATGTTCTGATGTCTAAAGCAGCAATGCGCTCTGGGATGGGCTTGCGGCCTATCAGCTAGTTGGTGAGGTAATGGCTCACCAAGGCGACGACGGGTAGCTGGTCTGAGAGGATGGTCAGCCGGACTGGGACTGAGACACGGCCCAGACTCCTACGGGGGGCAGCAATTAGGAATCTTGCGCAATGGGCGAAAGCCTGACGCAGCGACGCCGCGTGGAGGATGACGGCCTTCGGGTTGTAAACTCCTTTTAAGAGGGACGAAGATCTGACGGTACCTCTTGAATAAGCCCCGGCTAACTACGTGCCAGCAGCCGCGGTAATACGTAGGGGGCGAGCGTTGTCCGGATTTACTGGGCGTAAAGCGCGCGTAGGCGGGCCTTTAAGTCGGGGGTGAAATGCCGAGGCTTAACCTCGGAACTGCCTCCGAAACTGGAGGTCTTGAGGCACGGAGAGGGAAGTGGAATTCCTGGTGTAGCGGTGAAATGCGTAGATATCAGGAGGAACACCCGTGGCGAAGGCGGCTTCCTGGCCGTGTCCTGACGCTGAGGTGCGAAAGCTAGGGGAGCGAACGGGATTAGATACCCCGGTAGTCCTAGCCGTAAACGATGGATACTAGGTGTTGGTGGTATCGACCCCACCAGTGCCGCAGCTAACGCATTAAGTATCCCGCCTGGGGAGTACGGCCGCAAGGTTGAAACTCAAAGGAATTGACGGGGGCCCGCACAAGCGGTGGAGCATGTGGTTTAATTCGTCACTAACCGAAGAACCTTACCAGGGCTTGACATCTCCGGAATCCTGATGAAAGTCGGGAGTGCCCCGTAAGGGGAGCCGGAAGACAGGTGTTGCATGGCTGTCGTCAGCTCGTGTCGTGAGATGTTGGGTTAAGTCCCGCAACGAGCGCAACCCTCATCCGATGTTGCCAGCGGGTAATGCCGGGAACTCTTCGGAAACTGCCCGTGTAAGCGGGAGGAAGGTGGGGATGACGTCAAGTCGGCATGGCCCTTACGCCCTGGGCTACACACATGCTACAATGGGCGTTAAACAGAGGGAACCGATACCGCGAGGTGGAGGAAATCCCAAAAATACGCTCTCAGTTCGGATCGCAGTCTGCAACTCGACTGCGTGAAGTCGGAATCGCTAGTAACCGCAGATCAGCTAAGCTGCGGTGAATACGTTCCCGGGCCTTGTACACACCGCCCGTCACGTCACCTGAGTCGTCTGCACCCGAAGCCCGTGGCCCAACCCGCAAGGGAGGGAGCGGTCGAAGGTGCGGGGGGTAAGGGGGACGAAGTCGTAACAAGGTAGCCGTATCGGAAGGTGCGGCTGGATCACCTCCTTTCTAAGGATAGATGCCAGACCGCCTGATATGCGAAAATCGCTGTCAGACGGCGAGGCTCAATCCGAGGTCGATCTCCCTTGTTCTCATCTCTCACTATCGAGTTCTCATGGTGGAGGCCAAGAGCTGGACGGCTGTAGTGATAAGCCGTCAGTTCGAGAGTTTTATGCCAATAGTCGGCATAGTGGGCTACGGTTGATACGGACCGAAATGGCAATGTGACCTCTTTTGGCGGGGAGGCGCTTGCCTTCCCGCTTGCGCGTTGAGAGGTCTGAGCGGTTCGTGTTTGGGCCTATAGCTCAGTTGGTTAGAGCGCACCCCTGATAAGGGTGAGGTCGTAGGTCCGAATCCTACTAGGCCCACCAGGGTAAGTGCAAAGTCGAGAGTGGCGAGTTGATGAAGTAAGCGGCTTGGCCGCGCTGTGCAATTCGGAACTCGATCCCTTGTGGGGGTTTAGCTCAGTTGGGAGAGCGATTGCTTTGCACGCAATAGGTCAGCGGTTCGAGCCCGCTAACCTCCAATTTTGAGATTTGTGCTCGGCTGCCTTAGTCAGGCGGCTGAGCTGGAAATAAACAGGTGTGACCCTGCGTCACAGCGTATGACGTAGGACAGCGTGATGCTGGTTTGGGGAACTTGTTCCCTGAGCGCACATTGAAAGTTGCATAACGGGAAAGGCTTTAGTCTGCGTAAGCGGAGTAGAGCCTGGACTGGGCATCTTGACGCGTTTTTAGGAAATGGTCAAGCTACTAAGGGCGTATGGTGGATGCCTAGGGGCAAAGAGCCGATGAAGGGCGCGGTAAGCGGCGAAACGCTTCGGGGAGGAGCAAACATCCTTTGATCCGGAGATTCCCGAATGGGGTAACCCGGCCAGGGTAATGCCTGGTCACTCCGAAAGGAGAGGTAAGTGGGCGAACTGAAACATCTAAGTAGCCCGAGGAAAAGAAAGCAAAGCGATTCCGTAAGTAGTGGCGAGCGAAAGCGGAACAGCCTAAACCTATACCGTGAATATAGGATGCAGCCGTTGCGGTATAGGGGTAGTGGGAAAAGACTCGCAGAACTGCAAGATATGCGAAGGAGTTACAAACCAATCGTCTAGTCGAATGGTCTGGAAAGTCCAGCCATAGAAGGTGATAGCCCTGTAGACGAAAGATGATTGGCTCCTGTCTTTTTCCCAAGTAACGCGGGACACGAGAAACCCTGCGTGAATCTGGGCGGACCACCGTCTAAGGCTAAATACTCTTTGCCACCGATAGTGAACCAGTACCGTGAGGGAAAGGTGAAAAGCACCCCGGGAGGGGAGTGAAATAGTACCTGAAACCATATCGCCTACAAACAGTCGGAGCACTATGCCTCAAGCTTGCTTGAGGAATGTGTAACGGCGTGCCTTTTGCATAATGAACCGGCGAGTTACTGTTCCAGGCGAGGCTAAGGCCGGAAGGCCGGAGCCGAAGGGAAACCGAGTCCTAACAGGGCGACTTAGTCTGGGGTAGTAGACCCGAAACTGAGTGATCTACCCATGGCCAGGTTGAAGCCCCGGTAATGCGGGGTGGAGGACCGAACCAGTGTCGGTTGAAAACGGCTTGGATGAGCTGTGGGTAGCGGTGAAATGCCAATCGAACTCAGAGATAGCTGGTTCTCTCCGAAATGCATTTAGGTGCAGCGTCACGTGTTTGGTGTTGCAGGTAGAGCACTGGATGGCCTAGGGGCCCTACCAGGTTACCGAAGTCAACCAAACTCCGAATGGCAACATCTGAAGCGTGGCAGTGAGACTGCGGGGGATAAGCTTCGTAGTCGAGAGGGGAACAGCCCAGACCTTCGGCTAAGGTCCCAGAGTGTTAGCTAAGTGTAAAAGGATGTGAGAGCACATAGACAACCAGGATGTTGGCTTAGAAGCAGCCATCGTCTAAGGAGTGCGTAACAGCTTACTGGTCGATCGCGCTCTTGCGCCGATAATGTAAGGGGGCTCAAGCTAACCACCGAAGCTGAGGAATCCGCCATTGGCGGATTGGTAGGAGAGCGTTCCTGTCCGAGTGAAGTCGGAGCGTAAGCACCGGTGGACGGGCAGGAAGTGAGGATGCCGGTATAAGTAGCGAAAAGGGAAGTGAGAATCTTCCCCGCCGAAAGCCTAAGGGTTCTTAAGGAAGGATCGTCCTCTTGAGTTTAGCCGGGCCTAAGCCGAGGCCGAAAGGCGTAGGCGATGGACAGCAGGTTATTATTCCTGCGCCAGGAGCTGGCGTTTGAGCAATGGGGGGACGCTGGATGACGGACCAAGCGCGGCGTTGGTTGACCGCGTTTCTGCTTAGAGGTGGCTGATAGGTAAATCCGTCAGCGTAATCCTTGGAGCAGAAGGAGTTGAGGAGAAATCCAAGGCGAACTGGTCCCGATTCTGGCCGAGAAAAGCCTCTAGCGAGCTAAGCTCCTGACCGTACCGCAAACCGACACAGGTAGGCAGGTAGAGAATACCAAGGCGCGCGAGATAACCCTCGTTAAGGAACTAGGCAAGTTGACCCCGTAACTTCGGGAGAAGGGGTGCCCTGGTGGGACGCTGCTGTAACGCAGTGGGTTCACTGGGGTCGCAGTGACAAGGCCCGAGCGACTGTTTACCAAAAACACAGGTCTCTGCTAAGCCGAAAGGCGAAGTATAGGGGCTGACGCCTGCCCAATGCCAGAAGGTTAATAGGAGGGGTCATCCCGAGCTTGCTCGGGAGAAGCCCTGAATTGAAGCCCTGGTGAATGGCGGCCGTAACTATAACGGTCCTAAGGTAGCGAAATTCCTTGTCGGGTAAGTTCCGACCTGCACGAATGGCGTAACGACTTGGGCGCTGTCTCAACGAGGGACTCGGCGAAATTGTAGCATGCGTGAAGATGCGCATTACCCGCGACAGGACGGAAAGACCCCGTGGAGCTTTACTACACCTTGATATTGACTTCTGGGTTAGTATGTAGAGGATAGGTGGGAGGCGCAAGCCGACGGTGGAATACCACCCTTATTAGCTTGGAAGTCTAACTTTGGTAAGTGAATCCTTACCGAGAACAGTATCAGGCGGGTAGTTTGACTGGGGCGGTCGCCTCCTAAAAGGTAACGGAGGCGTCCAAAGGTTCCCTCAGGCTGGTTGGAAATCAGCCTCCTAGAGTATAAGGGCATAAGGGAGCCTGACAGAGAGAGAGACGTCTCGATCTGGTGCGAAAGCAGGGCCTAGTGACCCTCTGGCACAGAGTGGAATGGCCAGGGTTCATCGGATAAAAGCTACCCCGGGGATAACAGGCTTATCTTGCCCAAGCGCTCACAGCGACGGCAAGGTTTGGCACCTCGATGTCGGCTCGTCGCATCCTGGGGCTGGATTAGGTCCCAAGGGTTAGGCTGTTCGCCTATTAAAGCGGTACGCGAGCTGGGTTCAGAACGTCGTGAGACAGTTCGGTCCCTATCCGTCGTGGGCGTAAGAAGTTTGAGGGGAGCTGTCCCTAGTACGAGAGGACCGGGATGGACAGACCTCTGGTGTATCGGTTGTCGTGCCAACGGCAGGTGCCGAGTAGCTACGTCTGGTAGTGATAAGCGCTGAAAGCATCTAAGCGCGAAGCACGCCCCAAGATTAGACTTCTCCAGCTTTGTCTGCTAAGGCCCCCGGTAGATTACCGGGTATATAGGCAGCGGGTGTAAGCGCAGTAATGCGTTCAGCCAAGCTGTACTAATAGGCCGAGAGGCTTGACCATTAATTTGACTCATTAAATCTCAGTCCAACCGTTATGCAACTTTGAGTGTGCGCGATTATTTGAAATAATGGTATCATTTTCCTGGTGACTATGCCGGAGGGGGTACACCCGTTCCCATCCCGAACACGGTAGTTAAGCCCTCCAGGGCCGACGATACTTGGGAGGCAACTCCCCGGGAAAATAGGTCGTTGCCAGGATTAATTCAGAGCAGGCTGTCGAACGACAGCCTGCTCTTTTATTGTGTAAACTCTAGCGCCAATCCATCCCACCCCTTGTAACTCTCTGTGCCATAATGCCCCAGTATGATTGCAGTGAGTCGCTCAGACGTGTCCCTGTGGCCAATTGTGAGTGGTGGAGGTGGGAAGGAAGGTGCGTAGCACGGCGAATGGATATGGTCTGCGTCTCCCATAATTGTGTTCGGTAGCAGTGGCTGAGGTTATCGCGTCGGCGTGAGTGCTCAAACTGCTGGATACCGCTTCCTTCTGACTGAGTAAAAGAGTGTAATTTACAAACCTGTTAGTGCTTGCAGCATCAACGTTCTTGACGTCTGAGGCGTATGCGTGGTATCTTCACGGTAGACCTAAACTGGAAAGGTCAATAGATGTCCCGCACGAAACCCCATATGCCTTCTAAGATAAAAGGCAAAATTAAATGCGACAAAAGAACAAAGAACCTTGCTAAAAGGCTCCATCCGGGCGATATTGCCTTGATAGACCATCAAGACATAGACTCTGTTTCTGCTCAGATGCTTATAGACTGTGGCGTAGCTGCTGTTGTAAACGCCAGCCGCTCTGTATCCGGACGATATCCAAACTCAGGACCTTCGCTTTTGCTTGGTGCTGGGATAACTGTGCTTGATAACGTCGGCGCTTCTGTGTTTGAGCAAGTTAAGGAAGGTGAAGAAGCAGAGATTGACGGCAGCCGGTTGATTGTAGGCGGAAAGGTGTTTGAAGGTGAGATTCTCACACAGGAGACAGTGAGCCGCTTATTGGAAGACGCCAAACGAAACCTTGACAAAGAACTAGAGCAATTTGCAAAGAATACCCTGAGTTATGTTGTGAAAGAGAAGTCAATTTTGCTGGATGAAACCAACCTGCCTGCAATTGACACTCGGATAAGTGGGCGACATGTGCTGATTGTTGTGCGAGGGGAGCATTATAGAGAGGATTTAGCCAGCCTGCGAGCCTATATCGCCGAGGTTAAACCCGTGCTTGTAGCAGTTGACGGCGGAGCAGATGCGTTGCTTGAGATGGGCTTGAAGCCGCATATTATAATCGGCGATATGGACAGTGTGAGCGACAGAGCGCTGAGATGCGGCGCAGAGATAATAGCTCATACATATACGGACAACCGAGATTCTCCTGGCATCAAACGATTGGAAAATATGGGTATCAAACCGAAGATAGCTGCTGTGCCGGGGACGAGCGAAGACGTAGCGATGTTGCTGGCGTATGGTAAGGGGGCTGAGTTGATAGTGATTGTCGGCTCTCATTCTAACTTGATTGATTTTTTAGATAAGGGAAGAAGTGGGATGTCCAGCACATTTCTTACAAGACTTAAAGTTGGACCTAGGCTTGTTGACGCAAGAGGTGTGAGCAGACTATACGGCTCCCGACCAACGCTTAGATATGCGGCTGTGTTAATGCTTGCGGTAACATGTGCGCTTGCGCTTATAATCGCTTTCTCGCCTGCTGTGCAAGATCAGCTTAGAATGTTTATGTTTGAGCAGAAAGCCAGATTTTGGGATTTCTGGTCACGCATAAGAATCGGAGGGTAATTATCATGATAGATCTCCGCTACCATGTTTATAGCTTGGCGGCTGTTATTGTAGCGCTTGCCATAGGCTTCGTTTTTGGTACTTCATCGCTGGGGAAGGGGGGCGATGTTAAACAGGTTGAGCGGATTGTTAATCACTACGAGCGCTCTATTTCATCTCTCCGTAACAGTCTCTCAGAGCAGCAGGCAGGATTGAAAACTGTAAGAGCTGATCTCAACCGCGCAAACTCTCTTTGTGCGGAACTTATGCCGGTTGTTTTGAAAGGTAGATTGGCTTATCGCAATGTTGCTATAGTGCAGACAGGTGATTATGACGATCTTGTTTCAGTGGTTCGGTCCGCGATAAAAGACGCAGGCGGAAATGTAACAAGTGTTACTCGTATATCATCAGACTTTGACTTTAACGATGCTAATGCCGTTGCATCAGTGATATCCGATGTTGGTGTGCCTGTTCAAGTAGGAGAGAGCGGCCGTGAGGCGATCCTACGTCTTGTTGCCGAGGCTGTCGTTGGTGGCAGAAACAGGGACAGGCTTTTTGCGCTGCGAGATGCGGGTGTTGTTGACTTGTCTGGGGACTATGGACGATGGAATCGGTTGGTTGTTATAGTCGGCGGACTTCGCAAATCGAGTGCAGGACGCGCAGATATTGTAGATGCAAAGCTTGCCGAGAAGCTCACGGCACTTGGGGTAAGGGTTGTGTGTTGTGAGCCATCGGATGCCGAGGTGTCTGAGATTCAGGAATGGCAGAGATTGGATGTTTCTACGGTTGATAGCGCTGACAAACCTTGGGGACGTGTGGCGTTGATTCTTGCGCTTGCTGGACAAGATGGCCATTTTGGTCAGAAACGCACAGCCGACCGATTGATACCTAGGATTGCTGATACTAGATTATGAATGCTGCCGTAATAATCCCTGCGTTTAACGAAGAAGATCGCATAGGCGAAACAGTGCGTAAGGCGCGCATGATACCTGGTGTAAACTCTGTGGTTGTTGTTGATGATGGGTCTTCAGATGCAACCTCGGATGAAGCTCGTAAAGCCGGCGCCGACTTAGTTATCAGACTGCCATCGAATCGTGGCAAGGGTGCAGCGCTTGTTGCCGGCGCGCAGGCTGTGAGCGAAGATGTGCTGCTTTTCCTCGATGCCGATCTAGCAGAATCCGCTTCTGCTGCCCAAACACTGCTTGAACCTGTGATGTCGGGTGAGGCTGATATGACTGTGGCTGTTCTGCCTAAGGTTCCTGGCTCTGGGGGGTTCGGATTTGCGGTTGGTTTGGCAAGGTGGGGGATTGCTAAGTTTACGGGACTAGTAATGAAGGCTCCTATATCAGGTCAGCGCGCTCTGCGAAGAGAACTATTCGAGAGAATTGGCAGGCTGGACAGTGGGTTTGGTGTGGAAGTTGGATTGACAATAGATGCTCACCGGCTTGGAGCACGTATTGTCGAGGTTCCTGTTGAGATGTCACACCGTGCCACTGGACGCTCAATTATGGGGTTTATGCATAGAGGCAGGCAGTTTTGGCATATTGCTCGTGCTCTTGTACGCAGGCTTGGCTGGCGAAAAAGAAACTTCTGCGGCGATGAGATTCCAGCAGTGTTGGGAATATCCATCGTTGCGGCGGGGGTTATAGGTGCTTTTGCATCAAGATTTGTTGGCTTTGACAATCCAGATGCGGCTTTGTCCTATCTTATTGCTGTTGTTGGATTTGGGGTGCTGGGTTTAGCTGATGATCTGTTCGGATCTAGGGAAGTTGGTGGCTTCAGGGGACATTTTCGCAAACTGCTGAATGAAAGAAAGCTAACTACGGGTGTGATTAAAGCGGTAGGAGGAGGTGCGATTGCACTGTGGGTGGGATATAGAACAAGCTCAGGTGAGCCGATTCGATGGATTGTTGACTCGCTGCTGATAGCGCTTGCAGCTAATACTGTTAACTTGCTTGATCTTCGTCCTGGTAGAGCGCTTTTTGCTTACTTCCTCATAGCATGTGTTGGTATAATAGCTGCAGGGCTTAAACTCTCAGCAGTGACGCCAATTGCGGCAATCACGGTTGCTGCTGTCGTCTCATCTTATTGGGATGCGCGAGGCAGAGCAATGCTCGGCGATGTTGGCTCAAACGCTCTTGGCGCATCGGCTGGCTTGCTGGCGGCGCTGGATGCTGGGGCTACTTGGAAATATGTTTTGATTGTGCTATTCTTTATTGTAAACTATTACTCAGAGCGCAGCTCCATCTCAAACCTCATAGAGCGCCAGCCTGTGCTGAGGTGGATTGACTCAAAGCTGGGGGTGCGGTAAGGTATGGGCAGCATAGTTATAGACAAAGATAGATGCAAGGGATGTGAGCTTTGTGTAAGCTTTTGCCCTCGTCAACTCATCGAAATGTCTGATGATTTCAACTCCTATGGCTTGCATTACTGCGTGTTTAAAGATGGCGACCAGTGCACAGGATGCGCTGTGTGTGCCAAAATATGCCCCGATGTTGCGATAGAAGTCTGGAGATAACGCCGGCGGCTATAAACTCTTGCGGGGGGTGTGTGTGATTATGTCTAAAAAGGTATTGATGAAGGGGAATGAAGCTTTTGTACGAGGTGCAATTGCTGCCGGATGTAGAGCGTTCTTTGGATATCCTATTACCCCGCAGAATGAAGTGCCTGAATACATGTCGCGTTTTATGCCGGAGGCTGGAGGCGTATTTTTGCAGGCAGAAAGTGAGCTTGCTTCTATAAATATGGTTTATGGTGCCGCTGCCGCTGGGGTTAGGGTTATGACATCATCTTCCAGCCCTGGTATCAGCTTGATGCAGGAAGGCATCAGCTATATAGCAGCCTGCGAGCTTCCGTGTGTGATAGTTAATGTTCAGCGAGGAGGTCCGGGGCTTGGCAATATCGCCGCGTCTCAGTCGGATTACTTCCAGACGGTGAAGGGCGGCGGCCATGGTGATTACAAACTTATAACGCTTGCACCGTGGTCGGTTCCAGAGTGTTATTTCTTGACTGCGCTGGCTTTTGATCTTGCAGACTGTTACAGAAACCCTGCTGTTATATTAGCCGATGCGGTTGTAGGACAGATGATAGAGCCGGTTGAAGTGCCCGAGAGACTGGAGACACATATTCCGCCGAAGCCTTGGGCAACAACTGGGCGGCATGGAAGAGCGCATAAAAATGTAGTGAACTCGCTTTGGATTGATCCACCTGTGCTCGAAGAGCTTAATAAACGGCTGCAGGCTACCTATGCGCGCATAGCAGAAAATGAGGTAAGATTTCAAGAAATTATGACGGAAGATGCCGATCTCGTTCTTGTCGCTTATGGAGCTACGGCAAGGATTTGTAGAACGGCGGCTGAACTGGCGCGCGCTGAAGGGATGAAGGTAGGACTGTTCCGTCCGATTAGTCTGTTCCCGTTTCCGACCGAGCAGATTAGACAGTTGGCATTGAATGGGAGAAGATTTTTGGTTGTTGAAATGAGCCACGGACAGATGGTTGAAGATGTGAGATTGGCTGTTGAAGGTGCGGCGCGCGTTGGATTTTACGGGAGGAGTGGAGGGGTTGTTCCTACTCCGAGTGAGATACTCGATCAAATAAGATTCGAATACAATAAACTGACCGGCTCAGACAAGCCGAACAGAAGCGTGGTTCCCGAGTAGCCCAGCCGAGTCGGATGTAGTGCGCGTCTGACTTTGGGGGGACCGAAGTTTCGCACGAGGGAACGGAGGTTTCTGAATGTCAAAACAAAAAGTTTTCGAGCGGCCTAAGTCGCTCAGCGATGTTAGGTTTTCTTATTGCGCAGGTTGTCTGCACAGCGTTGTGCATAGGATGATCGCCGAAGTTATTGATGAGCTTGATTTGCTCGATACTGCTGTCGGCGTGTGTCCTGTTGGGTGTGCTGTGTTTATGTATGACTACCTCGAATGCGACATGATCGAAGCTGCGCATGGGAGAGCGCCTGCGGTGGCTACTGGAGTAAAACGAGTACTGCCAGAGGCGGTTGTTTTTACTTATCAAGGCGATGGCGACTTGGCTGCTATAGGCATGGCTGAGACTGTGCATGCCGCATCCAGAGGCGAAAACATCACCGTTGTGTTTATCAACAATGGCACGTACGGTATGACTGGCGGGCAGATGGCGCCTACCACGCTTATCGGTGAACGCACCACAACATGTCCAAGCGGCAGGCGACCTGAAACAGCCGGCTATCCGATAAAGGTCTGCGAGCTTTTGTCTTCTTTGGAAGGACCTTCTTACATAGCGCGCGTTGCACCTGTGAGTCCGGCTGGGATAACCCAGACAAAAGCCGCCATCAAAAAGGCTTTTCAAAAGCAATTGGATGGTAAGGGGTTTGCGTTGGTGGAGGTTTTATCCAACTGCCCGACACAGTGGAAGATGACTCCCATAGAGAGCCTGAAGTGGATAAGAGAGAAAGCTGTGCAATATTTCCCGCTTGGAGAATTTGTTGATAGGTGATTATCTGCATTTGTGATGAGTAAAGAAGGCAGAGTTGGGATGGGGGGGTTATTGTGTTTTTGGAGATTTTGGCAGGAGGAGGATCGCTTTATACGATGCATTACGAGATAGTTATGGCTGGCACCGGCGGTCAGGGAATAATGGTGATGGGACAGATCTTGGCGCATGCTGCAGTTGCTGAAGATAAAAATGTGGTTTGGTTTCCATCCTATGGGCCTGAATCTCGAGGCGGCACATCCGATTGCACTGTTATTGTGTCCAGCGCCGAAATAGGCTCGCCTGTTACCTCTACTCCGAATGTGCTTATTGCTATGTCTCAGCCCGCGTTGGAGCGGTTTCTGCCGAATGTACAGCGTGAAGGACTGGTGGTTTATAACTCGACTTTGGTTTCATGCCCTGCAGGTCGTGAAGACTGCCAACTGGTATGTGTGCCAGCCAGCGCGGTTGCCGAAGAGATGGGGAATTATCGTATTGCTAATATGGTGATGTTAGGCGCATTTGTTGCGCTAGCGAAACCTGTCAGCGTAGATTCTCTATGTGCTGTGCTTGTTGATGTGTTGCCTGAACATCGGCATAATCTTATCCCACTTAATGAGTCCGCCATCCGACGCGGCGCAGAACTAGTGCAGGGTTGACCCTGAATATCGCCGCTATCTTCACCTAAACACTCGCTCGCGTTCTGAAACAATTTTGCGCTAATCCCAGTCTTATAGATAGACTATGCTTGACTTTGGCACAGGTCTTGCCTAATGCTGTATATGACAGTATTGAGTATAGACCATGACGGTTTGCCGCGTCCGGGTAATGATGGATATACCGATATAGGGGCATATGAGGATAATCCCACATAAGTTCATCAATTCTATTGTGAATTTATGAGCTGAACGGATGTATAATCGGATGCAAAAATTGGAAAGAATCTTTCAGATGGCGTGTTTTATCGTTGATCATCGTTCAAGAGTTTGCGTAGCTATTATTGGGATAATACTGGCGATTACTGCATGCTCAGTCCCAAGCATGGCAAGTGAACCGGAGTGGAATATGATTTTGGTTCCACCTGCGGCAGGTTATTTTTGGACAATTATAACGCGTGTCGGCGCATCTTCAACTGCCGTAGATGGATATGATGGTCAACCGGTTTATTATCCTCCTGCTGAAAGCACAGGTTGTGCAGTGTTGCTTTACCGTGAGAACGGGGCTAATTGGAGTGGGCCAACAGGGTTCTACCCAATTGATCTCACATCGCCGCTTTCAGATGGTAGTAGTTACACTTGGAACAACATCTATATGTGGGCGCAGAACTACACAGTGCCAGGTGGGGTTGGACAGCTGATGATTAGTCCAGATTATCCTGTGGCTCCAAGTTATTACAACTTCCAACTTGTTTTGGACTATGTGCCTGAGTATATGAACTGGACAGGACCTAGAGTGTTTGAGTTTAGGCGTGGTGGAGGTCTTTTTAATGTTCCGATACCAACTGTAACCAACCCGCTTGATGGAGTGCGTATGCATTTGACTGTATATGCAGGACCTATTCCCGAGCCATCATCGCTTCTCACTCTCGCCGGTGCAGCTCTAACCACCGCCGGCTTCGCCTGGAGAAAAAGACGTAGGTGAAAATAGAGTTGCATTATTATGAGTTGAGACATTTATAACTGTCTGAGTCAATGATGTTTTAGTGCTTAGACATACAGGCTGGAGCAATAAAACGCTCCAGCCTTTCGTATAGTTTCCTATTTTTTCATATATGAATTCTTTCCATGCCGCTCATATATCGTTTTACCTCTAGAGAAGGAATTTTTTCGAGTTTGGTTAACAGATAGTAATAAACGTCCGATTTCTTTTAGTAGAACTCAGTGTCGAGTCCAAATAGGGGTATAGGGAGATGATTAAAGAGTTCAAGGAGTTCATTGCGCGAGGTAGTATGCTTGATCTTGCTGTCGCGTTTGTTATGGGTGCGGCTTTTGGGAAGATCATAACCTCGCTTGTAAACGATGTTGTGATGCCTGTGGTTGGGCTTTTGCTCGGCAAAGGTGACTTCTCCAATCTGTTCATCAGCCTGAGCGGCAATTACAAAACGCTTGATGAAGCCGTAAAAGCCGGCGCGCCAGTTATAAAATACGGTGTTTTCATCAACAGCATCATAGACTTTGTCATAGTTGGGTTTGTGATGTTTCTTATTGTCAAACAGGCAAACAGGTTCAAGAAGGCGGAGGCTCCTGCTGTAAAGACGTGCGAGTTCTGCGGCACCAATATACCGGCTGCGGCTGTTCGCTGTCCTAATTGCACATCTCAGCTTGCTCAGGAATAAAAATGGTTAATCTGCTCTCACTGTTGTTGCTTTATGAACGAATCTAACAATCTGGTTTCGCCGCATCGCTTAAGCCCAAGCCTGCGACGTGTAATCGTGCGTTCGTTTAGAGATGCTTGGGACTATCTAGGACTAGTGCTGGCTGCAAGCGTATTTACTGCGTTGCTTCCAACTATGCTTGCGGTCGCATTTTATTTTTTAGATGGCAAGCCTTTATGGATTCTTGTCATAGTGACTTTTATAATAGCTCTGCTGAAAGGCCCCATTCTAGCTGGAGTTTTCAATTTAATGCATAAAGTGGCTTACGGCGGCGATCCGGAGCTTTCCAACCTTTTGGTAGGGTTTCGAGAATCACTACGCGCCAGTGTCTTGCTTATAGTGCTCGATGTATTTCTGATGCTGTGTTTGGCTGCCGATGCAGTTTTCTTTTTTGGGATACTCGGGCCAATGAAACCCAATCTGCCCGGTCTTGTGTTAGGATGCCTGTTTGTATATCTGCTTGTCGTCTGGTTTTGCGCCACAGGCTACCAGTTTCCGGCGCTTTCTGCACAAAAGCCATTAGGTCAGCGTGTCGGTGTGCTTGCTGCAGTTTATAAATCGCTTTTGGCTGCGCTCAGTGCGCCGCTTTACACGCTCGGCGTATGGCTAATAGTGCTTGTGCTCGTTCTTATCTGCTTTCTCAGTGCTTTTGGTGTTTTTCTGCTGTTAGGCGGCATGACTGCGCTTATTTTCACGCATGCGCTAAAAGAAATCTACTTATGCTGTGGCGTCATAAGCGAGCCTTCCGATAACGAAAACACATAATATCCGCCTCCTAAGCATTTGCCATCACCTTGTTGAAAGGTGTTTTCAATGAATTTCCATATGAAGAACACCCTGCTCTGTCCAAGCTTTTCCGCCCAGAGCTTTTACAACAGATGCTATAGGCACTTCGATCCTGTCATTTCGCATAACCGGCGCATGTGTGAGCTTAACACTGCGCGTGCCGTCTATAACAGCGGTTTGTGATCCTACCTTAATCTTCATCTGTCTGCCAGAGTAATCTATTATGCATTCCCCTTTTGATGCGCCCTGCAATATCTTTGCGATCCCTTTATTCTCCAATACCCTCACCGGCATAAAGACAGTGTCTTTTATTATGCTGCACCGCAAGTCCCATTCATTGACACGCTTACCATTTATGACAGGACGTTTGATCTCAAATCTGACGCTTATATCGTCATCTGCAGTCGGCTCCAAATTCGAAAACCGCCATATTATAGTGTTTCCCTGTATCTTAGCCTGCTTGGGACTGATTGACGTAACCGTATAATGTTTAGTTATCGCTCCTATATCCACATGGATAACAGCTCGCCCAATTTTTCCCTTCCACGAACTGCCTGTATGCATTATGTAAGAGCAGAATCTACTGCCATCCGAGGTTTCTCCCACCGGAGAAGCATAGTCAACGGTTATGATTCTCGTCTGTCCGCGCTTAAATTGCACGTTCTTAATATGCCAGCCGGTGTATTCGTTTTCTTCGGATGGAGGCGATGGCTGAAATGTTGATTTCACAGGAACGCCGTCAACCGCTGTGCGAAAATACTCAAACTGACTGGTTTTCTGCTGCGGCACATCGCCTACTGCGTTTTCTGGAAACCCCATGTAAGCAACTGTGTCTTCGCCTTCGTTTTTAAACTCAAATTGGCAGCGAACGGTGTAGCGTTCTGGATAAAGTCGTATGCTTACGTCTTCAGACACCATCCTGATACTGGGATGGCTCTTCATTGCCTGTATCGCCCCACCTACACCGACAACAGCCGTGTCGTCTCCCGCAGCCAAAGTGCAGAAGATGAACAAAGTGCCAATCAAAAGCAGAATAATTCGTTTCATTGTGCAACCCTCCCACTCGATCCTCTTCTGATTGCTTGGTTTTATGTGTTGTATATTATAACGCTTCCGCCCAAAGTTTGTTTACAGCATACTGCTATTCTTCTCCTTTTTGCTTTGTGATGATTGGGGTTTGAATCCAGACACTGGTCTTAGATGGCGGTTTTCTGGTAGCATGCTGATTGGTGAATTAAAGAATAGATTTGGGGGATGACATAAGACATCTATGCGGCTTGCGAACAGGATTGCCGTTGTAACAGGCGGTGCGCAGGGGCTTGGCGAAGCCATTGCCGAGAGATTGGCTAGAGAAGGCGCTCATGTGGCGGTGGGAGATATCAACGCCGAAGGCGCTCGGTCGGTCGCCGAACGTATCTCGAGCGATTATGGGATAAAAACTCTTGGCTTTGGGATGGATGTTACTGATGAAAATGAAGTAGCAGAGCGGTTCGATCTGGTAGAGAAAGAACTTGGCGAAACGGATTTGCTGGTGGCAAACGCAGGAGTGCTTATCTCTGGAGAAGTTACAGAGCTTTCTGTGGCTGACTGGCGTAAAGTTATAGAGGTAAACCTGACAGGCTATTTCATCTGCGCGCAGGCGGCGGCTAGGCTTATGATACCACGCAGACGAGGTTGCATAATCCAGATCAATTCAAAGTCTGGCAAGAAGGGCAGCTTTAGGAACTCTGCTTATGCATCAAGCAAATTTGGCGGAATAGGACTTACCCAGAGCTTGGCGCTGGAGCTTGCCCCTTATGGCATACGTGTAAATGCTGTTTGTCCTGGCAACCTGCTCGATTCTCCGCTTTGGGTTGACAGCCTCTATGAACAGTATGCCAAGCGGCTGAATATGACTGTTGAGCAGGTGCGGCAGAAGTATCTGGACCAGGTGCCATTGGGGCGCGGCTGCACGTATGATGACGTAACGAACGTTGTTGTTTTTTTAGCGTCTGACGAAGCCAGCTATATGACCGGACAGGCAATCAATGTAACTGGTGGGCAGGAGATGCGCTGAGCTGGCTGAATTCTAAACTTTAGCCATGCGGAATGAAGGAAAAGGGGTTTGGTTTGTACAAGAAAATAGTTTAAGGAGGATTATTAACAATATGCACAAAATAGCAGTTATACCCGGTGATGGCACCGGACCAGAGGTTGTGCGCGAAGGACTGAAGGTTCTCGAAGCCGCCGCGAAAAGAACTGGCTTCAAATATGAAACTACGGTTTACGATTGGGGTGGCGATCGCTATCTGGCAACAGGCGAAGTTTTGCCAGAAAATGCTGTCGAAGAGCTGAAAAAACATGATGTTATTTATCTTGGTGCGATTGGGCACCCGGATGTAAAGCCTGGGATTTTGGAGAAAGGCATTTTACTTGCGCTCAGATTCGCGCTTGATCAGTATATTAATCTTCGTCCGGTTAAGTTGTACCCGGGAGTTTGGACGCCGGTGAAAGACAAAGGACCGGAAGACATAGACTTCGTTGTTGTGCGTGAGAACACCGAAGGCTTGTATGCTGGTGGCGGAGGGTTTCTCAAGAAAGGTACGCCGGATGAGGTTGCTATACAAGAATCAATCAATACACGCAAGGGTGTTGAGCGGTGCATAAGATATGCTTTTGAATATACGCGCAAACGCAACCGCAAAAAGAAATTAACGCTTGTTGGCAAGACTAATGTGCTTACGTATGCGTTTGACCTTTGGGAACGCACTTTCTATGAAGTCGCGAAGGAATATCCGGATATACAAACTGACTATGCGCATGTTGATGCAACCTGTATGTGGTTTATCAAAAACCCAGAATGGTTCGATGTTGTTGTAACCGACAATATGTTCGGCGATATTATAACCGACCTTGGTGCTATGGTGCAGGGTGGTATGGGTATAGCCGCAGGTGGCAATATTAATCCTGAAGGCGTCTCGATGTTTGAGCCAATAGGCGGCTCAGCTCCCAAATATACAGGGTTGAATGTAATAAATCCACTTGCTGCCATAGGCGCGCTCCAGATGTTGCTTGAGAATATTGGCGAGACAGAAGCTGCTGAGCTTGTTGACAAAGCCATTGCCAAGGTTACTAGCGAAAAACTAAAAAGTATGTCGGCAGGAAAAATGGGCTACTCGACAAGTGAAGTCGGCGATATGGTAGCTAAATACGTTACAGAGCTTTGATTGCCGATGCGTAAGATCTATGGTAGGACGTTGGCGTGTTATTACCGACGTCCTACCAAAAGGAGTGTATAGATTATGGTAACAGCAATAGTTCTTATCGAAGCCGAGCGCGCCAAAATCCACGAAACCGCTGAATCACTGCTGGAAATTGATGGCGTGTGTGAAGTGTACTCTGTTGCTGGCGACTGGGATTTGGTTGCGATTGTTAGAGTGAAAGAACAGGAAGCGCTTGCCGATATAGTTGCTGATACAATGCTCAAAATGCCAGGTATTGCGCGCACCAGAACACTGATTGCCTTTAAGCGCTACGCAAAAACCGATCTCGAGCGCTTATGGAGCATTGGGATGGATTAACTGCTGATTGAGTGAGTTAGACGTCCTGCAATTTTTCACGGAAAATTCACAGAAAATTATCTGTTTAGACTCTACTTTTTTGCCATTTTGCTGCCTTGTAATTATGGAGAGTAAATTGCTCGAAGGCGGCGCATTCCTCAGAATATTTTTATCTGAAGAAACGAACTATTTTCACGCTCAAACCGAGAGAGATTCGTTTCTTTATAAATTGAGAACATCCTTCTCCAAAAACAATTGAAAATGTGGTCGCAGATGTTTATGAAAAACAGTGTTTAGTATGATTATAAGTGTGGAGATTGTGCGTGGGTTCTGTAGAGAGTTTTTATTTGTAAATGACGCAGAAAGTAAAGTATATTACGCAATTTAATTTATGGTGCCAATATCTTAGATTTTTGAAACCCCATTGACAAAGCGGCGTAATGTTGTTATATTCCAATTGTTAGGGTTGGGTTCGAGATAGGAGTGTTTATATCTCATCCAGCCTGAGAGAGGGGGAAAGGGAGATGAGAAGGAAGGCAGTTTTGCCGATTGTTTCGGCTCTGCTAATCGCATTGTATTGCTGTCCAGTGCTTGCCCTCGACGACGACGTTCCTATTGATGTTACCCTGTCAATGGCGACTGTTCCCGTTGTAGGACAAACTGGCACTGTGACAGCCACGGTCAGCGTTGACCGCGTTCTACCTGATGTAGTGGTTGAGATACAGGTGCCCGGCGGCGGCACAGTTACTGAGAACGCATCTAGCGTAGTGTCGCTTATGCGTCCGGGTGAGCCGGTGTCTGTGAGTGCTAAGGTTAAATTTGACAGCACAGGCAACAAGCTTATTCGCGCTGTAGCTCGGTCACAAGAGAGAGAAGGCGTTATTTGGAGTGATGTATGCTATTTGGGAGTGAACATTGGCTCGACAAAGAGCACACTTGGGTTTGACTTGTCTGTGCCTGAAGCTCGATCTGAGCTTCTTAGTCCCGGAGATGGTGTGATAATTGGACAGCCAAACTTCAAGATAAAACCTTCCAAACCTGCTCCACCGCCGCCTGCGATTTCTAACGGAGGACCAGATGCACCGCGCAAGCTTCTAGACGGTACCCCTGTTACAGCCGGCACGCTTGTTGTTACTGGTTATTGGAAGTTCTATGACCGTAACGGCGTGCATACTGGCCAACGCGACGCTTTGATGGAGCTGCTGCGTGGAGATAACAACGATCATCTTGCGTGGGCATATACTAATTGGAGCGGCGAGTTTACTTTTCCGGCAGTTACAAACCCTGGTTCTGCTGGTGTATATGTTAAATGCCGCACTTGGACGAACTATGGCAGCGGCAATGAGATATCTACGATAACACCAGGCGGCGATGCTTGGAATGACTGCCACTGGGCTACAACCTCGATATATGTGTTTGCTGATGGTACTTACAGTGTGGGCACTTGGACTATACCCAGCAGCACTACGTTACAGAAAGCTTGGTGGATACAGGATGATATGGTGAAGGCTACTTGGGTTCCTCCAAACTTCACAGGCAAGCACTGCGCCGAATGGAGTTCAACTAGTTCGGATGGGGCATATTACGTTCCGGGTGGCCATATTCATCTGGCTGCCGGCGATGCCGACGATACTCCCGACCGTGTGCTCCATGAGATGGGGCATTCGGTTATGTATAACATTTATGGCAACTACATGCCCCCGTACCCAAATTGCAACCCGCATTATATTGATAAGGTAAGTAGTCAAGGATGCGCGTGGATAGAAGGGTGGGCGCATGCTCATGCTCTTTGGTGCACGAATGATCCTGTAAGAAACTGGCCTGGTGGAGGTGCGGTTAATCTAGAGACGCCTACTTGGGGAACATCCGGGTGGGATAATGGTGATTCCGTAGAAGGACGTATTAGCGGCGTGCTTTGGGACATAGCCGATTCTACGAATGATGGCTACGATGACTATTCTGGCTCATGGAACGACATATGGGATGTGCTATATAACGTAAACGATGATGTGTTGTTCGATTTTTGGACTTCTTGGAAGTCAAGAGGACACGCCAAACATGGACCTGTAAAATGCTTATATCAGAATACCATAGACTACAATACTTGGCCTACGTTCTCAGGATTGCCTGATATTTCGACCAACGAAGATACGCCCATTAACAATGCGATAGATCTTTGGGTTTATGCCTATGATCCAGAAAGCTATGATTCTGAGCTTACCTACACCATAGTTGGAAATACTAACCCATCCTGCGGTGTAAGTATAGATTCCTTAGATTATGTTGATGTGAACCCTTCACCAAACTGGTATGGCACCAGCACTGTTACTATAAGATGCAGCGATGGAATTCGTTATGTTGACGATTCTTTTATTGTGACGGTTAAATCGGTCAACGATCCGCCGGTTCTATCGCAGCTTCCTAACCGCTATCTAAGCCCGGGTACGAGTTGGTATCATGCGATAGATTTGTATTCCTACGCGTATGATGTTGAGACTCCGGACTCGAGCTTAATTTACCAGATAACTGCTGTAAGCGATCCACAGTGCGGAGTTTCGATTGATGCTTCTCGCTATATCAACATCTATCCAACGGCTGGGTGGGCTGGTGTATCTTCTGTTACGGTCAGGATTACCGACAGCGCAGGTGCGTGGGATGAAAGCACATTCTACATAGTTGCGGCTTACTACTGTTCAACTTGTGCGGGTGCGCGCGAATATCCCGATGGAACTTGGGTTAGATTGCCTAACAAGACAGTAACGGCGGTATTTCCAAGCCAGAATGCGTTTTATGTAGAAGATGACGCCTCACGTGCAAGTGGAATACGGGTCAACTACTCCGGCGCAGTTGAAGAAAACGATATAGTTCAGGTTGCTGGTCCTCTTTCGACATACTATGCCGAACGTGTGATTACTGCATCTTGGTTCTATAAGTATGGAGTAGATTCTACACCACCTAAACCACTTGGAATGAACAACAGGTCATTGGGTGGCGCAGCACCTAACGCATATACACGTGCGGTGCCGGAGGGCAGAGCCGCTGGTCCTTACAATGTAGGTCTGCTGACTAGGACGATGGGAACAGTTACAATGCATTCTGGTTCATCCTATTTCTGGATTGATGATGGCTCGCATGTTATATATGATGGTACGAATAATGCTCTTCTTGTCAGATGGACGCCTATATCCACTCCAATGCCGCCGATCGGCGCACGTGTTGCTGTAACTGGAATAAGCGGAGCAACAACCTTGAGCGGCAAGGCGATAAATATGTTCAGGCCAAGAAGAGCATCTGATGTGAAAGGATTAGGTGGCACTCTAGCCTATATTCTGAATACTGATGTCACGACTTCGAATGCATTCTACAACATGTTCTACGCCTATAACTGGCGTCAGAGAACCTATTACTTGAGTGATGTGCCAAGTGCTGATTTCAGTAATGTTGACTTGATAGTCATCGGGCATGACACTGGTCTTTGGACAGATGCGGCGAAGGTTAACAAGATACTGAACTCCGGCAAGCCTGTTATTGCTGTAGGCTCGGGCGGCGCTCAATTTTTGGATAAGGTTACATCGCCTGATATATACATAGGTTGGGGGAACAGTGCAGTAACATCTAGTGCTACAACTGGCTATGTTGACAATCCGGGATTGGTTACCTATTTCTTCGATAACCTTATAACGATCCCGTCGGACAACCTGCTGCCGATGTTTACAAGCGCGTCTGTTTGCTGTATTCTCTATAACCCGCCGACATCGGTTACGAAAGTCCTGCGCGACGCTGTTAATACTACATATTGGTCTGTTGCGCAGGAAAACCGTTTCCTGCAGTGGGGTTATGATGCTTCACCGACGACCATGACTACTGATGCAAAGAGACTTTTCATCAACTGTCTATACTATATGCAGGGCAAGTAAGTTCTGCTTTTGAGACTAATCTGATGTATTTGTTGTGCCCCGATGCCTTTAGGCATCGGGGCACAGTTTTGGTTACATGAACATA
>Ga0315298_1003402_pt1 | contig 25429 bp, 21 predicted proteins | sample WHS_1_MG_FD_203077 | JGI IMG/M metagenome (GOLD analysis project Ga0315298, IMG submission 203077) | Extremophilic microbial mat communities from Washburn Hot Springs, YNP, Wyoming, USA - WHS_1_MG | ecosystem: Environmental > Aquatic > Thermal springs > Hot (42-90C) | place: USA: Wyoming... | reverse complement strand
AATAATTCAATTTCCACATACACCTCATCTGTGATCACGGCCAACCTCAAAATCCGGCCATTTTCTTAAATCGGTGTATCAGTTTTCAATCGGCGCTCTGTATCAACTTACATCCGGTGGTGACAAGGATAAATCATACCCACACCGACAAGTTGCAATACCTGGCCTGTTCCAGGACAAGTGCAGTCCACATTCTGGACATCGGTCGATAAGGAGGACCCCATGTTTATGGCAGCTGGTAACCAGACGATGATCCCACGTACGCTGCAGGTACAATTGTTTTCTAAGGCAGAGAGGGCAAAAAGCGCTGGAGACGAATCGCATGGATGACCAAGGCGTCGTGACACTGGCCCATCGGATGGGGGACACCTCTGTCACGCCATCACGATGGTACGCCAAATTGACCCCGATACCTTCCTTCATGCCCAGAGTGCGCATGATCTCCTCAAGGGCTTCCGGTCGCACAAACAATGTCCGCAAATGTTTTTCATCGGAATTTCGTATGCAACGGTAGGCGGTTAGCAGTTGGACAGGAGATTGCCAACCATTTTCTTCCGCCGCCCTCAGAAGAAGGCCTCCTGGTGACTCCTCTGGGTATGGGATTGGACGGACAAGAAGTGCCATTAGTTGACCCCCCTGAACCCATTTTTTATATTCCGTACGAGCTCTTCCTGTGATAAGCGAAATGGATTAACCTTTACCAGAGATCCGCCCTGGCTTACTCCTATATCATAAGCGGCTGCAAAATCTTCCATTGTTGTGGTCTCACGCAGGGCGCGCAAGGTAACAATTACTGTCTCTTTCAACAATCCGGTAGCGTAAGAGGGATTCCCTCCACTGGCAGCATACAGAGCGAGTGCTTCTGTTTTACTGCTGAGGTCGGGGAAGCCAGCGAGGTTACAGTATTCGGGTATTGCTGCGCCGAGTGCCTCAACAAATAGGCGGAATTCACCTTTTTCCTTGCCACCAAAGCCAAGGTTCTCGAGTCGAAAGCGGCGTTGAAACCGTCGGGCGAGCTGTGGGTCTGCATCTACCAGCACCTCGCATTCCGGCATCCCTACAAGCACCACTGGCACATGCGTCTTGTTTATCAATGTCTTTACCCAGTTGGAAACATCTTGCCGGTACTCTTCGCGTCGACTGCGCTTCTCATCAAGAAGATGTTGAAATTCATCCAGCAAAATTAATCGCGTTTCACACGCTTTGAGTTGTGTTATTACTCTATGTGTGAGATTTATGGCTGTTCCGCGATCCGGGTGCACATCCCCTAATGCTCCTAGCAGCGACGACGCGACGCCACGAATGGTTGCGGGACTGGGGATTTCTGAATAAAAAGCAGGAATAACGGTGACTTCTTTGCCTTCGCGCACATCTATGCGCCGCGGTAGGTGTTGCAGAACGGCGTTACATACGGTAGTTTTTCCTGTTCCCGCACGTCCAATCAATACAGCATTTAATGGCTCTGCTGCGGTTAATGACCGCCGCAAGCAATCTTCGATGCCAGCCACTGCTCGGTGAGCGGAGGTGTGGGCAACATAAATTTCGTCAATTCGGTTAGCGCGTTCTTCGATTTCGAACTGTTCCATTTTCAATGACTCCTAATTAGACATGTTGTGATCTGTTTCCATAATATAAATACCTCAACGCTGAACCAGGCGATTGTTCCTAGGTGCATGCACGAGGCACTTATTCAAAATATATATGCTGGGTATTCTTATCTTTTCTGTTTCAATCCAATTTGAACTGCGTTGCCAAAGGTGCCAGCTGCCCTCTGCAACTGCGGTTGTTAAAAAATCTGGTGGTGCCAAGATGTCAGGGGGTGTAACGTTTTCTCCTGTGGCGCATCCTCGTCTAATATTGTTCATTTATTTGGATCTCTAATTATTCTCTGAACTTCAAAAGATCTTTTTTCTGGTGCACTGTTTTTTGAAGTTTCAACTATATCTATGGGGTCTGTGTCACTTTTTTGGCGTCTATACCTGTTCTCCCTGGTTTCGACGATACTTGCCTCGTTTTTGCCGTCATCCGGTGGATCTCCCAGAGTATCAGGTGGTTCCGGTAGCTCTTCGGTCTGTTTCATGATTTTTTCATCCGTATCGAGTAATCTTTTTTTCTTCCCATCGGTCAGGAGAGCAATTTGCTTGTTAGCATAAGATTCGCCGTCTTCAACAATTTTTTTCCAGAGTTCCCAGCGTGCCTTCTCCCATGCAAAAGGTGGCAGTTTTTCCAAATCCGCCTTTCCTTGATCCCTGATCTCCTGGCATACCTTCCTGTGTTCATAAAGAGTTAAGCCTCTGGTGTATTCTGGGCGAGTGGAATCGGCTTGGATAAAATTTCCGTGACTCCGCGGATCTTCCACAAACACTCGATCCAGATTTAACTCATCCACAAAGACCTTGACCTTATCGGGGAGTCCGTGGGTTCCCAACTGCTGTTCTAACATTGCCAGTGCGTGGGAATACCAGTGCTGGTTTTCGTACTGAATGCGGCCACGATTTATGGAGCGCAAAACTACCGAACGTGCGATGATATCCAAGTCGTCCACAGGAAATACCAGCGGCAAATGGTCTTTGGCACTTTCTTCCCACGCGTGGAACGGTGTTCTACCAAAGCCACGATGAAGGCGTATGTGGTAGTCATTTTCTAACCATTCAAAAACGCGTGATCTTAAAACCTCCATGGTAACGCATGCATATTTATTTGATAGATAATCACCGCGATCCGTCGGATTTGAGAAAGTTGTTCCTTTCAGTATATGGATAAGTTGGTGGTTCATGGTCTTGAAGAATCGCTCGATATGCGGTTTACCATTCGGATCACGTGGTGCACAGGTTTCAATCTGAATTCCTGTCCTGCTGCAAAAATTGCGCACCGCGTCACTGCCATAATCCGAACCATTATCGAAGACCACTACTTCCATGACGCCGCCCATGTTTTGCGTGCATTTCTGGCTACAAGCCATCTTCAATGCCATTAAGAGTGTTGGAGCAGAGAAAGGCGTGAATGTGATTACCAGTGCGATAATCGCACGGGACCACACATCGATCACCGCAGTGCAATATGGCCTACCCAGCACATCGCCCGTATCGGGATCGACAATAAGTACATCTAATAGGGTCCCGTCTGCTTCGGTCACTTCAAGCACCCGTGTTACTACCCTCTGAGCACCTGCCGCCTTGTGACGACGGTTCGCGGCATGCGGGCCAAATCTGGCGCGGTCTCGCTTATATAAATCGATTTCTGCTACACGTCGTTGCACAGTTCTTTCGGAAGGAAATGTTAAATCGACAGGTGGCATGTCATTATCGCCGAATTCTTCCATGAGATGCCCCACAATGTGAGAGCTAACGCGGGCGACGCTGAGTCGCTGGCTATTCAGATAATCCTGCGCGATACGATCTGACATGATTCCCTCTACGCGCGGGTCAAACCGCAACGAGCGATTCCCGCGGTCTCGAAATCGTGGGGCTAATGAAAGGGGATTCTCATTGGCCAGGATGTATTTCCTAATCCATCTTAGAACGGTAGATGTCCCCGGTGGATCCTCCTTCCGCTCCTTGGCAAGATTAATAATCAACGGTTCAACATATTCGTGTGATCTAGCGACCATAGCTTTAGTGATGGGACGGACATAGCTGAGACGCCGGTTCATTTCCGTCATTTCCACCTCAGTCAACTTTGATGGCCGCTGTAGATCGTTTTCATTGAGTTTTTCGCCTATCAGTTCTGCTATGTTCCGATCACGAAGCTCCTTGAATTTAGCGAAGGCCATATGGCGTATTCGACCGCCTTTTACTTCCGCATATCGAATACGACCAGCCTCGACGGCGAGAATTTCGAACTCGATTTTTCGGACAACGAACCGCTGTCCAATTTTCATGGCAGTTTCTGGGATCATTTTTGGTTACTCCTCAGCCAAACGAGCGAATGGGGACCTACCGGAAGATTCTCGTCGTAGCACGCAAGTTCTTGAAATAGCAACTTCTCCGCCACCAGTGGTGGAATCCCGGCCTGCTGCAATGCCCTTTGAAATTCGCGCAGCGAAAGTGCACCTCTCAATTCCTGCAAGATTGCCAGCGCCAGATTCGATATGAGTTCACTATCCGGTGCTCTAGCTCCGCGATAAAGATATTTGAGATTTCCCAGCCGCGGTGCCTGATAAATCATCTCTTCCGTTTCGACTCGAAAACCAATATCGAGGCGGGCGAGCGTATCCGTCAGCCACGAATAAAAAGTTGCAATATCTGGATCGGTCATGACGCCGGAGAACTTTATTTCTCTTAATTCAATCGAACCATCGGAGCGTAAAAAGGCAAAGTCCGCCGTGTACCGACCCCTTGGTCCGAAGTCCATCGTTACGGGCTGGCTACGGTAAATCTGTATTGTGCGGTCGTGCTCAAGGAAGAGGCAATACGCCGCCTCCAGTCTGCTCTCACAAGGGATAAGACCACCATTCTTTGTGCTCGGAAAAAATACAATTTTTTTTCCAGGTAGTCCCTTGCGCAGTTTGCGGACCCCGTGAAGAATGCTGCTCGGTGGCTTTTCTGCAGAAAAAATTGTTTGCAAAGCTGGCCGCAAATCATTATTCATATCAGTGATTGCGAAATGTCCACTGATGTTGTTCATAAGGTTCCCATTAAAAATACATTAAAACGATTGCTTGCATACTGCGTATGAAATAACATATTTACCTGTATTGGTGTTCTGTATTGGTGTTCTGTATTGGCAAAGAATCGACATTTCTCGCTGTTCGTTAAACTCACCTTCCCCTTTAAACTTATCGTAGTTGGTAAGGGCCGCATGTCGACGCGCTCGGAGATTGCGAGGTTGAAAATAATGCAACGGGGTGTCAGTAGCCCATGACGCCTTCTTTTTTGATGCGGATTGATACAGCAAACTTTAAGATATTGATTTCCTGTGGGGCACTTGTGTTCGTCCGGACTAATGCACGCCGCTGGTCCGGGTGATACCAGGAACGGCTTTATAAAAATTAGGTTATGCGATTGGGGATCGTCGTTGGGTAATGCTTTCAAAATGGTATCCTCGAACAGGCCGTTAAATGTCTGCGTACCTGAGCGCCTAACCTGTGGGGTTTACTGCTGAACGGCCACCCTTCCGACTGCGCTCTCAGTTGCATTGGTACAATCTTCCAGATAATTATTAGATGTGGCACAGCGGCTTGGTAGAAGGTAAAATTGGATACCAACTTTACTCCACCGAAGTTTTATATCTATTTGATAAATAAATGTATTCAGAAAAACTTGAAGAATTTAGAGGTGCTGTAAACCAGTCTTTGGCGAACGCGACCAGCCCTCGTCGGGACGAAATGGCGGTTCTGGCCACAGTGCTGTGGTACTGGCGCGTGCGAGAACTGTTGCGCCCTATACTTGGGAATAGCCCAACGCCTTACGCGATTGAACGCTACCTGGAACCAGAAGGGTTCGGGCGTACTCAATTCAACGAAGTCTTTCGCCGGCGGAAGTGGGACAAGTACGCCGTCGGTTTGCACCAACCATCAAAAACGACGGTCAGCAAGGTGGAGGCGATGGTTCCCGGGAGTGCGGGGATACTTAGGCACCCGATGTGGGAAGTTCTACGGCAACCAGATAGGGTTCTGGAAAAGAAGGAGTCGTGGCTCGGTCGGCTGGCGCCGGATATTCAACGGATAGTTTTCGCGAACGAACAAAAATCTAGCATACGCAAAGCGTTAACTAGCCCTGACATCAATGAAAAACATCTCCAGCAATTAGAAGTAAGGGCGGGGTTCGATTCGGTAGCCTGCCTAGCCATTCTATTGGCAGAGAATATTTATTCATATGACGGGAATAATGCTATTCATATTAGCGATTCACTGTACCGTGCATTGTTAGTGTCTTGTGCATTTGATTCCTACTTGTTGATGGCTGGACACCTCTTCCAGTGTTTCCGTGATAGGCTTTTGAACCAGGTGGTGGTTGACGACATGAGGCTGGATCTGGATACCGTGGATTTCTCCGAGTCTGCTTTTCTCTTATGCAGAGAACTATGGAAACTCATGGGTGATCGGAAGATAGGGTGGGGTCGTGAAGATCGGACGCGCGCGGGAGTGCAACTGCTTAGAGGAAAATTTGGGTTTGATGCTATGTGGGGATTATCCCTTCTCCATGTACCAGTAGCACCTAACTCAGAAAATTTTCACAAGGCCACAAAAGAGTATGAACGGGCTCGAAAGTTGCGTGATTGGGGGCTGCACAATTTGCGCAATGGGATAGTTGGTAATATTCCACCACACGATATTTGGTAAGAATCTAAAATGAAGCGCCATAGACATGCTCGGAATTTGGTTGGCGCCCGAGACGTTAACGTGGATTATGAAACCAAACATACAGTTTTTTTGTCCTTTATCGTCTATCGCTATGGCCTTCGGCGGATCGCTGTCTAGATGCTATCGTCGGCTAACTACATCCATAGTATTCCGTACCCGTCTTATGATCAGCGGATCAGTGAAAGGAAGGCTACATTTAACTGGATCATAGATAGCCGCAGTGGGTTCTTTGCGTTACTGACGGTTGCGTTCGTGATGGTGGCCCTAGATGTGTTTGTCAGCACTGATGGCATGGAGCATGTGTAGCCATTATCGGATGCCCGTCACTATTCTAAATGGCTGAGCTAGACTGCGCTCTCGGTTAGATTGCGGCCTATAATCTGGGTGATCATGAGTGGTAATAGCGAAATATTTGATGGGGACGCACGTACTGTTACATCTTGCAATAATTTAAGTGGCATGTCCCGAGCTATATGAGGTCGAAACGATGGGGTGTCAACGCCATTTTGCAACCGAAGCCTCCCACAAAGCAGAACGATTGAATTACCTGGTTTTATCGGTAACATAGATAATTATCTATCATGGCAATAAAACAGGATAGAAATGGTCAAAGACCCTTGGCACTACCCGCGAACAGCGTTGGCCGATCAATACCTGAAAACGCTGGGTATCGGACTCAGCAAGAGCCTGGTGCTCTTTGCCCATCGGCGGATGGGGAAAACGGAATTTCTCCGTAAGGACCTGCTGCCCGCCGCCGAAAAGGCCGGATATATCACCATTTACGTGTCCCTGTGGGAGTCCAGAGAAGACCCCCAATCGGTATTGCTCGATGCCATCCGAAAGGCCGCAGAGGGAGAGGGTATTATTCCGGGCATATTGCGCCGGTTGGGCCGGCCAGGATCAAAAGGTGTCGGAGCCAACGCGGGTACAGTGGGCGCACAAGCATCACGGGAGCGGGGGACGGCAGAGGCCAGCGAACGCATGCTGGATCTCCGACAGTGGATGAACACGCTGGCCGAGAAGAAAAAGCCTACGCTGCTGCTCGTGGACGAAATTCAGACGCTGGCGGACGAGAAGCGGTATGGCGCACTGGTGGCCGCTCTGAGGAGCGGCCTCGACAAGCATGGAGACCAAATTAAAGCGATTTTCACTGGGTCATCAAGCGAAGGCCTGCGACAGATGTTTCAGAAGGAAAAGGCCCCGTTTTTCCAGTTTAGCCATCAGATACCCTTTCCCCAACTGGGGCCAGAGTTCGTGCAGCACATGCTTCGCGCCTTTGCGAATACGACCCGGCGTCAGTTAAATGAAGAGAAGGCATGGCAGGCGTTTACCGATCTGGCGCTGGTGCCAGAGCATTTTCGGTTGATGATGGCGAATATGGTCCAGTTGGGCAGTACCGATATCGCCACCGCACTAGAAGAGGTCAAAACGGCCATACAAGAATCGGCCGAGTACCCCCAGCAAATAGGCGGCGTTGACCCCCATCGACAAGGCGGTGCCCAGCATAATAGCTGAAGGCCAAAAGCCTTACGCACAAGAAAGCCAGGAGATCATCGCGAAGCGTATGGAGATCGCCTGGCGCAAGGCTGTCGGAGTGACACCGGGCAAAGCCGCGCGAATTTCTTCACTGCGCAGGTTGAGCTTGCCGGTGCGTTCAGCGGCGTCGAGCACGGGTGATGATAAAGAATTGGCAGTGACGATAGGGAGACATAGCAGTCATTTTGCGCTATGTATCACTATATGTCGCATAACGCAAAGCGAATACATACTCCCTGGCCATGATCCGGAAATGTGGGCCACTGATCGTCAGTTGCCCAGATGCTTGGCGCATCCATCACAAACTCATGCAGGCCATGCTCGCGTCGAACGTGTGGAGAGCTACTCGCTGCAAGGCCATGTGCAAGCCCCTCTTTACAACTTATACCCCGACCCTAACGGGACTAGTTTATGAGTGAGAGACCGGAAGGTCCAGTAAGAGTGCGCTTTTAAGCATCATGGCCTTGCGATGTGGAAATACATTGTAATGCATCGTAATTTCCTGGCGACGACGGCAATGTCGGCGCCTTTTTCATTACGTGCATGACGGGCCGGAGCTGGCTGGGCGCTGCCGGACGGCGGGCCGACGCGACCGCGCGCGATCGACCGTCAAGTACCCTCGGGTGCTCCGCCCCCTCTGTTAGGCTAGTTGTCCCTCAGCGAGCTTTTTTGAGCCTTTCGAGCCCTCGTCTTACCGGCAGTTTTCGCCGCTTGCCGCTGGCGTTGCTGACCGAGATTCAACACGAGAAAGATGACCTTTACCTCGCCAAAATCGGCCGAGTACCGCGCAACAAATCCAGGCGGTCGAGAGTCCTCATGAGGAATCGGATCCTGGCTAAGAAAATTGAACCCAAGCGGACTGGCCGTCTCTGCCACCGCCACCAGGGACCGCATGAGCTCGGCCTTGTCTTCGTTATAGGCGTAGGTGAGATGAAAGAAGACCCGCGGATTGCCGTACCCAAGCAACTTCTGGAAATGACTTTCCAGATCCGCCTTCATCGTTTCCTGGGTAGGTGATCTGTTACAGATCACCGCTTCGATTAGGGCCAGCACCGAGTTTCCCCAGGTGATGAGGAGGTCCCTTTCGCCGGCGTTTCCTTTGGCGCTGAAACCGCCTTTCGACTGGTCGCCGACTGACCACCCCAGAAATTGAACGCGTGCCGCCAGCAGTTGCTGGATGAGGGCGTTCAGATCATCTTCAATGGCATCAATCTGGACGCTTTTCATCATAGGGACGAGGGATACGACGGCATCGGCGGCGGCCCGGACATACTCGACCAGCAGCGCTTCGAACGGATCCGCCTTGCGTTGAAGTGCTCGGGCTTGGTCAGCGGGGTTCATCGTCCGGAACCGGGCAATCGCTGACGCGACGTTGTCAAACAAGTCCTCATAGACTGAGACCTCGGGTGCCGAGAGGAAGGGGGCACCGCTGGCGATATTGCTTCGCGCGGCCGCGAGCACCTCAGTCCCTCCAATAGCATGCTCAGCGGCATCCAGCGTCGCAGTCGCCTCCGGTTGCCGGCCCAGCCTCGCGAGCGCTATTGCGCGATAAGCTGCGGCGGTATCCTGCAGGCGAACCAAGGTCACGGTTGACAGGACGGCAAGGGCTTGGCCAGGTTCACCTATGGCCAGCAACAACAGCGCCCGGTTGCACTCCACGCCTTCATCTACGGTGGTTGCTGGAAGCTGCGCTGTCATTCGTTCAAATTCAGCGATCGCCTTCTGCCCTTGACGAACTTGATCTCCTTTCAGGAGTACAAAGCTATCCGGCTGGAGCAGATCGGTAATCTCAGCCGCAAACCAATTGGCGGCGGAACCAAAGGACGGTCGTCTGGCGAAGAGGTCTAGGAATTCAGCCTTTGCGAATCTGGAATTTCGGTTGGACCCCTGAATGGCTGCGAGCCCACGGAATTGGCGCAATGCTTCAACTGCTGCTGCCTGTTCCAGTGGCGCAGAGAAGCGTGGTTCGGCTGTGGTTTCAATCGCTGCCCGGTCCTCTCGGATGAAATTGAGGCGCAGTTGGTTCTGAAACCGAGCGAGTTCACGCCCGGGAGCTTTCCCCAGCGTCTTAAGACCTTCCTCGGCGGTCATATAGCTTGCGGCGGCGTCGGCGGCACCAGCGGTCAGTAATGCGTCGATACGAGCCTGCATTTCCGGAAGAGTGTGGATTGTTCCGGCATCAGTCGGCGCAAGCGCGGTAAGGCGCCGGTCGATGTCGGAGCGGAGATTGGGCGGACTTCTCGATAGTAGCTGCGCGAGGATGAGCGGCTCATCGGTTTCGAGAATCGCTGCCAAGAGAGTCTCTTGTCGTGGGCGATCGACAAAGGCGAGGGCGGCCGCTAGGTCAGCGGCCAAGGGGCGGTCGGAGACGGGTGCCCCGATGCGGCTCTCAAATCGCGGGGCGAACGCTGCGACGCGCCCTTTCTCCTTGTGCTGCAACGCGCCGGTCCGGACGGCAGCGACAAGAGCACCAAACACATCGGCGGGCACGTCTGGCTCTCCGCCGACGACGGCGCGGCAGAGAATCCGGATATGTGTTCGCAGCGATCGCCCTATGGAGTCCGCCAGGATGAACTCATTGTCTTGAGGAGTCGCGACTGCCAGCCGGGTACAAACGTCCACCGGATAGAGGAACTGATCGCGCAGCGCCTGCGTCCGCCCTGCCATTCGGGCCAGAGCAGCTGCGCCTGCGGCCCCTATGCGGTGAGACGACAGCGAGTAGTCGCCAGTTGAGATGGAGTGCGCATAGGCGGTAACAATGGTGTCAGCGTTCACCTCGTCCGCAATGCCGCCGAGGTCCGAGAGATCGAGAACCGCGGCAAACTCAGATGCTCCGACACCTCGACGCAAATTGGGCCCATCGAGCGACTGAGCCATCGCGAGCAGAATGGAGTTGGCGCAACCTGTCAGTTCCCGACGAAGCGCTTCCATCAGTGAATCTGCCCCGCTGGCATCGTCAATGAAGCCGGGGCCAGCTCGACCATGTAGCCAGTTGAGCAATGCCGCCGCTTCGCTGGCGTTAGTCTGTCCGGCACGTAGGTGCTCTCCGAGTATCGCCACTGCATCAGCGAATGCCTCGACCTGGCCAAATTGAAAGTCACGTTCGACGAGACCACGATCCCACGCACCCACCGGGGACCTCCATTGCGCGATCAGGAGACACGCGAGCCCTGCGGTTCGTGGATGAATGACGAGGTCCGCTAGCAACCTCGGCCGCGCCTGGATCTGAAATAGCAGAGCAATGAAAAGCTCGGCACGGTCGATCGCTAAATCGATAATCTGGGCCACTACTGGGTGGGGCGCCGGTGAGTTGTCCGCAGCATCAGCGTCAGCAAGGAGAAGCCCCACCAAGCCGAATAGGTCCCCGCAGGTATCCAGTGAACCGTAGGTGCTGGCCTCTATCGGATGATATCCCGCCCAAAGCGCCCGATCTACCAGCGTGTCGGGAGGCAGTGGAAATTGCGAGTAGGCGACATCCCGCGTTAAGTGGTTCGCCAGCGCCGCCTGCCGGGCATATAGGTCCCGCGTTTCGTTCCAGCCGCCGAGGCCGGGTTCCGCCTCAATCACGCTGATCGCGGCCTGTCGAAACGTATTCGCGTCCGGTGTACTCCAAACCTCCTCAGGAACGATCAATGGGTGGTGAAGCAGGCCCCTCAAATCCACCCACCGACGAAGTGCGCTGTCTGGAGTGGCCTCCTGTGCCAAGATCAGTTCCCAGAGCCTTGCGGCGATCCATCCCGGTGTTCGGTTAACGATTTGGGATGGGTTACTGCGTCCTGTTTCAATGGCCTTAACAAGTTCTGCCAGTTCAGGGTCCGTCCGAACTTCAACGGTGGCCCCATAGCGCTGTTCGTGAATGCCGGAAAGTAGGGTCTTGAAGGCGTCCATCACTCCGGTCGGAGCGCGCAGCGCGGCTACACGAAGATCTAGGCCGATTTCAGCGCGGCCCCAAATCCGGCGTAGCCACCCCAAATTAGCGAGCGCCTGCAGGTCCGGCGGCTCGCTAGCTGTTGGTCCGGCCTGGGCGTAGGCAATTTCGGCTTTCGGCCACTCCGCGTTTGAAGAAACCTTCAAGCCTGCCAGCACCCTCAGCACGAGCTGATCCGGCGTCACCTTCTGGTCCGGATTGAGAAACTGGCCCTGCCGAACAACACGGAGCTTGCTGTCGAATCGATCTCGCAGGATCCGCCGCGTCTCGCTCGGTACATGATTGAAGCTAGGGAATCGGGTCATAGGTTAATGTCAATCCACAGAACATAAAACAATCGTGGTAAATATTCTATTTAGTTCGGTATAATTTTTGATGTTATGCTCATGCCATCCATGATACCGTGAATTTATCCAGCCCGCTCTTCTGGAGCTACACGGGCATATCCATGGGCGGCGCCTGCCCAACTGACCAGGCATTCAGATGCCGATAGCACCTTCACCCACCAGCGCAAGCCGCTGATCTTGATCACGACGCCGCTGGCGATAAGCCATTGGTTGCAGCAGGTCACACTGGACCACTTCTTGCCAGCCTGCGCGACGTAGCCATGCCCCCAACATGTGGCTTCCGATCGCGCTCTGGCGCGGACTTTTAACCGCTTGTGCACCCCCAGCGCGCTGCTGTTAACGGACAAAAAAGTATCATCCTGGATCAGCCGTATCCCATTGATTCTACGTTTTGAACAATTTCCACGTTTCACGAAGTATCATCCTGAGTAGCCCCACCGCCTTTGCCGACCCTGTGATGGTGGACAATAAAGTTTCATCCTGGCGCCTACGGGCATCCCTTGTGCTTGCGCTACACCCAATGACACATAAGCAGCGGAAGCGGACCTTCACAGCTGGCATGGGAAGGGCTATTATCGGCCAATAACAGCCGTTTGTGACCAATGGTGGCATGGGAATGTAATGCCGCACAATCAGTGCAGTCGAATTAACATTAGAACTGGTGATTACCATGGATAGACAAGAACTACTGTGGAGGCAATATCAACAGAACGTTGATCTCTATAAATTCTACATGGACCTTACTATCAAGTTCAATGTGTTCTTCTATGCAGCAACAGGCGCAATCGTTTCGTATGTGCTTGCGCAACACAACGGCAATGACCTTATTCAGTATGCATTAGTCCTGCCTTTGGTTATGAGCCTATGCTTCGGATGCTTTTTTGTTTACGGCGCAGTGCTTATGGGCGCCTTCAGGCGCGATATTTTCGCAATTAGGGATGCCCTCCAGTTGCAGGTGGCTCCGGATGTAAGAGTCCTCAGTGTTTTGCTCTATGTATTTGCCTTCGTCTTTTTGCTTATAGCAATAGGTTGTGGAGTGCTGCTTTGCTTTGCCAACGGTAAGTTTTAACATTGTGTGCGTAAGAGGGGGCTACAGCCGACTTCGCCGCGTGTTTCCGCGACCCTCAAGTTGCACGTTGGACGTCCGCTCTCCCGAACTGCCTCTGGTATCTGGTCGAATGCTGCCCGACAGCGAAACCCGTAGCTGTCCGCTTTAGACTGATTGCGGTCATTCATTGGCTGCTATCAAATGACATTATCCGACCAGTAACAATCGTTCATGATTGGGGTAATTGGGGATGACAATGGGTGCGTTATACTGCAACTTGGAATGTTACGCTGCACTATTAGTGCAGTCGAATTTATGTTATGACGCAGGGACTATATGAAAGTGGTAGGGGACGGTAACGTTACTTTCATCTTGCTCAACGGGATCGCCCTACCGAGCAATGTTATGCTTAGCGATAATGTCGAATTGCAGACTGCTGATACTTCACACCTTGATTTTATGACCGCAATTTCCACATGTTCTCGTCCAGAGGATGTCGCTGTTGTTGCAGCATTTATTCCACGCATCACTGCACAACTTCGGATAACTGCCTCTACTCCAAAAGAGCTTGCAAGCGTCGCGTGGAATGCCTCTTGGGAAGCGCTTCTTCTTAGTGCCTTCTTTCAAACGGAGATCGGGTTCAATCTCCAATCTGATACGCCAGCTAATAAAATTGGAAATGGAAGCAGGCTACGGGCGACCAACTACTATATGCATGGCTTAACGAATAGCACGGCACATATGCTGACAACAGATGAATCCAAATGGATTGCGTCACATTTCGCCGATGGTAGAGAGCTTCTAGAAAATGATCGTTTTCAAACGGCTGTGCACTGCTTAGCATCTTACCGGTGGCATTCAATGCCAAGGATAAAACTAGCTGTATTGTGGGTTGGCATCGAAGGGATATTTGGGGCTAGCTCTGAGATCAGATTCAGAATCAGCCTTTATATTGCACGCTTTCTGCATCCAAATAGCGCAGCCGAAAGACAAAAAATTTTCGATTCCGTAAAAAAACTCTACGACTCGCGCTCTGCTGCTGTCCATGGCGCTAAAGTCAAAAGCAACATTGCTTCTGCAGTTGAAGACTCGGCATAAATTCTTCGTTATATTCTGCTGCAATGCGTTATCAATAAAGCAATGCCTCAGGAAAATGAACTCGTTCCGTAATTCGCAGCATAACGAATAAGGTTAGATCGTGCGAAGCCACGATCTAACCTTATTCGTTAGAAGTCATTTGCCTGACTGTAAAACAGCGCCTGAGTGTGTCAAGTTTTGACCAGAAATCAGCGTCAAGGTTGTTTACCTTTTGATCAGATCAAGGATTTGATGTTTATGTTGTAGTCCATAGAGTTGCGAAGCGTTATAGCACTTCATAGGTGGCAAATGCTTGGTGCTGAGGCATGGTCAATGGCTGGCGCTGGTTGACACCGTTCTTATATGAATCCAATTTTCTATTAGGCATAATATGCAGCATATCCAAGTTTGAGACCCCTTTAATCGCTGTCCATAGACCATAAGAAAAAACTTGCAAGCTGTTAGCTTTATTGGAATCTGAGTCTCGAAATTTCTTGTTCAGGCTTGATGCAATCTCGCCATAACGAAGGCCAATCTGATCGGCAATATCAATTTTCAAATTATCAATAAAGTCCGTAAACATTTCGGTGGCAGTCATTATAAAGTTGGCCATTATTAAAAATACTGGCCCATTTAATGCGTGCAAAATAAGTTGGTACTATCTAAGCGGTATTCAGCTATAACGCCCCAGCTAACGGTCCGCGTTGAACGCCGAGTTAGGCCTTGCAGTGGCGGCATGGTGTTGACAATTAATAAGTGCAGAAAAAATTGACTCTTGAATTGCTCGTTGACTATTCTGGGATATTTTTTGAAACTGTTGGATTGCCCCATATGAAATAATCGGAACCATCGGGCACTAGGCAGTTTTGCTCATGACTGAGAATGTGCATCACTCTCTTTTCGAGAGATTGTTTAAGTGATAGGTTCAGCCTGTCCCACCAGTCAGGTGAAATGAAGAGGTTTTCTATAAACTCGAATACGAGTTGTGTTATTGCGTTGGCCCAAGCATTTTCAGGCAAGGCAAGAAGGGATTGAATGAAGCGCTTGTTGGTCGAAGACTCGCCGAACCATTGAAATGAAATGGCCCCACCTTTTGTGGTTGCAATGGCATTCATTGAAATTCCGTCAAGTGGACCTGCCTTCGACAATTCTTGCAGCTGATTTCCAGAGAAGTCGTACTCGGGAAAAATCGCACCTGAGAAAAGTATGTGCGGAGTTTTCGTGAACTCAATAATGACGAATTGTGATGGGGCGAAGTCGTTGGATTGAAATGCCTCATCATATGAGCCCTTGATTGACAGTAAATCTTGAAGACCAAGATCGATGCCGTGCTCATAAAACCCTGCGGTGCTCTGTAGTGCCTTCTGAATAAATTCAGGCTTGCCTTTATCCATCGTCTTTAGAAAAGGTATCCCGCCACTTTGATGCTGTTTCGCATAGATTTCACGGGCGATTGCTCTATAGCCAAGCAGTGTGGCATTATATGCAGTGGCCTCAAACTCCTGATCTTCTATTGGCGAAAATAGTTGTTTATCATGATGCGCGCAAAAGCCGGGAAACGTTGATGCTTGGCCAATTCCAACCTCTTGGCAGTCAAGTTTTCCATTGTTTTTGAATAATGAATTTATATTTGGTTTAAAGTTGTACACCTTTCCGTTTCTGGCGATGCGTCGAAGGGATCCACTTTTAGATACCGTATGTGCTTCAATGATTTTCCCGCTACAGTTGGCTCCGTCGGCGGATGAATGAAAGCATGTTTTTGCAACTCGTTGCTTGGATGCAAAGCCCTTTACCTCCCCCTCTGTCACCTCCGGTTGTAGGTGCCTGTTTAGGTGGCACTTTTTATATTTGATGTTTGATCCGCAATAGCAAGGATCGTTGCGCCCAATTTTTTTATTTTTTGAATTAGATTGCATTTTTGAATTTCTGCTTGATATTTTCTGGGAAAATGAAGTAGCGCCCCATATTTGAGGCCTAACGTAAAGTTGAGGGGCGCGCCGCTTTTGGCGCGTCCCTCTCGAACGCCATGTTAGCCCCATGTTCGGAGTTAGTAGAGTGTTCCATCTTTGTGTTTGAACTGCCAATTGCCGCTGACCAGCACTGCCTGAAGGTCATCGTCAGGATACGTGGCAGAATCACCAGCGGAGCGGTCACCGACCTCTAAGTAAACAACGTCTTTATTTGAGCGATTGACCAGTTGATGGCCGTCTCCTGTGCCCGCTTTGAAGCCTGCGCACATGCCCGGATGCAATTGCGTTTCACCGACGTCCGTGACGAGCACAGGATTGCCTTGCAGCACATAGACAAACTCGTCTTGCACTGAATGGGCATGCCGCAACGCGGAGAGTGCCCCCGGCGCAAGGCGCGTGAGATTGACGCCGAAGTTAGACAGAGAAAACAAATCTCCAAGAGGCTTCTTTTCTCTGCCGATCATGCGAGATGCAAACGGATCTGGATAGATAGAACGCTTGCTACGCGAGGGTGCTTCCTCTGCGTCAATTGCGATCAGTTTCGAACTTTCAGGCACTGTGGAACCTTTCTTTGAAGGGGCTAACGTTAATGCGACTGCACTAATAGTGCGGCGTAACATTCTAAAGCGCAGTATAACATTCCCGTACCATCCTCAGTCACAAGCAGTTCTACCTGCCGATACTACTCGTCCCCAGGCAATACGGGAAGGTCCGCTTACGCTGCCTTGGCGCCGTTGAGTCCTGATGGTCGGCAGCAGACTGATTGCAGACATTCATTTGCGGCAGTCACATGATACCATCCGACCTGAAGGAGACACCCAAGAGAATACCCCGTCTGCACGGCGCGCACCAAGGACGGACATTAGGGTGTTGGATCGGGCTGCCAAAATAGGTCTTACGCTTTCGGCAGCCCAGCAACCCCGAAGACCTGCGCAATGGTGCGGCCTGCATCATCACCGCGCGTCCGAAGTGCGACTCGGATGGCTTGTGTGTACATGGATTGACGTTCTCGCGGCGAATCAGTTCTCGCGATGGCTTCGCGATAAAGCTCTTCCGCTCGCACAACATCATTGAGTATCAAGTACGCCTCGCCCTTGGTTGCTAGGCACCAATGATTCTGGTTACTGAGGGCGCAATGTTTGAGTGCTAATTCAGCCATGGCCATTACTTCTTCGGGAAACCGTGACGTGGCCGGCGCCGATATAAGGTCAAGGAATGCAATATTAATAGCGTGATAGTACGACTGCTCATGGTTGCCTTCGCGTTCAGCAATTTCAAGACCCGACGAGTACATCTCTCTGGCATGTGCAAGATCGACGGACAAACGTTGCGCGAGCCACCGCCGTTTGATCCTACCGCCAAGCACGCCAAGTGCCTCTGCCGAACTTTTATTGCAATGTTCCTCAAGCAGTTCGAGGGCTTCACCAGAGCGGCCCAGTCCATCCAACGCCAAGGCAAGCGTCACCATAGCTGTGTCGTCAATTTGCGCTACACGTGGGAGCAGCGTATTGACCGCCTCTTGAAACTGCCCCAATTCCACCGCTAAGCGAGCCCCATCCACCGCCGGCATGCTGTCACGTAGGCCGCCAAGACGCTGAATAACTAATTGGAAACCGGTGTGATTCCGGTCCGATGGCCGCACGATCTCCAGGTGATTTCCTGGAACAACTCGACGACAGCTCGCGGGGAAGGGCACCAGGGAGGAAGGCCCCGAGACGAATTCGTCACGATCGCCCTGAATTGCCAGGAAATCAAACTGAAGACTAGCGCCAAACTTGCTTTGCCAGTCGGCTCGCAGGCGTCTGATGAATTTGCTATCAGCGCCCATGTCGCGTAGCTGACGCTTTAGCTTCCCAGCGAGTGTCGCCTTGAACAATCCGTTGCTCGGCGTGCCGAAACAGATGACATGACTCAGGCGTGCCGCCAAGGCGGCATCATCAAGAATAGCTCGTTGTACCGCTAAGCCGCCCATGCTGTGAGCTACCAATGCGATCCGCCTATAGCGGCTAAGTGGTAACTGGGAAAGTGCGGTGACCAGCTCAGTCGCCAGAATGTCGATGCCTGGATCAGCGGCCCAAAGATTGGGAATGTCGATACGCCGGCCTGTCGGGTAGCTCAATTCAAAAACATCCCATGAGCGGACGCAGCCCTCAGCCAACAGCAGATCAATGAATCCCGCCCAGGTGTCGGTCCCGCCGTTAAATCCATGCACAAAGACCACAGCGGTGTCTTGGCATTCAGACCGATGTTTACTTACGGTTGGGGGGCGTTGCAATTTGGAGGAGCACGGCCTAAGCAGACGCGCCACAGCTGCAAGCATGATGCTCACTTTCCTCCACAAGTAGAAACCATCCTCGCGCTCATCCCAATTTGCCGGGCGTAGCGTAAGAACAACGCAGTTGCATCCGCGCCTTGACGATCTTTGCCTTCCCATACTGCGATGGCTAAGGCTTTGGCTGGGGCGGCCACTGCGACTGCTTGTCGCACAATTTCTCGGGTAGCGGCTTCGTACGCATCGTCGGCTTCCGCTAGTGAATGAAGCACGGTCAGGTGGGAAGCAGGAACCGAACCTATAATTTCGTCGAAAGATGGTCCCCAGTTGCCCGGCCTATCGACTACTGAAGACCGTCTGAATTGTTCGATAGAAAACGGCAGAACGATCCTGTATCGAATTGCTTTCTTTCGGGCAACCTCAAGGGCAATTAAGTCGGCACCGCAAGCGGCGGAACATACTAGGAGACCTACTTTCTCTACATCAAATAGCTGCTCCAGTTTGTTTCTCACCTGGTCTACGCATTGGAGAGGAAACCGAGGCGTCGACCCAGGCGCATCTATCCGCCTGCCTGCCAACGCTGCGACAACAAGATGGGAGGGGCCATTCAATAGATTCATTTAATAACTGAGCTCTAGTATGGAAGAAAACTGAACGTTTGCATGCCTATTTGTAACCCAGTTTCAAATAGATTTCCGGCGGGTAGTGGTAATTGTTGCCACTATCACCCATGCAGAAGCCTTCCAGGGCATGTGCAATGATCTTTGGTGAATAAGGAACAAAAACGGCACCGATATCACGGATTATCGGCGGACAGGTTTCTTGAATCATGCTCCGCGAATTATCGAGGTTTACGCCAATGATCCGGCATCCCTTTTCCATGGCAACCTCTGCCTCCCAACGGACGTATTTATGCTTGGAACGAGTATCAGCACCGATGAGCATGAGGTAGGTGCCCGACATGTTGATCCGCTCTCTACACTTCGCTTTTATATAGTTTTCGTCGTCCGAACGAACCTCTGACTGAAGTTGACAGTCGGTGAAATCAAAGTAAATATGCTCATTGCCTTTCCAGGCGAGCATCATATTGTAGTAGTGTATATCTGTGCTGCTGAATCCGATGAAGGTGCGGGGAAGACCCATGTACTGCTCCTTTTGGCTGTGAGCCTAGCCGTTATCAATGAATCTACAAAGGCTTTCACCTTTACTCATACCCAATCTCGAACAGCCTGAATGAGGCTCGCACTATTCCATCCAACCATCACAGTGGCCGAATTTTGAACGTTAACCGGGATTCGTTCCTGCCCCCATGGCCGTACGCCAATGATGATTTTTTCATCCTGACCGCTTCCTGGATCTCGTAATCAATCCAGTCGCTATGGGCGGCGTACATGCCTGCAAGAATGATTACACCTTGCGCTGGAGAAATTTGCCTTGTCATACCTTCCGAAAGACCCTTTGATGTTTTGTCAGGTAAGGCGTCATGACTTGGAACACTGCAGTTTTTCCAAATAAAATTTGGCGCAGCGTTAAACCATTCAGAAACTTTGTGATAATGGGTGCTGTAAGCCCATGCGTGACTAATAAAAATCATTCGTGATTTTGATGAGGGCATTTTTATCTCCAAGCGAGGTGAAACTTCATTATCCCACATACCGAACGGCCAATGACTAGGGCCAAAACCAGCCAGGTGAGGCCAACATCCTCAGATGGCAGATAAGTGACAATCAAGATACTGGCCATGATTATTAGTCGGCGAACCGAACCTCAAGCATGGCAGTCAGGCGTCTGTTATTCAAGAAGACCCAGAGCAGGCGCAAACGCGGGATTGATTACATACTGCACATGTCCGCTGGCCAAAAGTTTATTGTGGCTGCCTTCTAGTACTTTTGTATTGTAATGAAACGAGTATATGTAACGATGACTTCCGTCCGTCCACACCATACCGAGAAATCCAAACCAAAGAAGAATCCTGATAATTGCATCAACTTGGTCGTTAACAGTTCCGTTTGAGATTAAAGTAGAAATCAACTCCATTCGCATGAGGTAACGGGAAACCCCTATAAATGCATACAGAAGATTCTCTGCCGACGGAAATACGTCCCTAATCTCAAGATCTAACTCAGAGAGAAGATCATTAGAAAAGGCAGCGCACCCTTTCATAATGTCATCTTTTTCTATTCTCTTGTGACCAAGATTAAGCGCATAACCTTTACAGTGTCCAATAAGGTCGAGTAAACTACGAGGCCGCATCAGAGACCGATCGATCAAGTATCTAGCGCTATCCTCTCCATCGACAATTGGGACGCTAATAGAGGCCCAGATTTCCGAAAATCTGGCATTCTGCTGCTCTTCTGATAGCGCCCTTACAATACGTCTTCTAAGCAGCTCCTGCAACATATCAGGGTCATCCCAATCCACGTTCGACCGTGTTTCCTTGCCTCGGTCTGAAGTAGAGTCAACCAGGTGCTCGAATACATCGTTACGAAGAAATAAAATGGTATGAGCGATGATTGAGCCTTTCGTTAGTCCACGTTCAATTTTTCGCGTGGCTTCCATCAGTGCCCTCAGAATTACTAAGTCCTCTCGATTAACGCCCTGCGCGGACCAGCCTTTGTCAATGTTGTCAAAAAGCAGCCATAACTCGTCCTTAAACTGCAGATAAGAAACAATTTGGTCTTTAAGAATGAGAAAATCATGTCGGTACACCAGTTCCGTAATTTCCGGTGTTGTTAACTCAACCGCGTTCCGTCCTACGTATTTCTTTTCTACAGTGAAAATGATATCTCGCAAGAGAGCTTTCAACCTTTCAGCGAAATCACCTTCGCTCGAGTAACTATCTGTTAGGTAGGCAGCCTTGAGCCGTTGGTAAGGCTCAAATAGGCGATGGTCCCGTTTATGAAGCTCCTGATCTTTCTCGAGGATCTTGTAACAAATTTCAAGCCATAGAAGATATTCCCAGAACGCCGTGATTGTGTGCTCGACAGTGCCCGATGACAAAAGATTTGTTACAGCATCCTTCAGCTTCATCAACTGATAGCCTTCGGGCTTTAGATCCAGCACCACGTTCTGCCTGTGTGCACGGACAAAATCCCTAAGCATGAAGAAAACGGCAGTCTTGCCCGATCCTTTTCTACCAGTAACAAGGCGAACCTCTCTTCGCTTGGCACGCCTAAACGCCTCAATTTCTAAATAATACTCACCCAGCGAGGTAATTTCGTTCTCAGCTGCCGACGCCCCAAGATCAGCCATTTCAAGAAGAGACTCACCTCCAGATGCTATAAGTCCGCCCGTTGCGCTTCTGTCCTCATAGACACGCTCGGCAAGATCTCCAATTGCCTCCTTGAAGTCTTTTGGGAATCGACAAGCTGTTACAAAGTCACGAAGATCGACTGGAATCGGTGTCTCGCCTGTTTGAATGAAAAGGCTACGACGATCCATTCCATCTGCAAGCCCTGCTACGAACGCACTTCGTATGTTGTGCACCTCGGCATCGACATGTTCATGTGGTAGAAAATGAAGGATCACACCATATGACTCGGACACATTCGCGACAGCATCTGGACCTGACAATCTCGTCGTTTCCGCCGGATCAAAGCTTCGAAAATAGAGGCGAGACTTCTTGATTCCAGCGGTTATTAAACCATCGTAATCAGTCTTTGTTTTGGGCTGCACTAGGTAGATAAGCGATTTTTCGTTCCGCCTTTCTGTGACTCGAATAGGGCGCAGACTATGCGCCTCACTAAGAAACGTCGCAAGTTCTTCGGCTGTTGAGTATTCCTTGTACCCCAATGTGTCAAATACACCGACATCTTGAACCGTTGGTGACTGCTGATGAACTGCGCTATGCTTGATAAGCAAGATTTGTTTTCCCTTACCAATCCCATACCCCACTTCGTACGCGACGTTGAAGTTGAGATTAGAGATATCTGCGACGAGAATATCGTTTTTATCAATGCATTGCAGGACATTATTTGCAATAAACTGGCCGGGAATATTCATCTCTTCCCATGTTTCTGGGGAAAGATGGCTTGCTCGTGCTTTTACGTGCGTTATGGCCGAACGAATTGTGTCGGTGACAAGGTTTGATCCGGTCGGATAGGCGACAAATGCGGTGGCAGCCATCTTTCTATTCCTTCTATATCTTCACTGAGTCATGCCGCATGCCAACGCCCTCTTCTGCATGGAAACGATATGTGGCGATGCTTCAGTACGCTGAAGCGGATTATTCGCAGCTATGGGCTTTTTTCGGCTGCCCGGTGAAGCCAGGGAGAGGCTATTTCCCTTAACATCGGATATCCTACCCCCTTCTTGACCGATATTACTCGTCCTCAAGCTGGACGGGAGGGTCCGGTTACGCTGCACTGTGGACATTCAAATTATGGGTACACATTACGCGCGAGCCGAGGTTTTTATCTTTTGGCATCACTACACCAAAGTAGGCAGCCGACTTTTGGCTGTCTAGTATCGCTTGATCTCATTTTATGTGTCGCGCCAGTCTCACTTTATGTGGCGGGAATCTCACTTTATGTGTCGTCCAACGGAGCAGCCCACTTATTCCCAGCTCAGCGCCCCGCCAGTCTGATATTCGGTAACCCGCGTCTCAAAAAAGTTCTTCTCTTTCTTGAGATCCATCATTTCGCTCATCCACGGGAAGGGATTTTGTACGCCCGGATACTGTTGCGGCAAACCGAGCTGCACCAGACGGCGATTGCCGATATATTTGACGTATTCCCTGAAGACGGGGGCATTCAAGCCAAGCACACCGCGGGGCATGGTATCGTCGGCGTAAGCGCATTCCAGTTCTACGCCACGGCGGATCAGGTCGATGATTTCCTGCTGGAAAGCCTCTGTCCAGAGCTGCGGATTTTCCACCTTGATCTGGTTAGCCATATCGATACCGAAATTGCAGTGCATGGACTCATCGCGCAGGATGTACTGATACTGCTCCGCCGCGCCCACCATTTTGTTCTGCCGACCCATCGCCAGAATCTGGCTGAAACCCACATAGAAAAAGGTGCCCTCCATAATCGCCGCAAACACGATCAGCGAGCGTAATAATTTCTGATCATTTTCCAGAGTGCCGGTTTTGAAATGGGGGTCCGCCAGAATGTCGATAAAAGGCATCAGAAACTGATCCTTATCCCGTACCGAAGGTACCTCATGGTACATGTTGAATATCTCGCCCTCATCGAGGCCGATGGATTCGACAATGTATTGATAGGCGTGGGTATGAATGGCCTCTTCAAAGGCCTGGCGCAGCATATACTGGCGGCATTCCGGGGCGGTAATGTGACGATAGGTGCCCAGCACGATGTTGTTGGCCGCCAGACTGTCCGCCGTCACAAAAAAGCCCAGATTGCGCTTCACGATACGCCGCTCGTCCTCGGTCAGCCCCTTGGGGTCCTTCCACAGGGCGATGTCCCTGGACATCTGAATTTCCTGGGGCATCCAGTGGTTGGCGCAGGCGGCGAGGTATTTATCCCAGGCCCATTGGTATTTGAAGGGCACCAGTTGGTTGACATCGGCGTGGCCGTTAATGATGCGCTTGTCCTCGGCGCGCACCCGTTCAAAACTGGTCATGTCAGTCTCCTCGACGCCGCCAACATGCTCGGGACGCATTGCTACCGGTCCATTGAGAATGGGTTCTTTACAACGATTTTCTTCAAAACTTAACATGATGCTTTCCTTATTTTAAACAATTCTCGTATCACTGACAGGCCTCACAAGTCGGATCATCGATCGCACAGGCCTTAGGTTGACCTGATACGACCGCATTGAGGGTGCCCGTCTGCACCGTGGATTTTTCGGCCGCCGTGGCGCCCAGTGAACGCAGGTAGTAGGTGGTCTTCAGGCCGCGTTTCCAGGCCAGCCGGTAGATCTCGTCAATTTTCTTGCCGGAAGGCTGGCCGAAATAGAGGTTGAGACTCTGGGCCTGATCCAGCCATTTCTGACGCCGCGCCGCCGCTTCCACCAGCCATTCCGGATCGATTTCAAAGGCGTTGGCATACAGGGGCTTGATGCTGGCCGGAATGCGGTCTACGGGCATGACCGAGCCATCGAAGTATTTCAAATCGTTGACCATGACCTCATCCCAGAGTTCCAGGCGTTTCAGGTCGTGGACCAGATAGCTGTTCACCACCGTAAACTCGCCGGACAGGTTGGATTTGACATAGAGGTTCTGGTAAATCGGTTCAATACCCTGGCTGACACCGACAATATTGGAGATGGTAGCGGTGGGCGCAATGGCCAGGCAATTGCTGTTGCGCATGCCGCCCTGTACCTTGCTACGCAGTGTTGCCCAGTCCAGATGCTGGCTGCGGTCCACGTCTACGCCGTGCTCACGGCTGGCCGCGAGCAGTTCGATGCTGTCGATGGGCAGGATACCCTGACTCCACAGGGACCCTGGGAAGCTCTGATAACTGCCCCGTTCCCGGGCCAGATCGGCCGATGCATCAATGGCATGGTAGGAAATGATTTCCTGACTGATATCGGCAAAGGCGAGGGCTGCTGCCGAAGCGTAAGGAATCCGCATCTGTAACAGGGCATCGGAGAAGCCCATCAGCCCCAGGCCCACCGGACGGTGCCGCAGGTTGCTGTTGCGTGCCTTGGCAACGGCGTAGTAGTTCATGTCGATGACATTATCCAGCATCCGCATGGCAACGCGGATGGTGTGGTGCAACTTTTCCCCATCCATCATGGCGAGCAGTTCTTCCGGCGTGCTGTTCTCGCGCAATGCGCCGGAGTCGGCGTCCGCCACCGCCCGCAAATGGGATACCAGATTGACGGACCCCAGGTTGCAGACGGCAATCTCTTTGGTGTTGGTATTGAGGGTGATTTCGGTGCAGAGGTTGGAACTGTGCACTACCCCGACGTGCTGCTGCGGGCTGCGCAGGTTGCAGGGGTCCTTGAAGGTAATCCAGGGATGGCCGGTCTCGAAGAGCATG
>Ga0315298_1003399_pt1 | contig 25436 bp, 25 predicted proteins | sample WHS_1_MG_FD_203077 | JGI IMG/M metagenome (GOLD analysis project Ga0315298, IMG submission 203077) | Extremophilic microbial mat communities from Washburn Hot Springs, YNP, Wyoming, USA - WHS_1_MG | ecosystem: Environmental > Aquatic > Thermal springs > Hot (42-90C) | place: USA: Wyoming... | reverse complement strand
CCCTGCGGCAGCGCATACGACTTGATGGTGTCGAGCTTGGCGAGCACGTCGTGCACCACGACCACGGCGTTGGTGCCGGATTTTTTCGCGATCGCCAGCGTCACTGCGCTCATTTCCTGGCCATGCGGCTTGCCCTTGGCTGCCAGCCCCCAGGCAAAGTGCGACAGGTCGTCGACCTGCTCCGGCCCCTCGGTGACCGTGGCCACGTCCTTGAGGTAAACCGGCTTGCCGTTGGGCGCGCCGATCAGAATGTCACCGACTTGCTGGGCGTTGCCCAGGAAGCTGTCGATGCGCACCGGGGTGACCTTGTTGTTGTCCACCACGTTGCCGATGGGCGCCGCGGCATTGCTGCCCTGCAGGATTTTGTCGAGTTGCTGCAGCGGAATGCCCGCGGCTGCCAGCTTGCTCGGCGAAATCGCCACGTTGACCGCGCGCGGCGCGCCGCCCACCACCTCGGTGAACGATACCCCCGGCACGTTGCGCAAATGCGCCAGCACCTTCTCGCCGACGTCGCGCAGCTGCATGCCATTCATCGTCGCGCTCGACAGCGTGATGGTGAGGATGGGCACGTCATCGACGTTGATCGGCTTGATCACCGGCTGCATCGCCCCCGGAGGGATGCGGTCCAGGTTCTGCATCAACTGGTTGTACATCTTGACCAGGCTTTTCTCCTGGTCTTCGCCCACCTTGAACTGCACCGTGACCACGCCGAAGTCGTTGGTGGCGTAACCGTAGGTGTGATCGACCCCGGACATCGACGCCATGATGGCTTCGAGCGGCTTGACGACCAGGTTCTGGATTTCCCGCGGCCCGGCACCCGGCTTGGCGACGATGATGTTCGCCGCCGGGACGACGATCTGCGGGTTGTATTCACGCGGCGTGACCAGCAGCGCCAGCACCCCGGCCAGGGTGAGGCCGAGCATGATCAGCGCGGTGATTTTCGATTCGATGAAGGCGCGGGCCAGCTTGCCTGCGCTGTTGATGGGAGCCGCATGTTCAGCCACGGTTGCCTCCACCGATCTTCACGCCGTTTTCCACTTCGGGCAGATTGCTCGTGACGATGGTGTCGTCCGGGTTGAGCCCGGCCTGCACCTCGACGTCGTTGCCGACGCGCGCGCCCAGCCGCACCAGGCGGAAATGGGCGATGCCGTCCTTGTCGACGACGAACACCCCGGTCATGCCGGCGCGGTCGACCACCGCGCTCTGCGGCACGCGCAGCTGCGGTGCGCTGCCCACGGCAAAGCCCACGCGCACGAAGCTGCCGCTATCCAGCCCGGAGTCCGCCGGCAGGTCGATTTTGACCGTGTGCGTGTGGCTCATCGGATCGGCCACGGGCACGGCCTGCGCAATGGTGCCGCTGAGCGTCTTGCCGTTGGCGAACACCTGCGCCGTGTCACCGACCTTGATGTTGTCGAACACCCCGCCGGGAACCTGGGTCACGACCTGCAGCTTGCCCTGCCCCTCGATCACCAGCACCGGCCGGCCGGGAGCGGCCAGATCGCCGGGGTTGGCCATTTTCTGCACCACCACGCCGCTGATCGGCGAGGTCACCGCCGAATAGCGCATTTGCGCCGCCGCGGTGTTGTACCCGGCCTGTGCCGCAGCGACCTGTTCCTGCGCCACCTGGTAACGCAGTTGAATCTGGTCCCATTGCTGTTTCGGAATCGCCTGATCCTTGTACAGATTGCCAAAGCGCTCGTAGTCCGCCTTGGCGTTGGCCAGGTTGGCCTGCGCCTGCGCCAGACCGGCCCGCGCCTGCGCCACCTGGCCCTGGATGTCGGTGGGGTCGACCTCGAACAGCAGTTGCCCGGCCTTGACCGTCTGCCCTTCCTTCACCGGCAACGTGCGGATATAGCCCATCAGCCGCGACGCGACCTGCACCTGGTTGGCCGACATCACCGTGCCCGGCAGCAGGGTAAGGTTCTGCTGGTCGCTGGCGGCCAGTCTGAGCGTTTGCGCCGCGACCACGCGCGGCGCGGCAGGCGCCTGCGCCGTCTCGGTCTGATGACCGCAGGCCGACAGCAGGGCCGTGGACAAGGCAAGGGCCAGCGGTGCGCGACGCAGCATGGGCAGGATGGAATGGTTCATGGCAGTCGAAAACAATCGAGTCGGATGCACGTGGACGAATGAGGAGTTGCGCGGCGCAACCGCTGCTGCGCCGCAGCCGTTCAATGGTTGGACGCGGCAGCCTGCGCGGCAGACCCGGCGGCGGCGAGCTGCGCCTGCGGTTTGACCGGTTCGATCGCGTCGAGCGTCAGGTCGCCCAGCGCCAGCCGCAGCGCGGCGCGCTGCAGGTTGACCTGCTGCTTGGCCAGAATGAGGTCGGCGCGCGCCTTGTCGAGCTGCGCCTGCGCTCCCTGCACTTCGACCAGGGTCCCCACGCCGTCGGCGTAACGCCGGGTGACGATGCGCGCGGCCTCTTCGGCCTGCTGCACCGCCAATTCGCGGGTTTTCACCTGGTTGGCCGCCTCCAGGGCTTTGCGGTAACTGTCCTGCACCTGCATGCCGAGCTGGTTGAGCGCGCTTTGCAGCTTGGCCTGCAATTCCATGCGCTGCGCCACCGCCTGGTCGATGGCGTTGCGCGTGACACCGCCGTCGAACACCGTCCAGTTCAGTTGCGCACCCACGGTGTAGCTGTGTGACTCAAAGCCGAGGTTCGGGTCGTTGGTGTCGAACCGTGCCATCGCCCCGATCTGCGGGTAGCGGTCGGCACGGGCCGCCTCGATCTTGCCGTTGGCCGCAGCGATTTGATGTTGCAGCGCCTGGATCTGCGGGTTGCGCGCCATCGCCTGCCCGACCCAGGAGTCGGGATCCCCGTCGGGCAGCTTGACCGTGACCTCTGGACCGAGCGTGATCGGCTGGTTCAGCGGCACGCCCAGCACCACGTGCAGCGCGTCCATGGCCTGCGCCTCCATGTTCGCCGCCTGATCCTGCTGCAGCTTCATGTCTTCGAGGTGCACCTGCGCCGACAGCAGGTCACTTTTGACCACCACGCCCTGTTTGAACAGACTGTCGACGGTTTTCACCTGGCTTTGCGACGCCTCGATCGCCTTGGCGGCAACGCCTTTGAATGCACGCGCGGTGTACACCCCGTCGTAGGCCTGCAGCGTGTGGTAGATGATTTGCTGCCGGGCCGCCTGATCGCCCGCCTGCGCCGCGGCGAGCATCGCCCGGGCCTGCTGCAAATAGCCTTCGAGCTTGCCGCCGGTGTACAGCGGCAGCTCCGCCTGGATGCGGGTATTGAAGTTGTTGACCGCGCCGGGATGGTTCAGATTGCCCGGTGCGATGGGCAGCGGGTTGCCGCCGGTTTGCAGCGCGCCGAGAAAGTCGCCGGCGCCAAAGTCGTTGAACGTGGCCTGCCGCTGCGACAGTTTCAGGCCGAAGGCGTTGAGCGCGTCGTTGGTGCGCGTGACCCCGGCGGACAGGGTGATTTTCGGCAGCCGTGCCCCTTCGGCCTGGTTGATCCCGGCGCGCGCCTGCGCCATTTGCGCCTGCACGCCGAGCAGATCGGGGTTTTGCTTCAGCGCCACGTCCACGGCCTGACGAAAATCCAGGGTTTCGGCGTGCACCACCGCGATGCCGCCGAAAAACAGACAAGCGCCCGTCAACAGCCCGGCGCGCACGCGCCGGGGCAAGGAATCCGTCATCATCCAGCTCCGCCAGAAAGAGGAAGTCAAACCAAGGAGGCGCGCGACCTGGGCGCGACCGGGATCGTCCCGACAGACCCACAGCCCACGGCGCAGCCTCGAGCGCTATGCGCCGCAAAGGATAACTTTGTGTTGCGCAGCGGTCACGCGATATATACAGGGCGGAGTATATCAATACTCATGGGGGTATCTGCTTTTCCCCATGGCGTTCAGGCATTTGTCGCCGCTCAGCGACAGCGCGCTCGGGAGGAAGCGCGCACGCCGGCTCATCCGGCGTGCGCCAGCCGGTTGGTGCGCAGCGCCTGCGCGCTTTCCTTGAGCGCGCGGTCGATGAACGCACCGTAAAAATCCGCCGTCGGCGCGCCGATGATGCGCTCACCGATCTCTTTGCCGCCCGGGCCGAAAAACAGCACGGTCGGCGCCAGCTTGATGCCGTACTGCCGCGCCAGTTGCACACCACTGGTGGGCTGGCCGTCGAAGCCGATGACGGGCGTTTTGTCGGTCATCTCGATCTGCTGCACCGCATACCCGTCTTTGGCGAGAAACTGGTACTGGGTGCGGCGCAGTTTTTCGCAGAACGGGCAGCTCGGCAGGCTGAACATGACGATCAGCGGCTGATCCTTCGCCGCCGCCAGATTCACGCTTTGCTGCAGATTGCGCACCGGCGGCAACGGCGTATCCGCCATGGCGATGCCCGCCGTAAACACCGCCAGACAAGCCGCCAGACTCACCGCCAGCACGCGGCCAAGACGCTGCCAGTCACGCCACACTGCCGCGGCACGCACGACAGCAGCCATCGAAAACGCCGGTTGGAGCACAGCCATCATTCACCCTGGAAACGGAAGTCAACGGATAATGCCACCATGTTATCCACAGCCCGATTTCCGACCAAGGCCGCGGTTTTGCGCCTTGCCGCCCCGCTTGCTGCTGCCCTGCTGCTCGGCGCCTGTTCCCCGGCGCTGGACTGGCGTGACGTGCGGCCCAAGGACGTCAACATCCTGCTCACCTATCCGTGCAAGCCCGAACAGATCGCGCAAGACGTGCTGCTGGCGGGACACACCGTGAACATGAGCATGACCGGGTGCGTCGCCGACAACATGACGTTCGCGCTGGCGCACGCACGGCTGCCCAATGCCCAGCTCGCCGCGGTGGCGCTGGCGCAGCTGCATGCCTCGGCGGTGAGCAATGTCCAGGGCAAAGTCACGGCCAGCGCGCACGTCACGCCGAAAAATGCCACCCCCGGACTGGCCGACAGCCTGGACCTGCAAATCGACGGTCGCACCCCCGACGGCAAGCCGGTGCGCGAGCGGGTTTTGCTGTTCAGCCAGGGCAACAGCGTGTTCCAGCTCACCGCCTTTGCCCCTACCGCGACATTCAAACCGGAGGCGGCGCAAACTTTCGCCGATTCCGTGAATTTGTCACCGCTGAATTGAGCAGTGCGGTTTTATCATGCGCCGCAACATCCGCTGCCGGTGATTCCCCGTCCATGCCCGGTTTACTCCTCATCGCCCACGCCCCGCTGGCCAGCGCGTTGAAAGACTGCGCCAGCCACGTCTACGCCGGCTGCCCGCAGAATCTGCAGGCCGTGGACGTGCCGGCCGACGCCACGGTCGAGTCGGCCGCAGCGGCGGCGCTGCCCGCGCTGCAGCAGGCCGGCGCCGACGGCAGCGCGCTGCTGCTGGTCGATGTGTTTGGCGCCACGCCGAGCAACGCGGCGCAGCGGCTGGCCGAACTCGCCGGCGAGCTGCACATCCGGGTGAAAATCGTCGCTGGCGTCAATCTGCCCATGGTGCTGCGCGCCGTGTGTTACCAGCAGGAAAATCTCGACGCATTGGCCGCGCGCGCCACGGCAGGGGCGATCCAGGGCGTCATGCAGGTGGCGGAGCACCCTTTGCAACAGCAGTCGCCGCGCAATTCCACCCATGCCGCAACGCACCATTCAAGTCAGCAATAAACTCGGCCTGCACGCCCGCGCGTCGGCCAAACTGACCAAACTCGCCGGCCAGTTTCCCTGCGAAATTTGGATTTCCAAAGGGTCGCGCCGGGTCAACGCCAAGAGCATCATGGGAGTGATGATGCTGGCTGCCGGGCTGGGTTCGACCGTGACCGTCGAAGCCCAGGGCGAGGGCGCGGAAGAGGCGCTCGCCGCCGTCCAGGCGCTGTTCGACGACAAATTCGGCGAAGGCGAGTAAGGCATCCGCCCGCCGCCGGCCTGCACGGGGCCGGCTTTACAAAACTTCACCTACGGGAGATGCGCGCGACATCGCCGCCGCGCACAATGCGATGCGTTCCCTCTTTTCTCAAGGACGTGTGATGAATCCGCAAACCTCTCCTTCGACCTCCCGTGTGCGCCGCGCCCTGCGCCTGGCGGCCACGGCACTGGTGGTCACTGTCGCCAGCCATGCCGCGCTGGTCAGCGCGCAGACTCCCGGGGCGGCCATGCCCGGAGCCGGCCCGGGCATGCACGGCGCCATGGGTCACTGCCACGGCGGGCGCCACGGCAAACCCGGCATGCAGCGCATGCTCGACGCCGTGGGCGTGAGCGCGCAGCAGCGCGAGCAGATGCGCGCGCTGCAACGCCAGGCGTGGGAAAAAATGCGCCCCGACATGGAGCAGATGCGCAGCCTGATGCAGCAGCGCATGAAACTGCTGGCGGCGCCGACCATCGACCGTGGCGCGCTCGAAGCCCTGCGCGACAAACAGATGGCGTTGGCCGACCAGATTTCGCGCCAGCGCACGCAGATGCAGTACGACATGGCGCAAATCCTCACCGCCGAGCAGCGCGCCAAGCTGTATGCCATGATGCAGCAGCGCATGGAGCGCTGGCAGCACCACGGCCCGGGCATGCACGGCCACGGCATGGGCCCGATGGGCGGGCCGGGGATGATGCAGTAAGGCGTTTCGATCCACGCCGCAGGGCCCGCCGCCTTCCGGCAGCCGGGCCTGCGGCCCCCCGCCCCGCCGATGGCTGCGCAACTCCCCCGCTCCCCGTCGAGCCAGCTCCTGCTGGTGGAAGATGATCTGCGTCTGGCGCAGCAGATCAGCGACTTTCTGCACACCGCCGGCTGGCAGGTGACGCACGCCGCCAACGCCGCGCAGGCGCACGCCGAGCTGCAGCCGCGACGTGGCGACGGCCCGGCGTTCGACGCCGTGGTGCTGGACCTCATGCTGCCCGATGGCGACGGTCTGGACATCTGCCGCCGCCTGCGCACGCACAGCGATCTGCCCGTGCTCATGCTCACCGCGCGCGGCGACCCGCTGGACCGCGTCATCGGCCTGGAAATCGGCGCCGACGACTATCTGACCAAGCCGTTCGAGCCGCGCGAACTGCTGGCGCGGCTGCGCGCCATCACCCGCCGCCGTGCCGGCAGCCTGTCGCCGCACGATCCGCAGGCCGGGCAGGTGCTGCGCTTCGGCCGTCTGGAAATCGACCCGGCGGCACGGCAGGCGCGCATCGACGGCGAAGACCGGCCGATGACCGCCTACCAGTTCGACCTGCTGCTCGTGCTCGCCCGCCATCCGGGGCGGGTGCTCACGCGCGAATTCCTCCTCGGCATGGTCAAGGGCGAAGCGCTCGATGCCTTCGACCGCTCGATCGACGTGCACATCAGCCGCATCCGCGCGGCCATCGAAGACGACCCGCGTCACCCGCGCCGCATCCTTACCCTGCGCGGCGCCGGGTATGTATTCACCAAATCGCAGGACGGAGCGTGAGCATGGCGCACGACGCGCCGCCCGCCGCGGGAGATGCCGCCGCGCCGCAGCGTGGCGGCTCCCGGCTGTGGACGCGCATCTGGCTGGCGCTGATCCTGGCGCTGCTGGCGCAGGCGCTGGTTTCGGCGCTGCTGTTTCACTGGCTGTTTTTTTCCGACCCGCAGCAGGCGGAAATCCGCCATGCGATGTTTCGCGCCATGATGGCCGCGCAAGGCATTGCGCCGTCTCCCTGGCGACATTTGCTGCTGTCGCCATTCACCGGCGCGGTGCTGTCGGCGCTGGCCGTCAGCGCCGTGACCCTGCCGCTGATGCGTCGCCTCACCCGCCGGCTCGAACACCTGCAGCAAGGGGTGCAGGCGCTGGGCGAAGGCGATCTACGCGCGCGCGTGGCGGTGCAGGGCAACGACGAGGTGGCGCAGCTGGCGCAAAGTTTCAACACCGCCGCGGCGCGGATCGAATCGCTCATGCTCAGCCACAAATCGCTGCTGGCCTACACCTCGCACGAACTGCGCACGCCGCTGACGCGGCTGCGGCTGAGTCTGGAAACCCTGGCGGCGCCGGTGCCGCCGGCAGCGCGCGACGTGGCGCTGCGTGCTGCGAAACACGATCTGGCCGAGCTGGACGCGCTGATCGACGACATTCTGCTGGCCAGCCGGCTGGACGCCGCCGCCGGCCAGGCGCTGCAACTCGACGACGTCGATCTGCTCGCCCTGGTCGCCGAGGAGGCCGCGCGCTTTGACGTCGAGGTGCACGGCGACTGGGTGACGTTGCGGGCCGACGAAAGGCTGCTGCGCCGTGCGGTGCGCAATCTGCTGGACAACGCGCGGCGCCACGCCCCCGGCACCCGGCCGACGGTCAGCCTCACGGCGATCGATGGCGGCGGCATCGTGCGCGTATGCGACCAGGGGCCGGGAGTGCCGGCTGCCGATGCGCAGCGTATTTTCGAGCCGTTCGTCCGCCTGCCCGGACGCGGCGACGGCACCGGTCTGGGCCTGCCGCTGGTGCGGCGCATCGCCCGGCAACATGGCGGCGACGCCCGCTGCCTGCCGCAATCCACCGGCGGCGCCTGCTTCGAAATCTGGCTTGGCCGCCCGCCAGCCTGAGCCAGAGCCGCCGCACGCTGGCCGTGCCGCGCTGCGTGCCCAGCGCCGCCACGGGGGCTCGCGGATTTTTTGACTACCATTGCGGGCCAGATTTCGCGCGACTCACAGGGGCGAACACCCGGGCGGACCGTCCGCGGCCAGGCTGCTCCCGGCGCCGCGGCGAACCGCACGTCCACACTCCGTTTCCAAGGGGAACACCATGCCGTTCACAAACCGTCTGTTTTCCCCCCGCCTGGGGGTTGCCGCCGCCTGCCTGACGCTGGCCGCCACGCTGGCTGGCAGCGCCAGCGCCGCCATCGTGCTGCCGGCCAAATACAAGCAGCAGGGTCATCTGACCATCGCCGCCGACGCGACCTACGCGCCGATGGAATTCATCGCCAAGGACGGCAAAACCGTGATCGGTGCCGACGTCGATCTGGGTGAAGCCATCGCCAAGAAGCTCGGCGTGACGGCGCAGTTCGTCAACGCCGGCTTCGACACCATCATCCCGGCGCTGCAGTCGGGCAAGTACGACATGAGCATGTCGTCGTTCACCATCACCAAAAAACGTGAGGAGGTGGTCGACTTCGTCAGCTATCTGACCGCCGGCACCTCGTTTTACGTCAAGGCCCAGGGTGGCCCGGCCGTGGGCGCGCTGGACAACCTGTGCGGCATGAGCGTGGCGGTGGAAAAAGGCACGGTGCAAGCCGACGACGCCGCCAAGCAGAACAAAGCCTGCGTCGCCGCGGGCAAGAAGGGCGTGGACGTGCAGGTCTACCCCGACCAGAACGGTGCCAACCTGGCGGTTGCCAGCGGACGCGCGCAGGTCGGCATGGCCGATTCGCCGGTGGCGGCGTGGATCGTCAAGGAATCGCGCGGCCAGTTCAAGCTGACCGGCAAACCGTACAACTCGGCGCCCTACGGCATTGCCATTCCGAAGAACAGCGGGCTGGCCGAGCCGGTGCTGCAGGCGGTCAAGGCCATCATGGCCGATGGCGAGTACGCCAAGATCCTGAAGAAGTGGGGCATCGAGCAGGGCGCGATCACCACGCCGCAGATCAACCCTGCCGTGCAATAAGAACAAACGGCTGCCCTTGCCAGCGCTGCCGCCGCAGGCTGCGGCTGACGGCACCGGCGGCTTTGCGCCATGCGCCCAGACGACATCAAAGCCATTCCCGCACGCCATCCCGGGCGCTGGGTCGCCGCCGCGGCCGTCCTGATCCTCGGGCTGGCGCTGCTGTACTCCTTCGTCACCAACCCGCGCTTCGAGTGGGGCGTGGTCGGCGAGTACTTTTTTTCCACCCGGGTGCTGCACGGCCTGTGGCTGACCATCGAGCTGACGGTGATTTCGATGCTCATCGGCATCGCCCTCGGGGTGCTGCTGGCGGTGATGCGGCTGTCGCTCAACCCGATGATCGCCGGCGCCGCCTGGTTTTACATCTGGCTGTTCCGCGGCACACCGGTGCTGGTGCAGATTCTGTTCTGGTTCAACATCACCGCGCTGTACCCGCGCATCGGCTTTGGCGATTTCAGCTTTGACGCCAACAACCTCATCAGCCCCTTCGTCGCCGCCATCCTCGCGCTCGGCCTGAACGAAGGCGCGTACATGGCGGAAATCGTGCGCGCAGGCATCGTCTCGGTCGACGAAGGCCAGAGCGAGGCCGGTGCGGCGCTGGGCATGTCGCGGCTGCAGATCATGCGCCGCATCGTGCTGCCGCAGGCCATGCGGGTGATCGTGCCACCCACCGGCAACGAGGCGATTTCCATGCTCAAGACCACCTCGCTGGTCAGCGTGATCGCCGTCACCGACCTGCTGTATTCGGTGCAGCTGATCTACGCCGCCAACTACCGCACCATCCCGCTGCTGCTGGTGGCCAGCATCTGGTATCTCATCGTCACCACCGTGCTGTCGATCGGCCAGTTCTACATCGAGCGGCACTTTGGCCGCAGCGCCACGCGCAACCCGCGGCCCACACCGCTGCAGCGCCTGGCGCGGCTGCTGCGCAGACGCCCGGAGCCATCGGCATGAGCACAAACGACGTCATGGTTCGGGCCGAGGGCGTGCACAAGCGCTTTGGCGCCGTCGAGGTGCTCAAAGGAGTGTCGCTCGACGTCGCCCGCGGCGAGGTCGTCTGCCTGCTCGGCGCCTCCGGCTCGGGGAAATCGACGTTTCTACGCTGCATCAACCACCTGGAAAAAATCGACGCCGGCCGGCTGTGGGTCGATGGCGCACTCGTCGGCTACCGCCAGGTTGGCGACCGGCTCTACGAACTGCACGACCGCGACATCTGCCGACACCGCGCCGAAGTCGGCATGGTGTTTCAGCGCTTCAACCTGTTCGGCCACATGACGGCGCTGCAAAACATCATCGAAGCGCCGGTCCAGGTGCTCCGGCAGCCCAAGGCGCAGGCGATCGAGCATGCACGCCAGTTGCTGGCCCGCGTCGGTCTGGCCGACCGCGCCGACCACTACCCCAACCAGCTCTCCGGCGGCCAGCAGCAGCGCGTGGCCATCGCCCGCGCGCTGGCAATGAACCCCAAACTCATGCTGTTCGACGAGCCGACCTCGGCGCTGGACCCGGAACTCGTCGGCGAGGTGCTCGACGTGATGAAATCGCTGGCCCGCGACGGCATGACCATGGTCGTGGTCACCCACGAAATGGGCTTCGCCCGCGAAGTCGCCGACCGCGTGGTGATGATGCACCAAGGCCGCATCATCGAATCCTCCCCTCCCGAACAATTCTTCAGCGCTCCGCAGCACGAAAGAACGCGGCAGTTTTTGTCAAAAATATTGTGAATCGGCGCAGCCTCTGCACAGCGACAGCGCCATCACCCCCGCCGCCACGGTTTGTCGCCGGCTTGACCCGTGCCGCGGTGGGCGGCTGCGCCGGCGCCTGACTACAGCTTTTTCTGCCAGAACTGCGCGCGGCCGTATGCCGGGTCGAGGGCGTAGGTTTCGAAACCGAAGCGGCGGTAGCTGGAGATGGCCGGCAGGTTGCCGTCGAGCACTTCGAGCGTCAGCTTGCCGCAACCGCGGGCGCGGGCGATGTGTTCGACGCGCTGCAGCATCCGCCGCGACAATCCCTGCCCACGATACTCGGGCTCGACGTACACGTCGTGCACGTTCATCAGCGGCTTGGCCAGGAAGGTGGAAAAGCCTTCGAAGCAGTTGACCAGGCCGACGGCGGCAGCGCCATCGAAGGCGAGCACCCCGACGTAGTCGCTGCGGGCGCGCAGGCGCTGCACCAGCACCGCCTTGACATCCGCCGCCAGATCCTGCCCGCCACCCATCGGATCGCGCGCATAGCGCGAGATCAGCCCGGTCACTGCATCTGCATGTTCCGGCAGAGACAAATCGACGTCGGTCAGGGTGATCACGTTTTGCCTTCTCCCAAGCCCAAGCTCGCAACGAGGCGCCGTGTCTGCGCCCCGTGCAGCCTGAATATCGTGCGCTGCGACATCCGCTTATTTTTTGATGTCGCCGCAGGCCACGTATTTTTTCAGATCCTGTGCGCTTTCATGCACATTGATCGCCATCGGCTCCTTGAACAGGTCGTCCATGCTGACATCGGGCAGTTTGGTCACCGACTTGCCGTCGACCACGTTTTGCAGCGGGTACTTCGGCACCGGGTTGAGGTTGGCGCAGGTGCCGGGGTGGATGTGAGCGGGCTGGGCCACGCCCTTGGGACCGCCCTTGAGGTGGACGATGACTTCGATCCCCTTGCCCAGCGGTTTGATCAGCGCATCGCCGGTTTCACCGGAATTGTTTTGCGCTGCCAGCTCCACCTTGATCTCGTGGGGCGCAGCGGCGAACGCCGGCGATACGGCAAAACCGAGCAGGGCCAGGGAGAGTGCGATTTTGTGCATGATGAAACTCCTTTGGCGGAATCCAACGTTGAAGGACGGGCTGCATGCAAAGCGCTGCAGCCGCTGGGAGCTTAGCCGGCTGGCGATCCCCTTGCCGTCCGGCATGGTTTTGGCCGTTCACACCGGCCGGGGCGCCGTTACCATCGGGGCATGGCACTCCAACTCTTTGGCATTCCGGTCTCGCGCGGCATGGCCATCGGCCGCGCCGTCATCCTGTCCTCGGCCCGGCTGGACGTGGCGCATTACTTCATCGACCCCGGCAGCGAAGAGGCGGAAATCGAGCGCCTGCGCGCCGCTCGCCGCGCGGTGCGCGCCGAACTGGACAACCTCAAGGCCGACCTGCCCGCAGACGCGCCGGCGGAAATGGCTGCGTTCATCGACGTGCACAAAATGCTGCTCGACGACCGGCAAATGGCGCATGACACCATCGCCTGGATCCGCCAGCGGCGCTACAACGCCGAGTGGGCGCTGACGGCGCAGCTCGACGTCATCTCGCGCAATTTCGAGGAAATGGACGACCCCTACCTGCGCGAGCGCATCGCCGACGTCGAACAGGTGGTCGAGCGGGTGCTGCGCGCGTTGCAGGGCAGCGCCGCGCTGGCGCGTTCGGCCAGCGGCGACGGCGACCTGGTACTCATCGCCCACGACATCGCCCCGGCCGACATGCTGCAGTTCAAGACCGGGGTGTTCAAGGGCTTCGTCACCGACGTGGGCGGCAAGACCTCGCACACCGCCATCGTCGCCCGCAGCCTGGACATCCCCGCCGTGGTCGGCGCGCGTTCGGCCGGCAGCCTGATCCGGCAGGACGATCTGGTGATCATCGACGGCGACAGCGGCCTGCTCATCGTCGATCCCTCTCCCGTCATTCTCGACGACTACCGTCTGCGGCAGCAGGAATCGCAGCTGGCGCGTGAGCGACTCAAGCGGCTGAAATTCACCCCGGCACGCACGCTCAACGCCGAGCCGGTGGAACTGCTGGCGAACATCGAACAGCCGCAGGACTGCGCCGCGGCGCTGGATGCGGGCGCCGCCGGAATCGGGCTGTTTCGCACCGAGTTCCTATTCATGAACCGCGGCGGCGACCTGCCGGGCGAAGACGAACAATACGCCGCCTACAGCCAGGTGCTGCGCGCCATGCAGGGCAAGCCGGTGACCATCCGCACCATCGACATCGGGGCGGACAAACCGTTCGACGCCGAGGACTACCGTGACGGCGAATTCACCCACCTCAACCCCGCGCTCGGGCTGCGCGCCATCCGCTACAGCCTGTCGGACCCGGCGATGTTCCGCATCCAGTTGCGCGCACTGCTGCGTGCAGCCACGCTGGGGCCGCTGAAAATCCTCATCCCGATGGTGGCGCACGCCAGCGAAATCCGGCAGATTTACGCCGAGCTCGACAAGGCGCGCGCCGAACTGACTGCCAGCGGCGCGGCGTTCGGCCCGGTGGAGGTCGGTGCGATGATCGAAGTGCCCGGCGCCGCGCTGGCGCTGCCGCTGTTTCTGCGCCATTTCGATTTTCTGTCGGTCGGCACCAACGACCTGGTGCAGTACACCCTGGCGATCGACCGCGCCGATGAAAGCGTTTCCAACCTCTACGATCCGCTGCATCCGGCGGTGCTGCAACTCGTGGCACAGATCATCGCCCAGGCCCGCGGCGCCGCGGCGTGGAAAGGGCGCACGGTGGACGTCAGCGTCTGCGGCGAAATGGCCGGCGATCCCTCGCTCACCCGCCTACTGCTCGGCATGGGCCTGCGCAGCTTTTCCATGCACCCGGCGCAGATCCTGGCGGTCAAACAGGAAGTCCTGCGTGCCGACACCGACAAACTCGCCCCCCTGGTGCAACAGGTCTTGCGCGCCTACGAGCCGGAGGAGCTGCAGGCCGCGCTCGCGGCATTGAACTGACCCGGCCGTGCGCACCACGCAAGGGAACTCGGCGGCTAGCAGCAAGTCTGTGCGCTGATATGGTGTCGCCCCGCCCGTCCCGCTGCCCTCCCCGCCTACTTCGGCGCCTGCGCCTGGCTGCGTGCCTGCTGCCTTGCGCCGCCCTGCTGGCGCCTCCCGTCTGGGCACAAACCGCCGTCAACCCCGATCCGGGGTATGCCAGCAACCTGCCGGCTCTGGGCGATCCGGCGCAGGGCGGCCTGTCCTCGGTGCAGGAAAAGCGCCTGGGCGACATCATCATGCGCGAAATGCGCCAGGAACCGGCGTACCTGCACGACAGCCTGCTGCGCGACTATCTGCAGGCCATCGTCGACCGCCTGACCCCGGCGGCACGCCGCACTGCGGAAATGGAGGCGCCCAAACGGTTTCACGTCTTTTTGCTGCGCGACCGCAGCTTCAACGCCTTCGCCTTGCCCGGCGGCTGGATCGGCGTGCACACCGGCATGGTGATCGACGCCGAGTCGCACGACCAGGTGGCCGCGGTGTTCGCGCATGAAATGTCGCACATCACCCAGCGGCACATCGCGCAGCGTCTGGCGCAGGCGGGAAAAGACAAGCTGCTGAGCATCGGCTCGCTCATCCTGGCACTGGGCGCGGCAATGGCCGGCCAGGGCGAGGCGGCGCAGGGGCTGGCCATGGGCGGGCAGGCGGCCGCGGCGAGCAACTATCTGAAATTCTCCCGCGCCAACGAGCGCGACGCCGACCGCACCGGCACCGAAGTGCTGGCCGATTCAGGATACCCGCCGCAGGCCATGGCCAGCATGCTGCTGCGGCTGCAGACCCTGTCGCGTCTGGACGACGCCGATGTGTTCGCGTTTTTGCAGGATCACCCGCTGACCAGCGAGCGCATCGCCGACGCCCAGGCGCGCGGCGGCAACAAGCCGCTGCCGCCCGATCACAGCCTGCTGTTCTGGCTGATGAACGCCCGCGCGCGGGCGCTGACGGCGCAGACACACGACGCCCTGCTGCGCGAACAACAGCGCTTTGCCAGCGACAAAGCCGGCTTTGTGGCGCAACAGGCAGCCTGGGACTACGGGCAGGCCGTGGTGCTGCAGCGGCTCAAACGCGACGACGCGGCGTTGGCAGCGCTGGCGCGCGCGCAGGCCGCTGCCGCCGGCGAACCCGCTGCCCAGCGCCTGCCGCTGGATCTGTTGCACGCCGAGCTGCTGTTGGCGACCCAACCGGCGCAGGCGCTGGACGCGGCGCGGCGGCTGTTTGCGCAGTTCCCGCAGTCGACTGCGGCGCTGCACCTGCTCGCGCGCTGCCTGCTGGCCCAACCCGATCCGACTGCGGCACGCAACTTCCTGCGCGATCAAACCGTCGCCCACCCAGACGACATCACCCTATGGCAAAACCTGGCCGAAGCCGACGCCGCCGCCGGCGCCTTTGCCGCGCAACACCGCGCCACCGCCGAGGCGTATGCACTGCAAGGCAAGACCGAGGCGGCCATCGAGCAGCTCCGCATCGCGCAGCGGACTCCGGGGGCGGATTATTTCGAGGCATCGATCATCGACGCCCGGCTGCGCGCGCTCGAACAGGAGCACGCGCAACATCGACTGATCGACAAAACCCTGCCGCAGTGACACGGCCTGGCGTAGCGACGGCGCGGCGCTGCGGGCCGCCGTTCCTGCGGCGCCGATAATGCACCCCATGCTGACGCCAAGCTCATCTTCCTGTTCCGCCGCGCCCGCGCTGCCCGGAGCGCGACGGGCGCAATCGCTGGCCACGTCGCTGCTCGGTCTGGCCGTGGCTTTACCGCTGCTGTGGCCTTACGACCCGGGCGTGGTGGCCAAAATGGGCACCACCCTGCTCGCCGCCGCGCTGTGGGCCGGCGTGTTCACCGCCGCGGTGTGGGGCGGGCTGCTGCCGCGGCTGGGCTGGGCGGCAGGCGCTTTTGGCGTGGTTGCCGCCGTGGTCGGGCTGCAGACCCTGAGCGGACAGATCGTCTATGCCAGCCAGGGTATCGTCACCGTGGCCGTGCTGCTCGGTGCGGCGCTGCTGGCCGGCCTCGGCCTGGCCGCGGCGCAATGCGATGCGCAACGCAGCCAGATGCAGTCCCTGCGCCCGTGGCTGGACGCGGCGGCCGCCGGGCTGCTGCTGCAGGGACTGTTGCAGGTGGCTTTCGGCCTGCTGCAGTTCGCGCTGTGGCAGCTCCCGGCGTGGACGGCGTGGCTGGCGGCACACTGGCCGGCTTACTCCGACATCGTCAGCTATCCCTCGACCGGCCGGGTGTTTGGCAACCTGCGTCAGCCCAACCATTACGCCACCGCCGTCGCCCTCGGTCTGGCCGGGTTGGCCTGGTGGGCGCCGCGGCTGCGCGCTGGTGCCGTGTGGCTCGCTGCCGTGGGGATGAGCTGGGCGCTGGTGGTGTGCGGCTCGCGTACCGGCATGGTGCAGGCGGCAGTCGCCTCGATGCTGGTGCTGATCGCCGTGCGCGGTGCCTGGCGCGACCGGCGCTGGGCCGCGCTGGTGGCCGTGCCGCTGCTGTACGCGGCGTGGTGGCTGGCGCTACGCGCCGCCGACACGCTGGGTTGGATCAGCTTTCTCGACGCCGTCACGCGGCAAATCGACCAGCCGGTCAACGCCCGTGCGTTGATCTGGCGCAATGCCTGGCAGGTGTTCACGCATCTGCCGTGGTTCGGCGCCGGCTGGGGGCAACTGGGCTGGGGGCTGCAGCACGCCGCCATCCACGGCGCGCTGCACCCGCTGCCGCTGGACAACATCGACAATGCCCACGACCTGCTGCTGCAACTGCTGGCCGAAACCGGGCTGGTCGGCACGGTGCCGGTGGTGCTGGTCGCCCTGGCCTGGCTGTGGCGCGCGCTGCGCGGCTGGATGCGAGCCGGCCGCGCCGCGCCGCAGGCGCCGTCACCGCTGCCGCTGACGGCATGGATGGGCGTGGCGTTCATCGGTCTGCACAGCCTGGTCGAATATCCGCTGTGGTATCTGTATTTTTTGTGGATTTTTGCCTTTCTCGCCGGGTGGATGGAAGCCGGCGACGGCGGGCAGGCCACACCGCTAGCCGCAGCGCGTGCGCCCGAGCTGCCACGCGCGGCGGCGCTGCCGGCGGCCGCGCTGGCGATCGCGCTGGTGATCAAGGCCCTTGCAGACTACGCCCTGACCAACGCCGCGTACGCCGAACCCGCCGAGCAGGCGCAGCAGGCCATCGCCCGCGCCGAGCGCGGTGACCTGTTCTTCCGCCCGTTGATCGGGTTTGCCCGCACCAGCGGCCTGGCCATCCGTGCCGACGATTCGACGGCCACGCTGCAGCTGGACCTGGCCGCCATCGACCGCGTCAGCCATGCCTATGGCGACCCCAATCTGCTGCTGCGACGCATCGTGCTGTTGTCGCGTCTGGGCAACGCCCCGGCGGCGCTGGCGCTGGCGCGGTACACCGCCAGTGCGTTCTGGCTGTATGCCCCCAGTCTGGTGGCGCAGTTCGCCTCGCTGGCGCAGCAGGCCGGGCTGACACCGCAGCAGACCGCGCCGCTGCTCGACGCCCTGCGGCATGCCCCGGTGCTACGCCGCATCACCGTGCCGCAGAACCGTTGAGCGCCTGCCGCGGCCCGGGCGGCCGCGCGCGGTGGGGGGTGGGCCGTATCCAGGCAAAACCTGGCTTGCCGCCGGCTTTTGATGCGGCGCAAAATACGCTTTTCGCGTTGTTTGCCATGTCAGCCGCCGTCCGCGTTCGAACTCTGTTGGCCCAACCCGCAGTGCGTGAGGGTTTGCGCGATATGCGCGCCGTCTCGCTGGGCATTTCCGCCTGGGGCCTGGTCACCGGCGTGGCCATGGTCAAGTCGGGGCTGAGCGTGCAACTGGCGCTGGCCATCAGCCTGTTCGTCTTCGCCGGCAGCGCCCAGCTGGCGGCACTGCCGTTGATCGCCGCCGGGGCACCGCTGTGGCTGATCCTGGCGACGGCGTTTTGCGTCAACCTGCGTTTTGTCGTCTTCAGCGCGCAAATGCGGCCGTACTTCGAAGCCGTGCCGCGGTTGCGCCGCCTGCTCTACGGCTACCTCATCGGTGATCTCAACCAGGTGCTGATGATCCGGCGCCACCCGCATCCGACCGGGGCACCCGAACAGGTGCACTACTTCGTCGGCGTGTCGCTGGCCAACTGGATCGCCTGGCAGGTGCCGTCCATCGCAGGCATCTTGCTGGCGCAGCACATTCCGGGCTCCTGGGGCGTGGCGTTCGCCGGCACGCTGGCGTTGCTGGGCATCGTGCTGTCGTTGCTGGCGGACCGCACCATCGCCGTGGTCATCGTGGTCGCCTCCGCTCTCAGCGCCACGCTGTTCTGGCTGCCGCTGCGCTTGAACCTGGTGGCGGCCATCGTCGGCGCGCTGACCGTCGGTATGGTGTGGGAGGCGTGGAGCAACCGCCAGCTCGCCGCCGGCAACACCGTGCTCGACGGCACCAAGCCCTGAGGATGGGAGCCGCGATGACGCTGCTGCAACAAATCGCCCTGGTCGCCGGACTGACCGCGGTCACCGTCCTCAGCCGCAACCTGTTTTTGCTCTCACGGCGGCCGATGCCCCTGCCGGCACGGGTGAAAATCGCGCTGCGCTTCGCCCCGGCCGCAGCGCTCGCTGCGGTCGTCGCCCCCGAGCTGTTCCTGCTCACGCCGCTGGGGCCGCCGTGGGTGAAGCTCGGCGCGGCCGTCGTCGCCGCCGGCTATTTTTTCGCCCGGCGGGGCATCCTCGGCACCATTCTCAGCGGCATGCTGGCGTTCTGGGCGTTGGGGTGGATCGCCCGCGTCTGGCCATGAAGAGCCTGGCCATCACTCTTGCGGGACGACGGTCGCCGCAGCGTTCACGGCCGCTGGTGGCACATCGCCCAGCGGTTCTTGCCGCTGTGTTTGGCCGGGTACATGGCGTCGTCGGCACGCTGCAGCAGGTCAAAACTGCTGCGCGCATGGGTGGGCACGACGGCCACACCGATGCTGGCCGTCACGCGCAGGCCCGACAGCAGGTCGTAACCCGCGCTGGCGCTGACCTCGACCAGCTTGGCCGCCAGCGCCTGCGCCGACGCCAGGTCGGCCACGGCGCTGAGGACGACGAATTCGTCGCCCCCCAGCCGACCGACGGCATCGTCACGCCGCAGCACGTCCTGGATGGCGTGCGCCACCTGCACCAGCAGCCGGTCGCCGCGCACGTGACCGAGCCGGTCGTTGATCTGCTTGAAACCGTCGAGATCGATGAAGCACAGCGCCAGCATGTCGTCGTGCGCGCGGCGCGACAGCGCGGTGTCCAGCCGTTCCATGATGGCGCGGCGGCTGAGCACGCCGGTGAGCGCATCGCGTTCGGCGTGGTGCAGCAGACGGGCATGGGTGTCGACCTGATGCGTCACGTCGCGCACGAAGGTCAGCAGCGACACCACACGGCCGTCTTCATCGCGCAGCGCCGACAGCGTCCATTCGACCCAGATACGCCGGCGGTCCTTGCGCACGTACTGCGCCTGTTGTACCCAGTGATCGACTTCGCCGCGTAGCAGCCGCTCGTAGATCGCCAGCGTGCGCTCGCGTTCCTCCTCCGGCACGCCGGCGGACAGGCGGTGGGTGCCCAGACGCTCGGCCTCGGTGTAGCCCAGAATCGCCTGCGCCGAGCGCGACCAGCGGGTGATGATGAGCTCGGCGTTGCTCTCGATCACACCCCACGGCAAATTGTCCAGCGCCTGTTCGAGCAGCCAGTTCGAGCGCCTGAGCGCCTGCGCCGTGGTGATGTCGTCGTGCACATCGTGCGCGATGGTGTAGACGGCGTCGATGCGCCCGTCGTTGCCGCGCTCGGGAAATACCTGGATGCGCGCCCAACGCGGCGGGTCGAGGTGGCGCAACAGCCGCAGATAGTCGGCCTGCTGGCCGGCAAAGGCACGCTCGAACGCCGGTTGCGCCGCCGCCCACGCCTCCTCGCCGTAGAGTTCGGACAGGGTGCGGCCGAGCAATCGCTGCGGCGTGCTGCGGGCCCAGGCGACGTAGGGCGGGTTGAAAAACGTCAGCCGCGCCTGCCGGTCCCAGCGGCCGATCGGCAAATCGACGGCTTCGAGCAGCGTGCGTACCTCGGGCACGGCGGCCAGACCGGGTGACTGGGCGGGGTCTGGCATCGCTGCCGCTGATGCATCGACTTGGGGCAGGGCGTTCATGGCATCGTGCAGGCGGCGTGCGTGGGTCGGAGTGTGCAGGGGCTGCGGGAGATCAAATGTGATGCGGCGATTTTGGCTGCCGACACGGCGTGGTCAAGTGCACGCTCTACACTATCTGCCGTTTGTTGTGACCGATTTTGCATTTTCGCCCGAATTCTTTGGCTTGCCCACCTTTTCCACCCCCTGATCTCCATGTCCCGCGCCACCAAAATCGTTGCCACCATCGGCCCCGCAAGCTCCGCACCTGACATCCTCGAACGCATGATCGTCGCCGGCGTGGACGTCGTGCGGCTGAATTTCTCTCACGGCCAGGCGCAAGATCACATCGACCGCGCCCGATTGATCCGCGACACCGCCAGCCGCCTGGGCAAGGCCGTGGCCATCATGGCCGACCTGCAGGGGCCGAAAATCCGCGTCGGCCGCTTCAAGGACGGCAAGGTCCTGCTCCAGGCCGGGCAGAAATTCATTCTCGACGCCACCTGCGAACTCGGCGACGACACCCGCTGCGGCCTGGATTACAAAGACCTGCCGCGCGACGTGCAGCCGGGGGACCGCCTGCTGCTCAACGACGGCCTGATCGTGCTCACCGTCGAGTCGGTCAGCGGCCCGGAAATCCACACCGTGGTCACCATCGGCGGCGAGCTGTCGAACAACAAAGGCATCAACAAGCAGGGCGGCGGGCTGTCGGCACCGGCGCTCACGGCCAAGGACATGGAGGACATCCGCACCGCGATGTCGTTCCAGGCCGACTATCTGGCGGTGTCGTTCCCGAAAAACGCCACCGACATGGAGCTGGCCCGGCAGCTTGCCAACGTCGCCGGCGAACCTTACGGACACAAACCCGCGCTGATCGCCAAGATCGAGCGGGTCGAGGCGATCGACGCGCTGACCGAAATCCTGCGGGCTTCGGACGGCATCATGGTCGCGCGCGGTGATCTCGCGGTGGAAGTGGGCAACCCTGCGGTGCCCGCGCTGCAAAAGCGCATGATCCGCATGGCGCGCGAAATGGATCGCGTGGTCATCACCGCCACGCAAATGATGGAGTCGATGATCGTCAACGCCGTGCCCACGCGCGCCGAAGTGTCGGACGTGGCCAACGCCGTACTCGACGGCACCGACGCGGTGATGCTCTCGGCCGAAACCGCCGCCGGGAAATATCCGGTGGAAACCGTCGAAACCATGGCGAGCATTTGCGAAGCGGCAGAAAAGTTCGAGGAAGTCAAGCTCGAACACGACTTCATCGACAAACAGTTCACCCGCATCGACCAGTCGATCGCCATGGCCGCGCTGTTCACCGCGCACCACCTGGGGTGCAAGGCCATCGCCGCGTTGACCGAGTCGGGGTCGACGGCGTTGTGGATGAGCCGGCACCGCGTCAAGGTGCCGATCTACGCCTTGTCGCGCAGCGAAACCTCGGTGCGGCGCATGGCGCTGTACCGCAACGTGCGGCCGATGCTGCTGCAATTCGACACCACCGACCGCGACGCGCTGCTCAACCAGGCCGAAGCCCGGCTGATCGAAAAAAAAGCCGTCGCCTCGGGAGACAGCTACGCCATCACCTGCGGTGAACCGATCGGTATGGCCGGCGGCACCAATATGCTCAAGGTCATGCGCGTGCCGCGCTGACATCGGCGCGGCGCCGGCGGTGCGGGCCGCGGCCGCAGCGCAGGCCCGCTCCCGGCTCAAACCTGCAGAAACTGCAACTGCACACCGGAGAGGTTGATGACGTCGCCCGAGCGCAACACCACGGGCATCAGGCCGAGCGACACGCCGTTGACCTGCGCGCGTTTTTCGCCTTCGACCTGGACGAGTTCGTAGCCGCGCGGTTTGCGCGTCACGCTCACCACCAGGATGCCGCGCTGGCCGAAGGTGGTCTGCTCTTTGCTCAGCAGGATTTCGCGGCCGGCAGCGTCGCCGCTGAGCACCTTGATCTTGTAGCTGCGATCGGCATCTCCTGCCCGGTTGCGCGAGTCGGCAAACCCGGAATTGCCAAAGCGCGACGGACCAAAACCCGTGGTGGCGCCAAAACGCGACGGGCCAAACGAGGTTTGCCGCGTGTCCGACAGCAGGCGCAGGCTGTATTTGCCGATGTCTACCGTGTCGCCCTCGCGGAACGGGGCCGACTTGATCGGCGCGCCGTTCAGATACGTGCCGTTGGTGCTACCCAGGTCCTGGATGGTGTAGCTTTCCGTGCCGGCAGCGGTATCACGCAGCAGCACGGCGTGTTCGCCACTGACGGCCAGATTGTCGATGACGACGTCGTTGTAGGGACGTCTGCCCAGCGTGGTGCGATCTTTGCTGAGGACGACCTCCTTGAGCACCTTGCCATCCAGAGTGATCACGAGTTTGGCCACGATTCGAAGTCCGTTGGTAAACAATCAATCGGGCAGCAGGCTGCGATGTCAGGCCGACGCGCGAGCGTTCACGAGGATGACGGAAATATTGTCGCGCCCCCCTGCTGCATTCGCATCGTCGATGAGTTGCCGCACTGCCGCCTCAGGATGTCCAGCATATTGTCGCAACACGGCTTCGATTTTGGCATCAGCCAGCATATCGTTCAAGCCATCGGAGCACAGCAGCAACGTGTCCCCCGCCATCATGGGATGCATGGCCACGTCAGGTTCCAGTCTGGCGTCCACGCCCAGGGCGCGGGTGACCAGATTTTTCCCGCCCATGCGCTCGGCGTCCTCGGGCAGGATCAGCCCCATGTCGATCTGCTCCTGCAGCGCCGAGTGGTCACGGGTCAGCAGGCGCAACTGGTTCTGGCGCAACAGATACGCCCGCGAGTCGCCGGCGTGGGCGATGACGGCAACGTTGCCGGTGAACGCCACGGTCACCAGCGTCGCCCCCATGCCGGAAAACTGCGGATTGCTGCGCGCCGCGCGCAGGATGTCGGCGTTGACGTAGCGGATGGCCTGGCGCAGTTCGGTCGACAGATCCAGCGCCGTCACCGTGGGGTACTCCGCCTTCAGCCGGGCGATGCGCGCGCAGATTTGCGCCGTGGCCATGCCGCTGGCCACCTCACCGGCGGCGTACCCCCCCATGCCGTCGGCGAGCACGGCGATCTGTGCCACGGCGTCGTAAGCCACGGCATCTTCGTTGTGTTCACGCACCCGCCCGGTGTGGGTGAGGCTGATCATGTCATACCGCAGCGCGGGCGGCGTCGCTGCGGTTTTGCCCAAAGCAGCGTTCATGCGGCAGACACGGGAGGACGGGAGTACACCAGCCGCGAACCCGCCCAGACGACCAGCGCCCCGGCGAGCCCGGCGATTTTTTCGACATAGTCCGCCAGCGGCAGGTCCTGCACCCAGCGCTCCACCGCCGGGTCGGTGACCAGCAGGCCGCCGGCGATCCAGCCCAGCAGCATCGCCCCCAGGGTGATGATGACCGGAAAGCGCTGCATCAGCCGGATGACCAGCTGGCTGCCCCAGACGATGATGGGCACGCTCAGCACCAGGCCGAAAACGACCAGCAGCATGGAATGTTGTTCACCGGCGTTTTGCGCCGCACCGGCAATGGCGATGACGTTGTCCAGGCTCATGACGAAGTCGGCGATGATCACCGTTTTCACTGCGGCCCACAATTTGTCCGCGGCCTGGATGTCGCCGTGGCCTTCCTCCTCGTGCGGTGCGAGAAGCTTGATGCCGATCCAGAACAGCAGCAACCCGCCGACGATTTTGAGAAACGGCAGCTTGAGCAGCGTCAGCGCGAAAAAAATCAGCACCACACGCAGGCCGATGGCCCCGGCGGTGCCCCACAGAATGCCGAGTTTGCGCTGATGTGCGGGCAGTTTGCGCGTGGCCAGGGCGATGACCACGGCGTTGTCACCCCCCAGGAGGATGTCGATCAGGACGATCTGACCGATCGCCGCGAGAAATTCGACGGTGAGATAGTGCTCCATGCCGCAGCTTGTCCAAAAGGAATGGCGCACCGCCCGCTGCACGGCACGCTGCGCACATCATACCTTTTGTAACCGGGCGCAGCCTTGCCCGCATGGAGGCACGCTCAGCGCAGCGCCTGCGCCAGCAGCTTGCCCATCTCAGACGGGTTGCGGGTGACGGTGAAGCCGCAGGCCTCCATGATCGCCAGCTTGGCCTCGGCGGTATCCTCGCCGCCGGAAATCAGCGCCCCAGCGTGTCCCATGCGCTTGCCCGGCGGCGCAGTGACCCCGGCGATGAAGCCCACGACCGGCTTTTTCATGTGCTCCTTGCACCAGCGCGCGGCCTCGGCTTCGTCGGAGCCGCCGATTTCGCCGATCATGATCACCGCGTCGGTTTCCGGGTCGTCGTTGAACAGGCGCATGATGTCGATGTGCTTGAGGCCGTTGATCGGGTCGCCGCCGATGCCCACCGCGCTGCTCTGCCCCAGCCCCAGTTCAGTCACCTGCGCCACCGCTTCGTAGGTCAGCGTACCCGAGCGCGAGACGATGCCCACCCGCCCCTTGCGGTGGATGTGCCCGGGCATGATGCCGATTTTGATTTCGTCCGGGGTGATCAGCCCGGGGCAGTTTGGCCCGAGCAGCAGGGTCTTTTTGCCGCCCGCAGCCTCCTTGGCTTTCATGCGGTTTCGCACCAGCAGCATGTCCTTGACCGGAATGCCCTCGGTGATGCAGATGACCAGATCGAGGTCGGCCTGCACCGCCTCCCAGATCGCATCGGCCGCGCCGGCCGGCGGCACGTAGATCACCGACACGGTCGCGCCGGTGGCCGCCTTGGCGTCGGCCACGCTGCCGTAGATCGGGATGCCCTCGAAATCCTCACCGGCCTTTTTCGGGTTCACGCCGGCGACGAAACAGTTGCGGCCATTGGCGTAGTCGCGGCACATGCGGGTGTGGAACTGGCCGGTCTTTCCGGTGATGCCCTGGGTGATGACCTTGGTGTCTTTGTTGATCAGGATCGACATGTCTGCCTCGCAGGCAGACGGCGCGCTGGCGCCGTCTGCTGAAAATTCGGGTCAATGGAATGCGTCGAGAGGATGACGGCGAAAGAAGTGGGCGGGCCCGTGTCTCAGGCCGCCGCGGCGACCACCTTCTCGGCCGCCTCGGCCATGGT
>Ga0315298_1003397_pt1 | contig 25446 bp, 20 predicted proteins | sample WHS_1_MG_FD_203077 | JGI IMG/M metagenome (GOLD analysis project Ga0315298, IMG submission 203077) | Extremophilic microbial mat communities from Washburn Hot Springs, YNP, Wyoming, USA - WHS_1_MG | ecosystem: Environmental > Aquatic > Thermal springs > Hot (42-90C) | place: USA: Wyoming... | reverse complement strand
CGGGTCTGTTTCGGTTTCTTGACGTACTCACTTGCAGCAAAACTCATCTGTTTCATGGCACCTCGAATCGGTCGTTGGCTCAACTGCAATTTTACAGGAAGCAGGACTTGTTCAGGGCTTCCCTAAGCTATAATCTCAATTTTGCACGGGGTTGCTGCATGCTCATGATCGAACCGATCCCCGCATTCAGGGACAATTATATCTGGGTAGCCAGAAATAACCAGTACGCCGCCGCAATCGACCCCGGGGATGCCGCCCCCCTGCTGCATTACCTCGAATCCGAGAACCTCGACCTCGTCGCGATACTCAACACCCACCACCATGCCGATCATGTCGGAGGCAATCTCGAACTGAAGGCGCGCTTCTCCTGCAAAATCCATGGCCCTGCAGGGGAATCCATCCCGGGATTGACCCATCCGGCCAGGGGGGGAGACAGGATTTTGCTCCCCGAGATCGGCATGACGCTCGACGTATTCGACATTCCCGGCCATACGCTGGGTCATGTTGCGTATTATGGAGAAGGCGTGCTTTTCTGCGGAGATACCCTGTTCGGATGCGGGTGCGGCAGAGTATTCGAAGGCACCATGGCCCAAATGCATGCTTCACTGGAAAAATTGTCGCATCTTCCCGGGAACACGCGCGTTTATTGCGCCCACGAATACACGCTGGCCAACATCCATTTCGCGAAGGAAGTGGAACCGGAAAACGAGGTCCTGACCAGACGCGAAGCCGAAGCAATTGACCTGCGAAAAAGGCATCTGCCCACCCTTCCTTCGACCATCGGTCTCGAAAGGCAAACCAATCCCTTCCTGCGCTGCGACATTCCCCGTGTTGCCGAAAGTGCCTCGAAGCATTCCGGTTCGAGTCTGACCAGCCCGCTTGAGGTATTTACGGCGCTCAGGAAATGGAAAAACGCCTTCTGAGTCCGATGAAAATTCGACTGTTCTTTTCGCTGCTCATGGCCGGCTGGCTGATCCAGGCCCATGCAGCAGATATCCCGGAAACCCGACCGCCCGACGATCCGGCAGCGCCTTCCGACCTGTGGGATCGTCTCAGAAACGGTTTTTCCCTCTCCCAGCCGGAAGACCCGGGCAATGTCCAGCAGATGGAAACCTGGTATGAAGACCACCCGAAAAGCATCGAAACCCTGGCCGAGCGCAGCAAGCGTTATCTTTATTATATCGTCGGCGAGGTCGAGAGCCGGGGCATGCCCGCGGAAATCGCGCTCGTTCCCATGATCGAAAGCGGGTTCAACCCCCTCGTCTATTCGCGCTATCATGCAGCGGGATTATGGCAACTGCTTCCGGGAACGGGGAAAAGCTTCGGGTTGCATTCGGACAAGGGATACGACGGGCGGCGCGACATCGTCGCCGCAACGAATGCCGCGCTCAAGTACCTCGCCTATCTGCATACCTTGTTCGGAGACTGGGAACTGGCCTTGGCCGCCTACAATGCCGGCGAAGGCACTGTTTCCAGAGCCCTGCACAGAAACCGGGAAAACGGGCTCGAAACCGACTTCGCCAGCCTCGATCTGCCTATTGAAACCAGGAACTTCTACACCAGGCTGATCGCACTCAGGAATATTCTCAGCGATCCCGCAAAATTCGGACTGGATCTCGCCCCCATACCGGACAAGCCTTATTTCTCGGAGATCAGGACGCGCCAGAATATCGACATCAGGCTGGCGGCCCATCTTGCCGAGATTCCCGTTTCCGAATTTGTCGCCCTCAACCCCGGAGCGACGAGGCAAGTCTGGCCGGCCAAAGAGGCCAAATCCATCCTGCTTCCCTCGGACAATGCCGGGATATTCGCAAGCAATCTCGAATCGATGCCCCCCGCCTCTTCCCCGAAACAGGGAAAGAAAAGCATGCTCTACCACGTGCGCAAAGACGACACCCTGCTCGGCATCGCCCACCGTTTCGGGGTCAGCGCCACCGACATCGAACGCTGGAACAGGTCGGTCTCGGCACGAAACCTGCGCATCGGCGCAAAAATCGTCCTGTTTCCAGAAAAATAGCTTTCATCTCCCCACGCCGTAATAATCGAAGCCGAGCTTTCTCACCTTCTCTGGATCATAGACATTGCGCCCGTCGAAAATCACCTTCTGCTTCATCACCTGCTCCATGAATGAAAAGTCGGGCGTCCTGAATGCCTTCCATTCCGTCACCAGAAGCAAGGCATCCGCCCCGACCAGCGCGTCGTACTGGTGAGAAACCAGTTCGAGATTCCCGCTCTCGATCCACCTCGAAGGCAATTCCCTTTTCGCGACTTCCATCGCAACCGGGTCGTATGCCCTGACTTTCGCGCCTTTTTCCATCAGGTATTCCAGCAGCACGATGCTGGAAGCTTCCCGCATGTCGTCCGTCTTCGGCTTGAAGGCGAGTCCCCATAATGCAAAAATTTTGCCTGAAAGATCTTCCCCGAAATACGCGGCAATCTTTCCCGCAAGGTAGCGCTTCTGCTGTGCATTCCGGTCTTCCACTGCATTCAGCACCAGGGGATCCAGTCCGCTGTCCTTTGCCATCTGGATGATCGCCTTGACGTCCTTGGGAAAGCACGAGCCCCCATAGCCGCATCCGGGATAGATGAAAGCATAACCTATCCTCGCATCGGACCCTATTCCCAGCCTGACCTTTTCGACGTCAACCCCCATCCTGTCGCAAAGACTGGCGATTTCGTTCATGAAGGAAATCTTGGTGGCAAGCATCGCGTTCGCCGCATACTTCGTCATCTCGGCCTCCTTGATGCCCATGAGGACCAGGCGCTCGTGGTTTCGCGTGAAGGGCCCATAAAGCTCGCGCATCACTTCCAAAGATCGCTCGCTGTCGCAGCCCACCACGATCCGGTCGGGCCTCATAAAATCTTCGACCGCCGCTCCTTCCTTCAGGAATTCGGGATTGCTCACCACGTCGAAAGGAACGGTCATGCCGCGCTTTCCGAGCTCGGACTGGATCGCTTCCCGCACCCTCTCCGCAGTGCCCACGGGAACCGTCGACTTGTCGACGATCGCGCAATAATCGTTCAGGTTCTGACCGATCTCGGTGGCTACAGCCAGGACATGCTTGAGGTCCGCAGAGCCGTCCTCCTCCGGAGGCGTTCCCACTGCGATGAAGCAGGCTTGAGCCCCCTCCAGGGACTCGGGAAGGGAAGTGGTGAATTTCAGCCTGCCCTCCCGATAATTGGAGACCACGATCTCCTCGAGTCCCGGCTCGTAAATCGGCAGGATCCCGTTCTTCAGATTCCCGATCTTCGCTTCGTCGATATCCACGCAGGTCACGATATTGCCCATCTCCGCGAAGCACGCCCCGGTCACCAGCCCCACGTAGCCTGTCCCCACCACCGATAATTTCATCCGTCCAATCCCAAAAATGTTGATGTCATGGTCAATTCTACCTCGAATATCCCCCGGGGATGAAAAACGAAAAACTTTCAGGCGCCATGCATTTCGAGATGCAAAGCTATCCACCCCAATGAGAGGACGATCATGAATGTCGCCGCATTCGCGGGTATCTGGAGGTTGAAATCGACAAAACTGTGGGTCATCATCGCAACGATTCCCATCGTGGCAGAAAAGGCCATTCCTCTCTTCAATGGATCGCGCCTTCCCCGTTGCGCAAGCAGCGCTGCCGCAAACGATGAAAGGACAATACCCCCCAGAAGCAGCATTCCGACAATGCCGTATTCCGACGCGAACTCGACATAATCGTCATGCGCATGGTCGTAATAATTGCCGATGTCACCGCTGCGATATCGCGGGAAAACGGCGTAAAAACTCCCGCCTCCGGATCCGACAAGGAAATAATCCCGCCATTGTCTCAATGCATTTTCGCTGACATCGACCCTGTCGGCATCGCGCGCGACAGAAGTGTTTTCAAGTCTCGTCACCACCTTTTCGACTCCAAACCAGGTTCCCACGATGAAGATGTCGATCACGACCAGGCTGACCAGAAGCATGACCGTGGCGCGCGACGCATGCCTGGACAAGGCGAGGCCGATGAGCCCCGCAACGATCATGCTCGAGAAAAATGCCGTGTTTCCCATCCTGGAATGGGTGAGCACCAGGGCGATCACCATCACTGCGAGATAGAGTCTCAGGCGGAGCTTTTTTCCCAGCAGGAGCGTAATGAAATTCCTCAATTTTTGTCGCCGGGTCATGGCCGGTTTACCGCCAAGACTGGATATCATGAGTCCGATCCCGACAGCCAGGCACATCTCGAGATAACCTGCAAAATGGTTGCGATTGACGAAAGTTCCCGTGGCATTGCCGACATAGGCGAATTTTTTGATGAAGAATCCGTATTCCAATCCTGAAAGCGTCATCAGGCTGCCGTAAAAAGCCTGCAGAAGGCCGCTGAAAACGAGCACATGGGCCAGCAACTCGAGACGTCTCCTGCTCGTCACAACAAGCAGCGAGAGTCCAAAAACCAGCACATAGGCGAGGCTCTTGAGCCATGCCACGGTGCTGGCATGGAGATCCACGGACAGCGGAATCCAGCCCGGCTGCTGAGCCAATGCATGCATTTTCGCAGCCTCGGGAGAGAGCAGCGAAACCATGGAAAGCGGCATGGGGATGAACTGAAACAAGGTGTAGATCAGCCAGCAGGCGAGCAGAATCAGGATCGGTCTCGCGTTTCTGAAAACGGGGGACAGCTCCAGCCTCCCCCTGTAGAACCCCCAGAGCCAGGCCATCGCCAGCGCATAGGCCCATATTTCCAGGAGAGCCCATGCCCAGGGACGGTTGCTCCCCATGGGCAGCGGAATCCACACGAGATAGGCCAGAAAAAAGCGGAACAAATAGTCCCCGAAACGCGCATTGTCTGGATCAACTTCAATTGCAGGCATGTTTCCCGGAATGCCTGGCACACCCGATCCGATTCCGCATCGCAATCCGAACCATTTCGGCGGGCTGGCGCTTCATTCCCCTATTGAAGTCGTCGAGAATATCCCTTTTCTGCGAATCCGACAGCATGGCCCAGACATTCAGTCCGGCATCGGCGACAGCACGCTGTATTTCAGGTTCCCATGGACCCAGCATCGAAGCATTGTCCAGAGCATCAAAGAACTCCGAATCGATTTCCCAGAGACTCATTTTTACCTGCATCAGTGTAGACCAGCCATAGGAGGATACGGGTCTGAGCCTGATCGCCTGCCTGATCTGGAAGAGCGCATCTTCAAGCAACTCGGCTTTGCGCGCGCCCTCCGACCGCACCGCTTCCCAGTAATCCAGACGGGCCCGGTCTTCCCTGTAGTTTGGATTCTCGGGATCGAGCCTCAATGCCATATTGATAGACCCGAGCGCATCGACCAGGCTGGATGCTTCCACCTTTTGTACAGGCCGCTCGTCCATCGCGCCGGGCGGACGCAGCGAATAAAGATCGGCGACACCTGTTCCGGCCGCACAGATCGTCATGACAGCCAGGAAGGCGAGCGATAGCAGGGCAAGTTTGCTAGGCAGGATAACTCTCCAGGATGGATGCAGGGTTGTCACGCACCATTGCCCAAGATGCGGCGCTCCCCACGATTTTCTCGGCCGCGGCCCGCCCCGCTTCAAGTTCCGGGGGACGATGCAACAGATTGTGCGCATCCGATGCCAAGGCCCAGACCCATCCCGACTCCAGCAGCTTGATGCATACCGAACGGCAAAACGGGCCGAAGTTTCCTGCTATGGATCCTGCCGTAACCTGGAGCAGACAACCCATCTCGACGAAAGGCACGATTTTGGAAAGATTCCGCATTACATCCTTGTTTCTTTCAGGATGGGCAATCACCGGGCGGATTTTCCTCAACAGAAGCCAATTCACCATCTTTTCACTCCCCAACGGAATGTGGCCATGGGGAAATTCCAGAAGCAGCATCCTGTACCCGTCCTGCACCCCGAGAAAGGGAAGCCTTTCGCTTTCGATCATTTCGATGATTTCGGGGCCAATCCTCACCTCCGCAGCAAAGTTCAGCCTGATCGGAACATCTCTCGCTTCCAGCGCTCTGGAAAACATCTCGAATACGGGCCGTATCGAATCCAGATCGTTTTCGTATCGGCCGCAATGGATGTGCGGCGTCACGACCGCCCTGCCGATTCCGTTCTCGGCAGCTGCGAGCGCCATCGCAACCGCCTCCTCCAGCGTCGCCGGACCGTCATCGATCTCAGGAAGAAAATGGCAATGCAGATCGACCATGGATGTATTGCGCTCAGGCTGCTGCGTAACCGTATCGGTAAGCGCCATATTGTTCAGATTTTCTCAAGTCGACCTGGTTCAGAACCACACCCAGCAAGGGTGCATTGATTTCGCGCAGGCGTTTGATTCCGGAAAGCGCCAGCTGATAGGGGGTTTCATCGGCCTTGACGACATAGATCACGGCACTGGCATGCCTGGAAAGCACCAGCGCATCGCTGACCGCAGCCACAGGCGGACAATCGATCACGACCATTTCGAACATTCCGCCAAGTTTCTCGATGAGTTCCCCGAAGCGCCTGGACGAAAGCAATTCGAGCGGATTCGTCATCACTTTTCCTGAAGGAATCAGGGAAACGTTGGGATCAATGGTCTTGTGAATGCAATCCGTGATCTCCGCATTTCCGGCAAGATAATCCAGGAGCCCCGGAACTGAGGGCTCATCGCTCAACAGCTTCCCCAGGGAAGGCCTCCTCAGGTCGGCATCGATCAGCAGCACTTTCTTCATCTGGCCGAGCGAGAAGGCCAGATTCATGGAAATGGTCGATTTCCCTTCCTGGGGTGCGCTGGAGGTGACCATCACCACCTTGTGAGGTTCGTCGAGCGCAGAAAGGATGACGCTGGTGCGAATGGAACGGATCGATTCCGAAAATCCGGAATTCGGCTCTTCGATGAAGGCTCGAGCCGGCTCCTGCCTGTCGAGTATCCCGACTGCCCCGAGCAGATTGAGCCCGAGCTTGTTTTCCACGTCCTCGCCATCCTTGACCGTGTTATCCAGATATTCGAGCAGGAAGGCAAGCAGTGTTCCCAAAAACAGCCCGACCATGACGGCAAGCACGATGATCAGTCCTTTCTTCGGTTTGTACGGCGCATCGGAAACAACGGCCGAATCGACAACGCGCGCTATCGTGGACTGAAGATTGGCGCCGATATTGGTTTCCTTCGCACGATTCATGAAGAGATCGTAAATCTGCCTGTTGCTGTCCACATCCCTTTGCAGCACGTTCAACTGAAATTCCTTTTTGCTGATGTTCTGGATGTCCGATCTGACCTGACCCTGAGCACGCTCTGCCGCGATCTCGTTGGCCTTCGCCATTTCATACTCGTTCTGGATCGCGCCGACCACTGCATTGATCTGTCTCCCGAGATTCTCCTTTGCAGACTTCAGATCGGATTGAGCCGCGATCATTTTCGGATGCAGATTGCCATAGCGCTGGCTCAATTCAGCCACCTTCTGCTCGGCTCTGGATTCGCTTTCCTTCGCCTGCTGGAAAAGGACGTTTTTGAGCACGGCTGGAACCGATTCGTAAGCGGAAATGGGTTCCCCCTGAAGCCCTCTTACCTGGCTGTAGGCAGTTTCCGCTTCGGCGAGGCGCTGCCTGGCCGCTATCAGGTCAACAGAGATCTGATCGAGCTGCTTTCCGGCACCGTTCAATGCAATCCCCTTGGTGTCCACGATGTTCGCCTGCTCGCGGTATGCCTGAAGGGCCTGTTCCGATTCCTCGAGCTTCTGGCGCAACCCACCCATTCTTTCGGTGAGCCATACATTCGCTTTCTGGGTCATCTGCACCCTGGCCTCGAGGTCGCTGTCGATATAGGCATCGGCAAACGCGTTGGGGACTGCGGCAGCAAGTTTCCTGTCAACCGAATCGAAGCTGATTTTGATGATCTGACTGTTTCTCACCAGCTCGACCTTCAGTCCGCTTTGCAGTTCCGCGACCACGTCTTTGAGTACCTTGTCATCGGAAGGCGCGCTTTGTGCAAATGCAAACCACTTCTTCCAGAAAGGCAGCTTCTGCTGTCTGGAATCCATGATCGGGTTGTGCACAAGATCCAGCTTTCTGGCCACTTTTTCGGCGAGTTCCCTGGATTTCAGTATCTCGGACTGGGTCTGATAAAAGTCTGTAAGCGATCCCTGCTGAGGATTGTACATATCATCCATGGAAAGCATTTTCGGCCTTTCCGTCTGGATCATGATCGTGGCTGTGGAGCGATAAATGGGCGTCATGTTGAAAACGACGAGGATTGCCAAAGCTCCAGACACGAGGGCAAGCCCGGCAATGCTGCGTTTATGCTTGACCACTGTCCGCCAGTAATCCAGAAGGTCGATTTCTTCTTCCTGATACGGTTGATTCTCCAGATTGAGTCCGAATTCGTTCATGGCTAAAAAAAGCTTTCCTCGACGGTTATCGTATCTCCAGGCTCCACTGGCTTGCCGAGTCCCTCGTTGTGGGGTGTTTTGTCATTGTCATGAATGACTGCGATCTTGTCGCGATCGGCTCGATCCTGGAAGCCACCTGCGAGGGAAACAGCCTGGCGTATAGTCAATCCCGGCTGATAGGGAAACCCGCCAGGGCTCTTGACCATGCCATTCACGAAGAACTTTCTGTATTCGTCTATGGTTACGGTCACCTTGGGATCGACCAGGTAGCGCCCCTTCAACTGGTTCGTGATCATCTTTTCCAGTTGCGACACCGTCAGTCCCATGATCCTGATTTCTCCCAGCATCGGGTAGGAAATGGTCCCCGCATCGCTCAGGCGAATCTTTTCCAGGCTGAGTTCCTTCTCGTCGAAAACGGTGATGCTGATCTTGTCTCCGGAGCCTAGCCGGTAATTGGAAAGGCCTTCATCGGAAGCCAGAACACTCGATTGAAAACCGGTCAGGACAAGGATCCAAAGCAGCCTGCGGCAGCGATATAGCATTTCTCTTCTCAAAATTGGCCTGACCAGAAAAGCTCAGAGTGTCCCAGTGAGGGTCAGCATCACGACATTGCGGTTGTAATCGAAGAAACTGCTGTAGGCTGCCTGGTTCGCTGCTTTGGCCCAGTTAGTCCAATTCAATGCACCTTTCAGCCAGCGACGAATGCGGTAATCCATCCCAAGCCCATAGCTGTTGTTCCTGGTGGAAAGTCCCAGTCCTCCGAAATTTTCCGTAATCCGGGCCAGGTTGACATGGGAAGTAAAACGGCTGTTCCAGTCGTAAGCCCAATCTGCTGCACTCGATGTCACAATGTAGGAGTTCGAACCGGCAAGGGTGGTTTGTTCGGGCTGCTTGGTGAGATCCAGCTTCACTCTTGAATATTCCCTCGGGCTCCACCGGACGGTTCCGTTCCATCCTGTCCCCGTGAAATTCGGGATCGGTCCATTGTCATATTTCTGCTGGATCTGGCCGATCCTGACATCTCCCGTGGTCTTTGCCGTGGCTTCCCATTTTGCACCGACCATATAATTTCTCACCGTATTGTTCGGAACCAGGCTGCTGGCATTGTCGTAGGCATAACGGGTGTTCAATGCCTCGAAAAGCAGGGAAGTTTTGGGCATCACGCGATAAAAGAATGTACCGCCAAGATCGGTGGTGTTCTTGTCGTAAGCATAGGTCAGATACCGGTTGTTCAGGTATTTTGTACCCAGGTAGCCTGCGGAAATCTCGATTCTCCCTTTCGCTCCTTCCGCGCCGTATCCGTATACGCCGGAAACCCCGGCATTGCGCCACTTGTTGGGCACAGCGGTGAATACGCCATAAGTCGTTCCCCTCGGATCATGACCCAAGGTATATTCGGGCTTGATCTTGAGCGCCGCCCGGGTCGAAATGGCCGTGTCCGCCTGCCCGACAAGGCTCTGATCGTTATAGTTATCCGGAGAACTGTTGTTGTATCGTCCCAGATCGGCATGATAGGTCAGCGCATAAATATCGCCACGGTGTTGCGATTCGAACCGGGCTTGCGGACTCAGCACCTCGAATGTGGAAGATATCCTGTTGGCGTTGCTCAACAACAGATTGTCGTCGTTTCCCAGGGCAAGGCCGACGCTGGGGTAAACGGAAACAGGGCCCCAGGGAATGCCTGCAGCCCCGGATTCATCTGCCCAGGCCTGCCCGCCAATCATCGCAAGCGAACAGGCAAGAACGGATTTCAGAAAGGGTTTCGTCATCTGATTCTCCTATCAGGCAGGACTCGCCACGCCTCCACCGCCGCCGCCGCCTGCTCCGCCACCTGGCGCTGCAGCGGCTGCAGTCAGTGCTGCGATCGTACCTTCAGTAGCGGGGCCCGCTGCCGTTGCCGCCAGCACAACGGCAGGATCCACCCCGGGAACGGCAAGCGCAGCCGTGGTGATGGCCTGGGTCTGATCAGGCGCCAGGGCATTCGCCACCCTGATCACTTCGGACGTTGCACCAGGCGCAGCCGTAATCGCAGCAGCCGCGATCGCAGGCGCAGCCGCCTGGCCCCATGCCGTGATGGCTGCAGTCACCGCAACGACCGGATTCGTCCCTGCAGCAATGACAGCGGACGTGAACTCGCCAGCCTCGACCCCAGCCGTTTTTGCGGCATTGGCAACATCCATCAGGGAATAGGGCTGCCCCGTCCGAGGATTCGTTTGGGAAAGCATGGCGCTGATTTCTGCCTGAACCTGCGCCTGCGTCATGCCGGCATTGAATGCCGCCTGAACCGAGAACGAGAATATGCCCAAAGCCAGCGCCAGCAGCGCCTCTTTCCAGGTAGGCCTCTTAAACATGTCTCCCTCCTTGTCGATTGACTCTCCGGAATCCGAAGCAATTTCGTTATAGTTTCGCGATAGCCATAATGCAAGAATATTTTTATTTCTATTTTGAATGGCTATTTGATACGACGAAACAGGGCTGATGAAGGTCAGTCCAGAGAGGACGGTTTGCCGATCAGGTATCCCTGGAATCCATCGACATGAAGCTTCGGCAGGATATCGCGCTCGGCCTCGGTTTCGACAGCCTCGGCGAACACACGAATGTCGAGGCCATGCGCGATACTTGAAATGGCCTGAACCAGGAATTGATTGCCCCTGTCGCTGTCGATATTCCTGACGTAGCTCCCGTCGATCTTCAGATAGTCGATCTTCAGGAAAGCGAGGTAACCGAAGGGCGCGAAACCCCGTCCACAGTGATCCACGCCGAACCCGCAGCCGAATCGGCTGATGCGGGCGATCATCTTGGCGACCCCGGATTCGTGCCTTGCCACGTCGTATTCGGAAAATTCGAAACTCAGCCGGGCAGCGTCCCTCCCGACCCCCGCGAGTTTTTCTTCGAGCCAGCCGACGAAATCCGCCTCGGCAACCGAAATGGCGGAAAGGTTGATCGCGAATTTTTCACTTTTGTATTGGCTCAGGAGCTCCAGCATCCTGGAGACGACGAGGCAATCGAGACGCCCGGCATACCCCATGCTCTCCGCCATGGGCATGAAAACCCCGGCATTCAGAAGTTCGCCTTCATGCACCATCCGGAGCAAAACCTCGTGATGGACTATTCCCTCTTTTCCGATCACCTTCTGAAACTGAAGCCTGATATCCCCTGTCCCGATCGCTTTTTCCAGCAACTCCCGCCAGAAGCCAGCGCCTCTCACCTCCCCGACGGCAAGCTTCCCCTCGAACCTGCTCCATCCCAGGGGGCCTCTGCTCTGCGCGCTTCGCAAAGCCATGTCGGCCTCGGAAAGGAGGGAAGATGCACTCATTCCCTTTTCGAACAAAGCGATGCCGACATGCAGGGCGCCTTCCTTCCACTGCCGATCCCGAGGGACCAGGGGGCCGAGCTTTTCGATCAACTGGTCTGCAATGCTCTCAATATCGATCGACCCGACATTGGGCGCAAGGAATACGAAATTGGCGCCCCGGAAGCGGGCAAGAACCGCTCCCTTCATGCCCTCTGCAATCATTTTCAAGCCGCCGGAAACATTGCGCAACAGGGTGTCTCCGGCTTCGAAACCTGCCTTCCCGTTGTAATCGCCGAAGCCGGCGAGCGCGACCAGAAAAATCGCTCCGCTGTAGAATTCTTCGTGCGAATGGATCAGGCTCGCCAGCTGCACATCAAAATGGCGCCTGTTACCGACTCCAGTCACAGGATCGAGATAGGATTCAGCGCGAAGCATTTCCGCAAGTTTCTGCTGCTCTTCGAAACTCTGCCTGACCTTTGCGGACATCCTGTTCATGACTTCGACAACCCGCCTCAGGTCTTTCGTCCAGGGCAGCTTGTCCTGAATCTGGTAATCCCTGGCGCTGATCGCATCCGCCTGCTTCTCGACCGCCCGCAGCGAGCGCAGCATGAAATGCATCGCGATTGAACCCAGAATCAGGGTGATCGAGGCGAGAGCCGCAAACCAGACGAGTTCATCCATGCTGTTGCGCCACAACTGCCGGTAGGCATAGCCCGGGTGACTCCTGACCTCAACGACTGCCGCCTGGCGCCATCCGGACATGACCAGCGCTTCTTCCCGGGGAGTCTCGATCGAAATCAGGTCAACGAACCAGGCAGGGACTCCCTCGACCTTGACCGCGATATTCCGACGAATAAGCGTCTCGCCGTGGATGGAACGAACCGTGATTTCCCTGTAATAGCCCCGATCGAAAATCGCATCGACCATCGAAGTCATGGTCGGCAAATCGTTCCGCTTCATGGGCGGCGACAGGGAGAGTCCGAGGGAAGTGGCAGTATCCTGGGCGTGCGAAGCCAACTGCTCTGCGAGGTAACGACGGGCATTGTCGACGCTGATGACCGACATCCCGGCAAACGTCAGCAGAAAAAGCAGCGCGACCGTCAATGTGAGTTGCATCCTCAGCGTCATAAATCCCTCCGGATTTCATTTTGTCGCTTCCGCATTCATGCGCGCGAGCAGGTCGTTCCACAGACTCATTCTGTCCGCCTTGCCCACCTTGCGCCCTGCTCCCCTTTCCTTGGCGAGCCACAACCCTCCGCCATTGAAACTGTAAACTGGAACCAGATCGTCACGCTCGGAAGCGGGCCAGATCGCCTTGTCCAGGTTGTCGAGAATCAAGGGATCCGCGTCCGGTTCAGTATAGTAGGCCAGCACCATATGCGCCTGATCGACGGGATTGAGCCGGAGCGCACGGACGTAGGTGATCCTGAGCGATTCGACCGGAACCCCCATTGCCAGCAGGGTGAAATACTTGCCTATGGCGAAATCCTCGCAATCCCCGCCGTTCGTGGCCAGCATTTCGACAGGGGTTGCCCAGTAATCCGTCTTCCCCCAATGCCTGAGGTCGGACACGAATTCGACCCGATTGAAGAAATCGTTGGCCAGCTTCAGTTTCTCCTGAATCGGGGCGTTTTTTCCTGTTGCGATAAGCTTCTGCCAGTCGAGAACCCGCAGCTTCGCGTTCTCACCGTATTTCTTTCCCACATAGGTGATCAGCCTGTCGCTCAAGCCGAATTGAGTATCGGCGCACACTGCTCCGACAGAAAACAGCAGGAGCAGCATCCAGGCGACCGGTTTCATCGCTTCAATCGCCGGTCCAGGCAGAACCGTTCCCGTAAAGATGGCAGCGCACTTCGTGCGACTCTCCAAGGCGGGTTGACTCCGGATAACGGATTTCGCATTGTGGCATGCTGCGCGGGCAGCGCAAATGGTAATGGCAGCCGGCAGGCGGATCGGCCGGGGAAGGGAGATCGAAGCGGGCGATTGCCTGAGGAGTCCGCCTTGTTATCGAAGGGACGGCAGCAAGCAGCGCTTGCGTGTAGGGGTGCGCGGGGGCAGTCAGAATATCCTCGGCCCTCCCTTTTTCTACGATCCTGCCCAGATACATGACCGCAACTTCATGGGCGAGATATTCGACCACGGAAATGTTATGCGTGATGAAAAGGAAGGAAAGGCCGTGATCCTCCTGAAGCCGCTTCAGGAGGTTCAGTATCTGGGCCTGGACGGACACGTCGAGGGCGCTGGTCGGCTCGTCGCAGACGATGAGCCTGGGATTCACCGCAAGCGCGCGGGCGATCGCTATCCTCTGCCTCTGCCCTCCCGAGAATTCGTGCGGATAGCGGTATTGCGCATCCTCCGAAAGGCCGACCTCATCGAGCAGATCGAGGATATGGGCATTCCTTTCCCTGGCCCCCATTCCCTGCATCCCTTCCTCCATGATTTCGCGGATACGCATTCTGGGGTTGAGCGAAGCATAGGGATCCTGGAAGATGATCTGCAACCCCTGCCTCGCCTTCTTCAATGCCCGCCTGTCGAGACCGGTGATCTCCTTTCCATCATAATTCACGCTGCCCGATGTGGGCGCAAGAAGCTGGAGTATCGCCTTGCCCAGGGTGGTCTTGCCGCAGCCCGATTCCCCGACGAGCGCGAGCGTTTTTCCCTTCGCAATCGAGAAGGAGACGCCGTCGACCGCTGCAACATGGCCTGCAACGCGCTTGAACAATCCCTTGCGAATGGGAAAATGCACGCTCAAATCCCTTACCGAAAGCAGAGTTTCGCCTGGCATATCGGGCCCGGGCACAGGCTCCCCAATAACCTTCTTCTCCTCGACCGGACCGGGCTTCCCATCCGCATAAAGATGGCAGCGCACCAGGCTGCCGCCAGAATCATGCCAGATTGGCGAGACTTCACGGCAAAGGTCGAAAGCGTGGTCGCAGCGCTCCGCGAAACGGCATCCCGAAAATTCCCGGCTCAATGGCGGCACCGCTCCCCTGATCATGTCGAGCATTGCTCCCCTTTTCTCCCTTCCGGGAAGAGAGGCGAAAAGCTTTCTCGAATAGGGATGGGCGGGGCGAGCAAAGAAGGCATCGCGGGAAGCGGTCTCGATGATTTCCCCGGCATACATCACGGCGACACGGCTCGCCATTTCGGAAACGACGCCGAGATCGTGGGTGATGAGCAATATCGCCATCCCCAATTTCTTCTGCAGGCTGCGCAAAAGCTCGAGAATCTGCGCCTGTATCGTCACGTCCAGCGCAGTGGTGGGCTCGTCCGCGATCAGCACATCGGGCTCCGCGGCGAGCGCCATCGCGATCATCACACGCTGCTTCATCCCGCCCGAAAACTGGAAAGGATAATCCTCGGCGCGAAGTTCCGGATCCGGGATGCCCACCTGATCGAGCAGTTCGACGATGCGCTTCATTCGCGCCTCCCTGTCGAGATGGGCATGCCTGTCCAGCACTTCGCCGATCTGTTCCCTTACCCTCAATACCGGATTGAGGCTCAATCCCGGTTCCTGAAAAATGATGCCTATTTTCTTCCCCCTGATGTCGCGCATGCCCTTTTCAGGCAGGGAAAGCAGACTGGAGCCATGGAAAAAAATGTCGCCGTCGACGATCTTGCCGGCGTCCGGCAAGAGGCGCAGTATGGAAAGCGAAGTCATCGACTTGCCGCATCCCGATTCACCCAGAAGAGCGAAAGTCTCTCCCTTCTCGATGGAAAAGGATACGCCGTCCACCGCGCGCACGATGTTTCCGTTGTTCTCCAGGAAGGTGCGTAAATTTTCCAGTTCGAGCAGACTCATGCTTCATCCTTTACCGGCAGGATGCGGCGCGATGCGCCCCTGGTTCTGGGATCGAAGGCATCCCGCACTGCATCGGCGAAGAGATTGGCCGAGAGCACCATCGCGAACATGAACACGAAGGCTGCTGCCAGCGGCCACCACACCATCGGCTCTCGCGCCATCTCGAGACGTGCCGAATTGATCATGGTGCCGAAGCTGATCATCGAAGGATCGACTCCCACTCCCACATAGGAAAGCACCGCCTCGGCAAGTACCAGGGACGAGAACTCCATCACCACGGAAATCAGCACGATATGCATGACGTTCGGCAGAATGTGGCGCGTCACGATCCGGAGCCGGGACACGCCGAATGCCTGGGCGGCCAGGATGTATTCCATTTCCCTGAGCTTCAATGCTTCCCCGCGCAGGAGGCGGCAAAGCCCGGTCCAGCTCGTCATGCCGAGAATCATGCAGAGAAAGAGCAGCCTTAAATCCGCCCGCTCGGCCATGGTTTCGAAAAGAGCGGGATGGGCATCGATGTAGACCTGCATCATGAGCACGGAAGCGGCAATCAGCAGGACTGCCGGAATCGAATTGAGGGTGGTATAAAGATACTGGATAACATCGTCCAGCCAGCCTCCCAGATAGCCCGCCAGGATGCCGAGAAAGATCGCGAAAGGCAGCATCACCAGCGTCGTCAGTGTGCCGATCACGAGCCCGGTCCTGATGCTTTTGAGCGCAAGATAAAACACGTCCTGCCCGACCTTGTCGGTACCGAAAACATGGTAATGGGAACTCAACGCAAAGGCAGGAAAGGCGACCAGAAAAATGATCAGCAACGTGCCGAGCATGGCATTCCAGGGAATTTCGGTTTTCCCTCGGAAAATGGACGAGGCGGCGTCGGAGAAACTTTTTCCACCCGAGTGCCGAAAAACGAGGATGGCGGCGAGCAGCGCCCAGACTCCAATTCCTTCCAGGGCTGCGACGAGAGAACGCTTGAGAATATCCGCAATGCGCTCCCTGTCAGGGTCTTCCAGATCCGCCCCACCATATCTGAGTCTGGGGTAAATTCTGCTCTGCACCCCATCGCTGACCACCGTTTCCCTGGAAAAGGCATAGGCCGAAAATGGGCTGGAATAGGTTCTTTCCGTGTGATTGCGCATGGTTTCGACCAGCGCATCGAATGCACTCAGCACTTCCACCGAATAGATGGGCTTTCCCTTGTCGATTGCGATTTGCGGCCTGAAATGGAGCGAATCCAGCAGCCCTATCGAGACGAAGCAGATCAGAATCACTGCAGAAATCATCCCGCTCCTGCTTTGTCCAACGCGCCGCCACGGCAGGGAAAGGTGGGGACGGCGGGAAGCGAAAACCGCGAAGGCGAGAATCAGCCCCAACAGCAAAAGAACCAGTCCGTCTGTCCAGAGAATGACGACCATCACTGCAACCTGATCCTGGGATCGACCAGAGTGTAAGAAATGTCGGTCAACATCAATCCGATGATATAGAGCACCGAACCGATGAACACCATGGAACGCACGATGGCGAAATCCTGGGAATTGATCGCATCCAGCGTATAGCTGCCGAGCCCGGGAATGCCGAAAAAGGATTCCATGATCAGGCTGCCCATGAAGAGCGAGGGGATGATCACGACAGCCCCGGTCAGGATCGGGATCAGCCCGTTCCTGAGCACATGATGGAAAAGCACCCTGATCTCCGAAATTCCCTTGGCTTTGGCCGTTCTCACGTAATCCCTGCCGATTTCCTCCAGAAAAATGGTTCGGTACCACCGCGCCCCGCTGCCGAGGCCGCTCGCAACCCCTATGACCACCGGCAGGATCACGAATTTCAGGGAGGAAGCGCCCGCCTCGAATCCCGATATCGGTACCCAATGCCAGAGCTTCGCTACCAGGAACTGCCCTCCTATGATATAAAAAAGGCCGGAAATCGACATGGCTGCGACGCACATCACCACGCCCCAGACATCCACCAGGGTCGCCCTGAAAAAAGCCATCATCAGGGCAAAGCTGACATTCGCCATCATGCCGATGAGAAATACCGGCAAGGCGATCTCGAGGCTGGGACCCGCACGGCTTTCGATTTCCTGCGCGATATCCCTTCCATCGTCCGAGCGCCCGAATTCGAAGCGGAACATGGGAACGGATTTCTCGAAAAATATGGTATCGGTGAAGAAGTTGGAGCCCGATTCTCCCGGATTGAAAAACAGCGGCTTGTCGTAGCCGTGTACGACCTTCCAGTTGTGGATGGCCTCCGGCGTCACCCGCTTGATTCCGAGCTGGATCCTCGCCATGTCGTCAGGCGTGTTGACCACGAAAAAAAGCGCGAAGGTGAGCAGATTGACGCCGACCAATATCGGCACGGCGTAAAGCAGCCTTCTGATCAGATAGGCGATCATTTCGCGCGTCCTTCCTCGCGGCTGCGATAGTATCTCAACGCAGGCACAACGATCAGTCCGAGGCCCATGATGGCAAATGCGATGGGCCACAGCACCGGCCTGTTCCATTCTCGCCGCATCCTGTCCCTCAATTTTGCGTCGATACGCAGATACTTGACGTTGTTCCTCGCCATCTGGTTGGGTTTGAGGTTGGAGAGCCAGATATGGTTCAACTGGTAATCCTTGGGATAGAAGCCCCACATCCAGGGCGAATCCTCCCTGAGAATGGCGACCATCCTGTCTATGATGGCCTGCCTCTGCGGGGAATTTTCCATGTTCTTCATCTTCTCGAACAGCCTGTCGTATTCGGGATTGTCGTAATTCGCCGAATTCTCACCGCCATATTTCACTTTCCCCTGCGGGCCGTAAAGCAGGAAAAGGAAATTCTCGGGATCGGGATAATCCGCATTCCATCCCCAGGTGAATATCTGGGCAGAACCCTTCCTTATTTTTTCCTGGAAACGGTTGTAATCGGTCGCCCTGACCTCAAGCTGGATGTTGATCCTGGCAAACTCCTTTCTGTACCAGTCGAAGCGGGTCTTGTCGTCCGCTCCCCTTCCCGTCGAATCGAGGTAAAGCACGAGAGGCTTACCCGTAGCGGCGTCGCGCCCGTCGGGATAACCCGCATCGACCAGGAGTTTTTTCGCCGCCATGATCGATTTTCGCTTCGCTTCACCGTCAGCCCATTCGTAAACGACCGGATTGATGCCTTCCTGTCCGGAATGGTAGCCGAAAATCCCGGGGGGCAGCGGACCCTGTGCGGGGATTCCGCGCCCGTTGGCAAAAATCGAGATATTCTCCTCGAAATCCAGTGCGATCGAAATGGCTTGCCGCAGCAGGCGAGCCCGGCGGCTATTTCCCCCCACCACGGGATCGAGCATGTTGAATGCCATATAGCGTATCGAAGGCGCAACCGAAGTTTTCAATTCTATGCCCTGCTTCGCCATGTTTTTCGATACCTGCGCTTCTCCCTGCACCGACATCATGATTGCCTGGTCGAAATTATCGGAAGTGATCCCGGAAACGTCATAATAACCCTGCAAAAACTTGTTCCAGTAGGGAATGCTTTCCTTCTCCCGCGAAAAAACCACCCGGTCGATGAAGGGCAGGGTTTTCCCCGCATCCTTCAATACCGCTTCGTCCCCGGGCATGCCGCTTGAAGGATAGGTTTCGCTGTGGAAATTCGGGTTTCGCATCAAAACCATCCTGCTGTTAGGATTGTTTTCGGTCAGCATGTAGGGACCTGTTCCGACGGGATGCCAGTCGAGCACCAGGTTTTTCCCGGCCATACCCGGCTGGGAGTAGAAATGGTCGACTTCGGGCGGGAGGGGTGCAAAGAATGACATTGCCAACCAGTAGGCGAACTGGGGATATTTACCCCTGACCTTGATCGTGTAGGTATAGCGATCCCTGGCCTCGACCCCGGACATCTCGCATTTCGACAAGTCAGCAGCCGGATCCTTTTGCAGCCTTTGCGAAAACTCCCTGAAACCCAGGATGTATTCGCTCATCAGCCCGGCAATCGGCGACTGGATGCGGGGATCGGCAAGACGCTTGATCTCGTAGACGTAATCCGAGGCAACCAGTTCCCTGGTTCCAGTCTTCCTGAAATCGGCCAGATCGTCGATGGATTCGAGGTCCTTGCGGGTCAGGTTCTGGTAGAGCAATTTTCCGTCCGCATCGCGAGCGAATGCCGGATGGGGCTGGTAATGGATGCCCGGTTTCAACCTGATTTCGTATAGGCTGTAGGCGATGGATTTGGCGTCGGCATCCTGCGGCAAAAGACGATTCTGCGCATCGTAATATTGCGGGTGAGGCACTGCCGCTGCAGTCAGGGGAACGAGGGTATAGGGGCGCTTCAGGTAATGGTACTGCAAGGGAGGCTCGTAGATCTGGGCGTTGATTGATGCCTCGTCCTCGCTGTAGGATCTGGCCGGATCGAGATGCCTGGGACGCTCGGTAAAAGCGAGATAGAGGATCGATTTGCCCCTGTCGGATGCCGGATAGGGATCGTTCCAGGTGCTGCCGCAGCCCGCGATGCAAAGTACGGAAAAAATGACGAGCCAGTTTCGCATAGCGCACAGTTTAGCCCATTCGATAGTCCCACCACCACCCATGCTATAATTCGCCGATTCATCAAACAGGGAGTAAACATGGGATTTCTAGAAGGCAGACGCATCCTGATCACCGGGCTCCTGAGCAACCGCTCGATCGCGTACGGCATCGCCAAATCCTGCAAGGAACAGGGCGCCGAGCTCGCATTCACCTATCAGAACGAAAGGGTCATGGAGCGCGTCCAGAAGCTTGCGAGTGAATTCAATAGCCAGCTTGTCCTTCCCTGCGACGTGTCGAGCGACGCGGAAATCGCCACCCTTTTTTCGGAACTGGGCAAGCACTGGTCAAAATTCGACGGTCTGGTCCATTCCGTCGCTTTCGCGCCCAAGGAAGCGCTTTCGGGCGACTTCCTGGAAGGTATGTCCAAGGAAGCCTTCAGGATCGCACATGATGTCAGCTCCTACAGCTTCGCTGCGCTTGCAAAAGCTGCTCTTCCCCTTCTGGACGACAACGCCGCACTGCTGACCCTTTCCTACCTCGGCGCCGAAAAATCGGTGCCCAATTACAACATGATGGGGCTGGCCAAGGCGAGCCTGGAAGCGAACGTACGCTATCTCGCCCAAAGCCTGGGCAGGAAGGGAATCCGGGTCAACGCAGTTTCGGCAGGCCCCATCAGGACGCTGGCCGCCAGCGGGATCGAGGGATTCGGGAAGATTCTGGATTTCGTCGAGCAGAACGCGCCGTTGCGGCGCAATGTCACCATCGAGGAAGTCGGAAACGCATCGGCTTTCCTGCTCAGCAATCTCGCCTCGGGAATCACCGGCGAAATCACCTATGTCGACGCCGGCTTCAACACCACCATAGGCGGAATGGGCTAAGGCCCTATTCCGCCGGTTTCGCGGAAATGAGCTGGCGATTCACCGCGATCTTGGCACGGGATTTCAGCCCCATGTAATAATCGGACAACTCTTCCTGGGAAAGCGCCCGGTTCATCTGGCCTGCCACGGCCATGAGCTGGGACCTGGAAGGCTCCGGCGCATCGACCAGCCTGGATATTTTCACTATGCTGTAGCCTTGGGGGCCTTCCACTCCGACATAGACCGGCAATTTCGTGACATCGGCCTTGAAAACTGCGGCCATGACATCCCCGTTCAAGCCCTGGGAATCACGGCGGCTCACGTTGACTTCCGCCTGCCAGACAATGCCTGCATCCTTCCCGGACTGCAATTGCGCAAGCTTCGCTTTACCCTGCTGCAGAGCCATGTCGTTCGCCTTCTGCTGCAGCAGCCTGTTCCTGATGTCTGCGCTGACGTCGCCAATCGGACGTGTAAAGGCAGGCTTCATGTCCTCCACTCGGGCTGAAACCAGAACATTGGGGGAAACCTCGATCGCCTCGGTATTCCTTTTCTTCTTCATGGAATCATCCGAAAAAATCTCCTGAAGCAATTTCTTGTTCACAGGGAAAGTGGCATTTGCGCCAGACTCGTCCATCCATCCGCTTGTCTGGATGGGGAGCTTGAAAGCATCGGCTGCCGCCTTGAGGCTCGCGCTCTGCTCGTAAACCATATTGCTGAAACTGTCCGCGCTTTCGCTGAATTTCTTGCCGGCCTCCTGCTTCCTGATTTCCTGAACGATCTCATCGCGAGCATCGGAAAAAGACCGGGTCTTTCCGGGCTTGATCGCATCGAGCTTGATGATGTGGAAGCCGAAATCGGAGCGAACAGGATCGCTGATCTCGCCAGGTTTCATCGAAAAGACGGCATCGTCAAATGGCTTGACCATCATGCCGCGCTTGAAGAAGCCGAGATCGCCCCCGTTCGAGGCCGAACCCGGATCCTGGGAATACTGTTTTGCAAGCTCTGCGAACTTGCCTGGAGATTTTTTAAGCTCCTCCAGAATATTTTCGGCTTTCGCCTTCGCAGCTTCAACCTGGGCCTGCGGCGCATCCCTGGCAACCGTGATCAGGATATGGCTGGCATCGCGCTCCTCAGGAACCGCGAATTCTGCCGAGTGTGCATCGTAATACTGCTTCGCTTCGGTCTCGCCCACCTGGACCTGGGACTGCAGCGCATCCGGGGAAAACACCAGATAATCGACCTTGACCTGTTCGGGCACCTTGAATTCGCCGAGGTGGCTCTGGTAATACTTTTCAATTTCGCCAGAATCGACCTGCTGCTGCGCAAGATATTGATTGGGCGTGAAAAGTACCTGACTCACCACGCGCTGCTGGTTGATGATTTTCAGGAACTGCGTCGCAGAGGCATTGGAGACGAAACCGTTCTCGGCCACAACACCGAGCAATTGCTGGCGCGCAAGATCCTGCTTCACTTCCGACTCGAAGCGCACCGGGGCCAGCCCCTGGCTGCGCAACAGCGCTTCATATTTTTCGTTGGAGAAAACGCCGTCCTTCTGGAACGCGGGAACCGCCTGGATCGCAGCTACCAGCTGGGCGTCGGTGACAGCGATCCCGGCCCGATCCGCCTCGCTCAAAAACAGCTTTTGCTGGACCATGCGTTCGAGCACGGCGAGCCTGAAGTCGGGACTGTCGAACAGAGCGGGATCCGCGTTCTTTCCGAGCGATTCCCTCACTCTTTCCTGCTGCTGCTTGAGCGCATTGTCAAATTCTGTCGCCCCGATGCTTTGCCCGTTCACGCTGGCAACATTGTTCGCCCCGCCGCTACGATAGGACTGGATGCCCCAGAACATGAATGTCAGAATAACGAGTCCGAGGATGATCTGGACAACTTTCTTGTTTCTATCGACGAAATCGAACATGAAGCTTCACTTTCAGGATGGGATTCCAAGAGACGAACCGTATGGAGGCTGGATTATACCGCAAAAACCTTCGGCATGAGCCAAATGAGCATAATCAATGCGGCAAAGTAACGACCAAACAATGGATAATCTAATGGGCCTGGCATCAACTACAGTCCAAACAATACCTCAATAGGCCTGCTTGCCGACGAATCCCCTGAACAGGGTCAGAAATATGATCCTGATGTCCAGCCAAAGCGACCAGTTCTGGATGTAATAGAGGTCATGTTCGACCCGGGCCTTCATTTTCTCGACCGTATCCGTCTCGCCCCGCCAACCGTTGATCTGCGCCCACCCGGTGATTCCCGGTTTCACCTTGTGCCTCAGCATGTAGCCGTGGATCAGTCTCCTGTACTGTTCGTTGTGGGAAACCGCATGAGGCCTTGGCCCCACCAGCGACATGTGCCCCTGAAGCACGTTGATGAACTGCGGCAGCTCGTCGAGCGAGGTCCGCCTCAGGAAAGCGCCGAATCGGGTGACACGGGGATCGCGTTTTTTCGCCTGAGGAATGTCCTGGCCGTCTTCGCATACCAGCATGCTCCTGAATTTCCAGACTTCGACCACGCGTCCGTTGAGTCCATAGCGCCTCTGCCTGAACAATATCGGCCCGGGGGAAGACAGTTTAACCCCCAACGCGATCAGAGCCATCGGGATGGCAATCAGGATCAGGATCAGGGATCCCAAGACGATATCTTCCAGACGCTTCAGCCAGCCATCCACGCCATAGAAAGGGCTCTCGAAAATGCTAACCATCGGGATGCCGCCCACGTTGATCCAGCGTGCATTCATCAGATCGAAAATGAACGAATCGGGCATGATGTAAACGGAGGCGGCGGTGTCCGAAAGGGCGTCCACGATCCTGATTATCCTGTTTTCCGCCTTCATCGGCAGCGCACTGTAAACATAATCGATCCTTCCTTCACCCGCCTCTCTCACCAAGTCTTCTATCCTGCCCGAAATCTCGGCGCGGCCTGCCCTGGGTTCCTTTCTGTCGTCGTAGAGGCCAACCAGCTTGAGTCCCATCCATTCCGATTCGTTGACCCAGGTCGCCAATTTCTGCGCATTCTTGCCGGACCCCACGATCGCCAGGGTCCTCAGGTTCCATCCCCTGCTCCGCATTTTCCTCAGGAGAGACTGCACGACTATCCTCTGCAATATCAGCAGGGCCGGAGTCATGGTGAACCAGGCAACGACGACGAAACGGGAATAGCTTCCGGAAGCCTTGGCGAAAAAGGCTAATGCCACGAGGAGGATTGCAACGACGACCCATGTCTGGAAAACGCGGGCCGAAATCTCTTTCAGCGGAACCATGCGCCAGGAACCGTATATCGATCCCGTTTCGGCAAGAAAAAGGAAAAAGGCTGCCGCGACGAGCGTGGCCAATTGGTAGATTCGGCCAAAATCCACGTCGAAAAACAGGCAGGACAGCCACATCCCGGCCCCTATGATGAGGCCGTCCAGTACCCGGTTCAGCATTGAGAGTCTGCTGGATTGGGAGCGGATCATCCCGCCTGGGAAATGGGCCTCCTGCATTTCCCTAAGACCCCCGGTTGCATTGGCGGGCGAATGAAATGGATGTCATGATCAAGTTTCCTCGCCTATGGGTTTCCTTCTTTATAGGAGACGCACGGCGATTCCGCCACTTCCTGTTACGGTTCGGCCACCATCGAATGAAATTCGGCCTCGAGCCGGGACAGCACGGCATCTCTGGTCAGGTTGCCAAGAGCGTAACGCCTCGCCTCTTCTCCGAGCGCTTTCCTCAATGAAGCATTGCCAGCCAGTTGGAAAATCGCATCGGCCAGTTCCGTGGCATCTCCAGGCTCGACGAGCTTGCCGCATTTCTCCAGCACCTGAGCGATTTCCGTGCCCGCTTTCGCTGTGGCCACGACGGGCTTGCCGCTCGCAAGCATCCCGGCGAGTTTCGAAGGCATCACCAAATCCGCAGCATCGGCACGCTGTGGCAGCAGATGAATGTCGGCCATGTTCAGCAGGTCGTTGAGCTTCTCCAGAGGTTGAAGCGGAAGCCAGGCGATATTCGACAGATCATTTGCCGATTCGTAAAGACTTTCTCTTGCTGTGCCATTGCCGCAAAGCACGAACCTGATCGATTTTTCTTCCTGTAGCAGGCGTGCAGCTTCGATCAGAATTTCCAGTCCCTGCTTCTCCCCCATATTTCCCGAATAGAGACAAACGACCTTGTCTTCCAGAAGGCCTAGTTCCTGTCTCATAGCACGCGTTTCGCGAGGAAAGATCGCTTCAGTATCGACCCAGTTGGGAAAGAGGATCGCTTTATTTCGACCGACGCCCTTTCCTTCGAGCTTTTCCATCATTCTCGTAGAGATCGTCGAAATCCTGTCGAAGCGTCTCATCATGATTTTTTCAATGAACCGAATGATATCCCTGATTCTTCCTGCCGGAAGAATCTTCAAGTCAAAAGCGGCATCCACTTCGAAATCCTGGACATGGAGCCATGCTTTAGCACCGGACAGCCTCGCAACAAGCCATGCGCCGGGCGAGCAAAAAAGCGGGGGCTCGACCACGAAAACGATATCGGGTTTCCAGAAAACCTGCCAGAGCATTACAGGAAGACAGAGGTGGCTGCGAAAAACTGGACAGGTCGTTAAGTGGTAACCTTGCATAATCCAAGCCGCCGGAGGTGGCGAAACTTAAGGAGCAAGGGGATGAAAAGATCGAGAAGGAATCACGGATCAGATT
>Ga0315298_1003396_pt1 | contig 25450 bp, 26 predicted proteins | sample WHS_1_MG_FD_203077 | JGI IMG/M metagenome (GOLD analysis project Ga0315298, IMG submission 203077) | Extremophilic microbial mat communities from Washburn Hot Springs, YNP, Wyoming, USA - WHS_1_MG | ecosystem: Environmental > Aquatic > Thermal springs > Hot (42-90C) | place: USA: Wyoming... | reverse complement strand
GCGATCCCGCAGTTTCGGAATGGAGCACGGAAAAGGGGCTCGAGAGAGAGGAATTATCGGAATTGATTTGAGGAAGTTTTTCCGGTAGATTGCTTTTGCAGGGGACAATATCTTCGGGGGGCTCGAGAGATGGCCGAGATAATCGATCTTAAGGCCAAGAGGAAGGGCGAGGAGGATAAGAAGGCCGCTCAGGAAAGGACGAGAAGGATGGAGGCGGTCTTGCAGATGTTTCAGTGCACCCATTGCGGGATGAAGTGCATGAAATGCGGCAGCCAACTTCACGTCGAGCAAGGCCCCCAGGCTGATACCAGGATTCCCTATCGGCTTTGCCAGACATGCAAAGAGGAGTACCTGGAATTCCTGGAAAGGCTTCACGGCAGAGGGGACCCCTCCCTCTATTGGTACAACAGGGAGTGGATGGAGGTTTGGAAGGCCTGGATGCACTACCAGGATGCCCTCGGAAGGTACCAAATTTCGGAAGAATTTCGGAGGCTCCTACAGGAGCTCAGGGGTAAGCCCTGAAGGGAGGTGCCCCGTGAAGGTGAAGGATGTGATGGCGAAGGAGGTCGCCACCTTGAAGGTGGATGACGAGTTGAGCCTGGCTGAGGACATCATGCACCTAGGAAGGATAAGACACCTTCCGGTGATGGATGGAGATACCCTCAAAGGGATAATAAGCGAGAGAGATCTCTACAAGGCCTCCTTGGCATCTGCCATTGATTACGATCCCAAGGCCAAAAGGAGATATATGAAGACCATAGCCATAAAGGAGGTGATGACAAAAGATGTCATCACCATAGGGCCGGATGCTGACATCAGAGAGGCTGGGAGGCTCATGCTCCACTACAAAATAGGCTGTCTTCCCGTGGTTCGAGACGGAAAGATGATAGGCCTCATAACGGAGACAGACGTGCTCCGCTACTATGTGGAGAGGGACTCACAGCTCTAGCCTAGATCATCCTCCAAAACCCGTGCCCTCGGGAATACAGGCTCCCAAGGTTGGACGCGATCACCCAGTGGGCCTTCACTGTGCCAAAGCCTTCCCCTACCCCAAGAGAATGATGCCAGGGCTTCCCATGGCTCTCTGGGGCCACCTGAGAGGACATGGTCTCCATTTCTCGCCGCCCTGGGATGACTATGGGAATCTCTGGCATCAACCAAGATAGGGCTTGCACAGGATCTCGTGGATCTTGATATCCAAGAAATTCTGGGCATTTGCCGGAGAAAGGACCACCGCGGTATCGGCTCCCCTTCCAGTTCCTCCCACCGCTATGCAGGGCTCTCCCACTTTCACAAGCCCCGCATCCGCTGCCATGAGGGATATCTCCACGCAGACCTTGAACCCTTGGCCCAATGTTCTCAGCACATAGGCCACTATCTCGTCCAGGGCGTAAGTGCCGAGCTTTATCCTGATCGCTCTGTTGGGCCCACCGAATGCGTGCATGCAAGTGAGTATCTTCCCGCCTCTAGATTCTATGGCTACTCTATTCTCCTCTCTCAGCTCCTGGAGGTTGGGCTCCTTGAATCCCGTGGAATGGGTCACAACGACTACATTTTTTCCCTGGATCTTCTCGACCGCTTTGAGCCCAGTCTCCCCTGTTGTGGATGCCACCAAGATTGTGGAAATGCCACTTTCCGACGCTTTCTTCGCAACTATCTCCAACGTCCTCTCGGTATTGGCTGGCCCTGGTTTGTCGAAGTAGATTGTCTCGAAGGACCTCTCTGACACCTTTCACCTCCTAAGCCTCAATCTCTCCCTCCTGAGACGAGCTCTACCATTCCGTCCCCCTTCTTCTTCCATCCTTGGAAAATTTCCAGACCCCTCTCCCATCATAAAGCCGCTACCCTCGCCCCCTCCTCCTTTCTTGGAGGCAAGTGGCTAACCTTGAGCTTGGAACCATCTAGGTCCACGACTATAGTGGAACCGTCCAGGATCTCACCAGATATGAGGGCCCTGCCTATGCGGGTTTCCAACTCATGTTGCAAGAATCTCTTGAGGGGCCTCGCCCCATAGACGGGATCGTAAGCAGTCCTCGCTATGAAGGACTTGGCAGCATCTGTGATTTCCAATTTGATCCTTCTGTCTTGGAGCCTCTTCATCAGGTCTTTGGTGAGAAGGTCCACTATGGCCTTCACTTCTTCGAGTCTCAAGGGCTTGAAGAGGACTATGTCGTCTACCCTGTTCAGAAACTCAGGCCGAAAGTGCCTTCTTAGGGCGGCCATGACCTGGGCCCTCGCACTCTCTTTGATCTCGCCAGTTTCCGTTATTCCCTCAAGCAGGTATTCAGAGCCGATGTTGCTCGTCATTATTATCACAGTGTTTTTGAAATCAACAGTGCGGCCCTGAGCGTCCGTGAGTCTTCCATCATCGAGGATCTGCAGGAGCACGTTGAAGACATCGTGATGAGCCTTCTCTATCTCGTCGAACAGGATCACGCTGTAGGGCTTCCTCCTCACGGCCTCTGTGAGTTGCCCACCTTCCTCGTATCCCACGTAGCCTGGAGGGGCACCTATGAGGCGACTCACGGTATGCTTCTCCATGTACTCGGTCATGTCTATGCGGACGAGGTTGTCCTCGGAATCGAAGAGGGCCTCGGCCAGGGTCTTAGCGAGTTCCGTCTTCCCTACCCCAGTAGGTCCGAGGAAGATGAAGGAGCCTATGGGTCTTCTGGGGTCCTTTATCCCGGATCTGGCCCTTATCACGGCATCGGCCACAAGCCTCACAGCCTCGTCCTGGCCAACGACCCTTCTGTGCAACACTTCATCGAGCCTGAGGAGTTTTTCCCTCTCTCCTTCCATGAGTCTGGTCACGGGAATCCCAGTCCACCTGGAGACTATCTCCGCTATTTCCTCCTCTGTCACTTCCTCCCTGAGAAGCCTCTGTCCTCCGAATTCTTGGGCCAGCCTCTCCTCCTCTTCCCTGAGCCTTCTCTCCAGCTCGGGGATCCTACCGTGCCTCAACTCAGCAGCCCTGCTCAGATCGTACTGCCTCTCCGCCTGCTCCAGTTCCCTCCTGGCTTGCTCTATCTCCTCCCTCAAGGCCTGAAGCTTCCTTATGGCCTCCTTTTCGGACTCCCACTGGGCCTTAAGCCTTTCCCCTTTTGCCCTGAGCTCCGAAAGCTCCTTTCTCAGGGCCTCCAGCCTTTCCTGGGATGCTTTATCCCTCTCCTTCTTGAGGGCGGCTTCCTCTATCTCCAGCTGCATGATCCTTCTTGTGACCTCGTCCAGCTCCGCAGGCATGGAGTCCATTTCCGTCCTTATCATGGCGCAGGCCTCATCTACCAGATCAATGGCCTTGTCGGGGAGGAACCTGTCCGTTATGTAGCGGTTCGAAAGAACCGCAGCAGCAACCAGAGCATTGTCTTGAATTTTCACGCCATGGTGAACCTCGAATCGCTCCTTCAGTCCGCGCAGTATCGAAATCGTGTCCTCGACCGATGGCGGGTCCACCAGAACAGGCTGGAAACGCCTTTCGAGGGCAGCATCCTTCTCTATGTACTTCCGGTACTCATCGAGGGTCGTAGCGCCTATGCAGTGAAGCTCTCCCCTCGCCAGCATCGGCTTGAGCATGTTGCCAGCATCGATAGCTCCCTCGGCTTTTCCCGCCCCCACTATGGTGTGAAGCTCGTCTATGAACAGGATTATCCGACCGTTGGACTGCTTTATCTCCTGGAGCACTGCCTTGAGCCTTTCCTCGAACTCCCCTCTGTATTTGGCACCCGCAAGGAGCGCTCCCATGTCCAGGGCAAAGATGGTCTTGTCCTTGAGGCCCTCGGGGACATCGCCCTTCACTATCCTCTGAGCGAGTCCCTCAACTATGGCGGTCTTTCCCACTCCGGCCTCGCCGATGAGCACGGGATTGTTCTTGGTCTTGCGACTCAGTATCCTTATGACCCTCCTTATCTCTGCATCCCTTCCGATTATCGGATCCAGCTTATTGGCCCTGGCCTCGGCTACCAGGTCTCTGCCATATTTTTGGAGCGCCTCGTAAGTCTCCTCTGGGGTAGCGCTCGTGACCCTCTGATGACCGCGGACCTCGGTGAGGGCCTTGAGAAGGGCCTCTCTCGTGACCCCGAACTCCTTGAGGATCCTTCCCGCCGGAGTGCTTTGCCCCTCTTCCACAAAGGCGAGCATCAGGTGCTCCACTGAAACGTATTCGTCCTTCAAGTGCTTCGCCTCATCCTGAGCCCTCACAAGGAGCTTGCTCAGCCTTTGGGTTATGTACACCTTCCCCGGCTCTGCTCCAGGCCCTGTGACCCTGGGCCTTCTCTCGAGCTCCTCCTGGAGCCTGGCTTTGAGCGGCTCCAGTGGCACTTCCATCCTCCTGAGAAGCCTGGGGACCAATCCGTCTTCCTGCTCCAGAAGGGCCAGAAGGAGATGTTCTCCGTCAACCTCCACATGATTGTATCTCACGGCCTTTGTTTGGGCCGCTTGAAGAGCTTCCTGAGACTTTATGGTGAATCTTTGAAGGTCCATTTTTCTCTCTCCTTCCCGCATAATGTTTTCCTCGTGGATCCCATCTTGCCTTCTCTTTGGCAAGGGAACCACACTTGTTGACATGAAAATAAGCACTCTCTACAAGCAAATCTAGTGCCAGATCCGGGACCTCGGCAAAAAAGAGGGAGTAGGGCCTTGCATACATTTCCCGCCCCGGCGGTCGAGGAAACACCAATAATATCCAGTTGGTGGCAGCCGAGGGGTGGAGGGACACTAGGGATTTACCCCAGCTTTTTGGTGTTGACACTCCATATGGTCTATGGTATTTAGCGAGCCACGGCCAGGAAAGGTAAAAAGGGGTTCTACGAGATCTTCCCATCCGGTTGTGGGGCAAAAAGGGGAGAGGTAGGTGGCTGTTTTTCCCATCGGGGCCTTTGGCTTGCACTCCCCGAGGCATTGGCAATGGAAGCCTGTGGCTCCTCGGGGTGAGAGGCAAGAAAAAACTCTAGGAGGTAGGAGCATGGAGGCGAGCAAGAAGATTTTGCTCAAGGAATCCGAAATCCCCAGGCAATGGTACAATGTCTTACCGGACCTCCCACGTGGGCTACAGCCTCCCCTTCATCCAGCGACCGGTAAGCCCATCGGACCGGAGGACATGGCACCCATCTTCCCCATGAACCTCTTGGAGCAAGAGATGAGCCAGCAGAGGTGGATAGACATCCCAGAGGAAGTCCTGGAGAAGTATCTCATTTGGAGGCCAACTCCCCTCGTGAGAGCAAAGGCCCTAGAGGAGCATCTCCAAACCCCGGCCAGGATTTACTTCAAGAATGAAGGGGTCAGTCCGCCCGGGAGCCACAAGCCCAATACAGCGGTTCCTCAGGCTTATTACAACAAGGTGGCGGGAGTGAAAAGATTGACTACAGAGACAGGGGCTGGTCAGTGGGGCAGTGCACTGAGCTTCGCTTGCAAGCTCTTTGGATTGGAATGCAAGGTGTTCATGGTCCGCATCTCCTATGAGCAAAAGCCTTACCGCCGCATAATGATGCAGACATGGGGGGCTGACTGTGTACCCAGCCCGAGCCAGGAGACAGAGGCTGGCCGAAAAATCCTAGCCCAAGACCCCAACTCCCCGGGTAGCCTGGGAATAGCCATAAGCGAGGCAGTGGAGGCAGCGGTGAGCAGAGAGGATACCAAGTATTCTCTCGGGAGCGTTCTGAACCACGTGCTTCTTCACCAGACAATAATAGGCCTCGAGGCCAAGAAGCAGTTGCAGTCGATAGGCGAATACCCCGATGTCGTCATAGGGTGTGCTGGAGGTGGAAGCAACTTTGCGGGATTGGCCCTTCCCTTCGTGGCGGACAAGATAAATGGGAAGCAGATCGACATCTATGCTGTCGAGCCCACATCCTGTCCCACCATGACGAGGGGCCCCTTCGCATACGACTTCGGTGACACCGTTGGTTTGACCCCCCTCATGCCCATGCACACATTGGGCCACAGCTTTGTCCCAGCTCCAATCCACGCAGGAGGTCTGAGGTACCATGGAATGGCCCCCATAGTCAGCCAACTGATTCTCGATGGCATCGTGACCCCCATCGCTGTGCCCCAACTCGAGACCTTTGGAGCCGGCGTAACCTTCGCTCAGACAGAGGGATTCATAACAGCGCCGGAGACGGCCCATGCCGTGGCCGTGGTGATAAGAGAGGCCCTGAAGGCGAAGGAGGAGGGAAAAGAGAAGGTGATACTCTTCAACTGGAGCGGACATGGCCTCGTGGATCTTGCGGCCTATGCCGCCTATCTCGAAGGGAAGTTACAGGACTACGAGCTTCCCACAGAGGAGATAGAGAGGGCCCTCCAGGACATATCCTCGTTGCCGAAGCCCGCCATTTGAAGTAAAAGCAAAGTGGATGGCACCCGGGAGGTCATGGTTTCCCGGGCATGCCATCCACAGAAAAAAGGAGGCATAGGAGATATGGGTGGCCCAAGGCTCGAGACCAGATGCCCCCGATTGGGGCACGAGGTGCCCATAGCGTACTGCTACAACCAGCCAGAGGGTATGCCTTGCGGCCGCATGCTTTCGTGCTGGGAATGGAGGCTTCCCAATTTGAGGCAGGCTCTGGAGCGTCTTTTGCCGAGGGAGAAATGGGAGCAATACCTTTCCCTTCAGGCAAAGCCGAGACATGTGGCACTGGTCCAGGAGATCGAGAGGGCCAAGCTATCTAGACATCGAGGGGCTGAAGAGGAAGAGAAGACGGGAGAAAACGCTCATGGGTCGGAGAGAGAGGCAGGTACTCCTGGGGAATGAGGCCATAGCCGTCGGGCTAGTGGAGGGGGGGTGCCAGGTGATCGCTGGTTACCCTGGCACTCCAAGCTCGGAGATACTTCCTTCGGCAGTCAAGTGGGGGAAAAAATGGTCGGTTCCCATGTATGCCGAGTGGTCCACCAATGAGAAGGTCGCATTCGATCAGGCTTACGCTGCAGCGGTGGTGGGGAAAAGGGCAGCTTGCTGCATGAAGCAAGTCGGGCTCAATGTGGCCTGCGACTCCCTCACAAGCGCGACATATACTGGAGTCTCTGGAGCTCTTGTGGTCGTCTCCTGCGACGACCCTGGCCCCCATTCATCTCAGACAGAGCAGGACTCGAGGAGAATGGCCTGGTTGGCCAAAGTGCCAGTATTGGATCCCCAAAGCCCTGCTCAAGCGAGGTGGCTGGCCCGAGAGGCCCTCGACATATCCCACAGGTTCTCCATCCCGGTGATGCTCAGATCCGTGACCCGGCTGAGCCATGCTAGACAGGTTGTGGAAGTAAATGGCCCACCTCCAGGGATGATCCTTCCCAAGGCCTCTTTCCCCCGGGACCCATGCAGATGGGCTGCAACCCCGAGGTTTCGCTTTCTCCTCCACGCGGAACTGAACGAGAAGCTCCGGAAGATGGAGGCCTTGTCCAACAGGTATGCGAGGGCTTTCTTCCCGAGTTCTTCCACTGCGGAGTATCCCCTGGGGGTTGTGGCTTCGGGGGTTCCGGCCCTGGTGGCCAGGGAGCTCCTCGAGGAGCGAGGCTTTTCCCATGTCCCATTTCTCGAGATCACCATGCCATTTCCTTTCCCGAGAAAGCGAGGGGCGATCTTCCTGGAAAGGTGCAAGGTGGTCCTGGTGCTAGAAGAGCCAGATGCATTCATAGAGGTCCATCTTCAAGAGAGAAACAAGGTATTGGGGAGAATGACTGGGCATGTCCCAAAAGAGGGGGAGCTTCTCCCCGAGATCCTGGATGCCTCTCTGGAGAAAGCCCTAGTGGATGCGGGCGTAAAGAAGAGGGCGAGAAGAAACAGGAGGCGAGATGCTCTCCTCCAAAGGGCAATGGAGGAGGCAAAGCTTCCGAGAAGAAGACCGACCCTCTGCCCCGGATGCCCCCACAGGGCTTCTTTCTTCGCCATAAAGAGGGCCTTTCCCAAGGCCATATATCCCAGTGACATAGGGTGTTATACCCTCGGGGCCAATCTAGGGGTCGTGGACACCGTATTGGACATGGGATCGGGAATCACCATGGCAAGCGGTCTCTACCACGCATTCCAACTAGATGGCCTCAAAAGGCCAATAGTTGCGACAATGGGCGATTCCACATTCTACCATTCGGGCACGGCTGCTCTCCTAAATGCTGTGCACACAGGCTCCAGGTTCGTGCTCGTGATCTTGGACAATGGAGTGACGGCCATGACCGGGATGCAGTCAACTCCAGCATGGGACCACGGTCCTGATGGATCCGCGGCCATACCCATCCCGCTGGAGAGGGTGGTTAGGGGCTGCGGGGTGGAATTCCTGGCCATATGCGATCCTTACAACTTGGAGGATATGGTCAAGACCCTGAAGGAGGCTTGGCAATACGCTTCTTCGCCCGAGGGCTCGGTGGCAGTGGTCATAGCAAGACACCCTTGCTTGCTCCACGAGCCCAAGGCAAGGGAGATCCGAGGTCCTCTCCCGAAGGTCACTGACAGGTGCAAGGGGTGTAGGTATTGCTTGGAACAATTCGAATGCCCTGCCCTGATATGGGATGAAAAAGGAGAGCGTGTGACCATTTCGGAGGGCCTTTGCTCGGCATGTGGGGTTTGCCTCCTCGTTTGTCCAAAAGGAGCGATAATCCGAGGGGAGGATGGCTGAGAATGGACATATTGCTTGCAGGTGTAGGGGGGCAAGGAATACTTTTCGTCACGAGCCTTCTGGCTCATGCGGCATCCAGGAGAGGTTGGCCAGTCATAGCGAGCGAGACCCACGGAATGGCACAGAGGGGCGGGACTGTGGTGTCCCACCTGAGGCTTGGAAGGACTCATGTTGGACCCCTAGTTCCTTTGGGGAAGGCAGATCTTCTCCTTGGGTTCAACGAGGATGAGGGCCTGAGACACTTGGGTTACCTGAAAAAGGGCGGATCCCTCTTGGTGGAAGAGGGGTGTGGAAAGCTAGGTCTCCCGTCGGTCAAAGCCTATATCGCCATGATGAAACTGAAGGCGGAGTCCGTCCCCGCAGCGAGGAAGGCGAGGGAGATTGGTTATCCATTGGGGGCCAATCTCATACTTGTGGGTAAGGCTGCATCCCTGGGGTGGCTTCCCTTCTCTCAGAGGGAGCTCGAAGGGGCCCTGAGGGAACTTTCAAGGCCCAATCTTGTGGAGAAAAACATCACGAGCCTACTTTTGGGCTTGTCCTCTTGTGAGACAAAGGCAAGTACCGGACCTTGTAAATCGAGTTTGCAGTCTTGATGAGGACCGACTCCGGGGTTTCCCTCACCTCCTCTACAACACTTGTCCGGAGGATCCTTCCCTTCCCCAGATAAACCGCGTATCGTTCGCCCTTGACGGGTGGGGCACACTCCCACCCCACGACCGTTCCTCTTGGATCGTCGCCGATCCTCTCTATCCTGCTGAGGGCGATCCTCTTGCTCAAGATCTCGCAGGTCTTGCCCGTGGTTCCCATTGGTCCCTGCATCCAGTAACGTCCCCTTTGAGACCTCTCCAAACAGTCCTCTACCTGGTTCCGGTCTATGCAATAGCCATGCCTAATTCCCGCACATTTGCGTGATCTCTGAAGACGATCAACACAGTTCAGGCCCTAGCTCGGCTATCTAGACCACCGATGGGATCTCCATCTCAGTTTCCAGAGGCTCGGCTCATCCCCGTCCAGTTGGCCTTCGGGTCAGTTGAGGGCTGGGGCCCAGTGAGGGGGAAGGAACCCTTAGTGCCACGCGTTACCATATGGTAACATTTGGGCTCACTTTTGGTCCTGGGGGGAATCCACAAGTTCTCACTTGGACAGCCTCTGGACGAGCTCTATCTCAAGGTCCTCGGGACCTTTGAAAAAGGCATAGCGGATTCCATAGGCTTCTTGTGGCTCTGTGTAGAAACGGAACCCTCTATCCACGAGCTCATTGTAAGCCCCTTCGAAGTCCTCCACCTCCACACCGATGTGATGGTATCCCAGAGGAGTTCCTTCACTTGCCTCCACCTTCTCGTCATCTCTGGGGACCCTCAGGTTTATGGTTGTGCCCCCGAGGCTAAGGCTCGCCCCATCGGCTGTTCCGAACTTCCTTCTGAGCACAAGGCTCGCTCCCAGGGTCTCGGTGAAAAACCGGATCATTCCTTCCAGATCCTTGCACACGATGTGAACGTGGTGAAACTTACACCTCATGACCTACCTCCACGGCTCTAATTTACCCTCTTGTCCCTCGGGCCTTCACGCCCTTCTCAACCACGCAGCCAGGACCCAAGCGCGACCGCCCTCACCAAGGTCACCCTCTGCTTCTTTTGGCCAGTAAGGGCCCTCCTCCCTGTTTTTCAGGATAGCATGGGTACCTTACCCCAACCATTAGCCGTTTGCATCGCCATGGAACGAGGAATGATAAGGGGCGCTGAGCCCGCAAGGGGCCTCCTGCCAGCTCAATATTGCTCAGACCGATATCCCTCGCTCCTGGGGAGGACCAGAGCGGGGAACGCCTCAAAGACGTCGTTTACAATGCCCGGGCAGTTGGATCAGGCCCCTCAGACATCTGACCTATAACCGAGCTCAGTTTCGCGGTGATGCAAGGAGCGCCCAAGCTCAATTGAAACGACGATCAGATTGAGGCCCCTGAGGAAGGAACCATTGAAGGTATTCCGAAAGCCCGCCCCGGGGTCTGAACACATTGTGACGAAAAGCCTCCGTTTGCTGAAAATCGATCCTTCTTTCGGTCACTTTCACTGCACAAGCCCCGGCTAGGACACCCCAAGGGTCTACCACAGCGGATGAGTGCAGGGTTGGCAGGTCCGTAAGCCCCTCAATGGCCTTCGCCTCTCCACCTACACGTTGGCCACCGAAGGCAATTACAAAACCCCCTTCTCTCTCTGTGAGGACTACATCTTCTCCGCCATCTCCATAAGCCCAGACGAGGCGGGGGAATAGAGATCCCCTCCTTTTCCACCACATCTCCGAAAGCGCTTGTCCACAGCCCCGAGGGCGAGTCCCATCCTCGAACCAGTTTCCTCCTCAAACTCCCCCACTTCCTCCCAAGGCAGATGGATTGACCGCCCTGCGAAGACTAGAGGCCTTCCCTTCTTTGGGGGGACCAATGCCAACCCTTCCCTGTCCATCTCGCAACCCTCCGCCCAAAAAGGAACCTCCTCCTCCCTCGGCCTCACGAACGTTCGCGGCTTCCCGTAAGAAGTGGCCATTTTGCCGACAGATGAAGGGACCTTCGTCTATCCACGCCTTTCAAGAGCTCAGGTGGTCCCTTCCCATTGAGTCTCCCATCTTGCCACCCGGCCCCTATACCCGAACCTCCCATTCTGCACATCCATGCGTACCACGAGACCCTGACCTCTTGAGACCATAGCGTCCCCCTCTCTCGGGCCACATGGCTGTATTTCAGGTTCTCCTTTATGGGCCATGTCTGGTATTCCAATTAAGCCGGCTTGTCAAACCGGCCTGGCAGAAACCGGCCGAATGAGATTCGTCCGTTGTCTTCCGACATTCACAGGAGCCCACGGAACGCAGGGCCCAAGCCCTGGACCGCATTATCCACGGGGCAGGCCCTACCTGGAAAAGGCTCTGTAGGTGCCTTAAAACCTCCAAGCCATGCCCCAACGAATGCTCAGGTCAGCCTCGGACCTTGTCAGGCCGCCCTTCACTCCTATGTTGAGGTCCAGGTTCTCCAAGACTGAGTAAATCACGCCGCCCAAAATGAACACAGAAGGGGTACCCCTGCCGGGATCAGGGGAGCGCTCGGCTCCCACATTTCCGACAAGCTTTAGACCCTCCAGGACCTTCAGTTCAGAAGCCAAGGATGCGTGCCAGAGATCCGTCCGTTCGTCCACTCTATTCTCGTTTCTTATGTAGCCCGCATTAAAGTGGAAGGCCCATGGCTCCAATTCCTTGGACGTGATGAAGAAAAAGGTTGGTGATGCCCTTCCAGCTCCAAGGCCCTCGTGGTGGTCCCCAGTCGGCAGGCTGACGCCGGGCTTGATTGCCAGTGCCCACCCCGAGTCTTCCAGGAACCTCCATTTGAGCTCCACTGAGATGTCGGAAAGCCCGTAATGGGTGCTCCTAGCTCCGCTTTCCCGCACGCGTACGTGTTCGAATGGCAGCGTCAGCACCAGATCCAATGTATCCGCAAACCCGTACGTGAGGACGGTCTCGATACTTGTGGAGTCCTCTTTCGTGCCGCCCTCACGATCCCGGCTGTATTCTCCGTTCAGCTCCAGCTGGAAATTGCCCATCCCTTGGGTAGCCGCATCGTCCGTGATGAGGGGATAGCCTGCGAAGCCCAAGGAGCACCGAAGAAGCAGGACCCCGGATAACAACCCGGCCTTGATCCCCACAAGGATTGGTCTTGCAGCTTTGTTCCCCTCGCCTACCAAATTGAAAACTGAGCACTCACTCCACACTTGGACACCCCCTTTTTGTCTTGGTCGCTCTTCTCTTCTCCTTGACTCGTGTGCCCCCACTACAGGGCTCGGAAGCGCTTTTTTGCCCTCTGTTTGGGGGGCCACGGGAAGCGTATTGACTCAGAACCATTGGTGTCTCCTCTTTGGAAGTCTCCTATCTAATCCCAAGCAAACTGCCTACCTGGAAGACGACCACGGTGATCACGTAAGCTAGCAACGTCAATCCACCAAGCTGCAAAAATGGCCACCGCCATGAGTTGGTCTCTCGCTTCGTTACGGCGAAGGTTGCCATACAGGGCATGCTGATCAACATGAAAAGCATGATGCAAAAGCCAGCCAGGGGCTTGTATGTGGCCCTGATTTTCTCCCTCAGGGTCTCGGATTCCTCGCCAGCCTTTCCAACGGAGAAGATGATTCCCATTTGAGCGACGAAGACCTCCTTTGCGGCAAATGCGCCGACCAGCGCGGTGCCTATTCGCCAATCGAAGCCCATGGGCTCGAGGAGGGGCTCCATGAGATGACCGATACGGCCCGCGATGCTATTGCGAAGGGAGGCCTGGGCCTCTTCGTGTTTGATGGAGGCGAGCCTCTCGGCCTTTTCTTCCGGCCCCAGATTTGCAGTTTCCACTGCTTCCCGGGCAGCTTTAAAACGCGCGGACTCGTCTTCGGGCAAACCAGGAAAAGTCGTCATGGCCCAAAGCAGAATAGAAATGCCCAGAATGATGGTGCCCGCTTTTCTCAAGTAGAGCCACCCGCGCCCCCACATCTGGATCAGGACGCATCTTAGAGTCGGGATCCGATAAGGCGGCAATTCCATCAGAAATGGCACGTGCTCACTCTTAAGGATTGTGCTGCTGAGGAGCTTCGCGCTGGCCACGGCAAGGAGAATGCCAATCACGTAGATGATCCAAAGCATGGGCCCATGCCACTCCCGGGGGAAGAAGGCCGGTATGATGAGCGTGTAGATCGGGAGACGGGCTCCGCAGCTCATGAGCGGGATCACGAGGATTGTTGTCAGCCTGTGCCGCTGGTCTTCGAGCGTGCGGGTGGCCATGATAGCAGGAATGGAACAGCCGAATCCTATGAGCATCGGGATGAAGCTCTTGCCGTGCAACCCGATCCTGTGCATCAGGCGGTCCATGATGAACGCCGCTCTGGCCATGTACCCGGAATCCTCGAGGACTGCGATGGCCAGAAAAAGTAGGAAGACGTTCGGCAGGAATACGAGGACGCCTCCCACACCTCCAATGATCCCGTCCACGAAGAGAGACTTGACTGCACTCTCAGAGCCCTCGGGCCACAAGCTTCCCACCGCGCCGCCCAACCATTCGAACAACGCTTCCATCCACCCCCTGGCTGGGTCTCCTAAGGTGAAGGTCAGGTGAAAAACGACATACATCAACCCGAGGAATATCGGGATGCCGAGAACGCGGTTCGTTAGCACGGAGTCTATTTTGTCCGAGATAGTGTGGTGAATCTCCACGGTGGAACGCACTGCTTCGTGGCAAAGGCCGGAGATTAGTCCATACCTAGAGCGCGCGATGGCGGTCTCCGGGGGCTCGCCGAGTATCTTCTCGATATGCGCAGCGCTCTCCTCTATCTGGCGGTTGAGTTGTGGGGATACAATCTTGGATCGTAACTCCTTGTCATTCTCAAGAAGTTTTAAGGCCAGCCATCGAGCATTACATTTCACCGTGACTGAGTCCCCATTCGCCTTGATGAGGGATTCAATCTTGGCGATTTCTTCCTCAATCTCAGGCTCATATCTAGTAATTGGGACCTCTTGCGTTACCTTCAAAGGCCCTTCCTTTGCCGTGATCACGATAGCGTCGAGAAGCTCCTTCACTCCTACGCCCTTGTGTCCGACTGTCTGCACAATGCGCGCACAGAGGAGCTGTGAGAACTTCTCGATGTCAAAGCTGTAACCGCGTCTTCTGGCCATATCGGTCATATTGAAGGCCAGCACAAGCGGCACACCGAGCTCCAGGAGCTCAACCGCGAGATATAGGTTCCTCTCCAGGTTGGAGCTATCGATAATGTCAACGACCACGTCGGGCTTTTCCTCTAGTACAAAATTCCTCGCTATCAGCTCGTCAGGCGAATACCCGGTCAGGCTATACGTTCCGGGCAGGTCTACGATCTGCAGCTCGGTGTCGCCGTGGCGCGCGAACCCCTCCTTGCGTTCGACCGTCACCCCCGGGTAATTCCCAACACGTTGCCGAGCGCCGGTGAGTGCGTTGAATATGGTTGTCTTCCCAGAGTTCGGGTTGCCCATAAGGCCCACTAGTATCCTGCGTTTCATGGTCTCCTCCTCAAGGTTCGGAGATTTTTGTGACACCGTATGTTTTTAGGACGGCCAAAACTGGACCCCAAAAAAGCGCACCACCATCTCTCGGGCCATTGCTCGGCCCGATGCCACCCCATTGCCCCCACACTATGAAAGCCCGCCCATGCAGTGAATCGGAAAGCGCGCCCATCTCCATGCCAATGGTGAGCCCTGTACGAGCTAGCCTGGATATTCATCAAGGCTGACGAGACTGGGCTCTCCCCCCTAAGTCCGGGATGCTCCGACATGTCCTTAACCGAAGCCCTCGTTCGCGCCGGGCCCGAACACACGCCGAGCTCAGGCGTCACCAACTTGTCGAGGTTCTTTCAGTTAGTTAGCCTGGACTACCCACCTGTATTGAATGATCTACACTGTTCCGCCTTGGAGCCAGTGACCCCCCCTCCATTGCAAGGACTCCCACGCCCTTGCTTGTTTGCACGATTATCAACGGCATTGCCAATAGATCCCAATGATGTTTAATTGCCACCCTCCAGTGGTTCGATTTCAATCCCAGCGGCTTCGTCTTTCCGCAGCGAGAGGTGATAGCCCTTGACCTTGACCTCGATTGGATCACCGAGGGGGGCCACGCGCTCCACTTCAACAACAGCCCCTGCAGTGACGCCCATCTCCACAATCCGCTTCCTTGTCTCGCTCCTTCCTGTAACCTTTAGTACCTTCCCTTTTTGGCCCGGCCTTAAATCCTTGAGTCTCAACGTTTTCATTGCTTTCTCACCTCCCTCCCCTTTTCTTCGTCTCAGCTCTTCGAGAACCCCAGAGATGCACTTCTCACAGTCCTCCCCCGGGCCTTTTTGCTCACACCGGCGGGCAAATCCGGCAAGCCAACTCGCTCCTGCCCTGGGGCAGACATCAATGAACTCGACAAATTGAATGAGCCGCTCCACGATCACCCTTGGAACGAAATGCTCCATTTGGCAAGCAGCCGTTTCAGCTTTGCCCTCTTCCACCCCCAGAACGTGGACGAAGAAATCACGGAGCAGCTCGTGGCGACGTATGACATCCTTCGCGACAGTTTCGCCATCAGGGGTCAACGAAATAACATCGTAAGGGGCGTAGTTGATCAGTTTTTTCTGGGCTAGCGCACGAAGCGCTCCTGTCACCGAGGAGTTGCTTACCTTTAAGCGTCTGGCAATATCTTTGGGCCTTACAGCGTGTTTCTCTGCAATGATGTGGTAAATGGCCTCCAAATAGTCTTCCAAGCTACCCGTTACCGTAGCGGCAAACACCATCTGTCACCCCCGGGATAGCGAGTTTCGTCGCGCCTAAAAATGTACGCCGAGATAAAATTCCTGTCAAGCCTTTTTTGGTGTCCCCTCGTGGAGCAGGCAGCGGGGACATTGTTGTGGCCGAAGCGCAGTCGGTCCCGCGAAGCCCCTCTCATGATTAGGTGTGGCCTTGATGTCTCAAGGAGTCTGGCCCTCTGGACCCAATAAAAACGACCTTTCGCGCCAAGACATTTCAGCTTCTCCTTTCGCGGATGGAGGAGCTGAAACCGCCTTGAATAGGTGTTCCTCGCTGGATGTCGAGACCTTCGTCCCCGTGAAAAGAGACAATGACCAGCTCAAAGATAGCGACCTCTTCCCTTGGGAAATGCGCCCCCCTTCATCCTCTCGCCTTGAGGCCGCTTCTGAGCCACGCAGCCAGCACCCAACCCATCATGGCGAGACACTCCATATCGAGGTATTTCTCGGCCCTCTTCTCGAAGAGTAGAGAGCACTGGGCTGGGAACTCTTCGTCCTTGTCATTGAAGAGCATCAAGATGGGCACCTTGGGTAGGGCCTTGAAACACACCGCGAGATCTGCCCTGGCTTCACTAATTGTGATCTCCCCTGCGAGCTCGAGTGCCCTCTGCCTGAGAGCAGAGATGTTGCCAGCGAATCTCTCCGCTATGGGTCTTTCCGCATGGCCGTGAAAGCCCGCAACAAATGGAGCAGCATCCTTGAACTCTCTGTACGTGACCCACTGCGATTCCAAGGGCTCCGAAGATGGAGCCATCAAGACATACTTTGCGAGGATCACCGCAACGGCATGGATCGGCCTTTTGCCCTCTGGATCCCATATGCCCTTGGCCGATACCCTGTGGGGAAGCCCGAAGAAGGGAACTAGAAGCCCATCCCCTTCCGCCCTCACCCCGATCCGGCGAGAAACTTCTGGGAGTTCCACCTTGGCTATCTGCTCTAGATAGTGATTGTAGATCTCCTCGAAAACTTGTGTCTGATCCATTTCCCCTCCGCTAGATGGGAGATCTCCCCTCCACGGAAAATAGGCTCAACCTTCAATGGGCGTCCTCTGAAACCAATACCAAGCGGTGGGAAATCCCCTCTCCTGCCCCACCACATATTTGACCTCCACGAAACAGTCCCCAAGGAGCCCCATCACTTCGTCCCGGCTTATGCCCCAGAGGCTCCCCTTCCACTTCCTCGGAAGCCACGCGTAGAGCATGTACCATCCCCCGGCACGGACCAATCGCTTCAATTCCCGAGCGTACCTTCCTCTGGCCCTATTGTCGAGGCCTGTGAGGCAGCCTATATCCAAAGCCAGATCGTAAGGACCCGATAGCATCGAAAGCTCAGTGACATCAGCTCTTATGAACTCTATCTCGAGGCCAGCTCTTTTCGCCTTTTCCACGGCCTTCCTTATGGCCCTTTTGGAGAAGTCCACTCCCGTGACCTTCCACCCGCTTTTTGTCAAGGTTATTGCGTTAGTGCCAGTCCCACATCCAAGATCCAGGGCTCTTCCAGGAGGATGATGAAGGATGAATTCGACGAGCTCTGGTGGGCTCACATTGGTATCCCAGGGGGTGTTTCCCGTGATATACCTCCACTCGAAGCCCAACCGGCCCTTCCTCAGAGATTCAGCTATCCTGGAAAGCTGCGCCCTGAGCCCTCCCCCCATGGGCCGAAAAGCCACCTCAAACCCTCTCCCCTTCCGCCTCCGGTCCCTCTAGGGCCTCGAGGGCTCTACCAAGGCTCGTTTTTTGCTGGGCTGCGAGTTCAATCACTCGTCTCATCTCCTGAGCGCTTTCCCTCTTTCCCAGCCCCTCCAGCTCCCTTGCGAGTTTCTCGTAATCCTCCATGTGGTGCTCTGCATGGTGAATCCATTCTCGGAGCCTTATTTTCGCCTTCTCAACAGGATCCATTTGTCCCTTTCTCCTCGGAAAAAAAATGAAGTCTGGAGCCGAGCCTAAGCCCTGAAGGATCAAAAAAGGACGAGATTCAACTATCCCCCAAAGCGAAGTAGACCTTGTTCTCCCTGAAGTCCGCCCTCTGGAACTTGCCCCTCACCACGCGCTCTTCCCCAAAGAGGGAAAGGAGTCTCCATGTATCAGCCCCTTGGGGCTCCACTCTAATCACGGACTCCAAGAGAAGCTCCTCCCCGTCGTCTCTGAGCCCATATGCCTTTATCTCGCACATATTCCTCTTCCTCCCTTCATCCTGATAGGCCCCTCAGGTCCCAAACCTTTGTACTTTTCCCAAGGCCTAAAAACTATTAGACCACAGACCCTTAATGCCTTGCAATTTTTCCATTCGCCAATTCTGAGCCTCCGGCCCATTTCCCCCACTAAGGCCCCATCTCCCCTGAAACAAGTTTCTCCGTCTCGTGAACAGGTCTTTCATCCACCTCCTGAGGAGGCCTCAGTGGAAATCGCGAAATCTTTTATCCCGGCGCCCCTCACTTGGTCTATCACCCCGATGAGAAGCCCCACAGAGGCTTCCTTGTCCGACCTGATACGGACGGAGCTCGCCGCTCCTGACTCCTTCGCCTCCTTGAGAGCGACCCCCAGGGCCTCAAGCTCAATCCTTTCCGCTCCCAGGTATACTTCACCCTCTCTTGTCACGGTGATGACGAGTTCCCCTTCCTCCACAACCTGGGCTGTTTGGGATTCTGGAAGCCTCACTTTGACCGCTGGCTCACCCAGGAAATGAGAGGTGAGCATGAAGAAAAGCAGGAGCTGGAACACCACGTCCACCAAAGGCGCAATATCCATATGGGTGTGGCGCCTTCTTCTGCGCTCAAACTCCATGGTCCTTTTCCTCCAGATGCCGTTCCAACAACTCCTTTAGCTGCCACGCAATGGTGTCCATTCGACCTTCCAGGTAGTGGAGCGCCACGTGCGCCGGAATGGCTACAAAAAGGCCCGCGGCCGTCGTTATTAGGGCCTGCCAGATGCCTCCCGCAAGCATTCCTGGGTCCACCCGGCTCCCGTGGGCCTCGATCACCTGAAATGCTTGGATCATCCCAAGGACCGTGCCAGTGAGGCCCAGAAGGGGCGAGATCACGGAAATGAGGGACAAAGAGCCAAGTCCTCTCTCCAAGCCCCGGATCTGCCTCGAGGCAACGAGCTCGATCCCCTTCTCATCCATGCCCGCCCGGACAGCCTCGAAAAGAGGCGCTAGAGGCTCAGGAGCAGAAAAATCGTTTAGGCGGCCTATCAGGGACATCCGGCTCAGAATCACCCTATACTGCAAAGACTTGTAAATTGTTATGGCCAAGGCCGCTATAGAACAGGCCAAGATGGGCCACATGAGAGGCCCTCCTTTAATGAACATCTCCATCATGGTTTGCCCTCCAAGACGAAACGAACTGCAAGAGTGGCCCAGCAGGCCACAGGCACTCCAGCCTGAGTGGCCGGAGCGAAAGTGGACCGCCGCACAGCATCTAGCGCCGCCTCGTCCAGGCCGTAGCCTGCCCGTTCCACCACACGGGCCTCGAGCAACCTCCCCTGCTCGTCAATGTGAAGCCTGAGGACAACAGTACCTTCTCTCCGCATGCGGCGGGCAGATAGTGGATAATCGGGAATCACTTTATGAACGAACCTGGGGCCTTCAGATGTTCCGAATGACCTCTCCACTGGCGCAGCTTTCGCCAAGCTCGGTGGAGCCTCAACAGGCCCGGGCCTGGCTCCTTGAAGCTCTGGGCTGATGGCAGGACTGTTCTCTACGGCCTGTGAGGCAAAGGTGGGTTCAGGAGGTTGCTCCATAGGCCTGGGTGGAGCGGAAGGAGCCTCGGGCGGGATCACACGGTGTTTGGCCGTCTGCGGTTTGGGCTTCCTTGCCGGCTTTGAAGGCGTCTCCTTCCGAGAAGGCTCAGGCGGCAAAGGCTCCTGTGGGGCCAGGATCTCTTGGTGGATTTCTGGCAGAGCCTCTGACTGGAGCGGGGGCTCTTGAGGCAGAGGCTTCGGAGGAGAGGGATCTGCGGAAGGTGGCGAGTGAGGTGAAAGAATCTCTTGGTAAGGTTGAGGGAGCGAGGGCTCGACGATCCTGACCCAGATCTGCTCCTTTGATGGGCCGAGGACGGGCCGAAGCGGTATCGCAAGCACAAAGGCATGGACACAAATTGCCGCCACGAAGCAATGCCAAGGCCTCAATGCGTGGCTCCAGCTCCATGAAGTGCCTCCGGCCTTCAGGCGGGTAAACGGCCGTTCACGACCGAATTCCAGAGTCCGTTTCCCGGAGGTGCCCTCTACGCCATAAAAAGGCTCCTTGTAGGTCCCCGGCGTCAGAACTCTCTATACGATATTACCAGCGCACCCCCTCCGTGTCAACGATGCTCCCCCTCAATTTGAGCTGGGACCTCATTTTTCTCCCTTGACAGGGTGTTCCCTGGTCTGGTATTAATGCTTTTCGCGATGCTTCCCGAGAAGGGAAGCTAAACAACCTCCCCATTCGAAAGGGGCATGAAGCCCCTGTCTCGCAGGAAGCGAGACAGGGGCTTTTCTTTTGAACACGCGGCCTTGTACGCCGCATCCCCCAGAAGGGCAATACTCGTCTTCTTTGCGAAGGCATGACGTCATTTCAAGGCCCAAGGCTGGGAAGGCCATGGTCGGCCTCGATCATTAAAGTCGGAGGTTGCCAGATGAAGAAAGCAGGCAGATCGTTATTGGGATTAAGGGTAGGAGCCGGAGCATTATCTCTTCTTTTGAGCTGGCAGATTTTCATTCCTCATTGGTCAACCATGGGAGCTCAGGCCTTGGCCCAAGAGAGGCAGGCCGACAGACCCGGGACGGAATCGGCCCAGAATACTTTGACCAGTGAACGGGAGGCGCCCCAGGCCTCAAAGGAAGCAGAGGGAATGGCACGGGAACAAAAAGAGGGCTATAGGCTGGAAGAAGTGACGGTCACAGGAAAGATCGTGGATGAGGCCACGGCCAACATGCCAGCCGTGGTTGAGACCGTGACTGCCGCGGGTATCGAAAGGATCAATGTGGTGGAAACTCAGGATGTTTTCAAGTATATGCCGGGGTCTTACTTGCGCAAGCTCTATCCAGGCTCCACCAACAGCCCCCTCGTGATCAGAGGGAATAACTCGGAACTCACCGCGAGGACCCTGGTCCTGATGGACGGTTTCCAGATCAGCGACTTCCTGGCCTCAGGGCACTCCAACGCGCCCAAATGGTTCTTCGTGGCGCCCGAGGAAATAGAGAAGGTGGATGTCATCTACGGCCCTTTCTCCGCGGCTTTGAGCGGCAATTCTCTCTCCGGCACGGCAATGATCACCACACACTACCCGGAGAGATTGGAGATGAATGTGGATGCGAAATACTTTTTCCAGCGTTTCCATGAGTACAAGACGGATGAGGATCTCCACAGTTACACGGCCTACGGTTCGGTTGGGGACAAGATAGGGAAGTTCTCCTTCGATGTCTGGTACAGGCGGCTTGAGGCGGACGTCAACCCCATCCAGTATGTAACCAAACTTGCCTCCACTGGCAAGCCCCCAGTGGGCAACCCGGTTACAGGGTGGGTGCAGGATACTGATCCCCAGGGGAACTCCAGGTTTATCCTCGGATCTCCAGGGGTTCAGGACCTGACGAACAATATCTTCAAAGTCAAGCTGGCCTATGACCTGACACCCGATTCGCAGATCCGCTTTGTCAGCGCCCTTTGGGATTACGATCATTACTATGATTCTCCCGAAACATACCTCCGGGATGCGAGAGGCAACCCAGTTTACTCCGGGAAGGTGGACGTTGGAGGGGTGAGCTTTAACCTGAGTCCTTCAACCTTCACCTACTCGAGGAGGGAGATGCTGGATCTTCTAAACGGACTCTCATATACTCTCGATACCCCAGGAGGTTTGAAGTTAACCGCTACGGCCAGCTCCTACCACAAGCTGAGCGACCTCAACCGTCAATCCTCCACGGCCCCCCCGGTAGCCGAATCCGGAGGTGCGGGAAGAGTAACCGACACCGACGGAGGCTGGTACATCCTGGATGTGAAGGCAGCCCACGACATCAAATGGTTCGGCATCCACACCCTTTCCGCCGGATACCACTTCGACTATTACTACACGGATAGCGAGGATTGGAATGCCACGGATTGGTTGAGGGACGTACGGGCCGCCCTTAACCAGGGATCCAGGGGAAAGACCCGGACCCATGCGCTGTTCTTGGAGGACACTTGGAAGCTCCACGAGAAATGGGCCGTATACCTCGGGGGACGCTACGAATGGTGGAGCGGATTCGATGGAGCAAAGTATACGGACACTGCAGTTGGACGCATCACGTCTTCTTTAGAAGACAAGTATCATGATGATTTCTCGCCCAAATTCTCGACCACGTTCACTCCGACCGAGAATTGGAGGCTACGGTTCTCTATGGCGTTGGCCACACGTTATCCCACTGTGGGCGAGCTCTTTTACGGAGGCATCACCCCCCTGGGGATAATCAACAACGCCAACCCGGATCTCAAGCCGGAGAGAACTTTTGCAAAGGATTTCACCATCACAAGACTCATTGGCAAGGATGGAGAGGCGCGGTTGACCTTCTTCCAGGACGACATAGAGGACGCCATTTATATGCAGACCAATTCCTACACACTTGTGAGGAACTATCAGAACGTTGACAAAGTTAGGACTCGGGGGATTGAGTTCGCTGTGAACAAGAGGAGATTTCTGGTTGACGGGCTAGGGGTCTTCCTTAACGTGGCTTGGACCGATTCAGAGATCCTTAGGAACGATAACGTCCCCGAGAGCGTTGGGAAGACTTTCCCGCGCGTACCGGAATGGCGTGTCAAAGGAGTGGTTAACTACTCCCCCACTGACAGGCTGGCCTTCACATTTGCGTCGCATTACGCGAGCAAGCCCTTCAACACACTCGACAACAGCGACAAGAGGGGAGGATATGGAGGCATTGACGATTTTGTGACCTTTGACACCAGGGTGAGCTACAGGTTTTTGGACACGGCAATTGCAAGCATTGGCGTGGACAACATAACCGATGAGCGTTACCACATATTCCATCCTTACCCCCGACGGACCTTCCTGGCGGAGATCAAGTGGACTTACTGAGCTGCGAAATAGGCTACTTGTGGCAGGTTTCCCCCTTGGAGGGATGATGGAGGGAGGAAGGCTCAAAAGGTTTTCACCGCAGATGGCACGGTCCCAACGGAGCGAGCGGGAACAGAATTTTAATACTGGTCAGCAAGGAGGAAGAGAAAGGAGGGAGTCATGACTCGGTTGGGGTTCTTCGGAACGGTAGTTCTTTTGACTATGGCAATGACTTTGTCCGTAAGCAACGTCCGTGCCCACGATACCTGGATCCAGGTGCCAAGCCACATCTTGAGCAAAGGCCAAGAGGTCGAGTTAACCGTGGCAAATTCTCACAGTTTTCCAGCTCCCGAGAGCGACCTCTTGCCGCCAGAACGGATACAGATGATAACCATTTTTGGCCCTCACGGGAAGGAGGTTGGGGTGGAGCCAGCGGGGGAGAAAGGATATAGGTCGAAGGGCCCCTTAGGGGAAGAAGGCACATACGTAGCCGTGGCAGTTCCTCAGGGCGGTTTCTTCTCTAAGACCACGACTGGTTATCAGCGCGGCAAAAGCAAGAAAGACATACAAGGGGTCATCGAGTGCAAGTATGTGGAGAAGTACGCCAAAGCCCTTCTGAGCGTGGGCACTCCCGGTGGGGAGCACTTCTCCAGGCCCCTGGGCCACAAGCTCGAAATCGTGCCATTGAAGGATCCGGCAGTTCTCAAGGCGGGAGATGAACTTCCTGTCAAGGTCTTTCTGGATGGGAAACCAATTCAGATCAAGATACGTGCAACCTTTGCCGGGTTCTCGCCAGAGAAGGACGCGTTTGCCCTGACCACCGAAACGGGCCGGGACGGGGTCGCCAGGATAAAGTTGGGGAAAGCGGGGACTTGGCTTATCTTAGCCAAATATGACTCCCCGTATTACGATGCCACTGTGTGCGACAAACTCTCTTATGGGGCCTCGCTCACTTTCCAGATAAAGTAAAGGACAGATGAGGCCAGAGCAAATCCATTTATCAGCAGGAAGGGGCACACAGCTGTTGCCCGGCGTAAATTTATACACGAAATTGGAAGCACAGGCCTTTGGGACCGTGCTATGGCCTACCAAGGAGTCCCAGAATTTTACTCGAGGAGGAGCGGCGATCAGAATAGGACCTATAAAGGTTTTTGGGGTGGCGACAGTGTCAGCCTTTTCTCTGCTTGTTCGCAAAGGCCTAACGTGCGCATGGTCTTTGGCTAAATGCTGACGATTATTCTCCAGCACTTGGACAAACGGCCATTGTCAGAATGGTATTCGGCCACAATTACCCATACTATGGACTCTTGCTCAAAAGAGAAGCGCTTGAGGCCTTTGTATGTGTCTGCCCCAACGGGGAGACGAGGGAGGTAGAGAGATCATTGGGGGATAGGAAGGGGAAAAAGAAGGGGCCTTGGCGGGCGAGATCAAGACCGAGAAAGAAGGTACCCCATATCGTGACTGCCCTTAGAAGGGTTTAAGGGGACAGGGAACACGTCCCTTCTGAAAATTACGGCAAAGCCATCACTGTAATGGGCAAGGGAAGCAAAAGGGTCTCCAGGACCTTAGGCCACAGGCTCGAGTTGCGCCCCTCAAGAACCCATCTGAGTTGAAGCCCGGGGATACCCTCCCAGTAATGGTCCTTTTCGGGAACAGGCCAATTCCGAGTCACGTCCACGGAACCTATGCGGGCTATTGGTTGAAAACTGACTCCCCTGCTCTCACGGCTAAAACGGACGAAAATGGCGCCGCTCAGATTCCCATAACACAGGCTGGCCAATGGATGATTGTCGTGAGCCATAAGGCAGACCTTTCAGCCACTCTCACATTCGAGGTCCGCTAATTGAAGCCTTGCGCCGAACCTCTGGGGCCTGGGTTCCCTAGCCAGGCCCACCCACCCGAAGGATGTGCGGACAATGTGCTCCTTCTGTGAAGATGAAAGTGAGGAAAGCTCCCAACAGGATCCGCCTGCAACGAGGCCCGAAAAGGGGAGCATTGCTTGATGGAAAGTTTTTTGCCCTCGGCTCCTCTACCGGGAACCCAAGTCTTCAGCCAGTATTAGGGCGAGGCAGCGAACTGGTGGCCCTCGACATGCATTTCTCTCTCGGGTCCAACTGCCCCATTTCAGGAGATTTGGGTGAGGCTAAAGGTTCATGCTCGCCACGAGCGCAATGAAGGGCATCGGATCAACCACGGTGGCTTCCGTTGCTAAGTCGCCAGCCTGCCCCCTATTTATATTACGTAATTGGACAGTTCGGCATGCCCGATGTCATACCACGCAGGCGCACGGAGTGCGTCCCTGCGGAAAAAACCTTACCGTCTCGTTTTTTTCCGGCCTTCCCCCGCAAGGCTTCTCGCCTGGTCTATGCCACTTGGTGGGGGGCGGACTCTGCGCTCAAGGGACGATGGCTTTACGCTGAATGCAAGAAGCCCTTCTTGGGCCCTAGGCCCATGGCCCATCTCCCAATTGACAATTCATCTGGATATTGATCGGCATA
>Ga0315298_1003394_pt1 | contig 25457 bp, 22 predicted proteins | sample WHS_1_MG_FD_203077 | JGI IMG/M metagenome (GOLD analysis project Ga0315298, IMG submission 203077) | Extremophilic microbial mat communities from Washburn Hot Springs, YNP, Wyoming, USA - WHS_1_MG | ecosystem: Environmental > Aquatic > Thermal springs > Hot (42-90C) | place: USA: Wyoming... | reverse complement strand
CGATCAGAACTATATAAGTCAAGAGGCCTTCGATACCCTTTACGCACAAGCCGACAAAATCCAGCGAATGCTCTCAACTCTGATCAAATACCTGATGTCAACCCAACAAACCCAAAAAACCCGTGAAACCCAACAAACCCAAAAAACCCAACGAACCCAATAAACCCAATAAACCCAAAAACCCAAAAACCCAACAAACCCAAAAAACCCAATACCGATGCACGTGCTCGTGACCGGCTGCGCTGGCTTTTTGTACCCATGTTCGATAGAAGACCAGCTACGTGAAGAATAAGTTATTAAGGAGGGAGGACGAAATGAGAACAGCATTGGTTTGTGGCGCAGGAGGCTTTATCGGCCACCATATGGTTCGCAGGCTAAAGCAAGAAGGATTCTGGGTAAGGGGCGTGGATCTTAAGTATCCCGAGTTTTGCGAGGTGGAGGCCGATGATTTCGTAATCGGCGATCTGCGCGACCCTTACATATGCAAACAGGTGGTCGATCGGAAGTTCGATGAGGTCTATCAATTCGCGGCCGATATGGGAGGTGCTGGTTATGTCTTCACCGGTGAGAACGACGCCAATATCATGCACAACTCCGCCCTTATCAACCTCAACATGCTCGAGGCCTGTTATAGGCGGAATGTGAAGAGGATTTTTTACTCGTCCTCGGCATGCATTTATCCGAAATACAACCAGGAAGATCCTAACAATCCGAAGTGCTCTGAGGACAGCGCCTACCCTGCTTATCCTGATAGCGAATATGGATGGGAGAAGTTATTCAGCGAGAGGCTCTACTTGGCATTTCATCGAAACTATGGCATGGAGGTGAGGATCGCTCGCTATCATAACATCTTTGGGCCTGAAGGGTCCTGGAACGACGGACGGGAAAAGGCTCCGGCTGCTCTATGCAGGAAAGTAGCGGTGGCCAAATTAAAAGGAGAGCCTTACATCGAGGTATGGGGCGATGGCAAGCAGACCCGCTCATTTCTATACATAGACGAATGCATCGAGGGGACCTTGCGCCTTGTGCGCTCAAGCTGGACAGGCCCGGTAAATATCGGTTCAGAGGAGATAGTCACGATAGATCGGCTTGCAGAGATGATCATGGAGGTAGCGGGGGTAAGGCTTGAGATAAAGCATGTTCCAGGGCCTCAGGGTGTTCGGGGCAGGAACTCCGATAATAGGCTCATATACGAGAAGTTAGGATGGAAGCCCACTATGCCGCCTATTGAAGGCTTGAAGAAAACTTATCCCTGGATAGAAGAACAAGTAAAAAGGCATCTCGATCAGCTGGTGAGGTAGCGATGCATCTTCATGCCGATCTGCAAAATCCAGACTATGTTGCATGGCGACAATTCCTCCAGCAGGCAGAGGGTTGGAGCCGAGAGCAAATTGCCGAGTATCAGTTGTCTGAGATAAAGCGTATAGTGGCTTACGCCTATTACAACACAAAGGGATACCGCCGACTTTATGACCAGGCCGGCGTCCATCCGGATGATATCAAAACCCTGGATGATTTCCGGAGATTCCCATTTATCGAAAAGGAAATGATCCGCGACCACCTGGATGACTTTTCCGTTCCTCTGGAGGGACGAGTATATGTTACCACAGGAGGAAGTACAGGGATTCCCTTCGGATTTTATCGCGAGCCGAAAGCGTTTGCAAAAGAGCTGGCCTCAAAGGCGCACCAGTACGCTCGTGTAGGTTGGAAGGAAGGCGACCGACAAATTGTGTTCCGGGGGCTCCCGATCCAGTCCCCTGATCACATGGTTTTCGTTCCCGAGTTTAATGAGTTGCGTTGTTCTTCTTACCACTTAGTGCCAGAGTGGATGGAAGTTTACCGCCAAAAGGCATGGGAATATCGTCCAGAATGGATTCGTTGTTATCCGTCGTCCGGCTATATTTTTGCCCGCTTTCTGAAGGAAACTGGGCGGCCTTTTCCTCCAATCAAGGGATTACTTTGCGCTTCCGAGAATCTCTATGATTTCCAAAAGGCTCTGTTTTATGAAGTGTTTCATGCCCGGGTGTTCAGTCACTACGGGCATTATGAGCTGGCAGCACTGGCAGGGTTCTGCGAGTACGAAGATACCTATCACGTATTGCCGCAATACGGGTACGTAGAACTCATCGGTCCGGATGGCCAACCCGTGACCAAGCCGGGTCAGATGGGGGAGATTGTTGCGACTTCGTTTATCATCCATGCAACGCCCTTTATTCGCTACCGAACCAGGGACTTTGCCACATTAAAAGGTTGGGAATGCGCGTCGTGTGGCCGCCCTTATCAGATTTGGGAAAAGATTGATGGGCGCCTGCAAGAGTTTATCGTCACCAGCACCGGACGCCTCATCTCAATGACGGCGATCAATTTCCACGATGATATATTCGACCACATCAAGCAATTCCAGTTTTATCAGGAAGAGAAAGGCAAAGTAACGTTCCGTTATATCCCCAAGCCAACGTTAAACGATGCTATTCTCCAAGATATTCGGCGACGGCTGCTGGTCAAACTTGGAGACGATGTGGAGCTCGAGTTGCAGGCTGTGGATGACATCCCGTTGACCCCGCGCGGTAAACACCGATTTCTTATTCAAAAGTTGTCTATTGAATTTCATGATGCTTGAAGATCGAGTAGGGATGCAGAAGGTCGCCGTGATACGTACAGAGGCTCGCTACCCCGCATCAGCTCCCTATCATCCGTCAGAAGCCTATCCGGAGTATCCTTTCCCAGGCCATGTGGGGTCCGAAAAGAACAATGTGTACGAAGGGGTTCGGGAATTATTCTATGCGCTGGGACTCGATCAGGAGCGATTCGGCACGAGGGAGTGGAATCCTCTTGGCTATCTCATTGAGCCAGGGATGACCGTAGTACTCAAACCCAACTTCGTGTTGAGCCGCCATAAAGAAGGCAAGGATCTGTTCGCCATCATCACGCATCCTTCTGTGCTCCGTGCCATAGCGGATTATGTCTGGATTGCTCTGCGAGGGGAAGGGAAAATTACCATTGCGGACGCACCTCAGTACGATTGCAATTTTCAGGAATTGCTTGCTGCCACCCGTTTGAACGAGGTGGTAGCGTTCTACTTGAGTTTCCCAGGGCCAACGGTAGAACTCCGCGATCTGCGTAATTATTGGTCACGCTGGAAACATTTCCCTTCATTGCTACAACCCTTGCCGGGTGATCCAGAGGGCTCTGTGATAGTAAATTTGGGCAAGAGAAGCGCATTATATGGCAAGCCCAATTCTGAAAAGTTTTACGGTGCCGTATATCACCGAAGCGAGACCATTGCCCATCATTATGATGAAATTCACGAGTACGAACTCTCACGCACGATAATGAACGCCGATGTAGTTATCTCCGTGCCTAAGTTAAAGGTGCACAAAAAAGTAGGGGTGACCCTGAATGCAAAAGGTCTCGTCGGCGCGTGCACAAACAAGAATTATCTGGTCCATTACACGTTAACCCCACCAAGCAAGGGTGGAGATCAGTACCCCGACGGCCTTTTCAGTCCGCTCGAGGAGTTTCTTATTAGAATTGAACGCTGGATGTACGACCACTTTCTCGCCCCGCGCATACGGCTCCTTGAATATCTGCATCGTTCCATCTATTGGTTGCATGGGCATACACTACACCGCTTGGGAATTAAAGTGGATGAAAATAAGCGACTGCTGGATGCTGGAAACTGGTATGGTAATGATTCAGCGTGGCGGATGGCCGTGGATTTGATGCGGGTGTTTCACTTTGCCGACCGAGATGGGAAAATTCGCACGACCTTCCAGCGGCGTCTGTTTTCCGTCATTGATGGCATCGTGGGAGGGGACAACAAAGGCCCTTTGGAGCCCGACCCTGTCCCAGCTGGGGTGCTGGTAGGCGGAGCGAATTTCCTGGCTGTAGACCTGGTGGCCACGCGTCTGATGGGATTTGACCCGTTGAAGGTTCGGATGTATCGGGAGTTGCTTGCGGATCCTGAATTTGATTTCGGGGTGCACGCTCTCGATGAGGTTGAGGTAGTTTCTAATGAACCGGGCTGGGTAAATTGTCTCCAAGACAGGACAAACCGCTTTCTGGACTTCAGGCCTCATCCGGGCTGGATTGGTCACCTGGAAATTAAACCGAAGGATCGGATTATATTGTTCAAGGGACACAACCCTAACAAATTTTGAGGGGGTTAGACTATGAAAGAACGCCTTTCTGTAGTTGGTCTGGGCAAACTTGGACTTTGCCTGGCCGCCTGCTTCGCCGAGAAGGGCTTTGAAACCCTTGGGGTGGATATAGAGTGGCAGGTGGTACAAAAGGTAAATCAGGGCATAGCACCCTGGTTCGAGCCCGGTCTGGATGAGTTGCTGGCCAGACATGGGGGTAAGATGTTGCGGGCGACAGTTCATCACAGAGAGGCCATAGAGCAAACGGACATTACCTTCGTTCTGGTTGCTACTCCCAGTAATCCCGACGGCACCTTCTCCAACCGATTTGTAGAGGCCGCACTTCGTTCGCTGGGCGATGCGCTTCGCGAGAGCAAGAAAGATCATCACCTTTTCGTGATTAGTAGCACAGTGATGCCAGGTTCAACTGAAAGCGACTTTATCCCTTTACTGGAGAAGCACTCAGGAAGAAGGCTCAACGAGGGCTTTTCGGTCTGCTACGATCCGGATTTTGTAGCCCTGGGAAACGTGATCAAGGGATTTCTCCGTCCAGATCTGGTCATTATCGGCGAGTCATCCCCGGATGCCGGAGCGAGGGTGGAGGCGATTCATCGCCAGATGTGCGAGAACGAGCCTGCTATCTCGCGGATGTCTATCATCAATGCCGAACTGGCTAAAGTATGCTTGAACGTTTACGTCACGCTCAAGATCAGTTTTGCCAATTCGGTGGCTAATCTGTGTGAGCGCATTCCCGGTGCGGATGTGGATGTCATCACCAGGGCTATTGGAGTGGATCGGCGGGTCGCGCCTTACTACTTCCAAGGCGGCCTGGCCTTTGGAGGAACATGTTTCCCCCGCGATACGAAGGCGTATATGACACTGGCAGAAAAATACGGGGTCCAGGCTGACCTTGTGCATGCCGTGGACCGGGTGAACCAGTACCAGAATCAACATTTGGTTGAGGTGGTGTTGCGTGAACTGGAGAAAGTGGAGAACAAGACGGTGGGGGTCCTCGGATTGGCATTTACATCTAACACCCCGGTAGTGACCGAGTCCCCTGCAATCAAGTTGATAGCCGAACTTCTAAAACACGACATTCGTGTTGTGGCCTATGACCCGCTGGCGATTGACAATGCCCGCACGGTATTTGGCAGCGCAGTGGAGTATGTCCATTCTGCCGAAAACTGTCTGTCGCAGGCGGGTCTGGTCGTGGTCACGTTACGTTGTCCCGAGCTGAAACGTGCTGTGGAAGGATATACGCCAAACCACCCGCTCACCATCGTGGATTGCTGGCGGATGATTGAGCCCCGTATTCTAAACGCTCGGATAAGATATATACCACTGGGAAAGTACAATTCAGGGAAATGACGCGGGATCTGCATATTGTCTCAGAGAAAGGCAGTAGACTACCTACAGCCAGGCGGATGGCTGCAGCTAGTCTGGCAAATCTGTTCTTTTTCTGTATCCAGAGTTTGCTATTTTTGGTTTTTACGCCGTGGCTATTGAAGGTTTTGGGAGAAGAATTATATGGTTTTTGGTCAATCCTTATAGCTCTCGTTGGTTTTGCAAGTTTGGGGAACTTCAGCTTTGGTTCTGCCTTAGTTAAATATGTTGCAGAGTTTAATGTTAGTGAGAACTCACGCGATAGTCTGTCAGCGGCCATTCTATTTGGCTTTGTTTCGCTTCTTCTACTTGGCGTGTTTGTTGCGATAATTGTCTTCACGTTGAGTGGATGGATCGTAAATCGCTTCGCAACTGTAACAATTTCTTTGACAGATCTTACAATTGCTATTAGACTCGCCGCTATTAGCATTGTACCATTGTTCATTATTCAGGTGCCCACAGGAATATTCGCAGGTCTAGTCCGCTACGAGGTATCCAGTATTATAACTGTAACCCAGCAGGCGATGCTGCTTATAGGTTCGCTCATTATCGGATACTATGCTAGGCACATCGTCAATCTAGCCCTGTGGTACCTTTTGGTTCAAGTTGCAATATGTTTGCTATCCCTTTATATAGCCTGGCGAATCCTTAGGCCTTTTCGTTTGCGTTTTAGCCTAGACAGAAAGATATCAAGTAAATTGATTCAATATTCGTTTGTCGCATGGGTTGCTAACTTGGGAAGCATGCTGTTTGGGTCAGCAGATAGAATTTTAGTGGGGACATTCCTAGGCCCAAGTGCTGCGGGCGTGTATTCCGTTGCGACAGGGGTAGCAATGAAACTTAACCAGCTGATTGCTCCTATAACCGACGTGCTCATGCCTTTTTCAAGCAGTTATCAAGCCGTTGGCAAAAATGATTCATTGAATTTTGCTTTATGCTATGGCTCTAGAGTTTCGGCCTGCTTGTTGGTAGCTGTTGCAGGCTTGCTTATACTGTGGGCTGAGCCGCTTTTAGGTTGGTGGATCTCTCCAGATTTTGCAATTAGGCATGCTAATCTCTTGCGCACCCTCTTCGTTTGCTACGCGATATTCTCTATGGCTGCGCCCTCCTACCAAATATCTAGGGGCTTGGGCTTTATAGCAGTTCCAGCAATTATTACCATAAGCTCTGCTGTTTTCGTCTTGCTTCTTATCTCGATTTTCTCTCCAGCATACGGATTAGTTGGCGCTGCCATAGCAAACTTTGGCTATATCTTAGTGCTTGGGATTAATTTTCATGTGGCAAGGAAGCTGGCATTGAATTGGAAGATAGCTGTGCTTAAGCCGTTAGGACCGCCGTTCATAGTTTTGCTGCTATTAACACCTATCGGCCTCTTGTTCAATCTGTCGGCACCGGCGAGGGCCGTCATTACGATTGTCTTACTATCTATGCTCGGTTGGATGGTAGTTAGGCCTCAAGAATTCCGCATTTTCATTGCAGCGATTTGTAATGTCAAAGGAGAAAGAAGCTCCTTGCACATAGCATAACAAATTAAATCTTTTTTGCCAATGAAGAATAAGAGCTCCCTAAAAGGAATTCGATTTATTCGTTTCCTTGCGCGATACCTGCCTGCAGTCCGCGGGCGCGACATCATTCTGGTTAAGCTGAGCAATGCTCTAAATAAAAAATGGCCTGAGCAAGAAATTTTCGTCTCCCAGTCGGGACTAATGTATGAATTAGATCTCACCGATCCGAACTACAGATCATTCTACCTTTTCGGTTTTTTGGAAAAGGATCTGACTTGGGTGATAGATCACTTGATCTCTAAAGACGATATTGTGATTGAAGGGGGAGCTGGCGTGGGTATTTTCACAGTGATGTTTGCGAGTGGTGTTGGTTCCGGTGGCCAAGTTCATGCTTTCGAGCCTCTTCCGGCGGCTTATCATAGAGCTCACCGAAACGTGTTGATAAATGGCTTAGACAATGTGTTTCTGAATCGGATTGCGCTGGGAGAAAGGAAGGGCTATGCAAATGTATATTGGTTCAGCAACCTGCCTCAAGGTCATGCTTCTCTAGTGAATCTATTGCCAGAGCTCAGCCAAGGTTTCATGTGCGAAGTAACCACGGTTGATTCATATTGCAGGGAAAGAGCAGTACGACGGGTTGATTTCATTAAACTTGACGTGGAGGGCTCGGAGTTACCGGCACTTCGGGGAAGTATAGAAACCATTGAAAAATGGCATCCGGTCGTCGTTGTAGAGGCGAATCTCGAAACATCCGCGGCTTTTGGATATAAACCTAGCGACATTATTTCTTGGTTTGCTAAGTTTGATTATTCCTGTTTATGTTATGAAGAAGCGAATGTGGTTTAAAGCTCTTCGAGATTCGGACCTCAAGCACGGAATGAATATGTTGTTCGTGTGGAACGAAGATGTTTGTAGGTTGCGGAAAATACATTGTAGGAATCAAGGGTAGCTTGTAAATTCGTGATGCTCAAATTTTTTATTACTAACACATACACACTATATCAACGGGCATACACGTGGTGGAAAGTACGTAGCCTTGGCCGGGCAAAATTTCGAGAACCACTCTGCTATGCGGAACGGTGTTTCTATCTGAACTACGGTGCAGCCTTGTTGGGGGAACAGATAGTTGCTTATGATATTGGTGCAGCTTGTGGTATAACAACCACCATGTTCGCCAAACTCTTGAATGTCATTATTGTTCACGCGTTCGAACCCATTCCCTCTGCTTTTAGAGAACTTACAACCCGCGTGCAGCGCTATTCGCACGTCTTCTGCCATAATGTCGGGCTGGGAGATACAAATGTGTCTGCAGATATTTGGGTGATTGAGGGCTGCCGCGATTCAAGCTCCCTCTTGAAGATGAGGGAATTACACAAGGTAGAGCGCCCTGGCATCTCTTATGCTGATCATCCTGAGCGGGTAACCGTTGCGCGTTTGGATGACTACGTGCGTGAGAAAAACCTGCCTCTACCCGATGTGGTCAAGATAGATGTTCAGGGATACGAAGACCGTGTGCTGCGTGGAGGTGAGAACACCATTCGTCATGCCCGGTTCTGCATTGTTGAGATCAGTTTCGAACCACTGTACGAGGGCAGTCCTATCTTTGATGACATTTACCGGCAAATGCGGGGTTTGGGATTCCGGCTGGTAGGGCTCGGCGGTGAATTATATGGTAAGTCGGGGCGTCAGTTGCAGGTGGATGGAATCTTTGAGAACGAAGGGGGTTGACATATGCGCTGTCCTGCTCTGAGTGAACTTCCTCCGCCCCCGCCGGGCAAGACCGGCTGGCCGTGGACGGAGGAAAGCGAGCAATTGCCAGAAACCTTGCCTGATGGCTCACCCTGGCCGAAGATAAGCATTGTGACCCCGTCCTACAATCATGGGGAGTTCATTGAGGAAACAATTCGCTCAGTTCTCTTACAAGGGTATCCCAATTTGGAGTACATCATCATTGACGGAGCAAGTACTGATGGTAGTGTGGAGATCATCAAGAAATATGAGAAATGGCTTGCCTATTGGGTGAGCGAGCCGGACGAGGGGCATCGGTATGCGCTCAAGAAGGGGTTTGACCGCGCAACCGGCGAGGTAGTGGCCTGGCAAAACGCGGATGATTATTATGAGCCGAATGTGTTTGGGCAGGTGATGCAGGTCTTTAAAGGACACCCGAATATTGACGTAGTATATGGAAATGTGCGAGTTGTGGACGACAATAGCAACGCACTATACGATCTTAGATTCGTCCCTGCATCATACTGGTCAACGCTATTTGGGCATTTTCCGATGCACAACCAGGCAGCTTTTTTCCGGAAGTCTTTGTGGGATGCAGCAGGAGGAATAGGCTTTAGGGACTATTTCTTTGATCGCGATTTATTTATCCGCATTATGCGAGCGAGTCAGAAACAGCGGTTCATACATAAAATACTGGGTAATTACCGCGCTCATGAGGCCTCTGGAACATTTGGTGGTCTTCATCTACATCTAAAGGAGAACCCCCTGGCTGTTACAAGGCGGTACCTGGGGCGCTGGGCCGGCTTACCCGATTGGGTGTTGCGTTTGCTTTTTTGTATTACTGAGTTACGCCGGGTGGTCTACTTTATCTGTATAGGCGATTGGGATTACCTGGCATGTGGGGCCCTAAAGAGGATTGGCTTACGCAAATATAGCGCCTGTACGCCGATGCGAAGAAAACAATGAAAGTCTTTGATCGCAAGCGGACTTGCATAATGCTATTAACTTTTTTCCTGCTGCTCTGTAAGGCCGATTCGCTCTGGAGTGCGCTGGCTTACAACGGTGTCTTGGTGGATGCTCTCAAGGATCTTAGGCGATACCAACCTGAAAATAATCCACTTTGGGCAATAGGGATTTACGCCAATAACCATACCAACGTCACCCAAACTCAATACCTTAATTATAGAGAAGCCCCAAATGCGAACTGGGACTACTCCTGGCTGGCGCCTTGGGCAATAGCGGCCGCTGACAAGCTTGAAGAAACGGTTCCTAACAGCCAGGCCTCTATATGGATTATCCGCTCTTTGGCGCGTATGGAGTTGTTTGCGGGTAAGCCAGCATTGGCCTTGGAGCATTTACAGACTGCTACGAGCGCCATGTCATGCAGCAATACGGCTATTCAAGACATCTCGTGCAACTTTCTGTGGGTAGACACAGGTGACGCTCTGGATGCGCTTGGGAGATACCGTGAAGCCTTAGACTATTATCGGAGAGCAGGTTGGTTTCGCCGCCATGACGGAAGTGTGGAGATAGCCTTGCGATTGCTCTACGAGGGGGGAGCGGCGCCAGATTCTGCAGAAGTTGACCGTTTGTTGACTATAATTGAGGATTTGCTCCCAAATTCCTTGCCTGCCCTATATGAGCAATATTTGTATAATGGAAGTGCAGCAGGGATTGATCGGTTACGATACTTCGGAGATCCGCGGCTTACATTGGCCATACGGAGAGACCCCCGTCTGGAGAGGCGAACTGCGGAGGTAATGGCAAACCTGGTGCAACAGGGTGTTTGGGATGAAGCAACTTTAGCGCGAGTGCTTACCTTCCGTGCCTGGCAGGTGGACTTACATTCCTTCGCGTACAGGAATTTTCGCGCTGCGAAGGTGTGGACACCTTCCGAGGGCCGCGATCCAATGCAACTGGCTGCCTTAGAGGCCTTCTTCAATCATCTCTCTACCCGTTTGCCTGATAATCCCTTTGCCTGGTGGGCGAAAGGTGAATTCTATGAGCGGTTAGGCGATTGTGCAACCGGCGCTTTCGCATATGCCATGGCCCGTCAGGTAGGGTTGGACGAGTATTGGATTGAGCAAGAACCACCCAAAAATTCGCTTTGTTCCAATCACACGGGTGAAAGTACTGAACTGTCCGATCAGGAGGGGATTTTGGTTGCCGCCGATTTTCATCTCTGGTGGAGCCATGGGCAGGCTATGGACGTTACTTCAGTACCTTCAACCGAGGCTAGCTATGATGTCGCGCCCCAGGGATGGGTTTGGGGCCCGGATACATTTCACTCGTTTAATTCTCACGCGAGTTTTCGGGCTGATTGCGTTTGGCAAGAGCAAGACCCAGGGAAGCGCCTTGCCCCTCTGTTCTCGACTCTGGTAGAACGAGGCACAGGACATGCACAGCTTTTCACTATACCCGCCGGGCATACTCTTGTGGTAGACTACTGATGGTTTGCCCGTGGAGATATAAATATGGCATACCGGGGGCAGGAACCTTTAATACAGCGTGATCTTGGAGACAAAGACGGATGGCACCGTAGCCAATGGGTCTTTACGCCAGTCACCTATGAGCGGACTATCACTTTGAGTTGGTCGCTAAGTGGCTGTTGTTCCTTTTGGCTTGGCCATTTAGAAGTGAGGAGGGAGCCTGGTTCATCATGACAACTTCAATATATAATCGCCGACCTGCTTTGCTGTTTCTTCTCGTTGTTGCCCTGCTTGTCTCTATATCCGCCGTACTGGGTGTTGCAATATTATTTGAGTCTTCCTCTTATGCGTATGCCAGGCTGGCATACGGGCTCCTCGCAGCGGCGGCGCTTTTATTCGTGCTTTGGCAGGTAATCCGGCACGGGTGGATAGGCTTGCTCACCCCACTTTCAATGACTATGTTTGGGTTCATCTATTTCTTCTGTTTCGTGCCGGTTCTCAACCCCAGCCTCATACCGGACCTGTATAGTACACCCGAACGCTTCCTGCCACTTGCTACTTGGGTTGGGGTCGGGATGCTTTCTTTTGTAGTGGGCTATAACAGTCCCAAGCCAAATTTGCGATGGTTGGCTCGCTGGCTTGGCACACCTTTAGATTTACGCAAACTTTTGCGTCTGACATTCCTGGTCATGGCGGTCTACATTTTTCTGGCAATTATAATAGCTCTTTTAGAAGGGGTTCCGTTAGGAGCCCTTATTTTGGAATCCACCTATTCTCAAGTCAAAGAGTTCGGACTGTCACCGTATGAAGGATCAAGTTACTATCAATACCAAATCTTCCGGTGGTTACCTATCGCTTTAGCTCCATTGGTGACGCTTTGCCTGTTGGAAGCCAAAATATCTATATTCCAGCGCCTGATCCTCTTGGCAGGCTTATTGTTGTCTATATTATTTTCATTTGGCTCCGGTGTACGGTATATTTTCTCGTACGTAGTGGGGGGAATTGCATGCCCTTTGGCGTTGCTGCGTGGCGAGGTGTGGAGACAAAGCAAAGGTCGTATGGTCATAACTGTAGCAATACTTGCAATCGGCTTCATTCTCACAACGGTGCAGATATCGGTGCGATCCGATATAGGGCTCTATTCACTGCTTACAGGCAGAGTTAAATTCTCTTTAAGAGAGCTGCTGACGATTCCTGCGTCGGAGCTAGCCGCTGACCAGAACTACTCATTAGAGGGCGTTCTCAATGCTCTCAATAATGGTTGGATAAAGCCCCTCTGGGGGGAAACATACCTGCTGAATTTTGTTATGTTTATCCCCAGGGCGATATGGCCTAGTAAGCCAGGGGCACGCACGGCAGAAGCACTGGCTATGGCTAACCCTTTTGAGGGTAGTAACGTATCATATAGTGCTATTGGAGAACTGGCTTTCAATTTCACCCTCTGGGGAGTGCCACCTGGGATGTGGCTTAGCGGCTGGTTAGCCGGTTTATGGTGGCGCTTCTTCAGCAAGAACCGGACCAACGTGCGAATGGCTGTGATTTACGGCATGTCCGTTGTGCCATTCATCTTTATTGTAAGAGGCTCATTTGCCACTATGTTTGGTGCGATAATGTATCCTACGCTGTTAGTAATACTCATCTTAAGACTTGCTGGTAAGAGCGAGGTTCTTAAGTATGCAAAGAGACTATCACGCCCAAATTGCAGTTATAACCGCTGCTCTTGATTATTGGCGTCTTGGGCCCTTTGAACAGTTTTCTCTTCGGACTTGTGTTTAGACAAATCTTCGGACTATTCTGCCCCCTGTCAAGTCAAATGATAATGTTGCCGAACGCCGGATGTTCCCTATAGTTAGAAAAGCTACTTCTGCTGCCGAGTACGTTGCTCTCCTGCCCGGAAATGAAATTTGATGTTACTACGCTCTAGCATGTGCTTGAGCATATCCTTCGACCAATAGACCGCTCGGTTTCCGGAATGGGCTTGGCAAATTTATGCTTTTGCTGAGAGGCTGTGAAATGATTTGCATCCTATGCCATTCCATTGGTCCATACCATGCGGCTCGTTATCGCGCATTAGCGGAATTTATAGGGAAAACGGAAATAATAATATTGGAGCTGGCAAGCCGCGAAAAGAAATATCCCTGGGCTGAAACGGATAGAGACCATTTGCCCACCATCAGGACTTTATTCAATGTTCCACTGGAACAGATACCTGGGCGCGAGCAGGCTAAGGCGGTGGGTGCTACATTGAATGACCTTCAACCTCATGTGGTAGTTTCCGTTGGTTATTCCGATCCGGCCATGCGGACAGCAGCGCGGTGGGCGCGCTCCAATAATGCAATCTCTATTATGACAGGAGCAACATGGCGCGGTGATAAGAAGCGATATTTTCCACTGGAATGGGCCAAAGGGATCTGGTGCAGAACACACTATGATGCCATATTTGCTTCCGGCACACGCCATCTGGAATACTTTGCTGGATTAGGATTCCCTATCAATCGTATCTGGCGCGGCGTTGGAGTCGTTGATAATGATTTTTTTGCTAATTACGCTGCCGCGGCCCGTGCAAAGAGTGAGTTCCTTAAAATGCAATTAGGTTTGCCTGAAAGATATTTTCTGTGTTGCGCTCGATTAGCGCCCGAGAAGAACATCCATCGCCTTATTAGAGCATTTGCACATTATCGTGAACAGGGTGGGCAATGGCATCTTGTACTTGTTGGAAGCGGACCTCAAGAGGAAGAATTGCGGCGCTTGGCTGCCTCTTTAGCACCGGGCTTTGTTCACTTTGCGGGATGGAAACAATACACGGAGCTGCCTTACTACTATGCACTTGCTTCCTGCCTTGTTCTTCCTAGTATATCCGAGCCATGGGGACTGGTAGTGAATGAGGCAATGGCATGTGGCTTGCCGGTGCTCGTTAGCCGAAAATGTGGATGTCTTCCTGAGCTTTGCTGGCGCGGGATAAACGGCTACGATTTTGATCCTTATGATGAGAATGAGCTTGCAGAATTGTTATTACGGGTATCAAGCGGCGCGGTGGATTTAGAAAGAATGGGGAAAGCCGGTCAGCAGATAATCGCTAACCTTACACCTGAATCGTTTGCACGGACATTTGTGGATATGCTTGAAACTATCCGTAGGACAAGGACAGCGAGCGGCTGACATGCAGTGCAAGTATCATATCTTGGTTGTAGATCCGTATACTGAGGTTGTAGGCCCTCACCAAGTCCTTGCACGTTTAATAAGTTATCTTATTCAAAACGGATTCCAATTCACTGTAGCGGTGCCAGCCGAGGGGCCTACATATTGGCACCTTAGATCAATGGGTGCGGCGGTAAATGTTGTTCCAGGTCTAAGACCATTAATGAGAGGGTTACAGCCCATCCAGATATTCCAGCTGATCTTGGATAACTTGCGGGCCATTTCTTTAATTCGCCAAATAATTTGTCAACAGCAAGTTCATTTGGTCCATTCAGCTACCGCAGCCTGTTGGGTAGGGGGGATCGCAGCACGCTTAGCGGGAGTACCGTCGATTTATCACGTGCACGATCTTACCTTGGCAAAACCGCGTTGGTTAGAAGTGATATTTGGGTTTGTGATGGCACTGACTGCAGATAGGGTTATATGCGTTTCTGAGGCCGCTCTGAGGGCAATGCCACTACGCTCACTAACTGGACGCAAGGCAATTGTGGTATACAATGCCGTTAATACAGAAGAGTTCTACCCAGATCATGTTAGAGGACAGAACATTCGTGGGGAGCTAGGAATTTCGCCCACAGCCCCCTTAGTTGCTTCCTTCGGGAGCCTGGATGAGCGGAAGGGGCAAGATGTGCTGATTCAAGCAGTAGCACGCGTGATAGAGCAGTTTCCTGAGGCCTGTTTCCTGATTGTTGGGGGGGAGTCACTAAATGCGAAGAGAAGAGGGTATGGCCAGCGGCTTCGGCAGCTGGTGGCCGACAAAGGTCTTTCTCAATGGGTCAAATTTCTTGGCGCTCGGTTAGACGTACCCGATTTAATGCATGCAGTTGACTTGGTGGTTCAGCCATCGTTTATTGAAGCTGGACCGCTAGTGCCCCTTGAGGCGATGGCCGCTGGAGTCCCTGTGGTAGCCACGAATGTTGGTGGAAATAGTGAAGAGATAGTAGATGGGATAACAGGTATCTTGGTGCCACCGGGTGATCCATTGGCCCTGGCTGATGCGATAATTCAGCTGCTTCGTGACGACAAAAGAAAACGATCGATGGGGGAAGCGGCGCGCGTAAGAGTAAAAGCCTACTTCGAACTGAGCCAACAAGCCCAGAAGATTGCTTCATTATATTTATCTTTACTAAAATAAGGACGTATCATGGCAAAGAAAGCGTTAATCACAGGAGCTGGTGGCTTCATAGGTCACCATCTGCTCAAGTTCCACAAGAACAAAAGCGAGTGGTTCCGTGGGGTGGATATTAAGTATCCCGAGTTTGAGCCCACTCAGGTGGATAAGTTCGAACTTCTTGACCTCAGGGAATTTGAGAGTTGTCTCATTGCCACAAGAGGTGGGTTTGATGAGATCTATCACTTGGCCGCCATGCTGGAGGTCTGCCGGATTAATAGTGCAGGGCGGTTCTTTTTCTCTTCATCGGCTTGCGTTTATCCCTAATGCAAGCAGAAAAATCCAGATGCCATACCCCTTAATGAGGAGGCCTCGCCCGCAGATCCCGAAGAGGGTTACGGCCTGGAGAAACTTTTTATGGAGAAACTCTGCTAATATTGCCGTGAGGATCATGGTCTTGAAACGCGGGTGGCTCGTTTCCACAATGTGTACGGCCCCTTAGGGACCTACGAGGGAGGACGGGAGAAGGCCCCGGCTGCTCTATGTCGCAAAATCGCGCTGGCCAGGGATGGCGACGAAATTGAGGTTTGGGGCGCTGGAAACCAGACTCGCTCATCTCTATATATTGACCTCTTTTACACAAACTCGAGTTTAGACAAACCCGAACCGGTAGTGTGACTACCCATATATGGGATTAACACAGCGCTTATGTACCCTATATGGGCCATCTGTCGTGAGCCGAAATCAATTTTGGCCTGCATGGGGCTCATTTGTCTAAACTCGAGCACAAAGAAATGAGCCAAAATTGCATTTTGATGTTTCGATCAACTCTCCTTTCGGAGAAACGTTTGTTCTACCCGCATATGGGGGATAGGACATTCCTGCCCACATATTTAGTGGTGTGACGCGAGCGAGCAAAGGAACTCGCATCTGACCGCCGAACGCCAATCCCCTGCATATGGGGTATAAGCGCGGCTGCACCCCCATATATAGTAATCGCGAAAGTTGCTTCGCAAATGCACGAAAGATGAGGCCAAAGTAAACTATTGATGAAATGGGGCAGAGCTATTTGCGATTGTACACACAACTCGCCGGAGATTTTTAAGTTTTTAGTCTTGTTGCTGGGCGGAATTCGGCCGTCTATCCAGACGTCAGAAAGCTGCGAGAGGAGGTTTCATGCATATGGAGCCAAAAAAGAACAAAACTCGGATTGCAGTCGTAACCACAGGGTTCGATCAATATAGGCTTAATGTTTTTGAGCAATTTTCCGTGAAAACTGGAGCACAAGTTGTGATTTTCCGTTTCACTGACTGGTGGTGGAGGACCCCGTCAGGCAAGGTGGTGGTCAAGCAATCACAGCATCTCGGTTTCAAGATCCCTTTTGGGCTTCTTAAGGATGACATGTACATCCACTTTGATCCCCGTATTCCTTTAGCAGTTCTGACCCAACCTTGGAACGCTGTTATCGGATATGGGTATGGTTCGCTCACATCAATTCTGACCGCTGGTGTGGCGAAGTTACGCTGTATACCTTTCATACTATGGAGTGATGCTCGGCTAGAGTATGAAGTGAACCGCCCCTGGCTGACAAGGATGTTCAAGAGAATGCTGCATCAGCTAGCTACGCACTTCATTGCAAGTGGAACCGCTGCCCGTATCTTTCTGGAATCTCAGGGTATTCCCAGAGACCGTATAAGTTTAGCGCCTTACGCAATAGATAACAAACAGATGATTTATCAAGCCGCGTTGTTCAAACGTTGCGCACAAGGAATCCGTTCTGAATTAGGGATAGAACAAGATGCTGTCGTCATACTATATGTGGGTCGGATGGTTAGATACAAGGGGGTTGAAGATTTGGTGCGTGCTTATGCCAAAGTAAAGAGGCGCATATGTAAAGTTGTTTTGGTGCTTGTGGGTGATGGCCCAGATAGAAGGTATTTTCAGGAGTGTGTTTCTGCCCTGGGTTTAGACGACGTATACTTTGTTGGAGGTGTTAAACACAGCATGATTGGAAGATATTATGCGATTGGAGATTTATTCGTGCTCCCCTCGCACAGGGATGTCTGGGGAAAGGTAGTAAACGAAGCAATGCTGTTTGGATTGCCCATAATCGTCACCAGCGATGTGGGAGCACATTAGGACTTGGTTCGGAACGGTCAGAACGGATTTGTAGTCAAAACGGGCGATATTGAGGAGCTGGCTCATGCTATTACTACAATAAGTGAGAATATCAAACTGCGGCAGCAAATGGCTGTAAGGTCTCGAGAGATCATTGAAGGGTGGAACATAGATGCCGCCACAGCTGGGTTGATGCAAGCCTTAGCGAGCGTGGGGGTTGCATTCGATAATGAGTAGTAGTTGCGCCCACTAAGATATTGTGCCACCCTGGCGAGGGCGTGGCGGGGTAACCGATGAAAGAGCGTTTTCACACGAGAGGCAATCCGTCGTTTAGGCACGGAACGATGTGTCGGCATACGACAGTTGAGATTTACACCTGCTGAACCACGCTGTAAGGCACGCCCGGCTACACAGAAGATGATCTGGGAGGGTATCGTTCTTGTCTATTCGTTAATCAAAGGCGTGATGAAAGGGATCTTTCAGGCATTCAAGAAATCTGAGGCTATGACGACAGGAATATGTTAGGAGTTACGCAGTTGAGGCCAGAGCCGAGCTTCCTACCACCACATATCGGGTGGGCCGATGAATTGTGCAATATATATGGAGGATACCTGTGCCAACTGCGTAACTCTATATGTTAGAGTCTATGCCTTGTGGCACAAAACAAACTATTGGTTTGTCAAGTTCGTATTTGTGGGTACAGGCGCTTGAGGCGGATGCGGGCATCTGCCGTAGTGAACTGCCAATCCACTCCCTTCTGCGCATCGTTGCGCCGATGATACCAGGCCTGGGCTGCCTGGCGTAAGCCCTCTATATCCGGTATTCGGCGATCCAAACACTGGTGGGTCAGCACCGAAAATTCAATCTCCGCCACGTTCAACCGACCCGCGTGTTTAGGGGTATAGTGAATTTCTAACCGCATCGCCAGAGCCCGAGCCTGGGCGGGAGGAAACGCCTTATACAACGCCCCAATGGTATGGGTATTCAATTGTCGCAGATTAGGATGATTTTCTCGGCATCGGGGAAGTCCTCTTCCAGTAAGATGCGGACTTCCTCTGCCCAATCCACGGCCGTCCGATGCTCCCGAACGGAAACCCGTCGCCAACCGGCCAGAGGGGCGGTGAACAGAAAGAGCGCTGCAGTGCCCTTGCGCTCATACTCGTAGTCCACCGACTCCGGTTTCCATGGCTGGGCGGGCAACGGATGACGGGCCTCTTGGAGCGGTTGGACTGGCTGTTCATCCATACAAATGAGGGGTCTCTGGGGATCATCAGGCCGCTGGTAAAGGTCTAGGATGTCCTCCATTTGAGCCACAAACTCAGCATTCTGCTCCGGAGGAATTACAAAGTATCCCTTCAGATGGGGGCGAAGTGCGCTTTTTAAAAACTGTCGCGCGGTCTCCTGGGAGATGGAAGGGACAATTTCTAACTCGACCAGTTTATCCGCCAGGAGGCGCAAGGTCCAGCCAGAGCGCCCTTCGGGTGGAGCGCTGCATCGAAGAGCGATGATCTGGGCTTCCACCTTCCCATCCACCAGGCGAGGCCGATACTGGCGCTCCCGGCGGGCCAGTCCCGCTTCCATGCCATACTCTACAAAGCGCTGGCGGATATTGGCGACGGTGTTAGCATGACAGCCGAACGCATCGGCTACTGCTTCATCTGTCCAGTTTGGACCGTCGGTATTCAATTTCAGTAAAATGTGGGCATGCCGGATTTTATATGCTGGCGCCTCACCGGTGGAAATGATCTTCCGCAAAGTTTCTCGTTCCTCGTCGCTTAGCGGAACAATGTAGCGCCTGTTCATCTGGACACGTCCAGGCAAGGGTACTCTCCCCAAGAGGTATAACACATAAGTTCAAAATTGACAAACCACTAGTTTCCGCTGAGAAGGGGGTACGAGGTCCACGGGGCGAGCCGCTGAGCCAGCGTCGTCAGCACCGCCCCGACCATCGGGAGTACGGGATGAAAGCGGCGTCTCGTAGGCCTATGGAGCGCTAACAGGATGCACATCCTTCTCGTTACACAATATTTCAAGCCGGAAAGTGTTGGTGCCTCTATTTGGATCCACCAACTCGCTGTGGATTTGGTAAATATGGGGCACCGGGTGACTGTACTTACCGGGCTTCCCAACTATCCAAAGCGCATCGTTTTTGATGGCTATCAGGGCAAGATATTCATGCAGGAAAAGATTGACGGGGTTGACGTCTTTCGTACCTATATTTATGCCTCACCCAACGAGGCTTTATGGTCCAGGGCGTTGAACTTTGGTAGTTTCTGCGCCTCCGCAGCCTTGGGCGGATTAGCAGTGCAGAAGCCAGACGTGATCTACTGTGTTATGCCACCATTGCCCCTGGGACTTTCGGCGGAGTTTCTTGGGCTTTTCAAGCGTGCGCCGGTAGTCGTAAACATCCAAGATATTTATCCTGACATTGCCATTGCCCTCGGTTTCTTGCGCAATCGGCTGGTCATCCGTTTCTTCCAGGCTATGGAACGTTTCATCTACCGTCGGGCTGCGGCAATTATCGTTATCTCTGATGGGTTTAAGGAGAACCTGCTGGGCAAAGGCGTGGCTCCTTCTAAAATCTATGTCGTGCCTAATTGGGCAGATCAGGATTTCATTCGGCCTGGTCCTAAAGACAATTCTTTCAGACGGCAATTGGGTATGAGCGATCGTTTCGCGCTGATTTATTCGGGCAACCTTAGTCATAACTCCAACTTAGAGCCTGTCATCGGCGCTGCCGAATTACTGCGTGATGAGCCTTTCGCCTTTGTCATCGTGGGAGAAGGGGTGCGTAAAGCCCATTTGGAACGAATAGTACAGGAGAAACAACTTAATAACGTCTTGTTTCTTCCATTTCAGCCGCTAGAACTATATCCTGAAGTTCTTAGGGCTGCCGATATGAATCTTGTGACTCTCAGTACGCAGGCAGCCATGGCTTCTGTGCCTTCAAAGGTATTCAAGATAATGGCAAGCGGCAGGCCAGTCCTGGCGATCACTGTGCAGGGAAATGAAGTCCATCGTCTCGTATCTGAGGCAAAGTGTGGGTTGTGTGTCCCCCCTGATGACCCGGTAGCTCTGGCAGAGGCACTACGCTACGCCGCAGCACACCAGGACGAGTTAGAACGCATGGGAAAAAATGGGCGGCGCTATCTGGAAAATCATTTTTCGCGCCCGAAGTGCGTGGCTCGAATTGAGGAAGTTTTGGTAAGGGCAGCAGGGTAATGAAGACATATCAGCAGATCACCAAACGCCTCATAGACATCATCCTATCGCTGCTTGCGCTTTTCCTGTTTTTGCCCTTGTTTCTCTTCATCGCCCTGCTCATCAAACTTGATTCCAAAGGCCCCGTCCTCTTCCGCCAGACCCGCGTGGGCAAGGACGGCAAGCCCTTCACCTGCTACAAGTTCCGCACAATGTACGTGAATGCGCCGGACATCCGAAACCCGGACGGTTCTACTTTCAACGCCGAGGATGACCCTCGGCTCACCCGCGTCGGCCGCTTTCTGCGCAAAACGACTCTGGATGAATTGCCACAGTTTATCAATGTCCTGAAAGGCGATATGAGTGTCGTCGGCCCCCGGCCTGACCTGCCCGACCAGGTACGCTTCTATTCCGAGCGCCACAAGAAGCGACTATTGGTCAAGCCAGGGATGACGGGCTGGGCCTGGATTCACGGTCGCAACAGCATCCCCTGGGAACTGCGCCGGGACCTGGACGTAGAGTACGTGGAAAACTACTCCCTCTGGCTGGATTTCTACATCCTTTTGCGGACTATCCCAATGGTTCTCCTGGCAAAGGGGGTATACGTTCCTCCAGAGACCATCCAGCGCTATCAGGAATCGCCAGATGCAAAAGGCTGAGCCTCTCAATCCGGAGGCTTTCACAACCTGCGTTCCGCTGCTGCGGGCCTACCCCCTCAAGCCTTATGCCCACTATAGCGGCAGGGTCGGCGAGGAGGCTTTACAACAACTCTTTCTGGCCCGGGTCCAGGCAAGCATTAAGAGTAGTGCACACTCTGCTTTATGGGTTCCAGGCTCGGGCAATGCCCAGGGACTGGCGGTATGGACTTCCCTGGCATGGGATAGCCAGCAAATGGGGGTTGGCGCTGGCCGCCTGGATTACCTTATCGCCTCGGGCGACTACCAGAATCAATATGCAATCAAAGAAGTCTTGCTCAGGGCGGTGCTGAAAATATGCGCTGATCAGGGAATTCAGCATTTTACTGCTCGCGTTCACGCTTCGGATCTTTCCACCATCCATCTTTTGGAACAGTATGGCTTTATTACCGTGGACGGTATTCTCACTTTCTCTCTTGACATTACGGATGCTCACTGGCCATCGCCCCCGGCAGGCCTGGAGATTCGGCTCGCCCGGCCTGAGGATATAGAGCAGATCAAGGCCATCGCCCGTTCATCCTACATCTATGACCGCTTCCACTCCGACCCCTGCATCCCCAAAGCGGTTGCCGATGAACTTCATGCCGTTTGGCTGGAGAACTCCTGCCTGGGCAAAGCCGCTGATGCCGTCGTCGTGGCTGCTGAGAACGGCCGCATTTTAGGCTACGTCACCTGCAAGGTTGATCGCCAGACCACCGAATACCTAGGCCTGACCATGGGCACCATCGTTTTGGTCGCCACTGCTGCTGACGCCCAGGGCCGGGGCGTGGCCAAAGCAATCACTTATGGCGCCCTGGACTGGTTTCGCGACCAAGGTGTGGATATCGTAGAAGTAGGCACCCAACTGCGCAACGCCCCCGCGTCGCGCCTGTACGAATCCTGCGGGTTTCGGCTGGTCGCGAGCAGCCTATCACTGAGAAGGTGGATTGACCATGCGTGACACATTTCTCCCATTTTCTCTCCCCGCTATTGGCGAGGAAGAGATCGCCGAGGTTGTGGATAGCCTCAGGTCCGGCTGGATCACCACGGGCCCGAAGACTAGGCGGTTTGAAGAAGAGTTTCGGGAGTACATCGGCGCCAGGCATGCCATCGCCGTCAACTCCTGCACCGCCGGCCTGCACATTGCTCTCGCCGCCTTGGGTATCGGCCCTGGGGATGAAGTCATCGTGCCGACCCTCACCTTCTGCTCCACCGCCAACATTGTCGTCCACCTGGGCGCCCGTCCGGTGCTGGTGGACGTGGGGGAGGACTTCAACGTCACCCCGGAAGCCATTGAGCGGGCCATCACATCCAGAACCAGAGCCATCATACCTGTCCACTACGGTGGCCAGCCGTGTGATCTGGATGCCATCTACTCTCTTGCCTCCCGCCACAACCTTCCCGTCGTCGAAGACGCCGCCCACGCCGTCGGCGCGGCCTACCATGGTCACAAAATCGGCTCCGACTCCCTGCGACCTGCCGCCAGCGACCCGCGAGTTGTGGCCTGCTTCTCCTTTTATGCCACCAAGAACATGACCACCGGCGAAGGGGGCATGATCACCACTGCTGATGACGAACTGGCCGATCGGATGCGCCTGCTCAGCCTGCATGGCATGAGCCGCGATGCCTGGAAACGCTACACCACCACCGGTTCCTGGTATTATGAAGTGCTCTTACCCGGCTACAAGTACAATATGACCGACATCCAGGCCGCCCTTGGTATCCACCAACTGCGCAAATTGGACGATTTTATCGCCATCCGCCAGCATTATGCCCGAATGTACGATGAGGGTTTTGCTGACATGCTTGAGGTAGAGAGGCCCATTATCCATTCTGATCGGACCCATACCTATCATCTCTACGCTATCCGGCTGAATCTGGAGCGCCTGACCATTGACCGGGCTCAGTTTATTGAGGAACTGAAAGCCTTGAACATCGGTACCAGCGTCCACTTCATTCCGGTCCACCTGCATCCTTATTATCGGGATACTTTTGGCTACCGCCCCGGCGATTTTCCTGTGGCCGAACGGCTCTACGAGCGGATCATTTCATTGCCGCTTTTTCCCAGGATGACTGAGCATGACGTACAGGATGTGATTCACGCCGTGAAAGCTGTTGCCTCGAGGCACCGAAGGTAGGAGGCGATCATGCAGGTACCCAAGCGCCTGACCCTCGAAATGCTGGTGCGTATAGTGGCCGACACAATCATGATTAACCTGGCAGTGATGGCAGCCCTCGTCCTGCGCTTTTTGCTCCTCTTCACGAACAAGAACGGAGAGCTACAAGCCTCCGTTAGCGCCTATTCTGCCATCTGGCAGGAATCCATCCGCGTGTACTGGAGCAGCGCATGGCTATTGACCATTATCTGCCTGGTTGTCTTTTACTTGAGCGGTTTTTATACGTACGGCCGCGCCTACCGCAGCCGCTACAAAGCGCTCCTCATCTTCCAGGCTGTTTGTGTGGCCTATCTACTCTTCGCCTTTATCATCTACTTTTCTCGCATCCTGACGCCTCTTCCCCGGAGTGCCTTTCTGGGCAGCTGGGTGTTGTCGCTCTTGCTGGTCGGCGGACTGCGGGTCGGGTCTGCTCTCTGGCGACGGACCACGTGGGCCGAGGTAAATATCTGGGGAAAACCAGGAAAGCGCTCTATCCGCCATGTCCTGGTCATCGGCGGCGCCGGCTACATCGGGTCCATCCTGGTACGCAAACTCCTTAACCGGGGCTATACGGTCACTATCCTGGATGCCCTCCTTTACGGAGATGACAGCATTCGCGACCTTTACGGCCGTCAGGGTTTTGAACTTATCCACGACGATATCCGTAACGTTGAAGCGGTGGTGCGGGCCATGCAGTATGCCGATGCCGCGGTTCACCTGGGTGCCCTGGTGGGCGACCCTGCCTGTGCCCTGGATGAGAAGCTTGCCTTGGAGATCAACTTGGCAGCTACCCGCATGATTGCCGAGGCGGCCCGGGGATTCGGAGTCCAGCGCTTCATCTTCGCCTCCACCTGCAGCGTCTACGGCGCCAGCGACCAACTACTGGATGAGTGCTCGGCCCTCAACCCAGTCTCCCTCTACGCCCGTACCAAAATAGATTCCGAGCGCGTGCTTTTGGCTCTCAACGATGACCACTTCGCCCCCGTCATTCTGCGCTTCGCCACGCTCTATGGCCTTTCCCTCCGCCCTCGCTTTGACTTAGTCGTTAATCTGCTGGCGGCCCAGGCTGTCTGTGAAAAGCGGATTACTATCTTCGGCGGCGGCCAGTGGCGCCCCTTCACCCACGTGGACGACGCCGCTGAGGCCATCCTGAAGTGCCTGGAAGCCCCCCTCCAGGCTGTAAAGGGTCAGATTTTCAACGTCGGCTCCGATGGCCAGAACTACCAAATTGCCCAACTGGGCGACCTCATCAAGGAGCTCATCCCCGATGTGGAAGTCATTCACCACGGCGAGGATGTGGACAAGCGCAACTACCGCGTTTCCTTTGCAAAGATCCGCAAGCATTTGGGTTTTACCCCCCGCTATACCGTGGCGGACGGTGTCCTGGAGATCAAAGCCGCCATTGAGGATGGCCGCATCCGGGACTACAGGGACGCCCGCTACAGTAACTACAGAACCCTCTATAATGAAGGCAACATAACTCTTCTTCGCCGCACCCACATTACCTCACTTTACGCCTACAGCCTGGAAGAGTTTTAGCCATTCCCGTCTTCGGCAACTACGATGCGGTGTTCCCATCCGTAATCGGAACGAACGGCTAGGGGCAGAGGAGCAATGGTGCGGAGGGGCAGAGGTGAAGGGTGAAATGTGATAGGTAAGAAATAAGAGGTGAGGGGCTCAGAGTTCGAAGTTCAGGGTTTAAGGGCTAAGTTCGAGCAGGATCTTGAGCAGCTTAGGCACCTGGTAGAGGCGAGGGATAGGGTAGGCGCTTTAGCGCTGCTTCGGGAGATGGTGATTCGGTATTAATGGGTAAGA
>Ga0315298_1003393_pt1 | contig 25459 bp, 27 predicted proteins | sample WHS_1_MG_FD_203077 | JGI IMG/M metagenome (GOLD analysis project Ga0315298, IMG submission 203077) | Extremophilic microbial mat communities from Washburn Hot Springs, YNP, Wyoming, USA - WHS_1_MG | ecosystem: Environmental > Aquatic > Thermal springs > Hot (42-90C) | place: USA: Wyoming... | reverse complement strand
GGGCTTTCCCCCTCACCTTGATCCTCTCCCCCACACGACGGGGGAGAGGAGAGACGGAATGTTGCGGTTGTAGGTTCATACCACGGTGGTGGCGGTTTGTTCGGTCCGTTTGATCTCCGCTTCCAACTCCCGCATTTCCTCATCCCACTGCCGGTGCTTGCCGGGCAGATCGAGCGGGCCGAGGGCGCGCAGCTTTTCGGTCATGTCGTTGACCACCCATTTCACCTTGTCGCCTTCGCTCGCGGAAATCCATTCGAGCCGGCAACGGTCCTCCTCGATGCCCAAATCCTTCAGCATCCGCTTCAACAACGTCATTCGCCGCAGCGTTTTGTAGTTGCCCTCGACGTAATGACAGTCGCCGGGATGACAGCCGCCAATGAGCACGCCGTCCGCGCCTTTGGCAAACGCCGCCATCACAAACTGCGGGTCGAGCCGCCCGGAACACATCAGGCGAATGATGCGAATGTTCGGCGCGTATTTCATGCGCGACACCCCGGCCAGGTCCGCGGCGGTGTACGTGCACCAGTTGCAGAAGAACGCCACGATTTTCGGTTGCCAGCCGTTGTTGGATTTGGATTCCATGATTCGATTCCTCCTCAGCCCAGGACCGCTTCGATTTCGCTGAAGATTTCCTGATCGGTGAACAGGTTCTGCACGATGCTGCCGCTGGGGCAGGCGGCGACGCAGACGCCGCAGCCTTTGCAGATTGCCTCGTTGATGACGGCCTTTTTCTTTTCCTCGTCGCGGCTGATGGCGTTGTACGGACAGAGCGGGATGCAGGTTTTGCAACCGCTGCAATCGTCGGCAATGACGTAGCTCGTGTTCGGTTCGAGTTCGATGAAGCCGGCATTGATGAGCGAGAGCGCCTCGCCGGCCGCCGCGCCGGCTTGGGCGACGGTGTCGGGGATGTCCTTCGGCCCTTGGCAGCAGCCGGCAATGAAGATGCCGTCGGTGAACGTGCTCACCGGCGCGAGTTTCGGATGCCGCTCCAAGAACCAGCCCTCGGTGGAGCAACTGATGTTGAACAACCGCCGCACGTCCTGCGCGTCGGGCTGCGGTTCGAGGCCGGTCGCCAGCACCACCATGTCCACCGGGATGCGCCGCACGAATCCGGCGAGCGTATCCTCGACGCGGATGATGAGTTTGCCCTCTTCCTCTTTCGTCAGCGGCCAGTCGGCGACCTCGGCCACGCGGCCGCGGATGAAGTGGACGCCTTCCTCCTGCAATTTCTCGTAAAACTCCTCGTAGCCTTTGCCGGGCGCGCGGATATCAATGTAGAAGTTGAACACCTCCGCGCCGGTATGTTGTTTGATGAGGTGGGCGAGTTTCATCGAGTACATGCAACAGACGCGCGAGCACCACCGGTTGGTCCGGTTGTCGCGCGAGCCGATGCAGTGGATGATGCCGACGGCTTTCGGTGTGCGGCCGTCTTTGAGCATGATGTGGCCGTCGGTCGGCCCGCTGGCGTTGACCATCCGCTCGATTTGGAGCGAGGTATAGACGTTGGGCAACGTGCCGAAACCGTATTGCGGCAGCCGGGCGGCATCGAACGTGCGGAAGCCCGTCGCCAGAATGATCGTGCCGACTTCGATCTCCTTCGTCTCCGGCTTCTGGTCGAAGATGATCGCGTTGCGGTCGCAGGCTTCGAGGCAGGATTTCTTGCACTTGCCGGTCTTCAACTGAATGCAGGCGTCGGGGTCGAACACCACCACCGGCGGCGTTGCCTGCGGGAACGGCAGATAGACCGGCTTGCGTTTGGCCAGTCCCTCGTTGAATTCGTCCTCGAACTTTTCCTCCTTGTACACGCAGGCGTCCACGCACTTGGCGCAACCGACGCACAACTCCTCGTTCACATACCGGGGCTTGCGCCGGACCTGCACCTTGTAGTTGCCGACGAAGCCGTCCACCTTCACAACTTCGCTGTAGGTCCAGAGCTTGATGTTTGGGTGCGAGGCGACCGCCGACATTTTTGGCGTGAGAATGCACGCGGCGCAATCGAGGGTCGGGAACGTCTTGTCGAACTTCGCCATGTGCCCGCCGATGGTCGGCTCGCGTTCGACGAGATAGACGTTCTGGCCGCCGTTGGCGATGGTCAACGCCGCCTGGATACCGGCAATGCCGCCGCCGACCACCAACACGTCGGGATGAATCCGGGTGCGTTTGACTTCGAGCGGTGTGTGCAACGCCACGCGCTTGACCGCCGCCCGCACGAGCGCCTTCGCTTTTTCCGTCGCCGCGTCGCCCGGCTCGTGCACCCACGAGTCGTGCTCGCGGATGTTGACCATCTGGAAACAGAACGGGTTCAGCCCGCCCTTTTCGCACGCGGTGCGGAACGTGTGCTCGTGCAACAACGGCGAACAGGACGCGACGACCACCCGGTTGAGCTGGTGCTCCTTGATGTCGGTCTGGATGAGTTCCTGCCCCGGATCGGAGCACATGTATTTGTAATCGCGCGACACGACCACGCCGGGCAGTTGCGCGGCATACTGGGCGACGGCGGCGACGTTGACCACGCCGGCAATGTTCGTGCCGCAATGGCAGACGTAGAAACCGATGCGGGCTTCACCATTCGTGGGCTGTTTCATGCGTGAACCTCCTGCGCGGGCAGCGGCACAATGCAACGCTGCAAGCCGAGCGCCTTTTCGTCCAGCCCCAACGCCAGGCCGAGCAGTTGCGTGAAATACACCACCGGCATCCGCACCGGCGACCACTGCCGGGACATCTCGGCCTGATAACTGTCGAGGTTGAACTGGCAGAGCGGACACACCGTGGCGACGCAGGTTGCGCCGCGCCGTTGCGCTTCGTTGAGCAGAATGAAACTCAACCGTTGTCCCACCTCGCCAATCGTGCCGGTCAAACTGCCGCCGCAACAGCGCGTCTTCAACGGATACCGGACCACCTCCGCGCCGAGCGCCTGGAACAGTTTGTCCATCAACACCGGGTTCTGTTGGTCGTCGAACTCGGCGAACGGCCGGACAATCTGGCAGCCGTAGTACGGCGCGACCTTGAATCCTTTGAGCGGCTGCTTGACCGCTTTCTTGATGGCCGGCAGCCCGACATCATTGACGAGCACATCGAGCGGATGCCGGACCTTGACCTTGCCGGTGTAGCTGAGTTTTTCGGCGGCCAACGCGCCGGTCGCCTGCGCGGCGACGGACGGATATTCGGCGATGTAGTGCTGCGTTTTCTTCAGCGACAGATAACACGCGTTGCACGGGGCGAGCAGTTCGTGTGAGTCGCGCTCGGCCAGAGCAAGGTTGCGCGTGTTCATCATGTAGCCGGCCGCCTCGCTGACGGCCATGTAGGCGGTCGCGCCGCAGCAATTCCAGTCGTCGAGTTCCTGCACCTCGACGCCGAGCGCGCGGCAGACGGCGAGCAACGATTCCTCGTAGGCGCGGCCGGTGCCCTTGAGCGAGCAGCCGGGGAAATAGGAGAATTTCATGATTCAGCCTCCCAGGGATGCCGGGGTGTGCGGGTCGCCAGATGCGGTTCGCCGCCGGCAAAGATCGGTCGCAGCGCCTCGGCGTGGCGCATCCGTTCCGGCTTGAGCGAGAAACGGCCGGTGCGGATGAGATTCAATCCTTGCCGCCACATTTTGACCATGCCGAGCCAGTTGGTTTGGAGCATCAGCCGCACGACCAGTTCGCTCTCAGTGACGCGCCCGCGGCGGCGGACCATTTTGAAAAACTCGCGGGCGAGCACGGGAATGGGGAATCGTTTCGGATAAACGCCGTCCTGGATGGCGCGGCGTTTGAGGGCGTACATGATGTCGGTGATTTTGATTTCCTTCGGGCAATCCACCGTGCAGGCGTAACAAGAGGCGCACAGCCAGATCGTGCGGCTGCGCAGCACCTCGTCTTTGAACCCCGCGCGCGTCAGCGCCATGATCTGCCGGGGCGTGTAATCCATGTAAATCGAAACGGGACATGTCGCTGAACACGTCCCGCACTGGATACAACCGAACAATTTCTCGCCGCCGGGTCGCGCCATGATCTGTTTGGGAAATGACGGGTCGCGCTCCGCGTCGAACTTCAACGTTGGGGTCAAGGGCATCATGAGACACACTCCGCGGTTTGGGGTTGTTCCAATTCGAGGCTGACCAGGTCCAGTTCCCGGCCCGTCAACACTTCGGCCACCGCGCCGCAGCGCGGGCAGAGAAACCAATCGTCCGCGACGCGAAACTCCTGCCGGCACGACCGGCAGCGCGCCGTGGCCGGGACCTCTTCCAGTTCCAGCCGGCAACCGGCCAGCGGCGTGTCGCGCGTGGCCGCCGCAAAACAGAATTGCATCGTCTCCGGCACGATCAACCGCAGTTGCCCGACGCGCACCCGCGCGCTCCGCACCGTCGCGCCCGGATAGGGGCGAACCGCCTGCTGCATCGCGTCCAACAACGCCTCGACGATGGACATTTCGTGCATAATAATTACCATGCCCCCGTTCGGAGGTATTCGTCAATCGCTTTCGCCGCGGTGCGTCCTGCACCCATCGCCAGAATCACGGTGGCGGCGCCGGTCACGATGTCGCCGGCGGCGAACACGCCGCGTTTGCTCGTCTTCAACGTCACCGGGTCCGCCTCGATGTAGCCGCCCTTGCGCGTCCGGAGGTCGGGCGTGGTGGACTGGACGAGCGGGTTGCTGCTCGTGCCGACCGCGATGATCGCGACATCGAGCGGCAGTTCGTATTCCGAACCTTTGATCGGCACGGGCCGGCGGCGGCCGGAATCGTCCGCCGGGCCCAGTTCCATTTTCTGCAGTCGGGCGGCGCGCAACCAGCCTTTGTCGTCGCCGAGAAACTCGACCGGGTTGTTGAGCAGCAACAACTGGATGCCTTCTTCCTTGGCGTGTTTGATTTCCTCCAGGCGGGCCGGCATCTCCGCTTCGCTGCGCCGGTAGATGATGTAGGCGTTTTTCGCGCCGAGCCGGCGGGCGCTGCGGATGGCGTCCATCGCGGTGTTGCCGCCGCCGACCACGGCGACGTTTTTGTCCCGGCAATCCACAATCGGCGTGTCGAACTCGCCCGCCCGGTAGGCTTTCATCAGGTTGACCCGGGTGAGGAACTCGTTGGCGGAATACACGCCGCAGAGGTTCTCGCCGGGCACGCCGAGAAACTGCGGCAACCCCGCCCCGGTGGCCACGAGCACCGCGCTGAATCCTTCTTCGTTGAGCAGTTCGTCCACGGTCACCGTCTGGCCGATGACGACGTCGGTCTCGAACTTCACGCCCATCCGTTTCATGTTCTCGACCTCGCCGCGCACGATGTGCTTGGGCAACCGGAACTCCGGGATGCCGTAGATGAGCACGCCGCCGATTTCGTGCAACGCCTCGAACACCGTCACGTCATGGCCGCGCTGGACAAGGTCGCCGGCCGCGCTCAGCCCCGCCGGGCCGCTGCCGACGATGGCGACTTTCTTCCCGGTCTTCGGCGCGAGGGCCGGCAGGCCGATCTGACCGCTCTGCCGCTCGTAGTCGGCCACAAATCGTTCGAGGTAACCGATGCCGACTGCGCCGAATTTCTTGCCGAGGACGCACGCGCCTTCGCATTGTTCTTCCTGTGGACAGACGCGGCCGGTGACGGCGGGCAACACGTTGTCTTCGCGGATTTTCGCGGCGGCTTGGAGGTATTGGCCATCGAGCACGAGCGCGACGAACTCCTTGACCTTGACGCCGACCGGGCAACCGGTGACGCACTTCGGGCTGGCGCATTCGAGGCAACGCGCCGCTTCGGTCTTGGCCAGCTCGAAGGTGAGGCCGAGGTTGACTTCCTGGAAATTGCGGCTGCGGGCGGCGGCGTCCTGTGCGGGCATGTGCTGCCGGGGAATCTTGACGCGCTCGGCCGGTTTGAGGGGGTTGGCCATGTTATTTCATCGCCTCCTCAAGCTTGCACTGGTGACGTTCGAGGGCGGCGCGCTCGATGTCGCGGTACATCGCGTTGCGTTTCGTGAGCGTGTCGAAGTCCACCTGATGCGCGTCGAACTCCGGGCCGTCCACGCAGGCGAACTGGTTTTTGCCGCCGACCGAGACCCGGCAGCCACCGCACATGCCGGTGCCGTCCACCATGATCGGGTTGAGGCTGACAACCGTCTTGATCTTGGCTTCCCGGGTGACGTTGGCCACGGCCCGCATCATCGGGATCGGGCCGATGGCGAGGACGTAATCCACTTTCTGCCCGGCGGCGATCATCCGTTTGAGCGGATCAATCACCAATCCCTTCTCGCCGTAGCTGCCGTCGTCGGTGGTGATGATGACCTCGTCGGCAAACGCCCGGATTTCGTCTTCGAGGATGACAAGTTGCCGGTTGCGCCCGCCGATGATGACCGTCACGCGGTTGCCGGCTTGCTTGAGTGCGCGCGCCGTCGGATAAGCGATGGCCGTGCCGACGCCGCCGCCGATCACCACGCAATGGCCGAATTTCTCGATCTCCGACGGTTTGCCGAGCGGGCCGACGATGTCGGCCACAGCCTGACCGGCTTCGAGTCGGTTGAGTTGTTTGGTGGTCTTGCCGATGCCCTGGACGATGATGGTGACCGTGCCGGCCTGCGGGTCGGACTCGGCAATGGTCAGCGGGATGCGTTCGCCGGTGGCGTCCACGCGGACGATGACGAACTGGCCGGGCTTCTGTTTCTTGGCGATGCGCGGCGCGACGATGCGGATCAGTTTGACATCGGGCGCGAGAAACCGCGCCTCGGTAATCGGGAAGCGCCGGTCGGTCATGCCTGAAGCTCCGTGACGATTTGCTGGACGACTTCGTCTGCCGCCTGCCGGGTGGCGGGCGAGAAGTTCGTGCCGAAATTGAAGTCGTGGCCGCGGATGCTGAAGAGCACGCCGCGCGGCGCGCGGCCGTGCAACGTCTGGCACAGGCCGAGCACGTCGCCGGGCGTCAGAAAGTGGGCAACGGCATGGCTGCGGAAGCCGGGCACGACCTCCTCGCGCCACCACGGGCGGGGACTTTCCGGGATCGCGGCGTCCACGAAAATCACGCGGTCGAAGTCGCGGACGGTCTCGGCGAAATCCACTTCGAGCTGGTGCGCCGTGGCACAGGTGACGCCCGGCAGTTGGCGGCGCTGGAGTTCGGCCACGACGTGCCAGCCGATGCCGTCGTCGTTGCGGCTGTCATTGCCGTAGCCGATCACCAACACCTTCATGCCGCGTCAGGACGATGGGTCGCGCCGCAACGTGTCCAGCACCGCGCCGCCGGCATCCTGCAATTCAATGGCAATCGGCATCTTGCCGACGGCGTGCGTGGCGCAACTCAGGCACGGGTCGTAGCAGCGGATGACCGCCTCGACCCGGTTGAGCATGCCTTCCTGGAGTTTTTTGGCTTTGACGTATTTCTTGGCGAGATGTTGGACGCCTTTGTTCATGGCCAGGTTGTTGTGGCCGGTGGAGACGATCAGGTTGACCTTCTCGACGCGCCCGTCTTTGTTGACCCAATAATGATGAATCAAGGTGCCGCGCGGCGCCTCGACGATGCCGACGCCTTCGGGGTTCTGCGGATCGTTCGGCACGAGAATGTCGGTGCTGGTGATGGCCGGGTCGCGCAACAGTTGCTCGGCGCGTTCGAGGGCATAGACGATTTCGATGAGCCGCGCCCAGTGGTAGTAGAACGAGCTGGTCCGCACCCGGCCTTTGGCGCGCCATTCCTGCAACTCGGCGTTGGCCCGGGGCGTGGCGATGTGGCTGCAGAGGTTCAACCGCGCCAGCGGGCCGACGCGGTACATGCCGGTCGGGTAGCCCAGCCGTTCGAGGTAGGGGAACTTCATGTAGCTCCACGGTTCGACGGCCTCGGCGATGTAGTCGAGATACTGGGCCGGCGGGATTTGATCGTGCAGGATTTCGCCCTTCGCGTCGCAGAACCGGAGATTGCCGTCGTACAACTCCAACGCACCGTCCGGCTGCACCAAGCCCATGTAGTTCGAGTCGAAGCTGCCAAAGTCCTCGACCTCGGCCAGGTGGGCTTTGTGGTAGCCCTTGAGCAGGTCGAGGGCGAAGCTGACCATCTCGAACGCGGCCGGCATTCCTTTGAGGATCGTGTCGCGTTGTTCGGGTGTGAGCGCCTTGTTGACGCCGCCCGGCACGGGGAAATCGGCGTGAATCTTTCGCCCGCCCACGAGTTTGATGATTTCCTGGCCATGTTTGCGCAGCAACACGCCCTTGACGGCGATGTCCGGTTTCTGGTGGACAAGCCCGACGATGTTGCGCAACGCCGGCTCGGAATCGAATCCGAGCAACAGGTCCGGCGCGCTGAGGTGGAAGAAGCTCAGCGCGTGGGACTGGATGATCTGGCCCATGTGCATCAGTTCGCGCAGCATCTTTGCCGGGCGCGGGATTTCGCGGCCGGTAATGGCGTCGCAGGCTTTGGCGCTGGCCAGCAGGTGGCTGACCGGGCAGATGCCGCACGTGCGTGGCGTGATCTGCGGCATCTCGGTGTAGTGCCGGCCCTCGCAGAACTTCTCGAACCCGCGGAACTCCACCACATGGAACCGCGCGTCGTTGACTTCGCCTCGTTCGTCGAGGTGAATGGTGATCTTGGCGTGCCCCTCGATGCGGGTCACCGGATTGATCAGGATGGTGCGGGAATCGGTGGCGGTGCTCATTAGTCGTACCTCATATTTTTCTCGTTGAGCTGCGGCACGCGGCCGGCCAGCAGCTCGGTCAACGCGAACCAGATCGTGTCGGCGTCGGGCGGACAACCGGGAATGTGCAGGTCCACCTTGACGACTTCCTGCAACGGCTGCGCCTTTGGCCGCAGCGGCGGCACGACCGGGTCGTGCGGGATGATCGGAATCTTCGTGCTTTCCGTCTGCTCGTAGGCGCGCGACAACACGTCGTCGAGCTTGAACTGGTTGCGCAACGACGGGATGTTGCCGGTCACCGCGCAGTCGCCGAGCGCGATCAACACCTTGCACCGCTCGCGCAGCAGTTTCAGTTCGTGTTCCTGATCCGTGTTGTTCACGCACCCCTCGACAATGCCGACATCCACCTGCGGCATGTCGGCAACCTTGATGTCCACGATCGGGCTGAACAGGATGTCCACGTGCTTGACGAGTTCGAGAATACGCTCGTCAATGTCCAAAAACGACATGTGACAGCCCGAACAGCCGCTCAACCACATCGTGGCGACTTTGATTTTGGCCGGGGTGGCCGCTTTCGCGGCGGCCGGTTTCTTTTTTGCAGTTTTCATTTTGACCGTCTTGCTCATAGTTGAATCACCCTTGCGCTACCCCTCACCTTAATCCTCTCCCCCAAGGGGAGAGGAGACCAAAGCGATTCCCCTCTCCCCGTCGGGGGAGAGGGTCAGGGTGAGGGGGAAGCTGTTCATGCGAACACACTCTCCAGAATCGTTTGATCGTCGCGCATCTCGCCGACCGGCGCGAGCACCGGGCGCAACGGCAACACCCGGCCCTCGAAGTTCGTGATCGTGCCGAATTTTTCGGCCCACGTCACCGCCGGCAACACCACCTTGGCCATGTCGGACAACGCGGAGCGGTAGGCGGCCTGCACGACCAGGCAATCCACCTCGCCCAACAACGGACGCACATATCGTTCCTCCAACAACCGCGCGCCGCCGTCGGGTTCGTCGCTGGCGACGATGCACAGGAAGCTCATCGGTTTGGTGTCGAGCCACGGGCCGAGTTCTTCGAGCAGCTCGAGGCCGGCCGCGCCGAGGCCGAGGCTGTTGGCGCCGCGCGGCAACGGAATCAGTGCCGGGCCGGCGCCTTCTTTCTTGTCCTCGAACGTTTTCAGCAGCCGTTCCAACACGGTCACGCCGATGGGCGACATCGCTTGCGGCCCGTACACGAGCACCGGCCGTTGGGCGCCGGCCAACGTCTCGGCCACCTGTTTCCAGAACGACCGTTCCAGGCTGACGACGTTGGCGCAGATGTCCGCATACCGGTCCAGGCCGCTCTTGCGGGCGTGGAAAATCAACAGCTTCGCCCCACGCTGCCGCACGGCGCGGCGGATCCGGGCGGCCACCACCCCGTGGTCTTCGCTCGGACGCGCCCCGAGCACGATGATCGCGTCGGCTTCGTCCAGGCGTTGCAAGCTGTCCGGGGCGGCGTATTCGGGCTGGCCGCAGAGCGCGGCTTCGTACGGCGCGACAAACGCGGCGACCCGGTCGAACTTGTCGGCCAATTTGCGGACGGTTTGCACGGCCTCGTTGGTCAGCCGGGGAGACACCAACAGGCCGGTCTCCCAGTCCGGCGACTGGGCGAGCGTGTCCTTGATCCGCTGGATGGCCGCCGGCCACGTCGCCGGATGCAACTGGCCATCGGCGCCGCGCACGAGCGGTTGGGTGATTCGTTCGCGCGCGTCGGCCCATGTCTCGTACCGGCCTTTGACGCAGAGGTGGCCCTTGTTGACCGGGCTGTCGGGATCGCCGAACACGTTGACGATCCGGTTTTCCTTGGTGAACACTTTCAGGCCGCAGCCGACCGGGCATTCGGTGCAGGTGGTCAGCACGGTCTGGCAACTGGCCAGCGGACCGCGGAACGCGGCGGCCTTGTCGAACAGCGCGCCGGTCGGGCAATTCGCGACGCACGCGCCGCAACTGGTGCAGGTGTCCGACGCGCCGAAGGTGGCGTTGAGGTCCACCACGATCTGATTGCGAATGCCGCGATTGGCAACGTCGAGCGTGTGCACCCCCTCGATTTCGTCGCAGGTGCGGACGCAGCGGGTGCAGAGGATGCAGCGGTTCTGGTCCAGGCCAAAGTACTTCGCCGTCAGGTCAATCGGCATGGCCGGGTAGAGGTACTGGTAGCGGATGCCGGTGATGCCGTGGGCGAGGCCCTGATGTTGCAGGCCGCAATCGCCCTTGTTGTACGGGCACATCGGGCAGAGGTGGTTGCGTTCGCTGAACAGCAGTTCGAGCGTGCACTTGCGCAACTGGATCAGCCGGTCGCTGTTGGTGATGATCTCCGCGCCGTCCATCGCCGGCGTGGCGCAGGACGGCACCACTTTCGGGCTGCCCTTGATCTCCACGATGCAGATCCGGCAGCCGCCCCACGAACTCAGCCCTTTGAGGTAGCAGAGCGTCGGGATGACGATGCCGTGGGCGCGGGCAATTTCGAGAATGGTCTGGCCGGCGGTGCCGGTGCAGGTTTTGCCATCAATCGTGACAGTGATTTGCTTGGGAGTGCTCATGCGGGTACCTGGGTTTTGCGGCCGGGCGGCGGTTCCAATTCCGGTTTCGGCGGCACGACATGCGCCGTGCCGTCGGAGGCCTTGAGAATTGCGTTGAACTTGCACACATCGAAGCACGCGCCGCAATGGATACAGTCGTCTTCCACGATGTAGTACTTCTTTTGGCCTTTGACTTTGAAGATTGTGTTGGTCGGACAATTCCGCGCGCAGATCGAGCAGCCGACGCAGTTGTCGTAATGAATCGTGTAGGTCAACAGTTCCCGGCAGACACGGGCCGGGCAGCGTTTCTCCTTGATGTGCGCCTCGTATTCGTGCCGGAAATACCGCAACGTCGTCAGCACCGGGTTCGGCGCCGTCTGGCCGAGACCGCACAGGCTCGCGTCTTTGATGACGGTGGCCAACTGTTCCAGCTTGTCGAGGTCTTCCATCTGGCCCTCGCCGGCACAGATGCGCTCCAACAGGTTGAGAATCTGTTTCGTGCCCACCCGGCACGGCGGACATTTGCCGCAGCTTTCATCGCAGCAGAACTCGAGGAAAAACCGCGCCACGTCCACCATGCACGAATCCTCGTCCATCACCACCATGCCGCCCGACCCCATGATCGAGCCGAGTTTTTGCAGCGATTCGTACTCGACCGGCGTGTCGAGATGCTCGGCCGGGATGACGCCGCCGGACGGGCCGCCCGTTTGGACGGCCTTGAACTTTTTGCCGCCGGGGATGCCGCCGCCGATGCCAAAAATGATTTGCCGCAACGTCGTGCCGTACGGCACCTCGACGAGGCCGGTATTGCGAATCTTGCCGGCCAACGCGAACACTTTCGTGCCCTTGGTCTTTTCGGTGCCGAACTGGTTGTACCAGTTCGCCCCCTTGCGGAGGATGACCGGCACGGTGGCCCACGTCTCGACATTATTGATATTGGTGGGCTTGCCCCACAGCCCGCGCTGGGCCGGGAACGGCGGACGCGGCATCGGCTGGCCGCGCCGGCCCTCGATGGACCGCATCAGCGCCGTTTCCTCGCCGCAGACAAACGCGCCCGCGCCAATCCGCATTTCGATGTCGAACGAAAAATCCGTCCCAAACAGGTTCTTGCCGAGCAACCCGTACTTGTAGGCCTGGTCAATCGCGATCTGCAGCCGTTTGATGGCCAGCGGGTACTCGGCGCGGATGTAAATGAACCCCCGGCTCGCGCCGGTCGCGTAACCGCCAATGCACATACCTTCCAACACCGCGTGTGGGTCGCCTTCGAGCACCGCCCGGTTCATGAACGCGCCCGGATCGCCCTCGTCGGCGTTGCAGATCAGAAACTTCGGCGTGACCGGCGCCTTCGCGAGCAGTTCCCATTTCACCCCGGTCGGAAACCCGGCGCCGCCGCGGCCGCGCAGGCCGCTGAGTTTGATCTCGGCAATCACATCCGCCGGTTTCTTGGCCGTCAGCACCGTGCCGAGCGCCGCGTAGCCGTCGCGGGCGATGTATTCCTCGATGTTTTCGGCGTCAATGACGCCGCAGTTGGCCAGCACGATTTTTTCCTGTTTGGCGAAGAAGCCGAAATCGCGCTGGGTGGTGATCAGGTTGGCCGTGACCTCGTCCTTTGGCAGCAACTTCGTGTAGGCGCGGCCCTTGATGAAATGCTCCTCGACCAGCGCCGGCACGTCGAGCGCCGTGACGCGCTGGTAAAACGTGCCGTCGGGATGCACCAGGAGGACCGGGCCGAGGTCGCACGGTCCCATGCAGCCGGTGACGACGATGTTGATCTCCTTGTCGAGACCGCGCTTGGTCAATTCCTGTTTGAGCGCGTCCTGCACCGCGTGGCAGCCGGAACTCAGGCAACCCGCGCCGCCGCATACGAGAACATTGGATCGAATCATAACGCTCCGCTCTGCGCGCGCCGCACCGGGCGCGCCGCTCGATTAGTCGGTCTTCTTTTGTTTGCCCACCGCCAGATTCTCCACTTTCTTGCCCTTGCCGAGGTGCTCGGCCACGATCTTCTTGGCCTTCTCGGCGTCCAGCCGGGCGTAGGTGGTTTCCTCGCCGCCGGCCTCCTCGATGCGGATCACCGGCTCGACGTCCTCGAGGCCGTGCTCGCCGGTCACGCGCACCTCGACGTCGTCGAGACCGCGTTTCTCGATCTCGTCGAGCATCGTCTTCATCACGTCGCGCGCCCCGGCGGCAATGCCGCTGGTGCCCATGCTGACGACGACCCGGTATTTCTTGTTGCCCTCGCGCAGGGCGACCTGGCGCTGGGCCTTCTCTTTGAGCTTCTTGAGTTCTTCGAGGTTCATGGTGTTATCCTTTCTGCTGCCGCAGCTCTTGCGAGCTGAAACAAAATTTCCCTTCGTCGGAGTGATACCGCAACTGCACGTCCACATCGGGGCTGGCCGCGCACAACGCTTCGATGGTCGCGGTCAAATCGCCCAACGGCGGCCGGTCCACGTGACTGAGCCGCATCGAGGCGGTGACCGACGTGCCGCGGCCGGGCCGGCTCCACACCCGCAACCGGCCGTCGCACATTTCGCACGTCTGCCGCAACAGCGCCAACCCGAGACCGATCTTCTTGCGCCGGCTGGCTTTGGTGGTCGTCGCGCCGTTCAGCACTTTCTGCAACGTCGCCGCGTCCATGCCGCGCCCGTCGTCCCGCACCCGCAGGATCAGCCGGTCGCGTCGCTGGCTTTCGAGCACTGCGATCTGGATACACCGCGCCCCCGCGGCCAGCGAGTTCATCGCAATGTCCAGCAGGTGCAATGACAGTTCTTCCATCATGCGGCGTCATCACGTGTATTTCTTCAGGTCTTTTTTGATGAAGTTGGCGATCTTGTCCGGCGACAGTTTCCCGTACACGTCGTCGCCGACGGCGATGGCCGGGGCCAGTGCGCACGCGCCGATGCAGCGGGCCTGGTGCACGCTGAACAGGCCGTCCTTGGTGGATTCGCCCTCGGCGACGCCGAGTTGTTGTTGCAACCGCTCGAAAATCAGCTTCGAGCCGCGCACGTGGCAGGCGGTGCCGGTGCAGACGAGGATCTGGTGTTTGCCGCGCGGTTTCGTGGTGAACAAGTGGTAGAAGGTCACCACGCCGTACACCTGGGCGATGGGCAGCCGCAGTTTGGCGGCGACATAATGCAACACGTCGGCGCGGAGATAGCCGAACAACTGCTGCGCCGCGTGCAGAATCTGAATCAGCGCGGTCGGCTCGTAGTGGTACCGGTCCAGCGTCGCGTCGAGCGAGGCGAACCGCGGGTCGCCGCTCGGATGCGGGGCGGGTTCGGGCCGGGGTTGTGGGGGAATGGTGGTGCCGTTCATCGGAGGCCTGCCTCCCAGAGTTTGCCGGCGGCTTCGTAGGTGGAAAGCGGCGTGGCCAGCAGCACGATGCCTTCCTCTTGCGCTTCCATGATGATTTGCGGGTCGGGCCGGCGGCCGCAGGTGATCAACACCACCGGCACGTCTTTCATTGCGGCCACCGAAACCACGTTGCGGTGGGTTTGAATCGTGACCCAGAGCACCCCCGGTTCGGCTCGCGCCAGCACATCACTCAACAAATCGGCAATGTAACAGCCCTTGATTTCCGCGTCGGCTTTGTCGGTCAACACTTCGGCCGGGATGATGCTCAGCAGGGTCTTGACCGTTACGGGTTTCGTCATTGTCATTTTGCCATCCTCGCTTTCTCCAACAGCACTTCGGCGTGTATGTGGGTGCCCCGGCCCATTTCGGTATTGATCTCAAACACGTCGGCGCATCGTTTCATGTTCGGCAATCCCATCCCGGCGCCGAAGCCCAGTTCCCGCGCCAACGGTCCCGCCGTGGACCAGCCTTCGCGCATCGCCAAATCCACGTTCTCGATGCCGGGGCCTTCGTCAATGGCGTCAATCACGACCTTGTCCGGCAAAATGGTCGCCGTGATCTGGCCGCCAATGGTGTGAATGATGATGTTCGTTTCCGCCTCGTAGGCGATGACCGCCGCCCGCCGCCGCACGTCGGGATCAATCCCGCGCTCGCGCAACACCTGCCGCATCCGCTGGCTGATCTTGCCGGCGCTGTCGAAATCGCCCGACTTGATCTGGCTGCGCACCACCATCCGGCGCGCCTTCTCGTCGGCCACCCGCTCGGCCACCAACGCCGCCTCGTGCGCCACCGCCTCCTCGGCCCGTTTCTCCAGATGATGCACCAGACAATTCGTGATGTCGCCGCGGGTGATGATGCCTACCAGCTTGTCGGTGCCGTCCAACACGGGGAACCGGCCGAACCCGTACCGGTCAAACTCCGCCACCGCCCGCACCAGCGAGTAATGATCGCGCAACGTCACCGGGTCGCGCGCCATCCACCGTTCGGCCGGCTCGTTGATGTGGCCTTTGTCGAGGGCGTTGATGATGTCTTCGATGGTCACAATGCCCAGCAACGAACCGTCCCGCGTGATCGGCACGCCGGAAAACCGGTGGGTCTTCATCAAATGTTGAATCGTCCGCATCGTGTCCGTCGGCCTCGCGGTGACCGGTTCCTTGGTCATCGCGTTGCGCACCCGCAACTCATAAACGAGCATCTGCGCGACGGAAATGCGCCGTTTCTCGTTGCCGATGACCAGGGTCTCAGTCATGACGGTGTCCCTCGCCGGAGAAACGCGTGACGGATAGTTCTTGTCTCACCCCGTTTGTGATTTTGTTGTACCCGGCACGCGTTCTCACGGCGAAGCTGGAAAAAGGGTTCGCGGTCGGGGGGCGCCTCGCCCCATTGAACTCAGTCACCTCGGGTCGCAGTGAGGCGAGGTTGAGTCCACAACGGACGCTGGCATCGGTGGCCCTGATGCCGGGCGCGTTCGTGTTGGTGACACGGGCGAAGCGTTGGCCATTGGGCAACGGCTGGCGTGAGGACCCGACCGCGAGGGAAAACAAAGCAGTCACTCCCGCCGATTTCGATGCGGAAACCCCAGAATACAATGGTTGCGTCAAAATCATCATCGACCCGTCTGCTTGATTCGCACCGTCCATGCCACGCCGGTCTCGTTTTGTGCAACTCTTTGCCCGCCAGCAAAATAAGAATCTCGCTCCCGCCGGTGCGGGTGTCGCCGAACAGACAAACTGTCAACTGCCGACGCGTCATTCGACACTTTGTCAACCAACATTACCGGCTCGCTTCCCGGCGCGCGCTCCGGTAGTCTCCCCGCTGTCATGCTCGCGACCAAAGGCATTGCCGAGACCATTACGCCGGAGGAGCTGGCCGAACTGCCGATCCGGCGTTATGCCGGCCCGGTTCATCTCGTGACGTCCCACCGGGAACTCGAATCCGCCGCGGCCGATTTACACCGGGAGACGGTGGTCGGTTTCGACACCGAAACGCCGCCGACATTTCGCAAAGGCCAGGCGGCGCATCTGCCGACGCTGGTGCAGATGGCCACCGGCCGCGCTGTCTATCTGTTCCCGTTGCGGCACGTGCCGGACACGGCACTGTTGCGGGCGACCTTGGAGAATCCGCGCCTGATCAAAGCCGGTCTGGCGTTGGCGCACGATCTCAAAGAACTCCGGCGTGTCTTCGAGTTTCAGGAACACGGCGCCCTCGACCTCGGCGTGGTGGCCCACCGGATTGGTCTGAAGAAGACCGGTCTGCGCAATCTGGCCGGCATCTTCCTGCGCTACCGGGTCCCCAAAGGTCCGCGCACGTCGAACTGGGGCCGGTACCCGCTCACGCCGCAACAAATCCTCTACGCCGCCACGGACGCCTGGGTGTGCCGGGAACTCTATCTGCGGTTCGACCGGCTCGGATTACTGGCCGCCGCTTAATTCGACGCCGGCGATGGCGGTCCCGCAATTCGGGCAGCGGCCGGCGCGCACCAGGTTGCGCAGGACCATGAACCCGTACCGCTCGATCAACGCTTTCCGGCAGGCAGGGCAGTAGGTGGTTTCGTTGCCTTGGCCGGGGACGTTGCCTTCATAGACGTACCGCAAGCCGGCCTCCAAACCGAGTTGCCGGGCGCGATGCAACGTCGTCGCCGGCGTGCGCGGCCGGTCCTTCATTTTGTACGTCGGATGAAACGCGCTGATGTGCCACGGGATGTCCGGGCTGACCGACTGGAGGAAGCCGGCGATGCCCCGCAGATCGGTGTCGGCATCGTTGAGGCCGGGAATGACGAGCGTGGTGACTTCGATCCAGACGCCGAGCTCGTGGTACAGCCGGATGGAGTCGAGCACGGGCGCGAGTGGTGCGCCGGTGATGTGCCGGTGCGTGTTGTCGTTCCAGAACTTCAAGTCCACGTTGGCGGCATCGAGCACGCCGGCGAGTTGGCGCACCGCGGCCGGGCTGGTGTAGCCGTTGGTCACGAATACGTTCTTCAATCCTGCCTGCCGGGCCAGCACGGCGGTATCGTACGCCAACTCGTAAAAGATCGTCGGCTCGCTGTACGTGTAGGAAATGGACCGCGTCCGGCTGTGTTGGGCAACGGCCACAATTTTCTCTGGGCTGACCGGCTCACCGGGCACGGCGTGGTCGAGGGAAGCCAGGTCGGGGCACATCGCGTTCGGCGCTGCCGGCCAATGTTTCATCTCTTTGGACCACTGGGAGATTTCCCAGTTCTGACAATGCAGGCAGCGCATATTGCAGCCGACCGTGGCGATGGAGTAACTGGTCGAACCCGGTTGGAAGTGAAACAGCGGTTTCTTCTCAATCGGGTCCACCGCGTGGGAAATGACCTTGTCGTACACCAGCGTGTAGAGCGTGCCGGCCGCGTTGTATCGGACACCGCAGACGCCGTGATGGTGGGCAGCGATGTCGCACTCGTGCGGACACAACCGGCAGCGGACGTGGTCCGCCGCGAGCTTCTCGTAAAACGCTGCCTCTCTCATGCGTGTCCTCTCGGTGGGAAAATAGCACGGTTACCAGAGAAATGCAGGCTTATTGTGTTGAATCAGGGATCGGCGAACGCATCTTGACGCTGCCACCAATCAATCAGTCGTTGTCATTCTGAGCGCAGCGAAAGCCGAGCCAAGCGAGACGCCGCTGTCGGGTGCGGCAAATCTCCGCCTTTCTTCGGAAAGACGTGACGAAAACGACTGAGACCCTTCCCCTTCGCGGCTCAGGGCTGCGGCAGGACGCTCAGGGTGACAGATGGTCGCGTGGTGGCAGTGTCACGATGCGCCCGGGATCGGCCAGCCAGAGATAGAGCGGCGATTCGCCCACGCGAATGCGACCGGTGGCGGAGACGATCACCGGGGGTGGTGTGTCGCCGGTCAGGGGCATTTGCTCGGCGCGCGCGATGCGGACTCCGACCGGCACCGTCCACTCGATCGTCCGTCCCCGGCCGGTCGGCGACCAGGCCACCCACAAGCGTTGTCCGTTCTGCCGGTATTCATACAGGTACAGGTCGCCGGGGGTTTGCTGGATGACACGCGCGAACCGGTAATCGCCGAGCGTTGCCAACAGATGCGCCACCGCGTGAAAGGACGGTTTCGGCTGGTAGCGCCGGGTCAGACCGGAAGCGGCATGGAGCCCGGGTTTGTCGTCGTCGTTGAACCAGTAGAGATAGGCTCGTTGAACGTTCAGCGCCGAGAAAACCAGAAACGACCGGACGATATACTGTGCTTGTTGTTCGTCGGTGACGTCTTCCCAACGCTGAAAATCGCCCGTCGGCGGCGCCGGTTGGGTGCAGGCGTCGTAGCCGAACTCGGTAATCCAGACCGGTTTGCCGGGCGCATGGGTGTCGCGCCAGTCGATCAGGCGTTGGACATTGGTGAGGTAATCAAGCGAGGGGTCTTCGGGATAACTGCGCCGCCAGGTCGGCCATTGTTCCGCAAACGGGTAGGTGTGGATGCTCAGGACGTCGTACAGCGGTTCCAAACCGGTAAAAACGGTGACCTGTTTGTGATAGTTGCCGCTGGGTTGGGTGCCTGTGGCGCAAGTGACGATTTTTAGGCGGGGGTCGCCGGTGCGCAGGCCGGTGGCCATGTGTTCGAAGACGCACCGGTAATCGGCATCGGCATACTGACCGGGTTCGTTGCCGATTTCGACCGACTCCACGAGGCGGTGCGGGCCGGACGGTCCGAAAAATCTGGCAAATGCCTCGCCGTAGGCCCGCGCGTCGCGGGGGAGATTCTTCCAGCCGTTGGTCGGGATTTGCTCGAACATCAGGCTGACGTGGATCCGGTGACCGGCCCGTTGCCACGAAGCGTAGAGCTGCTCCCAGTTGACCCGGTTGCGCGCGAACGGAAATGTGGGGACGAAACTCGTGTCGTTGCCGACATCCCATTGCAACCCGTGGTAATCGCGGACCTGCCGGGTCACCGCCCGGTACAGGTCGGGTTTGAACTGAACGGTGTGGCCATTCAGACCGATGAAATCCCGCAGCAGCGGGCGGGGTTCGGCAGCCCAGCCCGCCGTGACTGTCAGAAACAAAATCATCCAGCGCATCGGTCACAAAATACGAGAACCGCACCCGGGGTCAACGATCTTCAGACAACCACCGCCGGCCGGGAGCGGAGCGGTTCCGGGCAGGGTGGGCGCGGTCAGCGCGTCGCAGCAATGAACGCATCGAGCTTGGCCAGCGCCGCGCCGCTGTCAATCAACTCACCGGCCAACGTCCAGCCCGCTTCGTAGCTGGTGACTTTTTCGGCGACAACCAGCGCGGCGGCGGCGTTGAGCAGCACGAGATCGCGCTTGGGGCCCCGGTCCTGATTTGCGAGGATGTTGCGGATGATCCGGGCGTTGGTGGCCGGGTCGTCACCGGCCAACGCTTTCAAATCCGGGGCGCTCAGGCGGAGATCGGATGGCGTGAACGAGAAACACTTTTCGGTGGTTTCGATCCGGTTGCCCCAGAGTTCGGCGATGAAATTCGGGCCGAGCGTGGTGAGCTCGTCGAGGCCGTCGCCGTGCACGACCATCGCGTGCCGCAATCCCAGCAACCGCAGCACTTCGGCGTAGCGGCGCACGAGCGCGCGGTCGAACACGCCGATGAGCTGGTGGGTGGGCCGGCAGGGGTTGACGAGCGGGCCGAGGATGTTGAACACGGTGCGCTGTTTGTGTGCGGCGAGTTTTTTTCGCACCGGCGCGATCTTTTTGAAGGCCGGGTGGTAGAGCGGCGCGAAGAAAAAGGTCAGTCCGGTGGTTTCGAGGCACCGCCGCGCGGCATCGGGCGGCAACTCGATGTTCGCGCCGAGCGCGGCGAGCACGTCGGCGCTGCCGCATTTGCTGGAGATCGCCCGGTTGCCGTGCTTGGCGACGGCAATACCGGCGGCGGCGGCGATGAAGATGACGCAGGTCGAGACGTTGAAGGTGTGCGCCATGTCGGCGCCGGTCCCGACCACGTCGAGCACCACGCCGCCGAATTGGGCGGGATTGATGCCGGGATCAACCGCGCGTTGCCGGAGTTCGCGGGCAAACCCGGCAATTTCTTCCACCGTCTCGCCTTTGCGCGCCAGGGCGGCGAGAAAATCCGCTTTGGTGTCGTCGGCCACGGTGTCGGCGAGCAGCGCCTGCACGGCGGCGGCGATTTCGGTGCCGTCCAGGTCGCGGCCGGTCAGTTGGTCGAGCGTGATCATCAAATCAAGTATAGCAAAACCGTGACCGGTATGGTACACGGCACACATGAAACGTTTGCTGACGATCGGGCTGGTCCTGGGATGCGTTGTGTTGGCGGTCACGACGATGGTGTTTGCGTACCGGGCGCGCCGGGCGGAATTGGCGTTGGCGCAACTCCACGCCGGGACCGAGGCCGGGACGAATGGCGGCGCGATCACGGTGCCGCTGCTGAAGAAACTGCTCGCCGAACGCGAGACGGCCTACTTCGAGTTGAAAAACCAGTACGACCGGCTCGCCCAGACGTTGTCGGCCAAAACCGGCGCGGTCGCGGTCGCGGCGGTCTCCACCAACGCCCCCGCGCGCGGCGGCGAGATGTCGTATCTCGAACGATTGCGCACCGAGGACCCGGAACGCTACAAACAGATCATGGCCGACCGGGAACGGCGCCGGCAGCGTTTGACCGAGGAGTTGAACCGGCAGTTGGCCCGGCTCGACCAACGGTTGCAGGGCGCGACCACGCAGGCCGAGGTGGATTTGGTCACGCAGATTGCCGACACGCTGACGCACTTGAACGATCTCCGGCAGCAGTGGGAAAACGTCCGCAGCCTGCCGGAGGACCAACGGCAGGCGGCAACGGAAGCGTTGATCTCCGACACCCGGGCGTCGTACCAGAAATTGAACGAATTGCGCGCACAGGACCGGACGCTCCAGCTCCAACAACTGGCTTCGCAGATTGGGTATTCGGACCCTGCCGGTTTTGCGGCCGCCGTCCAAAACATCATCAACGAGACGGACGCCAATCCGTCGCGCTTTCTTAACGGCGGTCGCCGATCCGGCAGCGCGGCCACCACAACTCGGTAGCGCGCGCCGTTCATCCCGCCAATCAAAAAGGGAATCCGCCGGTTGGCGGATTCCCTCCGATGAAACTGCCAGTCCTTACGACTTGCTGGCGACCGGGTCCACGTTCACCCGGCTGCCGTTTTTGTCGAACCGCACGGTGCCGTCGGTGAGGGCGAACAATGTCCAATCGCGGCCGGTGCGGACGTTCTGGCCGGCCACCCAGCGGGCGCCGCGTTGGCGGATGAGGATGCTGCCGGCGGTAACGGTTTCGCCGCCAAACGCTTTCACGCCGAGCCGTTTGCTGACGCTGTCGCGACCGTTTCGTGAACTGCCTTGTCCTTTTTTATGAGCCATGACGTGGTGCTCCTATTTCACTTTGCAACAATTTCTTTGATTTTCAAGATCGTGTGGTGCGCCCGCACGCCGCGTTTGCGGTGGTAGCCCTCGCGCCGGCGGAACTTGAACGCGATGACCTTGTCGGCCATCTTGTCCGGCTCGACGACCTCGGCGGTCACCTTCGCGCCGGCCACGGTCGGCTTGCCGACTTTGATGTTGTCGCCGTCGGCGACGAGCAAAACATCGTTCAAAACGATGTCCTTGCCCTTTTCACCGTCGAGCAATTCGACTTCCAGCACGTCGCCGGGCTGGACCCGGTACTGTTTGCTGCCTGTTTGAATGACTGCGTACATGATATTGACTCCCAAAAGGGCCGCCAACTTAGGCGAAGAACCGTTCCCCGTCAACGATTATTCTTGGCGTTCGACAACCGGCTGTCTTTGCGCTACTCTCTCGCCGCTATGAAATCTGACATCATCAAGAAAGGCGCGGAACGCGCGCCACACCGCAGTTTGCTCCGGGCCACCGGCGTCATCGAGTCGGAGGCCGACTTTGACAAGCCGTTCATTGCCATCGCCAATTCGTACACCGACTGCATTCCCGGTCACGCCCATCTCAACGAGATCGGCGCGCTCGTGAAACGCTTCGTCCGCGAAGCCGGCGGCGTGCCGTTCATCTTCAACACCATCGGCATTGACGACGGCATCGCGATGGGCCACGGCGGCATGAAATACTCGCTGCCATCGCGCGAACTGATCGCGGATTGCGTCGAGTCCATGCTCAAAGCCCACTGTTTCGACGGCATGGTCTGCATCCCGAACTGCGACAAGATCGTGCCCGGCATGTTGATGGCGGCGATGCGCGTGAACATCCCAACCATTTTCGTCAGCGGCGGCCCGATGGCGGCCGGCATTGCCGAGCAGAAATCCGACACGTTGCCGGACTATCTCGGCGCGGCCACCAAAAAGTCCGATCTCATTTCCGTGTTCCAAGGCGTCGGCAAACTGCAAGCCGGCCAGATCACCGAGGCCGACCTCGCCAAGCTCGAACAATCCGCCTGCCCGACCTGCGGGTCGTGTGCCGGCATGTTCACCGCCAACTCGATGAATTGCCTCTGCGAAGCGCTCGGCATGGCGTTGCCCGGTAACGGCACGATCCTCGCCGTCTCGAAAGAACGCGAGGCGCTCTACCTGCGCGCCGCGCGCGCCATCCTGCAGCTCATCGCCAAGGACATCAAACCGCGCGACATCGCCACCCTCGAAGCGTTCGACAACGCGCTCGCGCTCGACGTGGCGATGGGCGGCTCGACGAACACGATTCTCCACACGCTGGCCGTCGCCCGCGAGGCCGGCATCCAATATGATATTGGCCGGATTGACCAAATTTCCCGGCGCGTGCCGTGTCTGTGCAAAGTGTCGCCGTCGTCCGATTACCACATCCAAGACGTGCAACGGGCCGGTGGCATCCACACGATTCTCGGGGAGTTGAAGCGGATGGGCGCGCTCCACACTGGTTGCCTGACCGTGACCGGCAAAACCATTGGTGAGAACATTGACGAGTGGGATGTGCGCTCCGAGAAATGCACCGAATGGGCGAAAGCCGCCCGCGTCTCCGGCGCGTCGGCGATCGTGGTGGATCCCAACGACAAACTCGGTATGGCCGCCCGCACGGCGTCCGGTAATCTTGCGCCGAAACCCCTGTTGTTCCATCCCGGCAACGAAACCGCCATCACGCTTTGGCGCGACGCCGCCGCGTGGAACGCCGGCGACCTCGCCGCGGAGTTGGCGCTCTACAGCGAGAAGGTTGCGGTCAAGATGCCCGACGGCACCGCGTTGAAAGGCAAAGAGGCGTTGCGGGCTGCCATCGAACAGCAACACCGGGAATCACAAGGTCTGGTCCGCGCCGAACTCGGCGATTACCGGGGCGAGCCGGTGTTGTTGTTCTGGAAATATCAGAAGACCGGCAGCCGCGAGAAGACCGGCATGGTGCGGGTCAAGCGGCTGAAGAACTGGGTCATCACCCGCGCCGAATACGACACCAACCCGAAACATCTGGCCAAAGTCCAATCCAGCGGCCTGATGCCGCACGACCCGGCATTCATGTTCAAGGCGGAGGATTGCATTCGCACCAAGACCAGCGCGTACCTGCCGGAGGGCGGCTTGGCGATTCTCTACGGCCAACTCGCCCCGCAGGGCAGCGTGGTCAAGACCGCCGGGATTAGCGATGGTTTCAAACAACGGTGCGGCCCCGGTTTTGTCTTTGAAGGCCCGTGCGTGATTTTCGAGAGCCAGGAAGACGCCTGCGCCGGGATCCTGGCCGGCAAGGTCAAAGAGGGCGACGTGGTGATCATTCGCAACGAAGGCCCGAAAGGCGGTCCCGGCATGCAAGAGATGCTCAGCCCGACCAGCTACATCGTCGGGATGGGCTTGAGCGACAAAGTCGCGCTCATCACCGATGGCCGGTTCAGTGGCGGCACCGCCGGCGCGTGCATCGGGCACGTTTCACCGGAAGCGGCGGAAGGCGGACCGATTGGCCGGTTGCAGAATGGCGACCGGATTCGAATAGATTTCCCGAACCGGCGCATTGACATCTGCGTGCCCGAAGCGGAGTGGGCGGCGCGGCAACCGGTCGCCGTCAAACGCGACCTGACCGGCTGGCTTGCCCGGTATCAAAAGCAAGTGACCAATGCCAGCCAAGGCGGGGTACTGGCCTGACGATCAACAGTGAGGGACTGACGACCGCGGGTTATTCATACTTTTTTCCAGCCGCCGTTCCCCACCGGTTGGGCTGCGCTCAACGCTCAAGATAGCCGACAGGAGGGAGCGCGCCAAAGACGTTCGCCATCACCAGCGACGCGCCCGCGCTCCCTCCTGTTCGGCTCATCGGATGGTTGGGCACTCATAATTTGAATCTGCGAAGTGCTGCAAGAAGCTCCCGATTCGGCTTGCCGGAGCTGTAGCCGCCATGCTGACGCCACGACGGCGAACTGAGCCACCGCGTGTGCTTCCGCACCAAAGCAACTAGCTTGTCGTGCGTGATCAAGTACCACGCGCCGTCCACTGGGAAGGCAACATAGAGGGACTTGCGCTGATACTTCTTGGCTATGGAAACGCGAGACTTTAGTTGCACTTTCAACGTGCTCCTTCCGTCTCGGTGGTACGCAAGGAAGTCTGCGCCCCGCCAATCATCAGCCAGCTTGATGCAGTTAAAGCCGTAATCAGCAAGCTGCCCGGCGACCTTCTGAAAATTGAAGATTTGTCTCTGCGGTGAATTAAGGTCGCGGTAGCGGATTTTTTTAAGGCTCATTTTGCATCAGCCCAACATTGTTAATGGGACAAACTCGACCGGCAAAAGACAAAGTCAATTTTGGCCCTCATTTCGACGAAATCGTAGTCCTCGGTCGTTGATGCGTCAAGCTGATTCCCAACAACTTCGCGACGGTGTTCTGACAGGGGAAACGGAGTTCGAGTGTTGCTTTTTCACTTGCCGGATGGGCCGGCAGAAGACAAAGTCAGCTTGTGCTTGGTCAGCGAGGTTTTGCCATGAAAAAAGACAACGTGGCCCCACCAATTTGGTTTCCGCAATGGGCGGAGAGGCTTCCCCAACTACGGCTTCCCGCACTCCGCCAACAACAATATCGCTTCGCCATCATT
>Ga0315298_1003391_pt1 | contig 25463 bp, 20 predicted proteins | sample WHS_1_MG_FD_203077 | JGI IMG/M metagenome (GOLD analysis project Ga0315298, IMG submission 203077) | Extremophilic microbial mat communities from Washburn Hot Springs, YNP, Wyoming, USA - WHS_1_MG | ecosystem: Environmental > Aquatic > Thermal springs > Hot (42-90C) | place: USA: Wyoming... | reverse complement strand
AAGGGTGTACAATACCGTCCGGCCGCATCAGTCCCTGGGATACCTGACTCCTCAGGAGTATTTACAGTGCCATCACCCCAATCTGAGAAAGGAGGCGATGTGTCACTGATCTACTGAACGAGTACACTCTATTGACCATTCGTCATACAAACGGTAACATTCAACAAAGTATTCCCGACGAAATGATGCTTGTTGCCTGACCATTAACCTGGCAAAGATATGACTATTACCAGAACCATTGCCCCATTCCGGCACTCGTACACCTCCAAAAGCTGTTTCATGCAGGGCTCTTAACATGCCAAGACGCAATGATATAAATAAAGTGCTCATCATCGGCTCCGGGCCCATCGTTATCGGGCAAGCCTGCGAGTTCGACTACTCCGGCACCCAAGCCTGCAAGGCACTGCGCTCGCTTGGCTACAAGATTGTGCTGGTAAACTCTAACCCCGCGACTATCATGACCGACCCGGGGATGGCAGATGCCACCTACATCGAGCCGCTGACCGTCGAATCACTAACCAGAATCATAGAGAAGGAGCAACCGGACTCACTCCTGCCGAACCTTGGCGGGCAGACCGGGCTTAACCTGAGTTCTGACCTGAAACAGGCAGGCGTGCTCGACAGGTATAACGTGCGCGTTATCGGCGTTGACATCGATGCTATTAAACGCGGCGAGGACCGGCTGGCTTTCAAAGATACCATGAAATCTCTCGGGCTCGACCTGCCACGGAGCCAGATAGCCTACAATCAGGACGAGGCGGAAAGAATCGTCGCTGATATCGGTCTGCCGGCAGTTATCCGCCCTGCATACACCCTCGGAGGTACCGGCGGCGGGCTTGCATACAACATGGAGGAGTTCCGTACCGTTGTCGGCCGCGGCCTTGCTGCCAGCCGTATCGGACAGGTACTCATCGAAGAGTCGGTCGAGGGATGGGAAGAGCTTGAGCTTGAGGTCCTGCGCGATTCTAAGAACCAGATGATTACGGTATGCTTCATCGAAAATGTCGATGCCATGGGTGTGCACACCGGCGATTCCTACTGTGTAGCCCCGATGCTTACCATCGCCCCAGACCTCCAGAAGAAGCTCCAGGAAGCCTCATACCGCATCATGGAGGCAGTCAAAATCATCGGTGGTTGTAATATCCAGTTTGCCCACAACCCGAAGACGGGTCGTGTCGTTGTTATTGAAATCAATCCGCGCACGTCACGCTCCTCGGCTCTCGCTTCTAAAGCGACCGGCTTCCCTATTGCACGCATTTCAGCATTGCTGGCGTGCGGACTGACGCTCGACGAGCTCCCCTACTGGCGGGCAGGCACGCTCGACAAGTATGAGCCAACCGGTGATTACGTGGTCGTCAAATTCTCCCGCTGGGCGTTTGAGAAGTTCCGCAATGCCGAGGACCGACTCGGCACCCAGATGCGTGCCGTCGGCGAGGTGATGAGTATCGGCAAGACCTACAAAGAGGCCTTCCAGAAGGCTATCCGCTCCCTCGAAATCGGCCGCTACGGTCTCGGTTTTGCCAGGGACTATAACAAGAGGCCGCTGGACGAACTTATGAGCCTGTTGAACCGGCCCACCAGCGAGCGGCAATTCATCATGTATGAAGCCCTGCGCAAGGGAGCCAGCGTCCAGCAGTTATACGAAAAGACCTATATCAAGCCGTGGTTCATTCAGCAGATGAAGGAGCTGGTTGAACTCGAGGAAGAACTGCTTAAGTTCAAAGGCCGACTGCCACCCGATGACCTGCTCATTAAGGCTAAAAGGGACGGCTTTGCCGACCGTTACCTCGGTCAGATACTCGGCATACCGGAGAGAGACATCCGCGAAAGGCGCAAGTCGCTGGGAGTGGTCGAGGCCTGGGACAGCATACCGGTCAGCGGTGTCGAGAACGCCGCATATTACTATTCAACTTATAACGGGCCGGATAGGGTGCCGTCCAGCCCGCGCAAGAAGGTAATGGTTCTAGGTGGCGGCCCCAACCGCATTGGGCAGGGTATTGAATTTGATTACTGCTGCGTCCACTCAGCCTGGGCCCTGCGCGATATGGGCTACGAGACAATCATGGTCAACTGCAATCCGGAAACGGTTTCCACCGACTACGACACTTCCGATAAGCTTTATTTTGAACCCCTTACGGTCGAGGACATCCTGAGCATCTACGAAAAGGAGAAACCGGAAGGCGTTATCATCCAGTTCGGAGGCCAGACACCGTTAAACATCTCCGGCGAACTTGCTAAAGCTGGTGTACGCATTCTGGGGACCACCCATGACGATATCGACCTGGCCAACGACCGCGGGCGTTTCCGAGAAATGATGGACAAAATCGGCATACCTATGCCCGAATCAGGAATGGCGGCTAATCTGGAAGAGGCTCTCGATGTCGCCAAACGTATTGGTTATCCACTGATGGTCCGTCCTTCCTACGTCCTTGGAGGACGCGGCATGGAAATTGTCTACGACGAGGAGATGCTACGGGAGTACGTAGCTGCAGCCGTCGGTGTCACCCCGGAACGCCCGATACTTGTTGACAAGTATCTTGAAAATGCTACCGAAACCGAGGCCGATGCCCTGGCAGAGGGCGGTGAAGCTTTCGTGCCCGCTATCATGGAGCACATCGAGCAGGCTGGCGTCCATTCGGGCGATGCCGCATGCGTCATTCCTCCGGTGACGATACCGGAAAAACATCTGAACACAATCGAGAATTACACCAAGAAAATTGCCCGGGAACTGAATGTATGCGGCCTCATCAATGTCCAGATGGCCATTTGCAAGGACGTGGTCTACGTCCTTGAAGCTAACCCGAGAGCGTCACGGACGGTGCCGCTGGTCTCCAAGGTATGCAATGTTTCCATGGCCCGCCTGGCAACACAGCTTATGATGGGCAAGAAGCTCGGCGAACTCGGTCTCAAGCGGCGCCAGATACCGCACTACGGCGTTAAAGAGGCTGTCTTCCCGTTCAATATGTTCCCCGAGGTGGACCCGGTACTCGGGCCCGAGATGAGGTCAACCGGTGAGGTACTGGGCATCGCTGAATCATTTCCACTGGCTTATTTCAAAGCCCAGGAGGCCGCCCAGCAATTCCTGCCATCCCGGGGCACGGTGCTGATTACGGTCTCAGAACGTGACCGTCCGATGGTACTTGCGGTGGCAAGGCAGTTCGCCGCGCTCGGCTTCAAGATAAAGGCTACAGCAGGCACTCAACGGTTCCTGGCCAGCAACGGCGTGCCCGCAGAGCCAATCCTTAAGGTCCACGAGGGACGCCCCAACATCGTTGATGCCATAGTCAACCGGGAAATTGACCTGGTTATCAATACTCCGGCAGGCAAACTGAGTCAGTATGACGACTCTTACATCCGCAAAAATGCCATCAAGTACAAAATACCGTATATGACGACGCTGGCTGCCGCCGCGGCCGCGGCCAAAGGCATCGCCGCGCGTCGCCAGAACCGGCCGGACGTCAAGTCACTGCAGGAATACCACGCCAGCATCAACGGATAGCAGCTAAGGTTACACCGGTGGAGCAGATTGCTTAGACGGCGCCGAAAGCCTTCGCCAGCGGTGCCGATGGTTACCTGACCAAGCTGATTGGAGTTAAAGAACTGGCGGCGCGGGTCAGGGCAGTGCTCCGGCGCACCGGTGGTGCTTCAAAGTAGCCGCCCGGAGACAACACGATGAACCGCAGAAAGTTCGAGCGTCTCGTAGAGAAGGCGCTGACCGATCTCCCCCCGGAGTTCGCCTCAAGGCTGGAAAACGTTGAGATATGCGTTGAGGATGAACCGTCGCCGGAACAGCTCGATTATGCCGGCATGGAGGGTGGAGAAACGCTTTTCGGTCTTTACGAAGGCATCCCGTTAACTGAGCGCACCCATGATTACAACCTGGTGATGCCGGACAAGATAACCATCTTCCAGAAGCCGATCGAGGCCGTGTGTACTTCAGATGAAGAAATTGCCGAGGAAATCCGCCTCACCGTGATGCACGAAATCGCCCACTTTTTCGGCATCAGCGATGAGAAGATGGACGAAATCGAAGCGCGGTGGTATGGAGACTGACATCTCATTCCGGCAAGCTACCGGATGCCGTCCCCCAGCCCCAGCAATCATATAGCGCCGGAACGCCTCAGCACCGCCAGCATTCTGGCCACAAGCTCTTTAGGCGAATACGGTTTAACCACATAATCATCAGCGCCGGAAGCCAGGCCGGCGACCCTGTCGCTCTCAGTCTTAATGGCTGTCACCATGATAACGGGAACACTAGAAAATTTGCGGATACGGCGGCAGACTTCAAACCCATTCATGTCCGGCAGGGCCACTTCAAGGAGAACAAGACTGACAAGCTGCTCCTTGACCATATCAATTACCGCTTCGCCGCTCGATGCTTCAACCACATGCCAGCCCTGCGCTCGAACCACCTGTGACAGCACCCAACGCTCTGAAGCATTCCCGTCGACAAGAAGGATTGTCAGTAGATTATGGTGGTTCCGGGCCTGACGTCTCTTCAATTTTCCCTCCATACCTGCACCACCTGACTCTAGCTTACCCAAATAAGGTCGCAACAACCTTACAATCCGCGCCATTTCAGTCACAATTCGGCTGGCTTTCGCCACGTCTTACGAATAAGGAGGGCTCCTCATGGTAAACAACGCCGCCGCCTCCGGTTATCGGACGACTCACCGGATGGTGTATCATAGAGACCATTTCTACGGCGGTGGTTCTGGTAGGATCGCCATGAAAAACCTGGTGATACTTGGTTCGACCGGTTCTATCGGCAGGCAGACGCTTGACGTTGTCCGGACCTTCCCCGACAGCTTCAGGGTCATCGGTCTGGCCGCGGGCAGGAACCGGAGACTGCTGGCAAAGCAGGTAGCCGAGTTCCGGCCGGAGCTGGTCAGTTCTCTCACCAGGTTCGAACCACCGCGGGGTACGCGTATGGTCTCCCTAGAAGAAATAGCCGCCGACGACCGCGCCGAACTGGTCGTGGTCGCCACCGCCGGCAAGGCCGGGCTGACTCCGACGCTGGCGGCACTCCGGGCCGGCAAGACAGTGGCACTGGCCAATAAGGAAGCGCTGGTCATGGCCGGAGAGCTGATTATGGCTGAAGCCAGGAAGCACCGCGCCTCGATCCGGCCGGTTGATAGCGAGCATTCCGCGGTATGGCAGTGCCTCACCGGCGAAAAGAACCGGGTGAAGCGGCTGTTTCTTACCGCGTCAGGAGGACCTTTTTACCGCTACCCAGCCTCGCGCCTGGCAAAAGTCACGCCTCAGCAGGCACTCAAACATCCCACCTGGAAGATGGGAAAGAAGGTCACAATTGACTCAGCGACGCTGATGAACAAGGGACTCGAGGTTATCGAGGCCCACTGGCTTTTCGGGATACCGGTAGAGAACATCGGGGTGACGGTGCATCCGCAAAGCATCATCCACGCTCTGGTCGAGTTCGCCGACGGCTCGGTCAAGGCGCAGATGGCCATGCCGGATATGCGCCTGCCGATACAATATGCTTTGACCTACCCCAGGCGCCTTCCCAACGCAACTTTACCGGGGCTCGACCTGACCAGGACCGGCTCGCTGACATTTGAATCCCCCGATCTTGACCGCTTCCCATGCCTCAGGCTGGCGTTGAGTGCCGCCAGGGCCGGCGGCACCCATCCTGCAGTGCTCTGCGCCGCCGATGAGGTGGCGGTCGACTCTTTCCTCAAGGGACGCATCGGCTTCACCGCTATTCCGGCCGTGGTGTATGATGTGCTGGAACAGCATGAGGGTGTGGCCCACCCGGACCTGGACCAAATCTTCGCTGCGGACGAATGGGCGCGGCAGGTTGCCGCGCAAGCCGCGAGGAGGGTCTGCCGGTGACGTTGATATTTACCATCATCTCCTTTGTTCTGATTTTGGTGGTATTGATTATTGCCCACGAGCTCGGGCACTTCATCACCGCCAAAGCGTGCGGCGTCAAGGTGGAGGAGTTCGGCCTCGGCTTTCCTCCGAGGATATACGGCTTCAAGCGAGGCGAGACTGTCTATTCACTGAACTGGTTGCCATTCGGCGCCTTCGTCAAACTGCTTGGCGAAGAAGACCCCGGCGACCCGCGGAGCCTGGCCGCCAAGAGCCGCGGCATCCGTTTGCTGGTGCTCAGCGCCGGGTCACTGATGAACCTGCTGATACCCATCCTGCTCTTCTCCGCCAGCCTGATGATTCCCCATGATACCATCCGGGAAGACGTCTTCATCGAAGAAGTGGCCGCTGACTCCCCGGCGCAACGGGCCGGTGTTGCTCCTGGTGACAGACTTGTCCAGATTGACGGGCGTCCTGTCACCAATCGGCTCGATGTCAGTTACCTGATACGTCTTAACCTCGGCCACCCGGTAAGCATGACGTTGAGGACCGGCGAGGGTAAGGACAAGCAAATTGCGGTAACTCCACGCTGGAACCCGCCGGCCGGGCAGGGTGCTATCGGCATCCTGGTCAGGCCGCAAGACAGCCGGCTCGTCACCGAGTCCCAGCCGCTCTGGGAAGCCATCCCGAACGGTGCGCGGCGCACCTGGGAAACACTAGTGCTCTTCCGCAACGAAGTCGTTTTGTGGACTACCGGCGGCAGCGCGCCGCAGTTGGCCGGCCCTATCGGCATCGTCCAGATGACCGGCGAGGTCGCTCAGGCCGGCTTCAGTCCGCTGCTCGAGTTCACGGCGCTCATCAGCATCAATCTGGGCATCCTCAACCTCTTCCCCATACCCGGACTGGACGGTGGGCGTATCATCTTTGTGATTCTGGAATGGCTGAGGCGCGGCAAGCGCGTCTCACCGCAAAGGGAAGGACTCATTCACTTCATTGGCTTCGCAATACTCATCATGCTCATCGCCATAGTCAGCTATTTCGATATCATGCGCCTCGTCCAGGGCGGGAGCCTCCTGCCGTGATAAAACGCCGTGTTTCGAAACAAATCATGGTGGGCAGGGTGCCGGTTGGCGGCGGCGCTCCCATCAGCGTCCAGTCCATGACCAAGACCGACACCCGGGACGTGAAGGCCACCACCCGGCAAATACGCGAGCTCGAGACCGCCGGCTGTGAAATCGTACGGGTGGCTGTACCCGACGCCGAGGCGGCCGACGCGCTGGCTCGTATTATCAAATCGGCCCGGATTCCGGTTATCGCCGATATCCACTTCGACCACCGTCTGGCACTCAGGGCACTCAATACCGGAGTACACGGCCTGCGCCTCAACCCCGGGAACATCCGCCAGCGCGAACACATCCAGGCCGTGGTCAAGGCGGCAAAGGAGCGCCAGGTACCTATCCGCATCGGTGTCAATGCCGGCAGTGTGCCGGTCAACTACAAGCCGCGGCTCGGCATGGTCCGGCGTATGGTTGACCTGGCCATGGAGCAGATCCGGCTCCTGGAAGACCTGGACTTCGACCTCATCAAACTCTCGCTCAAAGCCTTCGATGTCGAGACCACGGTTAAAGCCTATCAGATGATGGCAAAAACAGTCCCCTACCCGCTCCATCTTGGCATCACCGAAAGCGGCCCGCCGCGGGCCGGTGCGGTACGCAGCGCCGTCGGCCTGGGGATACTGCTCTATCAGGGCATCGGCGATACCATCCGCGTCTCGCTCACCGGCCCGCCGGTCGAGGAAGTCGAGGTCGGCTTCGAAATCCTCAAGAGCCTGGGGCTTCGAGAACATGGCCCGACGCTGGTCAGCTGTCCCACCTGCGGGCGCACCGAAGCCGATGTTGCCGCCATGACCCGGGCCGTGGACAGGGCATTAACACGGATAAGCACTCCGATTAAAGTAGCTGTCATGGGCTGTGTCGTCAACGGTCCCGGCGAGGCACGGGACGCCGATGTTGGCATCGCCTGCAGCAGGGGCCGATGCGCCATTTTCCGCAGGGGTAAAGTCATCGCTACCGTAGACGAGAGGCAGGCTCTTACCTCTCTCCTCCAAGCCATAAACGAAGAAGCTGGCTCGACCGAGCGGTAAGGACAAAGAGAACAAAGTCATCGACAACCGGTAAGCCTGTTCTGCTCCGGCACATCCGCTTTCACTAACTCGTTAATGGAAAGACTTTGCCCGCCGCGCCCGACTACCATCTTACCCGTTTTTCGGAGCACCTTCCTGTGATATACTCCGCTGACTGAAAACAGTAACGGAAGGTCTCTTATGTATTTCTCCAGACTCCTCGGTAAGACTCTAAGAGAAGTACCGGCTGAAGCTGACAGCGTCAGCCATCAGCTCTTACTCCGCGCCGGGTACATCCAGCAGCTTGCCACCGGCGTCTACTCCTACCTGCCTTTGGGCTGGCGCACGGTCACAAAGATAATAAAGATAGTCCGCGAGGAGATGGATTGGGCCGGCGGGCAGGAGCTCCAGCTTCCGGCGCTCCAGCCGGTGGAACTATGGCAGACCTCCGGCCGGTTTGATGCCTTCGGCAAGATTCTCTTTACCCTCAAAGACCGCAGGGAGCATGATTTCGTCCTCGGCCCGACCCACGAGGAGGTCATCACCGATACGGTGCGCCGGTGTGTCCAGAGCTACCGCGACCTGCCGGTACTCCCATATCAGATACAGGTGAAATTCCGCGATGAGCCTCGGCCACGGAGCGGCCTTTTGCGCGTGCGCGAATTCATCATGAAAGACCTCTACAGCTTCGACACCGACGAGGCCGGGCTGGATGCCAGCTACGACAGGATGGTCAAGGCCTATCAGAATATCTACCGGCGCTGCGGCATCGATGCCATGATGGTTGAGGCCGACAGCGGAGCTATCGGCGGCAAAACGTCCCACGAGTTCATGGTCATCGCCGAGACTGGCGAAGACGAAATCATCTACTGTGATAAGTGCGGCTCCGCCGCCAACGTGGAAAAGGCCAGAGCCGTTAAGACCGGGGCAAAGACAGACCCGCCGGCACCCGTTGAGGAAGTCGCTACCCCCGGCATGAAAAGCATTGAAGAGGTAGCGGCCTTCCTCAAGGTACCGGCCAGTCAGACGCTGAAGGCCGTCTTCTACATGGCTGACGGGGAGTTCGTGTTTGTCGTCATCCGGGGCGACCTGCCGGTGAACGAAGTCAAGCTCAAAAACCTGCTCAAGGCAGCCGACTTACGCCTGGCTACCGAAGGCGAGGTCGCGGCATCGGGCATCGTCGCCGGCTTTGCCTCCCCGGTCGGGCTGAAAGGCGTTAAAGTAGTTGCCGACGATTCAATCACCCTCGGCACCAACTTCATTTCCGGCGGCAACAGGCCCGATACTCACTTCAAGAACGTCAACTACCCGCGTGACTTCAAGGCCGACCTTGTGGCGGATATTGCTTCGGCCCGGGCCGGCGACGCCTGCATCAGGTGCGGCGGACCGCTGAAGTCGCTGAGAGGTATCGAAGCCGGCCACGTTTTCAAGCTGGGCACATTCCTGAGCGAAAAACTCGGCGCCAGATTCCTTGACAGAGACGGGGTCTCCCGTCCCATGGTAATGGGCTGCTACGGCATCGGTATCGGGCGTCTGCTGGCCGCTGTGGTCGAGCAGCGGCACGACGAAAAAGGTATCATCTGGCCGGACTCTATTGCACCCTACCACGTGCACCTCTGCGGGCTGTACCTGGACAGGCCGGAGGTGTCTCAAGCTGCGGAAAGACTCTACCGGGCGTTGACGGAAAGAGGTATCGAGGTGCTCTACGATGACCGGGATGCCGCCCCCGGCGCGAAGTTCAACGATGCTGACCTCATCGGCCTGCCGTTGAGGCTGACCATCAGCCCGCGCACGCTGGAGAAGCAGAGCGTGGAGATGAAACGGCGGTCGGAAAAACAGGCACAAATGGTGCCGCTGGACAGGGTGGTAGAAGAAGCGGCGAAGGCATTCGCGGCCACGAAGTCGCCGTAAACATCACTCCACCGCATTCGGCTGCATGTCATCAGGAGGCTACGCGTTTGGCAGGCCAACGGTCTGGCCGAGGCACCACGGACATTACCCGCGCAGAACCGCCCCGAGCTCCTGTCCCAACCTTTCAATTATCTGCTGGTGAACCTTACCGGCTTCCTCGTCGGTCAGGGTGCGGTCGGGGGAAAGATAGACAACGCGGAAGGCCAGCGACTTTTTGCCTGCGGGCACCTGTTTACCCTCATAAAGATCGAATGGCTGGCACGAAGCCACCAGCGGAAAACTGCGCACAAGACGTTCCACCCGACTCCACCCGACCGACCGTTCCAGAATAATGGCGATGTCGCGGATGACGCCGGGGTACTTCGGTAGGGGCTGATAACGACGGGCAGCTGAGGCCAGCGGCAGGAGCGCCTCAAGGTCAAGCTCAAGCAGGTAGGTCGTCCTGCTCAATTCAAAGCCTTCAGCCACTTTGGGATGCACTTCGCCAAGCGCTCCAACAGGGGTACCGCCGGCGCTGACCACCGCCGCCCGCCCTGTGCGGAAAGTCTCATCGCCCGTCAACGGGGCAAACGCAACAACAATGCCAAGACGGTCAAGGACCACCTCAACCACACCCTTGGCATCGTAAAAATCGATCACCCCAGCCTGTCCCCGCCACGACACCGGTAGTTTCGGCCCACCAAGCACCGCACACAGCATTTCGACCTCGTCGGGCTGGCCCTTATCCCGCGGTCGGAAGACCTTGCCGATTTCAAACAGCCTGATACCGCCATCTTCGTGCTTCTGATTGCGGGCGAAGCAGGCCAGCAGGTTAGCGCGTAGGGTCGTTCGGAGAACGCTCTGCTCCTGACTGAGCGGGTTGGCCACTTTCATCGGCTCAGGTCCGTAAGACTGGCCGGCCGGAGACAGTTTAGAGATTAACGCTCCGCTGGTCAGCGAGTAAGTAAGCACCTCCTGAAAGCCACAGCCGACCATGGCATCACGCAGGGCCTCGCGTAAGGCCAGCCGCGGGGCCGGCTCGTGGGCCGGAATGGGGGCGCTCAACTGCGTCACCGGTATCCTGTCATAGCCGATGATGCGGGCGATTTCTTCCACCAGGTCGGCCGTTCCCTGGACATCGCTCCGCCAGTACGGAGCCATTACCTCAATCTCATCAGACAGACCGGCCCTGCGGCAGGTGAAGCCCAGCAGACCCAGCGTCCGCTCAATCGATTCAATACCCAATTCCATTCCGAGAAGACCGTGCACCCGGGCCGCGCTCAGCCGCAGCCACTTTTCGTCGAGCTTGCCCGGATAAATATCAATGACACCGCTGGCGGCCGTCCCACCCGCTATCTGCAGAATCAATCGGGTCACCCGCCGGAGTGCCGGCATGGTAAGCTCGCGGCTCAAGCCGCGCTCGAAGCGCGTCGAGGCCTCGGTGCGGAGCTTGAGTCCGGCACTGGTGCGTCGGATGCTGGCCGGGTTAAAACTGGCCGATTCCAGAAGGACGCTGGTGGTGACTTCTGATATCTCGCTATCAAGACCGCCCATAACGCCGGCCACGGCTACGGCATGACGAGGGTCGGCAATGACCAGCATCCCGGGGTCCAGCTTGCGCTCCGAACCATCAAGGGAGACAATAACCTCGGCATCACGCGCCCTTCTTACGATTATCTTATGGTCAGTCAACCTCTCGTAATCAAAGGCGTGCAGGGGCTGACCGTATTCGAGCATGACATAGTTAGTGGCATCCACAATGTTGTTAATCGGCCTCATTCCGCAGGCGGTCAGCCTCTGCTGGAGCCACGGCGGTGATGGGGCAACTCTGACGCCGGTGATGACGCTGGCGCAGTAGCGGGGACACAGGTCGGGGTCGGCTATCTCCACCGAGGCCAATGAGGCAATCGGCTCGCCGCCTTCGATGTAGCCGAGGTCAGGTGATTTTATCGTCTGTCCGGTCAGCGCCGCGACCTCGTGGGCAATGCCCTTGACCGACATGCAGTCAGGCCGGTTGGGTGTAACCTCAACTTCAAGAACGACATCGCCAAGATAATCGGCCAGCGGCATGCCGACCGGAGCATCCGGCGGCAATACCATGATACCGCTGTACTCTTCGGAGATACCGAGCTCTTTCTCGGCGCAAATCATGCCCTCGGAAACAACACCGCGGATTTTCGCCGGTTTAAGCTGAGCCGGCTGTCCGGTATGGCCGTCCCTGAGCCAGGCTCCAACCGAGGCGAAGGGTACCTTTTGGCCTGCGGCGACGTTGGGCGCACCGCAGACCACGGTCTGCGTCCGATTACCGAGATTTACCGTCGCCAGCCGGAGGCGGTCGGCATTGGGATGCGGACTTACCGAGATTACCTCGGCCACGACCACGTTCTGCCACGACCCACCCATTTTGTGGATGGCCTTAACCTCAAGCCCGGCCATGGTGAGCCGAGCGGCTGTCTCCTCCGGCGGCAGGCCGGGGTTAACATAGTCATGAAGCCATTTGAGACTGACTTTCATCGTCCCGCCTAGAACTGCTTCAAAAACCTGAGGTCATTGCCATAGAAAAGCCGGATATCATCGATGCCGTATTTAAGAATGGGCATGCGCTCCACACCCATACCGAAGGCGAAGCCGGTATAAACGTCCGGGTCGATCCCGACGCGCCGCAGCACCTCGGGGTGCACCATGCCCGCCCCCAGGATTTCGAGCCAGCCGCTGTTGCCGCACATCCGGCATCCCTTACCGCCGCAGGCGAAACAGTCAATGGCGCATTCCATGCCCGGCTCGACGAACGGGAAGTAGTCACAGCGAAAACGTGTTTTTCGCTCCGGGCCGAAGAAAAGCCGCGCGAACTGAACAAGCGTACCTTTGAGGTCCGCCATGGTGATGCCGCGGTCAACGGCCAGGCCCTCTATCTGGTAGAACATGGACTCGTGAGTGGCATCGGTCGCCTCATAGCGGTAAACGCGCCCCGGCGCAATGACTCTGATAGGCGGCTGACGCTTCTCCATCACCCGTATCTGGACGGGCGAGGTATGCGTCCTGAGAAGCAGAGGCGGCCCTACAGAACCCGCCTTGCGCTCTATCCAGAAAGTGGAAAATGAGTCCCGGGCGGGATGGTCGGCCGGAATGTTGAGAGCTTCAAAATTGTAGTAGTCTGTCTCCACATCCGGGCCCTCGGCAATCTCGAAACCCATGCGGGCAAAAATACCGCAGATTTCGCGCACGACCCCGGTAATCGGATGGAGACGGCCCAGCAGGACTGGCCCACCCGGAAGACTGATATCAAGCTCCTCTTTCCCGGCGGCCAGAACCACCGTCTCCACCACCCGCTTCCTCTCGGCAAAAGCCCTTTCCAGAGCTACTTTGAGCTGGTTAGCTCTGGCCCCGATAGTGCGGCGTTCATCGGGCGGCAGTCCGCCGAGGGCCCGCAGGGTCTGGGTGAGCACGCTCTTTTTACCCAGATAGCGGACACGCCACGTCTCGAGCGCGGCGGCATCACCGGCCTGCGCCAGTTCGGCCAGGGCCTGTTGATGAAGCTCGTCCAGATTTGGCACCTGGGACATATTCATTGACCTAAATACGCAAAAGACCGGGGCTTTGAAGCGGCACTGCCCCTTCACAAGACCCGGTCGCCCCGTCCGAAAGCCGGTTCGGATTAACCCCTGGCAGTTACCGCGGCCACAAGCTGGCTAAAGCTCGCCGGGTCCTTGACCGCCATCTCCGCCAGCATCTTGCGGTTGATAATGATATTGGCCGAAGCCAGACCCTTCACGAACTGGCTGTAGGTAAGCCCGGCTGCTCTAGCCGCAGCGTTAATGCGGGCAATCCAGAGCCGCCGCATATCACCTTTGCGTTCACGCCGGTGCTCGGTGGCATACTGAAGAGCATGCAACATCGACTGGTGGGCGCGGCGGTACTGGATATGGTAACTCGCATGATGTCCCTTGGTGAGCTGTAAGACTTTTTTATGGCGCCGATGGGTCGTCGGCCCGCTGGTTGCTCTGGGCATGGGTCGTCTCCTCTGTCGTCTTTAAGATGTGCCGGTTGGCAAAAGCCTCCTGATGCGCTTCACGTCAGCCTTGGCCAGCGGATGCATGTCGTCGTACTGGCGTTTGACTTTAGCCGGTTTGCGTCGCCTCAGGTGGCTCTTACCGCCCCTGGTACGCATAATCTTCCCGCTGCCGGTGATATGAAAGCGCTTCTGCGCTCCTTTATGAGTCTTGATTTTAGGCATTGACGGTTTCCTTTTCTTTACCCGATTCCTTGTCCGGCTCCCTGGCCGGTTTCGGCGCCTGCTTCTTGCCGGGCGAGAACGTCAGGTTTATATTGGAGCCTTCCATAGCCGGGGAGCCTTCCACCACCGCCACTTCCTTGAGCGATTCGGCCACACGCCGCATCGCTTTCCATCCGAGTTCCGGGTGAGTATTCTCACGCCCCCGCAGGAAGACAGTCACCTTAACCTTGTTGCCCTCGGCCAGCATCTTCTTAATTTGCGCCACCTTCCCTATGAGGTCATGGTCGTTAATTCTGGGACGGAAGCGTATCTCCTTCAGACCGGTGGACCGCTGGCCTTTGCGCGCTTTCCGCTCCTTCTTCTCCAGTGCATACCGGTACTTGCCGTAATCCAGAAGGCGGCAGACCGGGGGTACTGCAGTAGAAGCGACTTCTACCAGGTCAAGTCCCTGGTCCCGGGCCAGTTCGAGCGCCTGGGGCAATGTCATCACGCCCAACTGCCCACCTGTCTCCCCGATCACCCTGACCTCTTTTGCCCGGATTTGCTGGTTGACGCGCAGTTCTTTAACTATGGGTTGGCTTTCCCTCCTTCACGGAAATAATGGTGGCGAGACTATATCATATCTGGACGACGGAATCAAAGGCGGCCAGGCTTTCACAGAGACTGCGACCGCGACTCCGCCGCAGTCTTAACCCGCGAGATAACAGAGGCCAAGGACTGAGCACCGAGGTCCTCGCCGGTCCGGAGACGCAATGCGACGGCACCGGACTGAACTTCTTTATCCCCAACAACAAGGATATAGGGGACTTTCGCGAGCTGGGCCTCTCGAATCTTCAGGTTCATCCGCTCGGCGCGGTCGTCAACCTGGACGCGCAGACCTTCATTGCGCATGGCCCCGGCAACCTGACCGGCATAGTCCGTGTGGCGGTCAGCGATGGGAATAATCACCGCCTGCACCGGCGCCAGCCAGACGGGAAAGGCACCGGCATAATGCTCAAGCAGGGAAGCCATGAACCGCTCCATGCTCCCGAGCACCGTCCGGTGGATCATGACCACACGCTCTTCCTTGCCTCCGGCATTGGTGAAGACGACGTCAAAGCGCTGGGGCAGGTTGAAATCGCACTGGATGGTGGGCCCCTGCCAGAAACGGCCCAGCGCATCCTTAAGTTTTATGTCAATCTTAGGCCCGTAGAAGGCGCCCTCCCCTTCCTCTACTTTGTACGGCAGTCCCGAGCCTTCGAGGACGCGCCGCAGGGCACCCTCGGCCTGGTCCCACATCTCGATGGTGCCGGCGAACTTGACGGCGGGTCGTGTGGACAGAATAAGCTCATACTCGCTGAAGCCAAAGGTCTTCATCATGAAACGGGCAAGGTCCAGCGCGCCTTTAAGCTCGGCCTCGAGCTGGTCAGGCCGGCAGAAGATATGGGCATCGTCCTGAGTGAAGCCGCGGACACGGGCCAGACCATGGAGGACGCCGGAACGCTCGTAGCGGTAGACTGTACCCAGCTCGGCGTAGCGGACTGGCAAGCTGCGGTAACTGTGGAGCTTCGACTTGTAAATCAGGATGTGGAAGACGCAGTTCATCGGTTTGATGATGTACTCCTGCCCCTCGATTTCCATCGGGGAATACAGGTTCTCGCGGTAGAAGTCCCAGTGGCCGCTGGTCTTCCACAGGTCGAGTTTGGCGATGTGCGGGGTGTTGACGATATCATAGCCGCGCTTGAAGTGCTCGTCCTTCCAGAAGGTCTCGATGATGTGACGGACCATGGCACCCCTGGGATGCCAGTGGACCAGCCCGGGGCCGGCTTCCTCATGGATGCTGAAAAAATCAAGCTCCTTACCCAGGCGGCGGTGGTCACGGCGGGCAGCTTCTTCAAGCCTGGCCAGATAGGCATCGAGCTCGGCCTGAGTCTCAAAAGCCACGCCGTAGATGCGCTGAAGCATGGGGCGCTTCTCATCGCCGCGCCAGTAGGCGCCGGCCACATGGGTCAGTTTAAAGGCCTTGACCTCGCCGGTGGAAGCGACATGCGGGCCGCGGCAGAGGTCGACGAACGGGCCCTGACGATAGATTGAGACCGTCTCGTCGGGCAGGTCTTCGATAAGCTCCAGCTTGTACGGCTGAGAAACGAAGAGGCTCTGTGCCTGACGCTTGCCCAGCTCCTGGTGGACGAAGGGAAGGTCGGCGGCGATGGTCTTGCGCATCTCCTCCTCAATTTTGGCCAAGTCCTCCGGGGTCAGCGCCCGCGGCAGATCGAAATCGTAGTAGAAGCCGTCCTCGATGGCCGGCCCTATCCCGAACTTTGCGTCCGGAAACAGCGTCTGCACCGCCTGCGCCATAATATGCGAGGCAGAGTGGCGCATCCTTTCCAGCCGTTCTTTAGCCTGACCGTCATTAGCGCCTGTCATATCAGCTGTCCTGTCAAACAAGAACCTCGGGCCTCACCCGCCCGAGACAGTCACCTACATCCCCGCACTAGCGGCCTGACCCATCTCCCGCCAACGGTCGGCAAGTTTAACTCAACGTACCTCGCTCGTCAACGGCGGGCCGTGGGGATTGTCCCCAAGCTATACTTGAGGTTGCTCCGGAAGGCTGATGCCATTAGACTATGTCCGCAATTCTACGGACTGGCGAACTTCTAGGCTCTCCGGGCATTCCATAACCATAATTAAGGAGAAAGCAGATATGTCCAATTACGATGTAATTATGATTGGTGGCGGCCATAACGGCCTGCTGGTGAGCGCCTATCTGGCCAAGGCGGGACTGAATGTTTGCGTACTTGAGGCACGCGCCTTCCCCGGTGGCGGTGTCGTTACTGCGGAGGTGACGGCTCCCGGTTTCAAGCACGACCTGGCATCAACCGCCGCCGGCTCCATTGAGTTCAACCCGCTTATTGCAAATGATGAACTCGGCCTGGTCAAGCGGTCTGGCATCAGATTCGCCGAAGCGCCGGAGGTGCAGGAGACACAGCTTTTCCCAGACGGCCGGTCCATTATTCTCTACCGCAACCTCGATAAGACCTGCGCCAGCATCGCCGAAATCTCCCGGAAGGATGCCGATGCCTTCCGTCGGTTGTACGATATCGGCTTCCCCATCCTCAAATATATCCTTGCCGGTAGCACTTCGCCACCGGTGCCGCTCGCCGCCTCGCTCCAGGCCATGCTTTCACGGCCCGGCGGTCTGGAAGACCTGCGCATGACCTTTGTCAATGCCGTTGACTTCGTCGAAGAATGGTTCGAGAACGACCTGGTGAAAATTGCCATGACGCGGCTCGCCGCTATCGCCCGCATCAGCCCATGGGAGGCCAACACGGCCGGCATCATCACCGCGACTATCCCCTTTACCATGAACTACGGCACCAAGCCGGTAATCGGCGGCGCCGGAAAATTCACCGAAGCTCTGGTGGACGCCATCAAGGCCTTCGGCGGCACCGTCCGGCTTAACACGCCGGCAAAACAAATCATTGTCGAAAATAATCAGGCAAGAGGTGTCGTCCTGGCCAGCGGCGAGAAGGTCGGGGCTGACAAATGCGTGGTGGCGGCGATTAACGTCAAGACCCTGTTCCCCGATATGGTTCCTGAGGCGCAACTGCCGGGCGGCTTTGTTGACTGGATTAAGCGCCTCAGGCCCCAGCGCGTGCAGTATTTCACCACCCACTACGCCCTGCACGAGAAGCCGCAATACCGGGCCGACCCGGACGTCAGCCGCAGTTACCAGGTGCACCTGACCGGCACCACCAGCTACGACGAGTACCTCAGCGGCCTGCAGGCCATGTACCGCGGCATACCGAGAACGACTGCACCCGGCATCCTCTGCTCCACAATGTTCGATCCGGGCCGCGCCCCGGCGGGCAAGCACACCCTGTGGGTGAACAGCCAGGAGCCTTTCTACCTTAAGGGCGGCCCGAGGCGCTGGGACGAGATTAAGGAACAGGTCGCCTCCGATATACTGAAGACCATCCGCAGTCACACCACCAACATGGGGCCGGAGAACATCATTGCCGAAAAGACCTTCTCACCGCTCGATTTCTCACGCTGGAACCCGGCCTGGATTGAAGGCGACCCCAGCCATCTCGGCGGCTATTTCCAGCAGTACTCTTCTTTCCGGCCCGTCCCCGGCTGGAGCGGCTATAAGATGCCCATCGACCGGCTGTATTTGTGCGGGCCTTCCACCCACGGCGGCACCGGACTCGCCGCCGGCGGACGTGCCCCGGCCAATATCATCATGAAAGACCTGGGCATCGAGTTCGAGAAGGTAGCACAGAGACCGGTATAGCTCAGGCTTACGATTTTTTCGGGGCAAACTGCCCCGCGAGGACTAGGCTCAGCCGAAGTGTCTTGGTGAAGGACTGGAGCAGGAGCTTCTGGAACTGCTGCCGGTACTAAATAGCGGCGAATAGACACGTTCCACGTCGGAGGAACCGCATTTTGGGCAGAGCACCCTGTCCCTGTCTTTGACACCGTCAAGAAAACTGCGGCGGACTTCGAACTTCTCCCCGCATTTGGTGCACCTATAATCGTATACTGGCATTCTGCTCTCCTGTATTTTAATAACCTAATTTTGCGTCGCGGTCTTCTTGGTACTTCCTCTCAGATAGCTTATCATCGGCCCGGTCACCAGCGGCACTACCTCACCAATCATGTGGGGCATCAGGTTGTCCATTACTTTGGGCATAAGCTCCGGCATCTGCTCCGCCATGTAGTCCGGCATCGGGATCGCCGCCTTAACGCGCTCCAGCATCGTCGGCATGACTTTAGGCATCATCATCGGCAGGAGCTTCGGGAACAGCACCGGGAACATCGGCCTCATAAGATTCAGAATTCCTGGAACCTTACCCATGGCCCGCATCATCCGCCCCATCTTAAACGGCATGGCTTCAATCAATTCCGGCCACATCGTGCCCATCAGTCCGGCAAAGCCCTGCGGTGTCATCAGCGCAATCATCGCCTCGAACACCGCCCACTGCCGCTGGACTTCCGGGTTCGGGTCGGGAAAATCGTAGCCGAGCGCCTGGCAGGCAAACCGCGCCAGGTCAACAACCTCCACCGACATATTCTTCTTTTTAGCGCTGACCCTGAGCTGGAACTCACAGCAGGGACAGAGCGCCAGCACCTTCTGGGCGCCGGCTTCAACCGCTTCGTCAAGCCTTACCTTACCCACTTCGGCCGCTACCGGCGGCTCCTTAATCAGGGTCAGCACACTGCCGCAGCAGTGCGCATTGTCGTGATGGTAGGCCATCTCGGCAAACTTGACCCCGGGGACCGCCTTGATAAGGTCACGGGGCGGCTCGTAGACGCCGGATACACGACCTATGTGACAGGAATCATGCCAGGTAACCGTCTGCGGTTCCTGTCCCCGGTCCGGGAACTTGAACTCGCCCTTCCTGAGCTTCTCCGATACCAACTCGCTGTAATGCCTGGTGACGACCCCGTAGTCGACGCCGAGCTTTTTCGCCCACTGCGGGTACACCTGCCGCCACATCATGTCGCAGGCCGGACATGAGGTAATGACGGTATCGGCACCGGCCGCCTTAACCGCGGCGATGTTACTCTTCATGACCTCGGCGAAAAGGTCCCATTTACCGGCAACCAGCATCGGCGTGCCGCAACAGTTCTCTTTCTGACCGAGATAGGAGAAGTCCACGCCGGCGGCATCAAGCAGGCGCACGCTGGCCATGCCAATGTCACGTTCAACATAGCTCGCAGTGCATCCGGCGAAATAGACCGCCTTCGACCTGCGTCCCGGGCCATGCTTTTGTTTGAGATCAGCCGGGAACCAGGCGTCGCGGTCTTTGCGGTAACCTGCCCAGATATCGCCCTGGCTCTTGAGCGCCGCACCCATCATCTCGAACGGCGGGAAGGTCATCTTCTTTTGCTCGCCGATTAGCTGGCCGCGGAGCTTCATCCACGACGACTCAATGGGCAGTGAAGCGGAACAGCGCAGGTTGCACAGCTCGCAGGTGGTGCAGGAGAGGATGGTGTCCACCATCTTCTGGTCCCACTTCTGCCGGCCCTCCATGTATTCCCTCAACCAGTACCACTTGCCGCGCGGCGACTGGCTCTCCCAGCCGCGGCCGTAAAACTGGTCGCATTCCTCAACACAATAGCCACACTGGGAACAGGCGTAAGCATACCAGGCTACATCTGCCGGGAGGCCCCGGACAGGCTTAGTAGGACGCTCACCGACTTTCAGGATAACGCGGTTGGCCAATGCCCGGACTAACGGCTCAAAAGCCTGAGCAATACTCAGAATTCCGCCAATAGCCCCGTTCTTGAGCACCTTACCCGGATTGAGAATGCCTTTACGGTCGGCCCTGGCCTTGAACTCCTTGAGCCGCTTCAACCGGCCGGCACCGAGCACCTTATCTGCCTTGCTGGCGAAATAAAGACCCGTCGAATACTCGCGGCCGCCGTTTTTTTCCGCGATGCCCGAAATCGTCAGCGCCAGGCTGAAAACGAAGTTGTAGTTGAACCGGCGCTGGTCGCTGGGTATGAAGCCGAGCAGCACCACTTCGGGCTTGCCGCCGACACCGTTACGGATGACGATGGCCTCTTTGACGATAGGCTGAGCAACCTTATTGTTGATTTCGTCCATAACCGCACCCAGCGACGAAAGCGGTACCACCACCTCGGCCGGCACCAGGCTCGGCCCCAGGCGTTTAACCACCATAATCTTGAACCGATCATCCCACTCATGTCTGGCGATGCGGTCACTGAGCAGCTCCGCACCATTAGCCTTAGCCAGCTCCGGCAGGCGGCCCATTACGGCGCCGCGGTCTTTCTTGCGGTAAGCCAGCGTCATGATGTAGGCCGCCGGCAGGAGCAGTTTTTCGTGGCCATCACGTCCGTGCGTCTCCGACGGGGCGACTTTGTTCTTAAGCTCGGCCATGCGCGGGTTGATGAAGACCAGCGACCACACTGGCAGTTTCTCATCAATGATAGCCTGGACAAGCCGCTGAAGGTCATGCGGGTCAGGACAACCCACCGCCGCTACTTCCAGATCATCAAGCGCCTGCACGCGGACGGTCACTTCGCTGATAAGACCGGTGATGCCCTCGGCTTCGGAAATAAGTTCCAGCTCCTTGCCGCCGAAGTCTTTGACCGAACCGTCGGGCAGGACCACCTTAGCATTTATCACATTGTCGCGGAACCAGCCTGCCTCGTAGGAGCCAATGCCCGCCCCACCCTGGGCCAGCCACCCGCCAACCGTAGAGGCCGGAGCGCTGGTAGGATAAAGACGCAGGGTCAGACCGTGCCTGGCCAGCTCCATATTGAGCTTCTCCCAGACCACACCCGCCTGGACCGTGACCGTCTGCCCGGCCTTATCGACCGCGATAACTCTGTTCATCCGCCGGAAATCAACAACAACAACACCTCTCTTCACCGGTATAACGCCGCCGTATCCGGACGAGGCCTTGCCCCGGGGAGTTAGAGAAATGCCCATTGCAGAAGCCCAGCGCACCAGTTTGACCAGTTCTTCGATTGTCTCCGGCTGGACGACCGCTTCCGGCGTGATATTACCGATAAACGGCTTCACCAGCCCGGGAATGGCGGCGATATCGTGTCCATAGAGCACCAGCTCGGCTTCCCGGAAGCATGCCCGGCTGCCGAACTCCTTCTCCAGATATCTCCGGTGCTTCGACGTTACCTTACCCATGCTTATCTCCTTATTCGTTACCCCGGGTCATTTAACTGCGCGCCTTCCCCTGACACCAAGCGAGTCCAGCGACCGCGCCAGATCCGTCTTAGCCCCTAACTGAGTTTCCAGCATGTCCCGGACAAGGTCGCAGGCCTTGGCGATTTTGGGGCTGGACAGGCGGTAATAGATAGTGGTGCCGGCACGGCGCGTCTGCACGATTTCACGCTCCCGCAGGACCGCCAGATGGCGCGACACATTGCTCTGGGGCAGGCCCAGCCTCTTAACTATCTGTCCCACTGACATCTCTCCCCTCCGCAGTTCATGCAGAATCATAAGCCGGTTGGGGTCGGCCAGTGTCTTACAGATGTCAGCCTGAAGCCTGAACAAGGCCGTGGTCCGCTGGTCAATCATTATATATCATTGCATGATTATATATGTATATACTGATATTGTACAGCGCAATAGCAATTTGTCAAGCGGCGTTGCTCACTGTCGAAGACCGGACGTTTCAAGCTGTGTCTGTGCCCGTTGCGCCGCATTTATGGATGATATAAGATACGTAGCTTCCCCGGCCTTCCCGATAAAGCCGGAAAAACGAAACTGATAGCCCTGCCCGGAACCCGGTCCGGTGTTCCGCAGACGGGCCGCCGGAGTATAGAACAAATCATCACACCACTGCGCCGACTCGCCATAGCCACCTCGAAAACCGAGGAGTGTATCCGTTTCTATACGGAAGTCTTCGGCATGAAGAAGTTCTATGACGACGTCATGACCAACGCGCCGGGTGTTAAGTCCCTGCTCGGCCCGGAAGGCCGTTTTCCCCAGCGGCTGGTCTCCATGCAGTCCGGCGACAGCGATGTCGGGATGATGGGTTTTCTCGAATACCTTAATGCCAGCTTCACTGTTATGCCGTTTGTGAGAAAACCCGGCTCAGTTTACCCGGTGATGGTTGAGTTTGCCGTCCCGGACATTGAGGCAACGGTCACGAAGGTGGTGGAGATGGGACAGCCCATAATCGGCGGGCCGTTCTACGGGCAGTCAGACGGTGGTGCCTACGGCGTTGCAACCTTCCTGGACCCTAACGGTGTTCTCATTCTGGCGACCGACTGTGTTACAGGTCAGAGCAACCCGGCGCCAGCGGCATCGGCAATCCGCAGGGTGGTCATACCGACTGCCCGGAATAAAGCCGGACCCTCAGCGCAACTGCTCCAGGAAGCTTTGGATATGAATGTTTTTAGCGATGAGACATTCGGCTCTGCCCGGACCGCCGCTTTGCTTGACCTTGATGAGACAGCAGTTGCCCGAGTCATCACTCTTTGGCAGGGAACAGAGGACCATGGTATGGTCGGCTTTATGGAAGTCCTCGAGCCCGAGATCGATATCAACCCCTTTGTTAAACGTGAGAACTACCCGTATGAGGTGATCCTTGTCTTTGTTGTGGATGACATAGACCGGGTCCTTTCTAAAGCGTTGCCGCTTGGCGCCCGGCTTATAGGCCGGAGGACCTATGAGGTACCGGGCCGCGGCATGGTTGAGGGGGCCATGTTTACCGATTCTAACGGCGTCGTAATTGACCTTACCAGGTGGCTCGGTTCGCAGACGCGTTAACGGCCGATTTGCTTTTGTCCCGCCGGGGGCGTATAGTATCACCAGGGTTTAAGTTCAGGTTATTCGCCGCTTAGCTTCACTGCCTCAGGTGTACTCAAGTTTCGGATGACCCAGATCTACCCTGTAATACTATTCGAGAGGAGGTCATCCGATGAGTTACCAGGACAAGTCCCTCAAATGTGCCGATTGCGGCACCACGTTCACCTTCACCGCCCGCGAGCAGGAGTTCTACGCATCCAAGGGCTTTACCAGTGAGCCCAGACGCTGTTACCCATGCCGCCAGACGCGAAAGTCCGAACGCGGTGAGCGCAGCGGCGGCCGCTACGGCCGTTCCTACTAGTCACCCACGGCGCCGAACGCCGCCCCGGTCTTCCCTTCTGTATTCGTTACCTGCTTTCTGAGGCATGACAAATCGGATGGGCCGCTACCTGCGGCCCATCCGTCAGTACCATTGGCTCGTCGAAGAGAAGGGACGACCGGGGAAACCGTAATCCCACAACTTTTTGAATTTAAGGAGTATTATCTGTGAGTTTCGATTCATTTCACCTTCACCCGCAGGTCGCGGCGGGTATCACATCGGCCGGCTATGTTGAGCCGACGCCGGTACAGAGTCAGTGCATACCCCTCATCATGGAGGGCCGCGATGTCATGGGGCTGGCCCAGACCGGCACGGGCAAGACAGCCGCCTTCGTCCTGCCAATTCTTCACCGTCTTCTGCAGGGGCCGCGCGGCCGTGTCCGCGCCCTTATCATCTCTCCGACCCGGGAACTGGCCGAGCAGACACATCAGGCATTCACTACCATTGGGGCATTAACAGGCCTGCGGAGCGTGACTGTTTACGGCGGTGTAGATATCACCGCTCAGGTTCGGAACCTGCGCAACGGCGTGGACATTGTAGTTTGCTGTCCCGGCCGCCTGCTCGACCACCTGGACCAGGGCACAGTCAACCTGCTCAAACTGGAAGTGCTGGTACTGGATGAGGCGGACCGGATGTTCGATATGGGTTTTCTGCCGGATGTCAGGCGCCTTCTAAAGGGCCTGCCCGCCGGCCGTCAGACGCTTCTCTTCTCGGCTACCATGCCGGACGACGTACGTTCACTGACGCACGAGTTCATGCGTAACCCGGTCACCATACAGATTAACCACTCCACTCCGGTAGAAACAGTCTCCCATGCCCTGTACCCGGTGGAGCCTCACCTGAAGGGCAATCTGCTCAAGGAACTACTGCGGCGCACTGACGCGGAGTCGGTACTGGCATTTACGCGCACCAAGAACCGCGCGGCAAGGGTGGCGGAACAGCTGGCAAGGGCCGGATATGCCGCCGGGTGCATTCAGGGCGACCTCTCCCAGTACCAGCGCCAGGCGGCACTGGACGGCTTCCGCGAAGGCCGGTTCAATATCCTGGTGGCGACCGACATTGCCGCCCGCGGCATTGATGTAGCGGGCATCTCCCACGTCATCAATTACGATATGCCGGATACTACGGACAATTACATCCACCGCATCGGCCGGACCGGCCGCGCTTCACATAACGGGGACGCTCTTACGCTTATCACCCGCGAAGATGAAGACATGGTGCGTTCCCTAGAACGCATCCTCGGCTACCGTCTGGAGCGGCGTAAGATAGAAGGTTTCAACTATAACTCACCTGCTCCGGGCGACTGTCCAACAGGGCGTTTCACCCACCACCCGCGAACCGGCCGCGCCTGGCCGCAAAGACGACCAAAGGCACGCCCTCCCACCCGACGGCAGCCGGTCTTGTCATAGTTAGAACCGCGGAAGGGCGCAGAAGAACACGCCTCTCCGAACGCTTCCGCTGCGCTCCAGCGTTGCAGGCCGGATGTCCGGTCGCTTCCTTGACTCTGGTCTGGCGGAAGAGTCTATACTCGTCTTGAGGGCCTCCCAAATACCATAAGGCAAGACAGGTTGAGCGCAACCGATGGCTTAACGAGGCAACCGCCTGATGCAACCGGAACAACTGCCCGATACAGTTAGAAGAAGGACATTATGCCTGCCTATACAGTGTCACTATTTAGAAACCGGATGCGCCGAAGATCGCCTCAGTGCGGTCCATCATCTCCTTACGTAACCGGGATACAGTTTCCGGTCGAGCAGACTGAATAGCCGTCCTGGCCCGCGGC
>Ga0315298_1003389_pt1 | contig 25475 bp, 24 predicted proteins | sample WHS_1_MG_FD_203077 | JGI IMG/M metagenome (GOLD analysis project Ga0315298, IMG submission 203077) | Extremophilic microbial mat communities from Washburn Hot Springs, YNP, Wyoming, USA - WHS_1_MG | ecosystem: Environmental > Aquatic > Thermal springs > Hot (42-90C) | place: USA: Wyoming... | reverse complement strand
TTCCCGGGGGTCTGAACGGTTCCGCTTAGCTGCTGGGCGCGCGGAAGCGCTTCGAACCGGTCGCGCCGGGGATGCTTGCGGAGCGGGATCTGGCTCTGGACTTGACTGCCCGCGCTTTGGAGGCTTTCGCCTTGGCCGCCTTCTGCCTGCCCGCCGCCTTATGGGTGGCGGCCGCCTTCTTCTTCGTGCCGGCCAGCCTGGTCCGCACGACGGCCGTCTTCTCTTCGGGCGGGTCTGCGGCGGCTGAGGCCAGCAGATGCTTGTCGCCGTACAGTTGGCGGTACAATGCGGCATTCCGCATCACCGACTGCACGTACTCACGCGTCTCGGTAAACGGGATGGTCTCGACGAACTCGGCCGGCTCGCGGTAGTCACCCCAGGTGAGCCATTCTTCCACGCGGGACTTGCCTGCGTTGTAGGAAGCCAGCGCCTCCTCCCACTTGCCGCTCCACTGGGCCAGCAGGGAACCCAGATAGGAGATGCCAAGGCGCAGGTTCGTCTCCGGATGGAGCAGCATGCCGGGCCGGAACCGGCGCAGACCCTCCTGACGCGCCAGCTTGCGGCCCGTGGAGGGCAGCACCTGGGTGAGGCCATATGCTCTGGCCGGCGAAATGGCCTTGGGATTGAACTCCGACTCCTGGCGAATGAGCCCAGCCACCATGAAGGGGTCCAGGGCGCGGCGATCCGCCTGCGAAATCAGCGTGCGCCGCCAGGGCAGAGGGAACAGCAATTGCCAGAAACGCTGGGGGGCGGCGTCCAGCGACCAGCTTAGGTAATCCGGTGCGACGCTTTTCACGGCGCGCATGGCCTCATGCGGCTGGCCGGCCCGGCGCGCCAGTTCGATGGCAATCAGGTGCGGCTGCGCATCCGTCTTCGCCCCAAACCGCAGTTCCGCTTCGGCCCAGTCCGGGAAACCGGCCGACGCCAGCAGACGGGCCCGGGCAATACGCCGTTCCGTAGCCGGCGTGGGCCGCGAGTTTTCCGGCTTCCTGGGTTCGGGCAGCGCGAGAGCACGCAGGAACGCGGCGGTCTCTTCCGAAAGGGGCGCCCGCGCGATCTCGGGCCGGGCCGCGTGTTGCCTGGCCAGCAGCCCGTAGTAGAAGTTCGGATACCGCTGCAACACCTCTTTGTAAAACGCCGCCGCCGCTGAGAGATCGCTGCCGCTTTCCGCCAGCCGGCCCAGGAAGTACAATGCCGCGCTCGCCTTGGCTGATGCCGGAAACCGCCTCAGGTGGTCGCGCAACAGATCGGCCGCGTCCGGACGCCTGCGCAGATATGCGTTCCAGGCGACCTTCCACTGGCAATAGGCGGCATCCTGCTCGCCGGGAAAAGACTCGAAAGCGGCGCGGAATAACGGCTCGTACTGGTCCGGACGGTTGGCAAGCAGGAAACGGTTGCCGGCCATGACCAGCGCCTTCAAACGCCACGGCGACTTGGGGTAGCGATTCAGACGTTCGATGGCTTCGAGCATCGCGGAGTCCGACTCCATCTTGCGCCCGCAGTAAACCAGGTAGTAGAGCCGCTCGGCGTCGGCCTCCGGAGCCTCCACGGCAAGCCCCCGCAGCGCGCTGTAGGCGCGCGAAACTCTGCCCTCGAGTGCATCCAAAGCCGCCGCGCGCACCCGGGCGATGTCGCGGTCCGCGCCGGTGGCTTCGCCGGCCAGTTCGGTCAATTCCGTCCGGGCCTTGCGATACTCCCGCGCCGCAATCCATTTGTCGATCCGCTCCAGCCGCATGGCCATGGTGGCGACAGGATACGAGGCGCCCATCGTCCGGCGCAGTTCGCTCAGAGCCTTTGCGGCTTCCGCCGCCGCGTCGGTATCGGGATAAAGATAGTAGACGCGCTGGTAGTGTTTGACGGCCTCGGGGAGCTGTTGAAGCGCCTGAAAGCCCTTCGCCAGAGCCAGATCGCCAGCCGGTTGCGGCAGTTCGGCGTAGCGCTCCCTGAGCAGGCGAACGGAATCGGCGGGCCGGCCCAAAGCGGCCAAAACCTCCGCTTCCAGCAGGATCGCCTTGCCAGCCAGCGGCGAGGGCGCCGGCAGAGTCCGAAACGGCGCCAGGTCGCTGTCCAGGCCGGCCAGGTCCTGAGCCGCGAACCGGGCTGACGCCAGGTAATAGGCGGTGTAGTCAGGCAGCGCGGGCAGGCCTTTGCGAGCCAGTTCGAGGTTCTCAGCGGCGGCGGCGTAGTCCTTCTGCTCGTACGCCACCACGCCCAGGGTGAAGCGCGCCAGCGCGCCCTGAACGGCGCCGGCGTGAGCCGAGGCAAAACGAAGCAGCGCCTTGCGGCGGGCAGGCGTGGGAGAGTCGCGGAACGCCTGGGCGAGCGACTCCAGTGACTGGGCCGGGACCAGCGTCGCGGCAGCCAAAGCGATGGCTGCCAGCCTGAGCAGCACTCTAGATGTTCCCCTCGCGCCGCAACGGGCCGGGGTAAGACGATCCGAGTAAGCGCACATCGTCGTTGGCTAAGCTGCGCACCATCTCCAGGTGGAGGTAATCCACCATCGACGGGCACGCTCGAAAACAGGCTTGCCGGAATTTCTCACGAGCCTGGTCGATCGGTTCGCGGAGCAATCCATACAAATCCCCACGAGCCCGTCCGGACCGGACGGCATCCGGCCGGTACAACCTGATTTCGGCCACCAGCACGCGCGCCAGGCGTTGCGCCCGCAGATGAGCCTCCTCTTCAGCAGCCGTCAGGCTTGCCCACTGGGGAACCTTCACATCGGCTTCCACGGTCGCGGGCCGGATGGTAACCAGCTCCGGCGCCGCCTCCTGATGACCCGCAGCTTGCCCCGCCGGGGCCAGCGCGTCCAGCACCGCCGACGCCACGCCGCTCAACAACTCCAGCGGAGCCACTTCCACACCGCGGCTCCCGCCCGCGGCATAGAGGACGGCCCTAACATTTTGACGCGTCATGACCGGGAACAGGTACACGCGATCGTCGGCGGGATGCGCGAACAGGGCCACATTCCCCTCTCCGATCTCCGGCCCGGTTGCCGCGGCGACTACCGGATCGCGGGATTCCACCACGGTCTGGAAAGCGCCGGCCGATTCGAGCGGGAACTCCATGGCGCAAAAGCGCTCTACGGCGTCCGGGGGCTCCAAGCCGGCCACCCACATGCCTTTCACGACCCCCTCCGCCACGGTGAAAATCGCGGCGCGCCCGCAGAACGGGGCGCAGATCCCGGCCAGCACGGCCAGCACCTCATCGGCTCCCGCGCACTGTCTGAGTCTCCTGGCGCCCTGGTTCAGTTCCTCCGCCAGCTCGCGGCGAGCCGCCGCGCGGGCCACGCTGGTCCCCCGCTCCACGGCGGCTTCGATCTGCGCGGACACCTGGGATTCGATCCGTGCGGTGAACTGAGCCAGAAGTTCACGCAAGTCCATGGCATCGGGGACGGGGGCCGGGTGGGTAGAGGCTGCCGAAACCATTTCTCGCCGCTTATGTTGCTTATTCTACCAGAGCCATCTCCGGCGCCGGCAGTACTGCCGGGCCGTACGCGGTACGGCGCAGAAGGAACAGGAGTTCCACCGGAATCCTGGCGCCTGACCGGCTGATGGCAAACAGGGCAGCAGCTTGCGGGGGTTCAGAAATGGAGGGGGCGAAAAACCGTGATGCCTGAATTATCCTCACCGCAAGCAGGCAGGACGGACGGACCGGACGCTGACCGCGCTCGGCTGATGGCACCCAGAGTTGCGTAGACCGCTTCGATTTTCGCTACTTCATCGTCCTCCCGAGAATCGCTTCCCAGCCCAACCCCACGCCGAAGTTACTGGTTGCGTTGCGTTTGCCGCCAGCGCGTAAATTTCTATGCACGGAGAGCCCCTGAAGCTCCGGCGGGGCCAACTCAGCGCAAGGCCGGCAGCATCACCGGCCCGTAGATGCCGACCCGCGGCGTAATCCGGCGAAACCGGACCATCAGCCGTTCGAACACGCCCTTCTCTTCGCAGTCATCGCTGTAGCTTACCCCGGTGAGTCCTGCGTGCCGCCAGATTTTGGCCGCCACGAACAGGAAGCGTGGTCGCGAGGTCACCAAAGTCGTTTGCCGCAGTTCGCTGGCGTCGGCCTGCGGCTCGCGGTGGAACATCGTCAGCCAGCGGTTCAGATTGTAGTCCAGCATGGCCAACTGGAAGTGGTTGCTGTTGACGTCAAACCGGTGCGACGGATGCGCTGCCAGCCCGCGTCGGTGAATTCTTCATAGGCTTCGACAGCATTCCGGCAATAGAACCCCGAATCCGCCCTCACATAGATCCGCTTCACGCCCGGCGGCAAGGCCGCGCGCACCTGGCGGTGTCGGTATCGATGGGGACGACCTCCAGTTTCACGTTGGCCGCCTCCCAGACCCGGTCGCACATGATCCGTACGACGGTCAGAATCTGACGGGCGACATTGCGACGCAGCGCGTTGAGGAACCTCCAGAAGGTGGACTGCACTGGCAGCTGGGCGACTCTGAGAGCCCCGTGAAGATGGGATCGCGCGCGATGAAGCGCAACTGGTTCAGCCGCGGAAAGCCGATGTAGAGGCCGAGCACGATGCCCAGCACGAATCGGTAAAGGTCCATGGAGCGGGGAATCCGCTTCGCGGTCACGGCCTGTTCCACCTGGGGCCGGAATCCGAGTTTCTCCAGCATGGTGACCACCGGCAGCAGCCCGCCGTAGGGCGTCAGGTTCCTGCCGTTGAAGTCATGGGGCGTGGAAGCATTGACTTCATTAGGTTCCGGAATAACATCACACAACCCTTGATTGGTGGGCCCTCGGGCGCTATCCTGTTGTTGTTCGTTAACCATTTGGGTGGCCCCCGAGCATCGGCTCGCGAAGCGGTGAACTTCGGGGATCTATTGTTTTAACGCAGAATTCTCGAGGCCTCCAAATGAGTGTCACGGCTCAGTCGACGGCAGGCCGTCAGGGGCAGTGCGTGGTTCAGGAGTTAGCAAGCGATGGCTCGGAATCTTATCACCGTTTTTGCACGCGGAAATCAGGAACTGTTTCACTCAGCATTCATTGCTTGGTTGCTGGACGAGAGGGCGCCGCACTCCCTCGGCTCCTCAGTCCTCGAGGAGGTGCTTTCTCTTCTCGGAATACCAGTGCCGAATGCGGGGTACACAATCAAAACTGAGGCTTGCGATCGGAACTGCCGGTTTGACCTGCTAATTCAGGCAGACGGAGTCCCGCAGTTGAAGAAAGGACTCGTCTTCGAGAATAAGACCAAGAGCGTGGGGCAGCACTTACAACTCGACCGGTATCGAAAACAGGGCTACGAGGTCGCAGTTCTGGCTCTGCTGCCGCAGAATCTGGACGAGAGCAGCAGGGACCAATTCCGGGTCATAGAGTACCGGCAGATTCGGGACATCGTGTCTGGCGTTCTCGCGCGGCGCCGGGCCGACTCAAGCCCCTATCAATTCATCATTGAAGAGTACATCCGATATCTTTCTCAGGTTCTCGGTGTGTTCGACACCCTAGATGCCTACTGTCGAGGCAAAGCGAGCATTGACAATCTCATCAAGTCGTTGTCGGAGTCGGCTGCTGACGTCGTCGCCACAGACAACGACGTGCGAACCCTCAACTATTTCTATTACTTCGAATTTGAGAGGTACCTGACAAGACACCATCCAGAGTTGGTATTTGGCAAAGGCAACTATGAGGATCACAAGAAGACGGGCCAAAACACTCGCTGGATTTACGAGAAGAACCTGAAGGGGCCGCCTTACATCGAGTCCCTGGTTGGAGACTTCTCATCCGGCGCTACCCGCTTTCGCTTGCACTCGGCGCTGGCCGCAATCCACGCCGAGAAGTCTTTCACGTTGGCCCCTCGAATTGAGGTGTGGTTGGATCCGGTGCGTCTCCTTGCCGGGGGTGGCGAGGCAACGATCGTAGGCTCACTGCTGTTGGGATCCTGGGACGAGCGGGTAAAAAAGTTGTTTCGCGAACAAGAGCCATACAGAACGGCGCTCTCGCGAAAGGGTCCCCGAAACGACCACGGTGAGGCACTCTCCCTTGGCGATATCCGTTTTGCGGTCATGGCAGCCCGGATGAAGCAAGTGATGGAAAGGGTTGGTTATTTCGTGTAGTCGGCGGGCGCGCGGATCATCAAGGCTCCTGGCGAACCGTGCACATTTTGCCTGTCGAGTTTCGCGCTACTTCGTCGCGGAGCACTGTCGGCCTGACGACCTCCGCGCCCTCGCCCCAACCCAATGCCCACCGAGCGATCTCAAAGACGCCCTCGGCCTGGAAGATCAGGTCACTACGTCCATCCGCCAAGTCGCGTATGGTTTGGCTTGGGTGCCATACGCGCTCGCGCACGTAGGGCGCCTGATCGGCGCTGAAGAGGACCATGACGTTCATAGGCTTCCCCCGGATCACCCCGAATGACTCGTGGCGGTAACGGTCGGCGTCAAAGCCGGCATCAACCTCGAACTTCATCTCGGTGAGGCTCAGCAAACGGATGCGATCCACAGCGAGCGTCTTCAGGTTCTCGAACGGCGGCACCTTGCCAAGGCAGTACAGGCCACCGGCCACGCTGAGGATGCGATACGGATCGTACTTGTACGCCTTCACCCCGTCGGCTACGGGAGATTGATACTCTACCTCGCAACGACGTCGCAGCAGGATGGCTTCCACCAGGCGCAGGATGGTCTCGCGATGCGGACCGTAATCCTTCGTTCCTCATGCACCCGCAGTCATGACTCCGCCGGTGCCATCCACATCTGCGCCGGGAGTCCAGCCGCGCGGTTCTACTTACCGGGGACGCCCAGCCAGCCCCTGGTGGCGATGTCGGTCATGGTCAGCAGCAAGAGAATGACGAGCCACAACAGGCCGCCGGCCACCACCAGTTGGGTGAGCCTGCGGCTGTAGTAGACGTGCATAAAAAACAGCGCCACCAGAAGCATCGTCGTCACTGCAATGACCAGCGCCACGGCGACGCTGAGCGCGCCCAGGTCCACGTAAGAGACCAGGGTGGTGGCGATGGTCAGGGCGATCAGCGCCGTGAAGACCAGCAGATACGTCTTGGGTTTGATAACGTGTTCGTGCTCAGCCATGGTTGTGCCTTCCAATGAGGTACAGCAGGGGAAACAGGAAAATCCAGATGATATCGACGAAATGCCAGTACAGCCCGGACACATCTACGGGGGTGTAATACTCCCGGCTGAAAGCCCCCCGGAGCGTCATCCAGACCAGGACCGCCAGGATTCCCAAGCCGATCACCATGTGCAGAGCGTGCAGACCGGTCATGGCGAAATAAAGGGAGAAGAACATCTGGGCTTTGTCCGCGTACGGCCCCTCGAAATGAAAGTGCGGGCCGGGGACGTGGTGCTCCACCCACTTGTGATGCCACTCGAAGCCCTTGATGACGAGAAAGACGAGGCCGAAGAACATGGTCGCCAGCAGATAGCCGGCCAAAGCCTTCCGCCGCCCGGTTTGGGCGCTATAGACAGCCATCACCATGGTGAAGCTGCTGACAATCAACACGGCGGTGTTCACCGCCCCCAGCACGATATCCAGTTCGTTGCTGGCCGCGGCGAAGGCGTCCGGGTAGAGCGAGCGGTAGACGGTGTATGCCGCAAAGGCGCCGCCGAAAAACATGATCTCGGTCACCAGAAAGATCCACATTCCCAGCGTGGAAGCGTCTTTCTGCTGCTCGACGGTGTCGAAGTGGTGCCGCAGCGCGGGGCTGTGAACGCTAGCCAACTCGAACTCCTTCCTGTTCCTCTTCTTGCGCGAGAGCTTCGTAGTCGTAAGCCTCGTGGGTCACCACCGGGGTGAATTCGAAATTCTCAGTAGGCGGAGGCGAGGGAGTCTTCCACTCGAGTCCGGTGGCGTGCCAGGGGTTTGCCGGGGCGACCGCCCCGTACCGCAAAGACCAGATGAAATAGATCAGTGGGATCACGTATCCCACCGCCAGCACCGAGGCGCCCGCCGTCGAAAGCACGTGCAACACCTGAAACTCCTCCGGATAGGCGTGATAGCGGCGAGGCATGCCAAGATAGCCCAGCAGGAACTGCGGGAAAAAGGTCAAATTGAATCCCAAAAACACAACCAGCGCGGAGAGCTTCGCCCACCCCTCCGGATACATCCGCCCGAACATCTTCGGCCACCAATAGTGCAGGCCCCCGAGGTATGCCATCAAGGCGCCGCCCACCATGATGTAGTGAAAATGCGCCACCACGAAATAGGTATCGTGGACATGCACGTCCACGCCAAGCGTGGCCAGAAAAAGGCCCGTCAACCCCCCGATGGTGAACAGGCCGATGAAACCGAAGGCGTAAAGCATCGGCGTCCGGTATGAAATGGAGCCCTTATAGAGCGTAGCGGTCCAGTTGAATACTTTGATCGCCGAGGGAATAGCCACGAAAAAGCTCAGAAAAGAAAATACCAAGCCGGCGTAGACCGACTGGCTGCTGACAAACATGTGGTGTCCCCACACCAGAAAGCCGTACACCGCAATAGCGACGCTGGAGAAGGCCACGAACTCGTAGCCGAAGACCCGCTTGCGCGCGAAGACCGAAACCAGCTCGCTCACCACGCCCATGGAAGGCAGGATCATGATGTACACGGCCGGGTGAGAATAGAACCAGAACATGTGCTGAAACAGCACCGGATCGCCGCCGAGGGCGGGATCGAAAATGCCGATGTGAAAACCCCGCTCGATGGCCAGCAATACGATGGTGACGGCCAGCACGGGCGTTCCCAGCACCTGGATCAGGCTGGTTGCGTAGTGCGCCCAGACGAACAGCGGCAGGCGGAACCAGGTCAAACCGGGCGCTCGCATGCGATGAATGGTGACAATGAAATTCAATCCCGTCAGAATCGATGAGAAGCCCGCGATAAATATGCCTACCGCCGTCGCCATCACATAAGTATTCGAGTAAGTGCTGGAATAGGGTGTGTAGAAAGTCCAGCCCGTGTCCACCCCGCCGGCGAACATCGCGTACAGAGTGAAGGCTCCCCCGGCGACCAGTAAATACCAGCTCAGCAGATTGAGTCTGGGAAAGGCCAAGTCTTTGGCCCCGATCATCATGGGTATCAGGAAGTTCCCCATGGTAGCCGGGATCGAAGGAATGAGGAAAAGGAAGATCATAATGACCCCGTGCAGCGTGAAAAACTTGTTGTAAGTTTCCGACGAGGTCAGGTCTCCCTGCGGCGTAAGCAGTTCCAGGCGGATCAGCGTGGCGAACAATCCGCCCAGGATAAAGAAGAGCGTGATCGTCACCAGATACAACAGCCCGATCCGCTTGTGATCCGTGGTCAGTAACCAGGACTTAATGCCGAAGTCCGAGGTCAGGTAATTGGCTCGCGGTTCGGTGGTTGTGGTGATCATAGACTAAAGACTCAATTCCGCCGCGCCGGCATGGTTTCCGTTGCGGATTTCTCTTTCAAGCTCTTGACGTATTCGATCAGTTGCAGCAGACCCTCCTCGGTCACCAGGCCCTGGAAGGTCGGCATGATGGGCTGGTATCCCGCCACGACCTTCGCGTTGGGATAAAGGATCGACTCCCGGAGGTAGGCTTCGTCGGCCTTCACCGTACCGCCATCCGCCAGCTTCACCGTGCTTCCGAACAGGTTCATCAGGTCAGGACAGCGGCCCCGCTCACCGGTGCGGTGGCAATTGGTGCAGGCCAGTTCCTGAAACAGTTTCTCCCCGTTCGATGCCAGGGAGCCTCCGGTTCCCCCTCCGCCCAGCCAGGCTTCATACTCGGCGGGCTCCATCACGTAGACCCAGCCGATCATCCCGGAATGCCTGGTGCCGCAGTACTCGGCGCAGAACAGATGATACTTGCCCGTCTTGGTCGGCTTGAACCAGGCGGTGGTGTAGCGGCCCGGCAGGACGTCGTATTTCATCCGGAAGGCGGGCACGTAGAAGCTGTGTATCACGTCCTCGGAGGTCATCGTGAGGCGCACAGCCCGGCCCACCGGTATGTGGAGTTCGTTGATCTCCCGCTGCCCCTCCATATGTTGGAGTTTCCACATCCACTGCTTGCCGACTACGTAGACCTGCATGGCGTCGCCGGGCGGCCGGGCGCCGTCGAGGTAAACCACGGCGCCCCAGCCGAACATCACCATCACCAGGCCCAGGGGGATGACGGTCCACACCACCTCGAGCACCAGCCCGCCGTGGACCGGTTGCGGGCGCTCGGCTTCCGAACGCCTGCGGTGACGGATCGCGAAGAAGAAGATCAACGCGAAGATCAGCAACGAAAAGAACGCCGCCACGCCGACCAGGAAGAAATACAGATGGTCCACGCTGCCGGCCAGCGTGGAGGCCTGTTCGGGAAACAATCTGAAGGAAGATGGAGACATTCGGTTACCTGACTGGCAGGACCTCCCTCCGGTCGCGGCGCAAGTCCCGCCGCCAGAGCACAAGCAGCGACGCGACCAGGACCAGCATGAAGCCGGCCCCCGCCAGGCGCAGGATGTTCATGGCGACGGCGCCGTATTTTCCGGTGGCGGGATCGTAGTGATAGCAGAACAGCAAAAGCTGGTCGGCGGGCGAGCCGATCTTATTCCGGGACGCCTCGACCAGGCCCAGGCGCACATCGCGCGGCGCGTATTCCACCCCGTAGAAATATCGCGAAAGCCTGCCCTGGGGGGTCAGTACGTAGATCGCGCTGGCGTGCGCGAACTGTCCGCTCTTCTCGTCGTACTTGTAGCGGAACCCGACGGCGCGAGTCAGCGCGTCGATGGAAGCCTGGTCGCCGGTCAGAAAATGAAAGCCGCCTTCGGACCCGGCCCTTCCATAGCGCCGCACGTAGTTCTGCTTCTTCATGGCCGCCAGCTCCGGCGTGTCCTTGGGGTTGAAGCTGACGCTGACCACCTCAAACTCGCGGCCCGCATTGAAGGAAATGCCTTTGAGGCTCCCCACCATGCCGTTCAGGATCTCGGTGCAGAGCATCGGGCATTCGTAGTAGACCAGGGCAAGAACCACGGGCTTGGAACCGAAATAACGGCCCAGCTCGACGGTGCGGCCGGATTCGTCGCGAAACTTCGTGTCCAGCGGAATCTGCTCGTCCAGCCGCTGGTCGATGCCCACGCCCTGTAGAGACGGCGGGATTACGTTTGGACGGGCGTCGGCCTGCGGCGCGGGGAACTGCCCCCGGAGCAGAAGAGGCGCAACCGCCATCAGGATAAACAGTCTCGCATGCATAATTACTTCTTGGATGCCGGCAGCCCCTTCCGGGCTACGATTTCCAACGCCCGGCTGACGGGGATCCGCACCACGCCTTTGTCGGGATCGATCCAGCCGTAACTGTTCAGGATCCGGTCCTCCGCCGCCCGTATCGCCTTGTAGTCCGCCACGGGCGTGGCCTGGAGCCGCGGCTCCGGCGGGAGCTGCGGGGCCGAAACGAGCGGCGGGCCTTTGGCGGCCTCCCGCTCCGCAAGGAAATGGAAGACAAACCACATCCCGAAGATGACGATCAACACCATTCCGAAGATGCTTAGCCCGGCCGCGGTGACCGCGAAGGTGTTGACATCGCGCTCCTCGTGCCCGAGCAGGGGATTGCTCCCGGTTTCGGCGGGATGCTTAGTGCCTGCCATGCGCCAGCGCCTCCTCCAGATGCGGATCGCCTGCCGGGAGCAGGGGCCGCTTCCTCAGATACCAGAGGAACGCAGCCAGCCAGACGCCACCCAGGCCGACCGGAGCCAGGATGTCCATCCAGTGCACGTAAATTCCCTCCTTTTGAAAATCGGGCGTCACCAGCCAGAACAGGTCTACAAAACGCATCGCGATCACCAGCGCCGCAATGCGCGCCAGGGTGCTCGCGCGCCGCTTGAGCGTGCGCGAGAGCAGCAGCGCGAACGGCAGCGCGAAGTGGGCCACAATGAGCAGCAATCCCACGTAAGCCCAACTGCCGCGCATGCGCTCGACATACCAGGGGATCTCTTCCGCCAGGTTGCCCGACCAGATGATCAGCAGTTGGGAGAAGGCAAAATAGGCCCACAGCATGACGAAGGCCAGCATGAGCTTGCCCAAGTCATGCAAGTGCCCCGGAGTGACCACCCGTGACAGCGGCTCGCGCTTCGACAGCAGCACCAGCAGGGCAATAACAAACGAGAGCGCCGACAGCCCCTGGCCGCCGATGAAGATCACGCCGAAGATGGTGGACCACCAGTGCGGCTCCAGCGACATGACCCAGTCCACCGAGGCCAGCGTGATGGTGATGCCGTATACGATCAGCCCGGGACCGCTGATCCGTTGCAGGCTCCGTGCCAGAGATGGCGACCCGCTTTGGTCCTGCTCGGATGACCACTTGTTCAGGAAATATGCGAACAGCATCCACAGCGCGAAATACGCCACCGCCCGGGCGATGAAGAACGGCACGTTGAGGTATGCGCTCTTGTGTTGCAACAGGGCGTCGCGCGCCACCACCTCGGGATGGGACCACTCGTACAACCGGGGAATGCCCAGCAACACCGGAAGGAACAGAAGCGCGAGCAGGGGCAGCGTACGCGAGGCGGATTCGAGCACCCGGCGGATGACCAGGCCCCATGCGCCGCCGGTGAGATACTGGAGCATGTTGAGGGCGAGGCAGCCCAGGGTGAGCCCGGAGTAGAACAGGTAAGCCCACAGGTACGAGCGGAAGAACTGCGCCGGGCTGAGGTAGGCGCCCACGGCGCACGCCGCCAGACCCGCCACTCCCACCACCAGAGCCCGCCGGCCCGTGCGCTCGAGATCGCGCCCCAGGTCGGCCGGAACGCCAAATGCCGCCGCGCTCATGGCTTCACCCCCGGCGTGCCGAGCAGCGGGCGCGCCTCGGGCGGCACGTCTTCCATTCTGGCGTCCTGGCTGAACTGCAAAACCCGGACATAAGCGACAATCGCCCACCGGTCGCGCGGCGGAATCTGGGAGGCATAATCCGGCATAGCGCCGAAACCATTGGTGATCACGTCGAAGATTTCACCTACGGGAAGCTGCCGCAAGCGCTCGGTGTGATACGAGGGCGGGCGGCGAAAACCGCGGCGCACAGCCATGCCCAGGCCATTGCCAAGGCGGCCGTGACACGGCGCGCAGAAAATGTTGAAACGCTCCTGGCCGCGGAGCAGCACCTCGCGCGTCACGGGCACGGGAAACTGGTCGACGGCTTTGCCGCCGGCCTTGCCGGTGTACAGGGCGTCGTCGTCACGAAGGTGGCCCCGCGCCACCGTCCCCTCCACCAGCGGGCGGGCCGATCGGCCGTCCGCAAAAAAGTCACTGGGACGAAGAGGAATGTACTTCGGCTGGTTGTGCATGTCCTGGCGGCACGCCGTGGCAGCCACCGCCAGCATGGCGGCCAGGCCCGCCCGAGTCAGAGTCTCAGTTCGCAACTTCGGACACCTCTTTGGCCTCCAGCGACTCCAGAAAGACCGCTGTCTCTTTGCGATCGAACAACGGATCGGCCGCCTGGATGCACAGGAAGAAACGGTTCCGCGACGCCATCGCGAAGCCCGGCACGTTGAAGACGGGGTGATACGGCTGGGGCAGCCCGTTCAAACCGAGCAGGCCGAAAAATGCGGCCAGTGAGGCGAACAACACGGTCAGCTCGAAGGTCACCGGAATGAACGAAGGCCAACTGTTCAGCGGGCGCCCGCCGATGTTGAGCGGATAGTTGATCGCCGCGACCCAATATTGCAGGCCGTAGCCGGTCAGCATGCCCAGCACACCTCCGCCGAGCACCAGGCGGGCCAGACGATTGTCATGCAAAGCCAGCGCCTCATTCAGTTCTTCGATCGGAAAGGGCGAATACGCATCCAGCTTCCGGTACCCCTTCTCGCGCGCCCGGCGCGCCGCGGCTACCAGCGCGGTCGGACTCTCGAACTCAGCCATGATTCCGAAGATGGCGGCGGGCATTACGCCTCCTCCCGGACGCGCGCTTCCGGCAGCAGCGTGCGCACCTCAAAGATGGAGATCATGGGCAGCAGCCGGATGAACATGAAGAAGAGGAACAGGAACAGGCCGATGGTCCCAAGGTAGATCATCCAGTCGATGGCGGTTGGGTAGTACATCCCCCAGGACGTTGGCAGGAAGTCGCGATGCAGGCTGGTGACGATGATGACGTAGCGCTCGAGCCACATCCCCACCAGCACCACCACGGCGATGAAGAACAGCGCCACGGTATTGAGCCGCACCTTGCGGATCCAGAGCAGTTGCGGGATCACCAGGTTACACAGGATCAACGCCCAGAAGCCGGGCGCGTACGGCCCCGTCATGCGGTTCCAGATCACGAATTGCTCGAACGGGCTGCCGCTGTACCAGGCCATGAAGATCTCGGTCAGATAGGAGTAAGCCACCAGGAGTCCGGTGGCCAGCATGACCTTGGCCGAATTATCCAGGTGGCGCATGGTGATCATGCCCTGCAATCCGTAGACGGCGCGCAGCGGGATGGCGAGCACCAGCACCATGGCGAAGCCCGAATAGATGGCGCCGGCCACGAAGTAGGGCGGAAAGATCGTGGAATGCCATCCCGGCAGGATGGCGACCGTGAAGTCGAAGCTCACCACCGTGTGAACGGACAGAACCAGCGGCGTCGCCAGGCCGGCCAGCAACAGAGAAGCCTGGTCGTGCACGCGCCAGTGACGCGCCGAGCCCCGCCAGCCCATCGCCAGAACCCCGTAGAACAGGCGGGCCACGGAATTCCGCGAGCGGTCGCGCAGCGTGGCCAGATCCGGCAGCAGGCCCACGAACCAGAACAGCAGCGACACTGTGGCGTAGGTGGAGACCGCGAAGACGTCCCACACCAGCGGGCTGCGGAACTGCGGCTGGATGTTCATCGTGTTCGGATATGGCATCAGCCAGTAGAACAGCCACGGCCGGCCCAGGTGCAGGATGGGAAACAAGCCGGCGCAGGCCACGGCGAACAGCGTCATGGCCTCGGCGAAGCGGTTGATCGAGTTGCGCCACTTCTGGTTGAGCAACAGCAGAATGGCGGAAATCAGCGTTCCGGCGTGCCCGATTCCGATCCACCAGACGAAATTGATGATGGCGAAGCCCCACGCCACCGGAATGTTGATGCCCCACACGCCCACGCCGCGCGCGAACAGCACGGTGACGCCGAACAGGAGCAGCATCACCAGCAGGAAACTCACCGAGAGAACGGCAAACCAGAACACCGGGGTGCGCCGCGTCAATACCACCGAGCTGATCTTGTCGGTAACGGTGGCAAACGTGTGACCCGGTTCGATCACCGGCCCCTGGCCGCCGTCTGCTTCCAACAATTCGCGATCCGGCATCCGTTACGCCTCCGCCTTGTGAAGATTGGCCGGATCGTCCGCGCCGGTCTGCGGCTCGTGCATCTCCGGATTCGGATTCCGCAACTGGGCCAGGTAGGTCGTGCGCGGGCGCGTGTTCAGCTCGCCCAGCACGGCGAAGTTCAGCTTCTCGGCTTTCAACTTCGCCACCCGGCTGTTCTTGTCGTTGATGTCGCCGAAAACGATGGCCTGCGTGGGACATACCTGCTGGCAGGCGGTCTGGATCTCGCCGTCGCGCACGGCGCGGTCCTCGCGTTGCGCGGCAATCTGGGCCTGGCGGATGCGCTGCACGCAATAGGTGCACTTTTCCATCACGCCGCGGCTGCGGACGGTGACGTCGGGGTTACGCAGCAACTTCAAACTGGGCGTCTCGAAGTCCGAATACAGAAGGAAGTTGAAGCGCCGCACCTTGTAGGGGCAGTTGTTGGAACAATACCGCGTGCCCACGCAGCGGTTGTAAACCATGTCGTTCAGGCCCTCGTCGGAATGGTTGGTAGCCTGGACGGGGCACACCAGCTCGCAGGGCGCGTTCTCGCACTGCATGCAGGTGACGGGTTGATAGATGGCCTTCGGGTTGTCGGGACTGCCCTGGAAGTAGGTGTCCACCCGCAGCCAGTGCATCTCGCGTCCCCGCTGCACCTGATCTTTTCCGACCACGGGAATGTTGTTCTCGGCCTGGCAGGCCACCACGCAGGCGTTGCAGTTGACGCAGGCCGTCATGTCAATGGCCATGCCCCAGGCGGCGCCCGGGTACTTCCAGGGCTCGTACAAGGTGAGCCCCGCGGGCGGCGATTCGGCCTTCTCCTGCGCAAAGCGCGGGTTCCTGCGGTACTCCTCGATGTCGCCGGCCACGGCGATATGCCGGCCTTCCATGCTGTGGTGATTGTGCGTGGCGGCCAGCGGATACTTCGAACCCGTCTTGCGAATCTCGACGCCCGAGCCGAACCACGGCGAGTTTGCAGTCCACAGCAGGTAAGCGTTGAAACCCACGCCGCTGCCCACCCGTCCCGCCTGGCCGCGGCCAAATCCCAGGTGCACGGTGAGGGAGTCGCGGGCGTGCCCGGGAGAGATCAGCACCGGCGCGGTCACTTTTCTTCCCTGGTACCGAAGCTCGACCCGGTCTTCGTTCTGCAAACCCAGGCGCTGGGCGGTGGCAGGGCTGACCAGCACGGCATTGTCCCAGGTCAGCTTAGTCAGCGGCCGGGGCAGTTCCTGCAACCAGCCGTTATTAGCGAAGCGGCCGTCATACACATACGGGTCAGGGCGGAAGACAATCTCGATCCCCTTCGCCGGCTGGCGGGTGCGCACGGCAGCCAGGGCGCCGTCCTTAACGGCGACGTTTTTTTCCGGCAAGGCCGTGCCGGGCACCACGCCGTCGTGCAAGGCTTTGCGCCACCACTTCTCAAAATCCGCTCCCGGCTTCTGGCGCTGCCAGTAATCGCGCACAATCTCGCGGGGCGGCCGTTCGCCCTGATTCATCATCACCGCCAGCAGTTCGTGGGCCGAGCGGCCCCGGTACAACGGAGCGATCAGGGGCTGCTGGATGGTCACCGTGCCGTCATAGGCCCGCGTGTCGCCCCAGGTCTCGAGGTAATGCGTCTCCGGAAGATGCCACTGGCACAGTGCGGAGGTCTCGTCCTCGTAAAGCCCCAGGTGAACCCGCATCTTCACCTTGGCGAGGGCTTCCTTGAATCCCACATCGGCGGGGGCGGTATAGACGGGATTGCCGCCCAGAATCAGGAGCAACTCGACCGCTCCGGAGTTCATTTCCCGGGCAAGCGCGCGCAGTTCCCCCAGTTGATCCGCCGGCCGGGCTTCCAGGGCCGGCGTGCAGACGACGGTCTTGCCCACATTGCCGAGCGCCTGATTCATCATCGCGGCCAGCACGTGAACGGCGGGCGGCTGGTGATCGCCCGGGATCACGACCGAGGTCCCCCGGTGGTCAAGCAGATCTTTGGCCACGGCGGTAATCCATTCGTCCGGCCAGTTGCCGGCGCCTTCCCCCAACTCGCCGCCAGCCGCAGCGCCGGCGACACCTACGGAAGCCGCCAGGACGGACGCATACTGTTCAATCTCGCGGGCCTTCAGCGGAAGCCGGTGGTCGGCCTTGCCGCCCGTGGGCGAAGGCGTGCTCTCGACCACGTAGAGCCGGTTCATGCGGGTCTGATCGCCGCGCACGCGCCGCCGGTCCGCGAAAGCGCGCGCATAGCGGACGCTGGCAGGACCGGCGGTGAGGAAATCCGCATCCAGCGAAACGATGATGTCGGCGTTCTCCAGACGGTAGTACGTGTTCACGGGTTCGCCAAAAGCCGCGACGGCCGCTGCGCGGGCGCCGTGGGGTCCGGCAGGATCCCATTGATGCCACCGGGCGAGGGGAAACTGGCTGAGCAGCGTGCGTATTTGGTCAGCCAGGGTGGGCGAGGTGACGGTCTCGGTCAAAATGCGCAGTCCGGCGCCCTGCTTTGCCTGCTGAGCGTCCAGCGCTTCCCGCAGGCTGGTCAGAAACGAACCCCAGGAACGGATGTCGCCCTGGTAGGTAAGGGTCTGCGAACGGTCGGGGTCGTAGAGCGAAAGCACCGAGGCCTGAGCCATCGCGTTGGTCGCGCCCAAGCTGGCCGGATGGTCGGGATTGCCTTCCACCTTCGTGGGCCGGCCCTCATGACTCTCGACCAGCACGCCCATGCCGATGCCGCCCACCGCAAAGGCCGTAGCATAGTAAACAGGCTTGCCCGGGACCAGTTCTTCAGGCGCCTTCACGTAGGGCATGATGTGCTCGGCGGGCTGCCTGGTACAGGCCGTCAACCCTGCCAGACCGAGCGAAGCGCCCATCAGCTTCAGGAACCTGCGGCGGTCCGGGCCCTCCTCCCAGGTCGCGGCGTGGCGGGGAAACTCACGTTCCAGCAGGTCCCCGAAAGCGTCGCTTTCGGCAAGTTCTTCCAGACTGCGCCAATACTCGCGCCCGCGCACTCCAGCCAGCCGCGCCCGAATCGAGGCAAGGTCGAGGTATTCGTATTTTTTCATCGGTGGCACGTAGAGCAACTGGTAAGACTCTGAATCTTGTATTCCTTAACGAGCGCCCGGCCCAGTTCGATCTGGTTGGCGGGGGGCTCGTAGTAAACGCTGAACACCTGCTCGCGCGGCCGCACGTATTTCTCCGGATGCCGGTGGCAATCCAGGCACCAGTCCATTTGCAGCGAGGCCTGTTGAAACATCAGGGGCATCTGATCGACCTTGCCGTGACAGGTGGTGCAGCCGACGCCTTTGCTGACATGAATGCTGTGGTCGAAATAGACAAAATCCGGAAGATCGTGCACCCGGGTCCAGCGAATCGACTCGCCGGTGCGAAAACTGGCTCTCACGGGCTCCAGAGCCGGGCTGGTGGCCCAGATTTGTGAATGGCAGTTCATACAGGTTTTGGTGGGCGGAATCCCGGCGAAGGCCGAGGTTTCCACCGACGTGTGGCAATAACGGCAGTCGAAGCCCTCGTCGCCGACGTGGTGGGCGTGGCTGAATTGCACAGGCTGCTCGCGAGCCACCCCCGCGCCGGTCGCCCAGGATGAACGATTCAAGGTAGCCAGCGCCCAAGCCGCGAAAGCCAGGCCGAACAGAGCCCCGAAGACGGTGACCTTTGCGATCGTGTTTGTGCTGCGATGAAAGATCTGGGACATGCGCCGCCTCTAGCAAGCCTCCCTGTCCCGCCCGAACGAGATTCCGCCATCACCTTCTCTATGCAGAGCTGTCATTCGTTTCCCAGCCGAAGTTATGGATGCTTCAATCTTACTCGGAGATTCAGGCGGCGCGCAACCCGACTTACTTTTCGCCTGGAAGGCGAGTAACTACGGAGTAACTGACCTGTAAGTCCGGTTTGGCCGGGTGTCTTGAGGGATACTACCGCCGCTCGAACAGATAGGCGCAAGGCTCCAGCCGGCTCTCGCCGCCGTCGTTCACCGCGAAGCTGGGGGCGACCGGCTTGCCTTCCTTCGACAGGCCGCTCCAGAGAGCGGCGCCCGCATAGACCCCGTCTTTGCGCAAGGCATAGAAGCTGAGGTCGAACTGAGCCAGCCGCGCCATATCATTGTTGTAATTGCGCGCCACGCGCCGGAGCGCCTCCAGGCAGGCCGCGCGCGGATCCCGGCCGTGCCGCATTTCCTCAACGATGGTGTGCGCCCCGGCGACGCGGATGTTCTCCTCGCCGCGGCCGGTGGATCCTGCGGCGCCCACATCCTGGTCGACATAAAGCCCCGCGCCAATGATGGGCGAGTCGCCTACCCGGCCCGGGATCTTCCAGGCCAGGCCGCTCGTGGTGGTGACGCCGGAGATCTCGCCCTTCGAGTTCAGCGCCAGGCAGTTGATGGTGCCGGTGGGCGGGTGGACGGCCACCTCCCAGGCCCACGCGAGATCAGCCTCGCTGGCGTGCGGGAACTGTTGTTTCAGGGCGGCGGAGGCCTTCATGAAGCTCCCTTCCCAGTTCGTGTGGCCTCTGGGATCCCGTACCGAGCGCTTCCACACCAGCCAGGCCAGCCGGGACTTTTCCGTAAGCAGGTTCTCTTCCTCGAAGCCGAAAGCTTTGGCGAAGCGCAGGGCATTGTCCCCCACCAGCATGATGTGGTCGGTCTCCTGCATCACCAGACGGGCCACTTTGGAGGGAGTCTTAATGCCCCGCAGGGCGGCGACCGAACCGGCGCGCCGCGTGGGACCGTGCATCACGCTCGCATCCAGTTCCACTACGCCTTCTTCGTTGGGCAGGCCGCCGTAGCCGACCGAAGTGTCATTGGGGTCGAGTTCGACCGTGTTGACGCCCGCAACGACAGCATCCAGCGTATCGCCGCCGGCCTTCAGCACCTCCATCGCCTTCCGGCACGCGCCCAGGCCGTTCCCGCTCGCGATCACCAGATCCCGAGGCCCGGCCGCTCCCGCGCCGCGGGCCGCTCCCGCCACCGCCGCCGAATTCAACATCCAATCGCGCCTGCTGATCATTCCACTGATTCTCTCAAATCCGGGCACCATACGCCTCCCGATCTGAGAGAATGTCGTTTATGAATCCAGGCATCGAGAACATACGCAAGCGGGGCAGCCGCATCATCGCCGAGGGCACCCACATGCTCCCGGCAGCCGCGCTGCTCATGGCCGAAGGCGCAATTCAATCCTTCGACGATCTGAAGAAGCCATTCGTCACCATCATCAACTCCTACACCACCCAGATTCCCGGCCACGCCCATTTGGACCGCCTGGGCGCTGTGTTGTTCGAGGAACTGAAATCGCTGGGCTTCAACGTCTGGTACACCAACATCGGCGCCGCGATCTGCGACGGCATCGCCATGGGCCATTTCGGTATGAAGTACTCCCTGCCCTCGCGAGAGCTGATCACGGACCAGATCGAATCCATCGTGGGCGCGCACCCGTGCGATGCCTGGATCGGGATCGGCAACTGCGACAAGATCGTCCCGGCCATGTACAACGCGATGGCGCGGCTCAACATCCCATCCGTCTACGTCAGCGGCGGCCCGATGCTGGCCGGACGCGGCAACTCGGACCTGATCTCCGTCTTCGAGGGGGTGGGCAAACACAGCGTGGGCAAGTTGAGCGATAAGGAGCTGCGGCAACTGGCCGAACGCGCCTGTCCCGGCTGCGGGAGTTGTTCCGGGATGTTTACCGCCAACTCGATGAACTGCCTGGGCGAGGTAATTGGCCTGGCGCTGCCCGGCAACGGCACCATTCCCGCGGAACACTGGGCGGATCGCGAGGCGGGGGTCACGGCGTTGAATCCCGAACGGCTGGCCCTGGTGCGCCGCGCCGGGCACGCGTTGAAGTACTGCCTGGAGAAGAATCTGCGGCCGCTCGACATCGTGACCCGGCAAGCTCTGGATAATGCGTTCATCCTCGATATGGCCATGGGCGGATCCACCAACACCGTGTTGCACGCCCTTGCCCTGGCGCACTCGGCGGAGATCCCCTACGAGCTGAACCGCCTCAACCAAATCTCGGCGGTCACCCCGAACATCTGCAAGGTCTCCCCGAGCCGGCCCGAGGTCCACCTGGAAGACGTTCACCGCTGCGGCGGCATCGGGACCATCCTCAAAGAACTCGCCGCGCACGCGAATACCGGCCTGGACCTGAACGTGCCCACCGTGGCGGGCTCGCTGGCCGACTACGTCAACGCGTCGCCCGACGCCGACGGCGACGTGATCCGCCGGGTACCCTCCGCCTTCTCGAAGACTGGCGGCCTGGCGGTGCTGTTCGGCAATCTGGCGCCTAAGGGCGCCGTGCTGAAGACGGCGGGCGTCGACCCGGCCATGCTCGAGTACGAAGGCCCGGCGCGGGTCTATGAATCACAGGAAGACGCGCTTCGCGGCATTCTGGCCGGTGAGGTCAAGGACGGCGAGGTGGTGGTGATCCGCTACGAAGGCCCGCGCGGCGGCCCGGGCATGCAGGAGATGCTTTCGCCTACCGCCGCCATCGCCGGCGCCGGCATCCGCGCCGCTCTCATCACCGACGGGCGCTTCTCGGGAGGAACGCGCGGCCTTTGCATCGGCCATGTAGCTCCCGAAGCCGCGGCCGGCGGGCCGATTGCCGCTATCCGCCCCGGTGACCGCGTCTACGTCAACACGAATGAGCGCCGTATCGAGCTGAAAGTGCCGGACGACGAGATCCGGCGCAGGCTGGAAGCCCTGCCTCCCTTTGAACCCAAAGTGAAACGCGGCTGGCTGGCGCGCTACTTGCTCCACGTCACCAGCGCGGACACCGGGGCTGTATTCGAGATTTGAGACTTGGCGGTCCCGGCGGGTGGACTGCCCATTGCGAATATTCGAATTAAGGAATATTCTAATATTGTGCAGAGTCTCCTGCGGTCGTACAAAGCGAGCATTTTCCAGGCACTCTCTCACCCGACCCGGATTGCGATTGTGGAAGCGCTGCGGGAAGGCGAACTCTCCGCCGGCGCAATCCAGGAGCGACTGGGCCTCGAACAGGCCAACCTGTCTCAACATCTGGCGATCTTACGCAGCCGTCAGATCGTGGTGAATCGAAAAGAGGGCAATCAGGTGTTCTACTCGCTCCGGAATCCGGTCTTGCTGGAGGTGCTGGATATCATGCGCCGATACTTCCAGGCCAACCTCACCGAGGCGGTCCAGATGCTTGGGGAAATCGAAGCGGAGCCGCAGCCCCGGCGCTCACTGGTGGCTGTATGACCGTCGCCGGCGACTCAGGAAACCGTTGCGCAACGACGTTAGGAAAGGGGTAAGTGTGCCAGGATACCAGCCAATCTCTGTTACCGCCGCCGAAGTTCTGACGGACATCGAAACACTCGCCGATTTCAGCCGTAAGGGCTGGATTAAGACGGTGGAGAAAAACGGCGTGGTCTATCTGGCCGCAGATCAGCGCTACCGGGCCAAGTTCATCCTCCATCTGCGGGCGAAGAAGCATCTGAGCGACGACCAGATCGACCTGATCTTGTCGGTTCAGTCGCCTCCATATTCAGCCGCGCGGGTGGATGAGATTCTGCGTGAGCAGGCGCCCGCGCCCGGCCGGACTAAAGCAGAAAGGCAACGCGGAAGCGCGCCGTCGGGGCAGAAGCAACGAGGGACCGAAGAGCTTGCCCTGGGTTGAGGCGCTGTTTGACGGCGGGCTGATCGCCTACCTGGCCGGTGCGGCAGCAGGTCTTGCCTGCGTCCGGCGGGGCGGCGGGACGCTGGGTGGCGTCGATCAGGTGATTCCCGTCGACGTCTACATCCCCGGCTGCCCGCCGCGACCGGAAGCCTTGCTGCACGGAATCTTGCTGGCGGTGGGCCGGCTGAGCTCATTGCGCTGACGCATTCCCACCGATCCGCAAATTTTATCTACCCACGGATCAACGGCTTACGGCTCCTCGGGCGGGCGGGCGGCAGGGCCGCGCGGCTAAGATGCGAACGGGGAGATTCCATGACCGTTACCGCTATGGGACGAGTGAACGTGGCGGCCCCGGGCACGCCCGTGCCGCTCGCCACCGATCCCACACTGAAAGTTTCGAAAATCTTTGTTCAGGTAATTCCGGGTTTGACCAGCAAAGCCTATATCGGCCAACGCGGAATGAATAAGGCCACCCTGGCCGGTGTCATCCGGGTCTTGTGGCCAAACCCTACCGGCGGCATCTGCGATCAGTTCTATATCGAAAGCACCGCGGAAAACGACTCGCTGCCTCTCAGCGAGTACTGTGTCGATATGGACGTCGCCGGCGAGGGCGTCCTGGTCAGCTACTGGACTGTCTGACCAGCCTCGGGGGACCGGTACGTGGCGCAACTGGTGTCGGTCTCCCAAATCCTTACTTCACTCACCCCCACACCCGGACGCACGGACAACCCCCGGCTGACCTCCTCGTGGAAGTACCTGGCCATGTTCTCCGCCGAGGGATTCAGCACGTCGAACGGGGGAACGTCGTTGAGGAAACGATGATCCAGCCGGTCGACCACTTCATTCAGCGCCCGCTTCAATTCGACAAAATCCACCAGCAGGCCCGCCGCGTCCAGTTCCCCGCCCCGCACCGTGATCTGCACTTTGTAGTTGTGGCCGTGCACATTTTCACACTTGCCGCGGTAGTTGCGCAGCGCGTGTCCGGCGGCAAATGTAGCTTCCACGGAAACTTCAAACATCGAAAAACTTCTCCACGTCCTCGAGACTGGTCGTAAACGCGTAATCCGGCAGGCTGTCGAAAAACACCCGGCCGTACCGCTGCCGGGTGATGCGGTTATCCAGGATGGCCAGCACCCCCCGGTCCGTGCGGCTGCGCACGAGGCGTCCAAAGCCCTGTTTGAGGGCGATCGCCGCCTGGGGGACCTGATAATCGTAAAACGGGTTGCCCCCCTCCTCCCGAATCGCGCGGATACGCGCTTCCACCACCGGGTCGCTGGGCACCGCGAATGGCAGTTTATCTATGATAACGCAGCTTAGCCGCTCGCCCGGCACGTCGACTCCCTGCCAAAACGAGGAGGTGGCAAACAGCACACAGTTCGGTGTCGCGCGGAATTCATCCAGCAGCGCGCTCCGCGGGCCGGTTCCCTGCAACAGCGTGGGGTACTCGATCTCGAGCGAAATCCGGTCGTACATCAGGCGCATCGCCTGGTAACTGGTGAAGAGCACAAAGGCGCGGCCCCGGCTCAACTCCAGGATGCGGATCACCTCCTCCGACGCCGCCTGGATGAAGGCAGGATCGCGCGGGTCCGGAAGGTGCTGGGGCACATAAAGCAGGGCCTGCCGCGGGTAGTCGAAGTGGCCGGGAACCACCAGGGCGCCGGCGTGTTTCAAACCCAGCCGTTTCCGCACGAAATCGAATCCTCCGGCCACGGCCAGGGTCGCGGAGGTGAGCACCACGGTGTCCACCGTCTCAAACAGGCGCTCGGCCAGGATCGCCGACACGTCGATCGGCGTGGCTTGGAGAAACACGCCCCGGCCCCGCTTCTCGATCCAGTAGACGAAGGAGCGGTCGTCGCTCTCCATCACAAATTCCAGGCTCCGGGCGATCTCCACGGTGCGCTGGAACAGCGGAACGGACTCCTCGGGCGGTGACTTGAGCAGTTTCAGATGCATACCGGTGAGCTCGAGGGCGCGCAACAGGTCGCGGTACTTGTCCTCGTTTCGTTCCACGAAAGCCGATCGGGCGCGGAAGGCGGCGCGCCCGTCGGCGCCCGGGATACAAGCGAAGAATTCCTTGGCCACTGCTCCCAGGGTGTCCAGGGTCCGGTCCAGTTCCGCCGAGCCGAAATCTTTCTGCCGCGCCACGGCGGCGATGTCGCGCTGCAACTCCTCCAGACGGTAATTGCTGATGGAAACGCCAAAGTACTCGCCGGCCACATCCTCGACTTCGTGGGCTTCGTCGAAAATCACCACCTGGTAGTTGGGCAGCAGCGCGGAGACCTCGTCGCCGCGCAAGGCCAGGTCCGCGAAGAAAAGGTGGTGGTTCACCACGATGATGTCACTCTCCTGCGCGCGCTGGCGCATCAGGGTGATGAAGCAACGCTCGAACTGGGGACACTTCTGCCCCGTGCACATCTCCCGGCGCGCATCGACTTTGCCCCAGGCCGTGCTGCCCTCCGGCAGGGTGCGAATCTCAGCCCGGTCTCCGAATTCCGTGGTCTTCTCCCACTCGCGGATGATCTGAAAACCGGCGACCTCTTCCAAACCTTCCAGAACAGGTTCGTTCGCGGCCGCGTAGATCTTCTGGCGGCAGGCGTAATTCGAGCGGCCTTTCATATAGCAGACCTTCACCGGTTGGGAGAAGTGCTGTTCGAG
>Ga0315298_1003388_pt1 | contig 25475 bp, 26 predicted proteins | sample WHS_1_MG_FD_203077 | JGI IMG/M metagenome (GOLD analysis project Ga0315298, IMG submission 203077) | Extremophilic microbial mat communities from Washburn Hot Springs, YNP, Wyoming, USA - WHS_1_MG | ecosystem: Environmental > Aquatic > Thermal springs > Hot (42-90C) | place: USA: Wyoming... | reverse complement strand
CGCCCCGCCGGCCGGGCCCCCCCCCCCCCGCCGAGGTTCGCGAGGATTTTTCGGACGCGGGGGGTGAGGTCGCGGGCGCTGGCGTCGGGGATTTCGTTGCGGTCGTAGGCTTCGAATTCGGAATCCTCGCGGGATGTGTCGTGGTAGCCGCGCTGCATTTTGTCGGCCCAGTGGGCGCGGGAGCGGGTGAAATAGTGGTGGAGTTTGCCGAGGGTGTAGTCGGGGTCGGTGTCGAGCAATCCGCCCTGGGTGAAGGTCAGCGGTTTGCCGGTGAGGCTGCGGTACTGGCCGTCCATCGCGAAGGAATGGGCGTTGTGACAGTAGAGCATGTGTTTGGGGCGGATGATGGATTTGATGTGGCGGTTGGGGCCGAAGGAAGGTTCCGAGCGGTGGGTGAAGGCTTCGATCAGGAGGCCGTCCGGTTTTTCGGTGTGGCCGGATGAGCCAAACATGGCCCAGGGGACGCCGATGGCGGGGGTGGCGGGGAAGAGATTGAGGATGGATTTGAGGTCGAATCCGGGATCGAGGACGAGGAATTCGTCGATGTCGAAGAAGGCGAGCCAGTCGAATTCATCGGTGTAGGAACGGGCTGCGTGTTCGTAGCAGCGGGTTTGGTAGTCCGGGGTGGTCATGGTCCATTCGTGGAGGCGGACGTCGTAATGGGGGGCGAAGGCGCGGATGCGGGCGGCGGTATCGTCCGTTGACTGGTTATCGAAGACGATGACGGTGTCGAAGCCGATGGCGAGTTGGTAGGCGATCCATTCCGCGACGTGGTTCTGTTCGTTTTTGACGATGGCGACGCAGGCGAGTTTCATTCTAATTTATCCGAGGAGCACGCGAGACCATTGACTGCAACTGATCGGTTTTCGTGGTTGTTCAGCGCGTGGTGTGTCAGCCCATAGCCACGACGCCAATTCCCAAGAAGTTCTTCCCGGTCCGGTTTTGCACTTCGCTGTATTGATCGGTGAATTCTTCCACGCTCCGGTCAGGCATGATGGCTTTGATTCGCTGCCACACCTCGACGACGCCGGGACATGCCGCGCTGACGATATCGTGGAACGCTATGGCGCGGGCGTTGTTTCTGACGGTCTGGAAATCCGACCAGCACCCCTGGAACGAGTGATCGCCGTCGATCAGGATGTGATCCCAGTTTGTGCGGGAGAGGGTTTTTCTAGACTCCTCGGCGGCGCTTGAATTGATCAAATATTGAATTTCGGGGTTCCGTTCGGCGTAGGCACCGAGGATGGGGCTGTGTTCGATATCGAGCGCGAGGGCGGCGCGGATGCGGGAGAAGCGTTTGAGATATTCGAGCGTGATGATGAAGGTGCCGCCGTGGCGGACGCCGATTTCGGCGTAGGTTTCGATTTTCCGGTAGGACAGGGAAACGAGGTATTTCGAGAACTGGATGGGGTATTGCCAGGATTTGACGCCGAAGCCGCACCACGGGAGGAGTTCCTTCGGGAATTCATGGAGGATTTCGTTGTTGAATCCGAGCCTCGGAAGCAGGATTTCTCTCAGGAACTCAGGGTTGCGGAGATTGACTATCGAGGTTTGCTGAATTTCGGTCACGACCGACTCAATATCGCCAGCAGTCAGGGGAATGGCCGTTTGCTCGGCTGGGATGGATTGATCGGGCATTTTGCGGTCCTCGGTTCGGGGCGGTCTTGGTGATAGCCTATTAGTTCCGGCGCGGGCAATCGGTTTTGAGACGATTTGTCGGGTGATTTCGAGTTTGGGTTGTGGATGGGCTGGTCGCGGCAAGGTTGTGCCGGGTTCGGAAGTTCTTTGGTTCTTTCTTTCAAGAAAGAACGGCTTGCTGCCCCCTGCCCTGCCCTTTCCTGATTTTATCTCATCGGCCATGATCGGCGCATGACAACACTCGAATGGTTACCGGTTTCGGAAGATTGGCTGGATCGGCTGCGGGCGGTCGAGGCGGCGGGGGTGGCGGGGTTCGGGGAATTGGCCGGGCTGGCGCGGGAGCGGCTGGATTTCATTCGGACGGATCGGCTGGATCGGGTGGCTGCGCGGGTGCTGGCGGGCGAGTCGGGTGGCGGGGTGGATGCGGTTCGGGTGGCGGTGCTGGGGAGTTCGACGCTTTCGCATCTGGCGGGGGCAATCCGGGTCGGGGGGTTGCGGCGCGGGGTGCGGATCGAGGTGCATCAGGGCGAGTATGGGCAGTATGTGCAGGATCTGCTGGGGCCGGATGCGGGGTTGGCGGCGTTTCGGCCGCGATTCGTGCTGATTGCGCTGGATGCGGCGCATGTGACGGCGGGATTGCGGGTCGGGGAGGACGATGCGGCGGTGATGGAGGGGTTGTTCGCGCGGCTTTCGGCGTGCTGGCGGGCGGCGATGGGGTTGGGGGCGACGGTTATTCAGCAGGCGGTGCTGCCCGTGGCGGTGCCGTTGCTCGGGCAAAATGAGGGGTTGCTTGCGGGGTCGGGGGCCGGGTTCATCGGGCGGTTCAATGCGCGGCTGCGCGAGGAGGCGCGGGCGGCGGGGGTGATTGTGCTGGCGATCGATGAGGAGGCGGCGCGGCTGGGGGTTGGGGCGTTGCATGATGTGGTGATGTGGCATCGGGCCAAGCAGGAGATCGCGCCACGGGCGGCGCCGTTTTACGGGGATATCGTGGCGCGGCTGGTGGCGGCGGGGGTTGGGAAGTCGGCGAAGTGCCTGGTGCTGGATTTGGATAACACGCTGTGGGGCGGGGTTATCGGGGATGACGGGATGGAGGGGATCGTGCTCGGGCAGGGCAGTGCCGAGGGCGAGGCGTTCGTGGCGGTTCAGGCTTATGCGAAGGGGCTGGCGGCGCGGGGGGTGGCGCTGGCGGTTTGTTCGAAGAATGACGATGCGGTGGCGCGGGCGGTGTTCGAGCAGCATCCGGAGATGGTGCTGCGGGTGGGGGACATTGCGTGTTTCGTTGCGAACTGGCGGGACAAGGCGGCGAATATTCGCGAGATTGCGGCGCGATTGCGGCTGGGGGTGGATGCGCTGGTGTTTCTCGATGACAATCCGGCGGAGCGGGCGCTGGTGCGGCGGGAGTTGCCGGAGGTTCGGGTGGTGGAGGTGCCGGAGGAGCCGGCGCTGGTGCCGGGGGTTCTGGCGGCTTCGGGGCATTTCGAGTCGGTTGCGGTGACGGGGGAGGATTTCGCGCGGGCCGGGCAGTATGCGGCGAATGTGGCGCGGGAGGCGATGGCGGGCGATGGCAGCGACATGGCGGGGTATCTGGCGAGTTTGCAGATGCGACTGGTGTGGCGGGGCTTCGACCGGGTGGGGTTGGCGCGGATTGCGCAACTGATCAACAAGACCAACCAGTTCAATCTGACGACGATCCGGTATGCCGAGGATGAGGTGGCGGGGATGATCGGGGCGGCGGGGGTGTGCGGGTTGCAGTTTCGGCTGGTCGATCTGTTCGGGGATAACGGGATGATCGGGGTGGTGATTTTGCGCGATGAGGGGGGTGGGGTTTGGGGGATCGATAGCTGGCTGATGTCGTGCCGGGTGCTGGGCCGGCAGGTGGAGGCGGCGATGCTGGGGGTTGTGGTGGCGGTGGCGCGGGGGCGCGGGGCAATGCGGTTGCGCGGGCGGTTTGTGGCGAGCGGGCGGAATGATATGGTTCGGGATCATTATGCGCGGCTGGGGTTTGCGGCGGCGGGCGATGGGTTCGAACTGGCGCTGGACGGGTTTGTGGCGGCGGATGTGCCGATGACGATAGAGGAAGGATAGGCGATGACGGATGATGAGGTTCTGGCGGCGATGACGCCGATTTTCCGGGATGCGTTCAGCGACGATGCGATGACGCCGACGATGGGGATGTCGGCGAAGGATGTGCCGGGGTGGGATTCGTACAAGCAGGTGAATATTCTGATCGCGGTGGAGGAGCGGTTCGGGGTGAAATTCCGGAGCCGGGAGATCGATCGGCTGGGGAATGTGGGCGATCTGGTGGGGTTGGTGCGGGCGAAGCTGGCGGGGTGATGGGGGCTGATTGACAGGGGTGGCGGTGGGCGCTACCTCGGCGGCACCGGTTGGCGGCGTAGCTCAGCGGTAGAGCAGGAGAATCATAATCTCTTGGTCGGTGGTTCAAATCCGCCCGCCGCTACCAGGTTTTTTCAGGGAAAATTTGCGGGTTTTGGATCGTGCGGCTGGTGGGCCGCGCGGGATTTCGTCATGCGCGGCTGGCGGGCCGCGCGGGGTTTGGTCATGCGTCCGGTTCGATGAAGCGGGGGAAGAGGCCGGTGGGGGTGGGGAGCGGGGCGGCGGTCGGGAGGGGGGTTTCGAGGGCGGCGAAGGTGCGGGCATCGGGCGGGACGGCGAGTTGGTCGAGCAGTTTTGCCATGGTGTCCGGCATGAAGGGCTGGAGCAGGAGGGCAGAGATGCGGAGGGTTTCGCAGAGGGTGCGCAGGACGTGGTTCATGCGGGCGGGGTCGGATTTGCGGAGGGTCCAGGGCTGCTGGTGGTCGATATAGGCGTTGGCGGCGCGGATGAGTTTCCAGATGTCTTCGAGGGCTTCCTGGTAGGCGAGACGGTCCATCGCGGCGCGGAACCGGGTGGGGAGGGTTGCGGCGATGGTGTTCAGCGCGTGGTCGGCTTCGGTTTCGGGGCCGGATTCGGGGATGGCGGCGCCGGCGTTTTTCGCGATGAAGCTGAGGGTGCGCTGGGCGAGGTTGCCGAGGCCGTTGGCGAGTTCGGTGTTCAGGCGGGTGATGATGGCGCGGCGGGAGACGTCGCCATCGTTGCCGAAGGGGATTTCGCGGAGGAGGAAGAAGCGGACGGGGTCGATGCCGAATTCGGCGATGAGGGGCTGGATTTCGAGGGCGTTGCCGAGGGATTTGGACATTTTTTCGCCATCGACGACCCACCAGCCGTGGCCGAAGACGCGCTTGGGGAGGGGGAGGTTGGCGGCCATCAGCATGGCGGGCCAGTAGATGGCGTGGAAGCGGGTGATTTCCTTGCCGACGAGGTGGATGTCGGCGGGCCAGAACTGCATGGCGGGGGCTGAGAGGTCGGGGTAGCCGAGGGCGGTGAGGTAGTTGGTGAGGGCGTCGATCCAGACATACATGACGTGGCCGGGGGCGTTGGGGACCGGCACGCCCCAGGTGAAGCTGGTGCGGCTGATCGAGATATCGCGCAGGCCGGAGCGGACGAAGCTGAGCACTTCGTTGCGGCTGGAGGCGGGCTGGATGAATTCGGGGTGGGATTCGTAGAGGTCGAGCAGGCGGTCCTGGAAGGCGCTGAGTTTGAAGAAGTAGGAGGGTTCGCGGACCCATTCGACCGGGGCGCCGTAGGGGGAGCGTTTGGTGCCGTCGGGCGCGGTGGTGAGTTCGTCCTCGTTGTAGAAGGCTTCGTCGCGGGTGGCGTACCAGCCTTCGTAATGGCCGAGGTGGATGGCGCCGGCGGCATCGAGCGCCTGCCACATGGCGGCGCAGGCGGCTTTGTGGCGGGGCTCGGTGGTGCGGATGAAATCGGTGTTCGAGAGGTTGATCGCGCTGGCCATGGCGCGGAAGGCGGCGCTGTTGCGGTCCGCGAGGTGCTGGGGGGTGATGCCGGCTTCGGTGGCGGCTTTCTCGATTTTCTGGCCGTGTTCGTCGGTGCCGGTGAGGAAGGCGACGTCGTAGCCGTCGAGGCGTTTGAAGCGGGCCATGACGTCGGCCGCGATGGAGGAATAGGCGTGGCCGATATGGGGGGCGCCGTTCACGTAATAGATGGGCGTGGTGATGTAGAAACGCTTGGTCATGCGGGCCTCAGGCGGTGGAGGAGGGTGAGGATGGCGGCGCGGGGGTCGAGGTTGAGGCCTTCGACTTCGGCTTCGAGCTGACCGAACTCCTGCCAGAGGCTGACTTGGCGATCAAGGGATGGGGTGGGGGCGGTGCGGGCTGTCATGCGGGCCTGGGCGCGGGTGGTGGTGGCGAGGGCGGTGCGGAGGAGGTCGAGGAAGGTGGCGAAACCGTCTTCGGCGCGGGCGACCTGATCGGCGATGGCGGCGGCGCGGGTGGGTGGGATGGTGGTGGTGAGGGCTTCCTCGGCGAGGGATGCGAGGGCGAGACCATCGGTGCCGGCGAGGGACAGGGCGCGGCCGATCGAGCCTTCGGAGAGGGTGGCGAGGCGGGTGCGCTGGGCGGCGGTGAGGTCGGGCTGGGCGGTGGCGAGGAGGGTTTCGAGGGTGGCGGGGTCGAGCGGGGCGGCATCGAGCAGGCGGGTTCGGCTGCGGATGGTGGGGAGCAGGCGGCCGGGGGCGTGGCTGATCAGGAGCCAGATGGCGCGCGGGGGTGGTTCCTCCAGGAGTTTGAGGAGGGCGTTGGCGGCGTTGCGGTTGAGGGCTTCCGCGCCATCGACGATGACGACGCGCCAGCCGCCCTCGCCGGGGGTGAGGCGGAGGAATTTTCCGGCCTGGGCGACGGTTTCGACCACGATTTCGCCCTGCATGCGCTTTTTTTTCTCGTCGTAGCGGCGCTCGATGACGAGGAGGTCGGCGTGGGAAGCGACGGCGACGCGGCGGAAGACCGGGTCGGTGGGGGCGAGCGAGAGGTCGGGCGTGGTGGCGCCGGCGAGGAGCCAGCGGGCGAAGCGGTAGGCGAGTGTCGCTTTGCCGATGCCGGGCGGACCGGCGATCAGCCAGGCGTGGTGCAGGCGGGGGCCGGAGGCGGCGCGGTGGAGTTCGGCGATCGCACGGTTCTGGCCGAGCAGGAGGGGGTTGGCGCGCGGGGCGATCATGCGAGTCGGGCGGCGACGGTGGCGGCGATGGTGGCGGCGATGGAGTCGATGCTGCCGGTGGCATCGATCAGGGCGCAGCGGGCAGGGTCGGCGGCGGCGATGGCGCGGAAACCGGCGGCGATCCGGGCGGCGAAATCGGCGTCGAATCGTTCGTAGCGATCGGGTCCGCCAGAGCGGGCGGCGAGGCGGGCGGCGGCGGTTTCGGGTGGGGCGTCGAGGATGAGGGTGAGGTCGGGGGTAAGGCCGATCAGGGTGGCGAGGGTGGCGATGGTGGCGGGTTCGACGCCTAGGCCGTGGCCCTGATAGGCCATGGTGGAATCGGTGAAGCGGTCGCACAGGACGATGGCGCCGCGCGCGAGAGCCGGGCGGATCAGGGTTTCGACATGGTCGGCGCGGGCGGCGAAGACGAGGAGGGTGTCGGCGAGCGGGGCGAGGCTGGTGGCGGGGTCGAGCATCAGGGCGCGGAGGGATTCGGCACCGGGCGTGCCGCCGGGTTCGCGGGTCAGGACGATTGTGTGTCCCTGCTGGCGCAGGGTTGCGGCGAGGCGGGCGATCTGGGTGGATTTGCCGACGGCCTCACCGCCCTCGAAGGTGATGAAGACGCCGGGGTGGTTGGCGCGGTTCAATGCACGGTGATTTCGGGGTCGGGGACGCCGCGGGCGAGGACGGCGCGCAGGGCGGCATCGGCGGCGGCGACGCTGTGGTAGGGGCCGAGTTTCACGGCGTAGAGGGTGCGGCCTTCGCTCGATTGCGGCACGACGCCGCCGGGCAGGCCTTGGAGGCGGTAGAGCGTGCTTTGGGCATCGCCGCCGGAGCCGAAGCCGCCGATTTCGACGTAGAGCGGGCCGGGATCGGGCGTGGTGGTGTGGACGATGCCGGACGGGCCAGCGGCGGTGGGGGGTGCGGCGGCGGTGACCGGGGCGTTGGTCGGACGGGTGGTTCCGGCGGAGCCCGCGACGCCGGGCGGAGGCGGCAGGGCGCTGGCCTCGACGCCCGCGACCGGGGCCGGGGTGAGATGCGGGCCGGCTCCGAGGGCGGATTGCAGGGCGGAGGAGCGCGATTCCAGCAGTTTGACCCGAATTTCGACCACGCCACTGGCGGGAAAGCCGAGGCGGCTTGCGACGGCGCGGGTGACCGCGATGATGCGGCCGGGGGTGGCGGGGCCGCGATCGTTGACCCGGACGGTCAGGGATCGTCCGTTGACCAGATTGGTCAGGGTGACCAGCGAGGGCAGCGGCAGGACCGGGCTTTGCGCCATCAGGCCGGACTGGTGGAAGGCTTCGCCATCGGTGGTGGCGGCCTCGTGGCCGGGCGGGATGACCGCCGCGAGGCCGGTTTCGTCGTAGGCGCCGAAAGCGCGCGGGTAGTGCCATTCGCCGCCGGCCTCAAAGGGGTAGCCGATCGTGTAGTGCGCGCCGGTCGGCGCGGGTCCGGGCCGGGGCGGTTTGTGGGCGCAGCCGGCGAGCATTGCGACGGTGGCGGCGGCGATGGCGAGACCGGTACGATTGAGGCCGGCACGATTGAGACCGGTACGATTGAGACCGGTACGATTGAGGCCGGCACGATTAAGACCGGGCCACGGGCGGGCCGGGTTCATGCGGCGATCAGGCGGCCGAGTTCGCCGACCGCGAGGGCATAGAGATCGGACGGGTTGTAGCGGCGGATCGAGGTGAAATTGGCGTAGGCGAGATAGGCGGCACCGGTCGGGCCGTCGGGCAGGAGCAGCGAGGCTTCGGTGGTGGGGGGCAGGATCGCGGCATCGGCGAGGCGATGGACGCCGAGTTGCTGCCAGCGGGCGAGCGGGAGGCGGTGGTCGCGTCCGGCGAGGCCAGCGTTGAACCCGGCGGGGATCAGCACCGGCTCGCTCGACGGCAGGCCGGGAATCCAGTGGGCTTTGTGGAGATAGTTCGCGATCGAGGCGAGGGTGTCGGGCACGCTGGTCCAGATATTGGGGGTGCCCTGGCCGGAATAGTTCACCGCCGTGGTGAGGTAGACGCTCGGCATGAATTGGGGCTGGCCCATCGCGCCGGCCCAGGAGCCGATCAGGCCGGGGAGCGGGGCGTCGCCCCGGGCGGCGATTTTCATCGCGGCGATCGCCTCGTTGGCGAAGAAGGTGCTGTTGCGGAACCAGGCGAGGGTGGCGAGCGAATCGATGACCTGGAAATTGCCCTGGATGACGCCGAAATCGGTTTCGATGCCCCAGATGCCCATCATGGGCGCGGCATCGACGCCGAAGCGGCGGCGGAGATTGGCGAAGATGGGGCGCAGAGCCCGTTCCTTCGCGTGACCATCCTTGATGCGGGCCTGGGTGACGACGCGGGCGCTGTATTGCGCCCAGGTGAGGGTGAATTCGGGCTGGTGACTGTCGAGATGGATGACCCGGGAATCGGGGGCGAGGCCGCCGAGGGCCTGCGTCACGATGCTGTCGGGCACGCCCTGCTGGCGGGCGCGGTTGCTCAGCCCGGCGAGGAAACCATTGAAATCGGCTGACTGGGCGGCTCGGGCGGTTGCGGGAGCGAAGGCCCCCGCGAGCGGAAGAGCGGCGAGCGGGGCGGTGGCGAGCAGGGTGCGGCGTTTCATTTTCGCTTTGTGCCATGCGCCGGAGCGACGCGGAAGGTGGTCAGGCGGAATTGATCAGAGCGGTGCCGCATCGCAGGCGGCGAGCTCGATCAGGCGTTCCAGCACATCGGGTTCCTGGGCACCGGCAATGGCGGAGACGCCGTTGACCACGAAACAGGGCACGCCGTTGATGCCGAGGCGGTGGGCGTGGAGATTGTCGGCATGGACCTGATCGACCGCGAGATCGGAGGTGAGGAACCGGCGGGTGAGCGTTGGATCGAGCCCGGCATCAGCCGCGATGCGGACCAGGGACTCGACCTGACCGATATCGACCCCGGCTTCGAAATAGGCGCGGAAGATCGCGAGGATGAGGGGCTCGACCGGGCCGATGGTGGTGGCGAAGCGGACGAGGCGATGGGCATCGACACTGCTGGGCGTGCGGCGGATGCGGGCGAAATCGACCGTGAGGCCTTCGGTGGCCGCGATGTCGGTGATGGCGGCGTAGAAGCGGCGGGCGCGTTCCTCATCGCCGAATTTGCGGGCGGCATAGTCGGTCCGGCTGATGCCGGCGCGGGGCATGTCCGGATTGAGCAGGAACGGCCGCCATACCGGCTCGATGGCGAGATCGCGGCGCTCGGCGCGGAGACGGGCGAAGCGATGGACCCCGAGATAGCACCACGGGCAGACGAAATCGTAGACGATTTCGACCGCGATGCGGGCCGGACGGGGGAGCACCATATTCACTGTCGTACTGGTCTAGCGCAGGTCGGTGGCGGGGCAAAGATGATTTATGAATGTCCGACATTGCTGATCGCGATCCCCCCTGCCCTTTCTTGCGCCATCGGCGGGCTCAGGATGCAGGATGGCGGAGGGAGCGTGCCGTTGGGATTGGTGATGGTGGTGAACCGTTCGATCGCGGAGGGGCGGCCGAGCAGGTAGCCCTGCATTTCATCGCATCCGCAGCGGCGGAGGATGTCGGCCTGGGTCTGGGTTTCGACGCCCTCGACCACCACGGGCATGCGCAGGCCCCGGCCGAGGCCGAGGATGGCGTTGATGATGGCAAGCGATTCCGAGCCCTCGTCGAGATCGCGGACGAAGCTGCGATCGACCTTGAGTTTGTCGAACGGGAAGGCGCGGAGCGTGGCGAGCGAGGAGTAGCCGGTGCCGAAATCGTCGATCGCGATATCGACGCCGAGCGCCTTGATCTGGCGCAGGGTTTCGAGCGCGCGTTCGGGATGACGGATCAGCATGGATTCGGTGACTTCGATTTCCAGCCGGCCGGGCGCGAGGCCGGTTTCGGCGAGGATATCCGCGATGGTCGCGGCCAGATTGCCCTGCTGGATCTGGATGGGCGAGACATTGACGGCGATTTTGAGCGGGTTGGGCCAGGTTGCCGCTTCGGTGCAGGCGGTGCGGAGGACCCAGGCACCGAGCGGCCCCATGATGCCGATCGCTTCCGCGATACCGATGAAGATGTCGGGCGGGACCGGGCCGTGGAGAGGGCTGTTCCAGCGCAGCAGCGCCTCGAACCCTTTGAATGCGCCGTGATGGGCGCAGAGGATCGGCTGGTAGACCAGGGAGAACTCGTCGCGCTGCAAGGCGAGGCGCAGATCATGCTCGAATTTGCGACGGTCCTGGCCGGTGCGTTCCATCGAGCTGTCGTAACGGGCGAAATTGTTCGGACTGTCGCTCTTGACGATGTGGAGCGCGCGGGCGGCATGGGCGAGCAGATCGTCCGGCGTGGTGCCGTCCTCCGGGTAGAGGGCGATGCCGATCGAGGTGGAAAGGGCGATTTCGGCCTGGCCGCCGAGGACGAGGCTGGTGCTGGCTTCGGTGAGCAGGCGCCGGGCGAGGCTGGTTGCGGCATCGGGCTGGTTGCCGCCGATCTGGATGACGACGAACTCATCGCCGCCGCTGCGGGCGAGGATATCGGTATCGCGGATATGGCGCGACAGGCGGCGGGCGATTTCACGCAGCACGTCGTCCCCCGCCGCGTGGCCGTAGAGGTCGTTGACGGATTTGAACCCGTCGAGATCGATGCAGAGCACGGCGACGGAGTCGCGGCGGCGGGCGGCGGCGGCGAGGATCGGGACGAGTTGTTCGCCGAGATGGGCGCGGTTGGACAGGCCGGTGAGCTGGTCGTGCCGGGAGAGGTAGCGGATGCGCTCGAACGCCGATTTGCGCTCGGTGATGTCCTGGCAGATGCCGCGGACGGCGAAAACCTCACCATTGCTATCGTGTTCGGGTTGCATGTCGATCCAGAACCAGCGATCGGCACCGCTGGTTTCGTTGCCGCGTAATTCGATCGCGACGCCCTGGCCACGGGCGACGACGTCGTGGAAGGCGGACTCGAAATCGTGCGCGTCGGGCGGGGCGAACAGGTGGATCATGGCATCGAACCCGGGGACGAAGCGATCGGGGTCGCACCCGAACATCTCGTGCATTTCATCCGACCAGATCGTGTCGTGATGCGCGGTGAGCACCCGCCAACTGGCGATGCGGGCGATGCGGTGGATTTTTTTCAGCTCGCGGATGGACTCCGCAGAGGTGCGGGCGGCACGCCGGGCGAGGTCCAGCGAGAAATTGGCGGCGAGGGCGAATTTCTGGATCAGCGGGTGCCGGCTGGTGGCGACGATGGTGCCGGCGCCGGGACGATCGCTCAGATTAAAGAATTGCTGGCAGATATCCTCGATATCGGCGGGGTCGATCCAGGGGGGACGGGCTTGATCATCCGGCATGGTCAAAGGCGTTTTCGAGAGCCGCCCCTTCCGGTTCGTGATGGGGTGATCGTGCCGCCTCACCCACCGCGACATCGAACACGCAGAAGGCGGCATCGAGATCGCCGGCGACGATTTCAATGGCGATCGGTTCGTTGAAATGGCGCGCGACGGCCTTCATGAAGCTCGCGAAGAAGGCGGCGAAGCGCTGCTGGGACTGGTAGGTGACACGCAGATGGGAGCCGGCGGGACGGATCGTGACCAGATCGACCGCGCCGGGCAGGCCGGCCCCGGCGGCGGAACCGCCGAAACTGTTATAGATCGCGGGAAGCCGATGGAGAAACCGGGTCGTGTCGGTCGCGCCGGTGAACATGCCGCCGAGATGTTTGTGAATCCAGGCGAGGAAATGCGTGCCCAGCCGATCGTACAGATCGGGCAGCGGCAGGGCGATGCGGATCGCCATCGCGGTGATGACGCGGCGGCATAGATCGTCCTCGTAATGTTGGGCGATGCTGAAGCTGAAATCGGCCGGGAGAGATTCTGCGATCAGCACTTCGTTGCGCGCGGAACGGCCGCATTGACTGATCATGAAATCGTCGATGAGGAACGGGATCAGGCCGATCATGTGAATTCCCCCATGTTTCGCCGATGGTTCGGCGATTTTCGCCGATGGCGGGCCGGTGAATTGAACGATTCCGACCCGTTGATGCTGACTTATATTTGGCAAAAATGAACAACTGATGAATGAAAACCAGCAACCGGCGGGATCGCCGTGGGAAACTGCGATCGGTGCTTGACAGATGGGATGGTTCTCATCAGGTTCGGGGTATTCCGAGGGGTGCGCTGAGGCGCTGAGAGCTGGTTGGGTCCGGCAACTCTTTGAACCTGATCCGGGTTGCGCCGGCGGAGGGACGGGATTTGCCATTGTTGCACCGACCGACGCCAGCGTTGCCCTTGTTTTTGAGGAGCGCGCCATGAACGTCCAGACCAAGCCCGCCATTGTGACCACCGGCCCGATCGTGGGATCGCGCAAAGTGTATTCGGCACCGGAGGATCGGCCCGATATCGCGGTGCCGTTTCGCGAGGTCGATTTGCATCCCACGGCCAACGAGGCGCCGTTCCGGCTGTATGATACGTCCGGGCCGTTCACCGATCCGCATTTTTCGCTCGATCTGGATGCCGGGTTGCCGCAGGTGCGCGGGGATTGGCTGGCGAAACGGGGGCTCGATGCGGTTGCGCCGCGCGAGGTCAAGCCGGAGGATAACGGGTTTGCCCCGGCGGATCGGCTGGTGCCGCCCTGCCCGGCGGCACGCGCGGTGCTGGCCGGGCGCGAGGGCGCGATGGTGACGCAGTATGAGTTTGCCCGCGCCGGGGTGATCACCGAGGAAATGATCTATGTCGCGCACCGGGAGAATCTGGGGCGGATCAGGGCGGTTGCCGGGGCCGGCGAGCGGCGGGCGGATGGCGAGGATTTCGGGGCGGCGATTCCGGAGTTCATCACGCCGGAGTTCGTGCGGGCCGAGATTGCGGCGGGGCGGGCGATCATTCCGGCCAATATCAATCATCCCGAGCTGGAACCCGTGATCATCGGGCGGAATTTTCTGGTCAAGATCAACGCCAATATCGGTAATTCGGCGGTGACGTCGGGTGCGGCGGAAGAGGTCGAGAAGCTGGTCTGGGCGATCCGCTGGGGTGGCGACACTGTCATGGATCTGTCGACCGGGCGGAATATTCATAACATCCGCTCTTGGATCATGCGGAACGCGCCGGTGCCGATCGGGACGGTGCCGCTGTATCAGGCGCTGGAGAAGGTGGGTGGTGATCCGGACAAGCTCTCGTGGGAGGTTTTTCGCGACACGCTGATCGAGCAGGCGGAACAGGGGGTCGATTATTTCACGATCCATGCCGGGGTGCGGCTGGCCTATGTGCCGCTGACCGCGAAGCGGGTGACCGGGATTGTGTCGCGGGGCGGCTCGATCATGGCGCGGTGGTGCCTGGCGCATCATCAGGAGAGTTTTCTCTATACGCATTTCGATGAGATCTGCGACATCATGCGCAGGTATGACGTATCGTTTTCGCTGGGCGACGGGCTGAGGCCGGGGTCGATCGCGGATGCCAACGATGCGGCGCAGTTTGCCGAGCTCGATACGCTGGGCGAGTTGACCAAGCGGGCCTGGGCGAAGGGCTGCCAGGTGATGATCGAGGGGCCGGGTCATGTGCCGATGCACAAGATCAAGGAGAATATGGAGCGCCAGCTCAAGGTTTGCCACGAAGCGCCGTTCTATACGCTCGGGCCGCTGACCACCGATATCGCGCCGGGGTATGATCATATCACGTCCGCGATCGGGGCGGCGATGATCGGCTGGTTCGGGACCGCGATGCTTTGCTATGTGACGCCGAAGGAGCATCTCGGCCTGCCTAATCGCGACGATGTGAAGGTGGGAGTGATCACCTATCGGCTGGCGGCGCATGCGGCGGATCTGGCCAAGGGGCATCCTTCGGCGAAATTGCGCGATGATGCGGTGAGCCGGGCGCGGTTCGAGTTTCGCTGGCAGGATCAGTTCAATCTCGGGCTCGATCCGGATACCGCGCGGCAATATCATGACGAGACGTTGCCGAAGGAGGCGCACAAGGTGGCGCATTTCTGTTCGATGTGCGGGCCGAAATTCTGCTCGATGAAAATCTCGCAGGATATTCGCGACGATGCCGCGCGGCTGGAGGGGATGGAGCAGAAATCAGCCGAGTTTCGCGAGGCGGGCAGCCGGATTTATGTCGATGAGGCCGCGGCGGATTGAGGTCGTGAAGCTAAGGGCAGGTCTTCTTTTTTGTGAACAAAAAAGAAGCAAAAAAAACTTTGTTAATTTGGACGGGGTTGGTGAAGCCGCCGCGAACCAAACTAACAAAAGTTTTTTGCTTCTTTTTTTCAAAAAAGAAGTCCTTCCTTCACTTCCCCTGCTGCAATCATGAAAACCGCAATCATCGGTGCAGGCGTGATCGGACTGGCACTCGGGTGGCGACTCGCGCAACGCGGGGTCGCGGTCGAGATTTTCGAGCGCGAGGTTGCGGGGTGCGGGGCGAGCCATGCCGCTGCCGGGATGCTGGCGGCGGGGTGCGAGGCGGAGCCGGGCGAGGCGGCGCTGGGCGTGCTCAGCCGGGAGTCGCTGGCGCTGTGGCCCGCGTTCGCCGCCGAGGTCGAGGCGGCTTCGGGGTGCGAGGTCGGGTTGCGGCGCGAGGGCACGCTGCTGGTGGCGCTCAATCGGGACGATGCGGCGAAGCTGCGGCACGATATGGCGTTTCAGCGGAGTCAGGGGATTGTGCTGGAGTGGCTGACGCCGGGCGAGGCGCGGGAGCGCGAGCCGTATCTGGCGCCGCAACTGGCTGGGGCGGTGTTTTCGCCGGATGATATTCAGGTCGATAACCGGGCGCTGTTGGCGGCACTGGTCGTGGCGTTTCGGCGCGCGGGCGGGATTTTGCATGAGGGATCGCCGGTTTCGCGGGTCGAGACGGGACCGGGCCGGGTCGCGGGCGTGGTGGTGGGCGAGGCCGTTCATGAGGCGGATGTCGTGGTCGTGGCGGCCGGGGCGTGGTCGGGCGGGATCGATCTGCCGGTGGCGCGGCCGCCGGTGCGCCCGGTGAAGGGGCAGATGCTGGCGGTGCAGATGGATGCGGCGGCCCCTCTGGTGCGGCATGTGATCTGGGCGCCCAAGGCGTATCTGGTGCCGCGCGCGGATGGGCGGTTGATCGTGGGCGCGACGGTGGAGGAACGCGGGTTCGATGCGCGGATGACGGCGGGCGGGCTGTATGCGCTGCTCGATGGCGCGTGGCGGGCGGTGCCGGGGATCGAGGATCTGCCGGTGATCGAGACTTGGGTGGGGTTTCGGCCGGGGTCGCGCGATGATGCGCCGATTCTGGGGCCGACCGCCCTGCCCGGCCTGATGTTGTGTTGCGGGCATCATCGCAACGGGATTTTGCTGACCCCGGTGACGGCGGCGGCGATGGCGGCGACGATTCTGGATGGAACGCCCGATCCCCGGCTGGCGGCGTTCAGTGCGGGGCGGTTCGAGCGGTTGAGGAGTGCGGCATGAGCGGCGGCACGATCCGGGTGAACGGGGCGATGGAGGTTTTGGCACCGAATGTCGCGGCGTTGCTGGCGGCGAAGGGACTCGATCAGGCCAAAGGGTTGGCGGTGGCGCTGAACGAGCGGGTGGTGCCGCGCTCGGCCTGGGCGGAGACCGCATTACGCGCGGGCGACGAGATCGAGATCGTGCGCGCGGTGGGCGGAGGTTGAGATGAGTTTTTCAATTGGCGGAGTTGCGCTGGAGTCGCGGCTTTTCATGGGCACGGCGGGGTATCCTAACCGGCAGGTGCTGCTGGATGCGCTGGAGGCGGCTTCACCCTCGCTGGTGACGGTCGCGATCCGGCGGATCAGCCTCGACGCTTATGGCGGGTCGCTGCTCGATGAGTTGGGCGGGCGGTATCGGCTGCTGCCGAATACGGCGGGTTGCGCGACGGTGCGCGATGCGGTGCTGACCGCCGAACTGGCGCGCGAGGCGCTGGGGACGGATTGGGTCAAGCTGGAGATCATCGGGGACCGGGAGACCTTGTATCCGGATGCGGAGTTTCTGTTGGAGGGGACCGCTGCGCTGGTGAAGGCCGGGTTCACCGTGCTGCCGTATTGCACCGACGATCCGATTTTATGCCGGAAACTGGCCGATCTCGGGGCGGCGGCGGTGATGCCGCTGGGCTCGCCGATCGGCTCCGGACTCGGCATCGCCAACCCCTATAATATCGAGCGGATCTGTGCGCAGAGCGCGGTGCCGGTGGTGCTGGATGCCGGGATCGGCACGGCATCCGATGCGGCGCAGGCGATGGAGCTGGGATGCGATGCGGTTTTGCTCAATACCGCGATCGCGCGGGCGCATGATCCGGTGCGAATGGCGCGGGCGATGCGCGAGGGGGTTGTCGCGGGGTTCGATGCCCGCGCGGCGGGGCGGATTCCGCGCAAACTCCATGCCGAGGCATCGAGTCCGGAACTGGGGCTGATCGGCGCCTGACGTTTGCGGCAGCAAGGCTTGCCAAACTCCAGCCGATGCGTTCATACATATTTACATTTTGCGATGTGGAGTGGACATGAGCCAGTTGCGTGAGGAGATCGACGACGACGATATCGGACGGGCGGCACTGGATGGCGATGGCATGGATGAGGGGATCGAACTCGATGCCATGACCGCGAATGCCATTATGGCGACGCAGTTTTTACGCTGCATCGCCAATCCGCATCGGCTGATGGTGTTGTGTCATCTGACCCATGGCGAGGCGTCGGTGGGGCAGTTGGAGCGGGAACTGGGGATTCGCCAGGCGCATCTTTCGCAACAACTCGCCCGGCTCCGTCAGGATGGTCTGGTGACCACCCGACGGGATTCCCGGACGATCTACTACGCGTTGGGCAGCAATGCCGCGCGTGAGACCGTCGGGTTGGTTTACCGGTTGTTCTGCACCGCGACTGCGGGAGTGCCGACCGGCAACGGTTGACGCTTGCCGGCTTCGGCCCGGGCCGCGAGGGTACGCACGCCCCACATTCCTGCAAGCATCGGGATGATGAAAACGATCACCCGTGTCGGGTCGAGCGGCAGGGCGACGATGGCCGGGCCGGGGCAGAGGCCGAGCAGGCCCCAGCCGGTACCGAACAGGGCCGCGCCTGCCAGCAGTTTCGCCGTGACGCCACCGAAGGGCAGGCTCGGGAAGCTGGTGCCGAACAAAGGATGGGCCATGCGCCGGGCGATGAGGAACCCAACCGCCGCGACCGCGATACCACCGACCATGACGAAGGCGAGGCTGGGGTCCCAGTGAACGGTGAAGTCAAGGAAGTTCAGGACCTTGGCGGGATCGGCCATGCGGGAGAGCAGCAGACCGGCGCCAAACAGCAGGCCGGACGAGAAAGCGACAAGGGTACGACGCATTAGAAGCCACCATATGAACGGGTGAGGAAGACGACCAGGACGGCGACGGCCATGAAGGTCATGGTCGCGGTGATCGAACGGGGCGAGGCGCGGGACAGGCCGCAGATGCCGTGGCCGGAGGTGCAGCCGCCGCCGAGGGCGGTGCCGACACCGACCAGCAGGCCGGCACCGACCAGCAGGGCATCGGAGCCCTGAAGGTGGATGTCCGGCGCGACGCCGAGTGCGCGGGCGAGGATGCCGGAGAGCAGCAGGCCGGAGATGAAGGCGAGACGCCAGTCGCGCTCGGCGCGCTGGATCAGGCCACCGACGACGCCGCTGATGCCGGCGATGCGACCGATGCCGAGCCAGAGCACGGCGGCGGAGGTGCCGATCAGCAGGCCGCCGGCGAGATCGAGACCGGGCGTGAAGGCGGTTGGGAAGGGTGCGGGTAGGAGCATTTTATCACATCGCGTTCAAAGGGATTTTCAGGTAGCGCCGACCATTGCCCGAAGGATCGGGCAGGTCGCCGCCGCGGATGTTGACCTGCAGCGAGGGCAGGATCAGCACGGGAGCCGCAAGGGTCGCATCGCGCTTCTGACGCATCGCGACGAATTCATCCTCGGAGATGCCTTCGCGGATCTGGACGTTTTTGGCTTTCTGCTCGCCGACCGTGGTTTCCCATGCCGGTTCGCGGCCACCGGGCTGGTAGTCGTGCGCGGTGAACATGCGGGTTTCCGGCGGCAGGGTGAACAGGCGCTGGACCGAGGCGTAGAGCGCATGGGCGTCCCCGCCCGGGAAGTCGCAGCGCGCGGTGCCGTAATCGGGCATGAACAGGGTGTCGCCCACGAAGACCGCATCGCCGATCAGGTAGGACATGCAGGCCGGAGTGTGACCGGGCGTGTAGATGGCCTTGGCCTCGATGGTGCCGACCTTGAAGCTCTCGCCATCCTGAAACAAATGGTCGAACTGGCTGCCATCGGTCTTGAAGTCGATGCCCATGTCGAACATGTCGGCGAAGTTGCTCTGGACCGGGGCGATCTGGCCGCCGATGCCGATGACGCCGCTGCCGATATGCTGCTGGAGATACTGGGCGGCGGAGAAATGATCGGCGTGGACGTGGGTTTCGACGATCCAGTCGATGGTCAGATCATGCGCCTTGACGGCGGCGATCATTTCATCGGCGGATGTGGTCGAGACGCGACCAGCCTTCGGGTCGTAATCGAGCACCGAATCGACGATCGCGGCATGTTTCGTCGCGGGATCGATCACGATGTAGCTGATCGTGTTGGTGGCCTTGTCGTAGAAGGACAGGACCTCGGGGTGGTTGTTCGGCTGGGTGTTCCGTTGGGTGTTCATGGGTGCTGACTCCTGGGCAGCGAAAAACATTCGTTGGAGCGAATATGTAGTCGGGACACGGGGATGTCAATACATTTTAATTAGGCCAAGTATATAAGAGATCGGCAATGTTGAGGCAAAGCCACGCCTTGCCGAGGCGCCGGACAATCGACCGAATCCGCCGGTGATCCGTTGCGTTGCGGCGCGATTGCCGCGATGGGCTGGTTTCAGGACCGCCCGATGAGGCTGCGCCCGCCCATGTAGGGGCGGAGAACGTCCGGAATCGTAATGCTGCCATCCGGATTCTGATAGGTCTCCATCACCGCGATCAGGGCGCGGCCGACCGCGACGCCGGAGCCGTTCAGCGTGTGGACGAAATCGGGCCTGGCCGGTTTCGGGCCGGATTGCGCCGGGCGGTAGCGGGCGTTCATGCGGCGGGCCTGGAAGGCGCGGCAGTTCGAGCAGGAGGAAATTTCGCGATAGGCCCCCTGCCCCGGCAGCCAGACTTCGAGGTCGTAGGTTTTGGCGGCCGCGAAACCGGTGTCGCCGGCGCAGAGCAACATGCGGCGATAGGGCAGATCGAGGCATTCCAGCACGGTCTCCGCGCAGCGTGTCATGCGCTCATGCTCGTCCGCGCTGGACTCAGGGGTGGTGATCGAGACCATTTCCACCTTCCAGAACTGATGCTGGCGCAACATGCCGCGGGTGTCGCGGCCTGCCGAGCCGGCTTCGGAGCGGAAGGAGGGGGTGAGTGCGGTGAAACGGAGCGGGAGTTTGGCGAGGTCGAGGATTTCACCGGCGACGATGTTGGTGAGGGGGACTTCGGCGGTCGGGATCAGGTAGCGGCCATCGGTGGTCTTGAAGAGGTCCTCCTCGAATTTCGGCAATTGGCCGGTGCCGAACATGGTGGCCTCGTTGACCAGCAGCGGCGGCGAGACCTCCGTGTAGCCATGCTCGGTGACGTGCAGGTCGATCATGAACTGACCGAGGGCGCGTTCGAGCCGGGCGAGGTCGCCCCTGAGGAGGGTGAAGCGGCTGCCGGCGATTTTGCCCGCAGTGGCGAAATCCATCAGGCCGAGGGATTCGCCGAGTTCGAAATGCTGTTTTGGGGGAGATTCGTAATTGCGGATGGTGCCGCTGCGGGATTGTTCGACGTTGGCGGATTCATCGGTGCCATCGGGGACTTCGGGATCGAGGATGTTGGGGAGAGTTTCGAGACCGTCGTTCACTGCATCGTCGAGTGCCGGCAGACGAACCTCCAACTGCTCCATCGCCGCGCGGAGCGCCGCTCCCTTGGCTTCGAGATCCGTCGTATCGCGTTGCTCGCGCTTGGCCTGACCGATCTGTTTGGCGAGGGCGTTGCGTTCGGTCTGCAGGATTTGAAGCTCGGCTGAAATGGACCGCCTTTCGCCGTCGCTCAGCGCGATCGCCTCGCTGGCGGACCGCAGAAAGCCGCGACGGCGCAGTTCCGCGTCGAACGCATCCTGATTGTCGCGGATCGATTTGAGGTCATGCATGAGGGCGATGGTCCGGGATCAGGGAAGGAAGGAAAGCGGTTCTTTTTTGCAAAAAAGAACCAAAAAACTCTTATTCGTAAAGGAAGGGGCGCGCAGCGGAGCGACAGTTTTTGCTTCTTTTTTCAAAAAGAAGCGCTCGCTTCCTACTCATCGATCACCACGCTCTTCGGCTGAACCAATTTCACCGCGAAGATCGAGATTTCGAACAGGGCGATCAGCGGGATGGCGAGGCCGGTCATGGTGAAGACGTCGGGCGGGGTCAGGATGGCGGCGACGATAAAGCAGCCGACATAGGCGTAGCGGCGGTATTTGCGGAGCCCGGCGGCGGTGATGATGCCGACCTTGCCGAGCAGGGTGAGCAGGACCGGGAGTTCGAAGCAGAGGCCGAAGGCGAAGATCAGCTTCATCACCAGATTGAGGTAATCGGAGACGCGGGGCATCACGTCGATCTGGAAATGGTGGTTGGACGGGCTCGTCTGAAAACTCAGAAAAAACCGCCATGCGTTTGGAAATATGAAATAATATGCGAGAGCGCCGCCGCCGAAGAACAGGATCGGCGTCGCGATCAGGAAGGGCAGCAGCGCGCGTTTTTCCGAACGGTAGAGGCCGGGGGCGATGAACAGCCAGATCTGTGAGGCGATCACCGGGAAGGAGACGAAAGCGGCGGAGAACACCGCGACCTTCACATAGGTGAAGAAGGCCTCGTAGAGGGCGGTGTAGATCAGTTCGGGCTTCTGGCCGCGCTCTTCCATGATGTGGACAAGCGGCTGGGCGAGAAAATAATAGACGTGCTTGGCGTAGTAGTAGGAGACCAGGAACGCGATGAGGAAGGCGAGCGCCGACCAGAGCAGGCGTTTGCGCAGCTCGGCCAGATGGTCGAGCAGGGGCATTTCCTTGTCGTGGATCGGATCGTGCGGCGCGTCGGTTGCGGTCGGGTCGATATCCATGGCTCCGGTTTACCAGAGACGCGTGCCGGGGGGAATGAAGGCGGGCACGGCGCGGTGGCGGATTTCGTTGGGCGGGATGAAGGCGGGGGCGTCGATGACGGGTTCGGGTTCCGGTTCGATCTCGTCGGCTTCGATCATGGTGTTGTCCATGTCGTGCGGGTCGCCGCTCGCGGGATCGAAGGCGTGACGGAAATCGCCTTGCGGGTCGATATGGCGTTCGGCGAGGCTGCCGAGGTCGAAATTGCGGATGCTGCGTAAATCATTGCCGATATCGGCGAGATCGGCCTCGCGCATCAGGTCCTGGACGTGGCCCTGGAAATCGCTCGCAAGGCCGCGCATCTTGCGGATCGCGGCGCTGGCGGTGCGGATGGCGACCGGGAGGTCTTTCGGGCCGATGACCACCAGCGCCACCATCATGATGACTAAAATTTCTGTCCAGGAAAAACCGAGCATCTTGACCTACGTTGATCGGCCTTGCTTGACCGGAGCGTGTGCTAGCAGAGGTCGGGCGCAGGTCAAAGTGCGGGGGGTTCCGGGGTGGGCGCGGGTTCGCTGGCCGGAGCGGCGGGTTCGACCAGGAGATCGGTTCGTTTGGGCAGGTCGCGCAGGGATTTCAGGCCGAACTGGGTGAGGAAATGCGGGGTGGTGGCCCAGAGCGCGGGGCGGCCGGGAGCTTCCTTGTGGCCGGCGGGGGTGACCAGATCGGCTTCGAGCAGGGCATCGAGCGTGGTCTGCGACAGGCTGACGCCGCGCAGGTCCTCGATTTCGGCGCGGGTGACCGGCTGGTGGTAGGCGATGATCGCCAAGGTTTCCATCGCGGCGCGGGGCAGGCGGCGGGGGATTTCGACGACGCGCTTGAGGTCGGGGGCGAGGTCCGGGGCGGTGCGGAACATCACGCCCTGCCCGGCTTCGACCAGTTCGAAGCCGCCGCCGGCATGGTGGGCGCGGATCGCGGCGAGGGTTTCGTCGAGATCGGCCGTGTCTGGCAGGAGGGTGGCGAGGGTGCGGAGCGGAACGGGGTCGCGGCTGGCGAAGATGACGGCTTCGAGCAGGCGCTCGGCATGGGGGCGTGCGGTCATGGTGCGGGAGTGGCTGTCGGGTGCGGGGATTGCGGGGATAGTGGGGCGGCCTCGGTGGCGCGGAGCAGGATCGGGGCGAAATCCTGTTCCTGGCGCAAGGTGAGCACGCCGTTGCGGGCGAGCTCGAGGCTCGCGATCAGGGTGCTGGACAGAGCGGCGCGGTGGGCGAGCGGGGAGTCCGGGGAGTCCGGGAGGAAGCTCGCGAGGTCCGACCAGTCGGGGGTGGACCCGATCAGGCGGGTGAGGCGTTCGAGCGCCTGTTGCACGGTCCAGTAGGTGACCGGTTTGGGCCGGTAGCGGCGTTTCGCGCCGGAGCGGCGGCGGGCGGCGAGGTAGCCCGCGAGCAGGGCCGGGACGTCGAGTTTCAGGCGCGAGCGGTCGATTTCGGTGAAGTCTTCCGGGGTGCCGCGGGGGAAGACGTCGAGGCCGAGCTGGGGGCGCTGGTTGAGCCAGGCGGCGGCGGCGCGGATGGCTTCGAGCGCGCGGAGACGGTCGGCCAGGAGATCGGCGCTGAGTTCGGCTTCCTCGATGGTCTCGGGGTCGGGCAGGAGGAGGCGGGATTTCAGCCAGGCGAGCCAGGCGGCCATCACCAGCCAGTCGGCGGCGAGTTCGAGGCGGATTTTGCGCGCGCCTTCGATGATGGCGAGGTATTGGTCGACCAGAGACAGGATCGAGATGGTCGCGAGGTCGAGCTTCTGGGTGCGGGCGAGGTCGAGCAGGAGGTCGAGCGGGCCTTCGAAACCTTCGAACCGGACGATGAAGGACTCGGTGACGGGGGCGGGTTCAGTAACCGGCATGGACGCCCGCAACGTGGAGAAAGGCGGTGGCGACGCGGGGAACCCAGTTGTCGAGCACGTCGGAGACCGGGTCGAAATGGATGCCGAACTGGCCGAGGGCGGCGGGGAGGATGAAGATCAGGAACAGGATGACCAGGATGCCGAGACGTTCGACCTGCGCGAGGGCGCGGGCGGCGGCGAGGGGCAGGAGTCCGACCATGATCCGCCCGCCATCGAAGGGTGGCAGGGGGACGAGGTTGAACAGGCCGAGCAGGACGTTGAACAGCAGGAAATAGAGCAGGAAATCGGCGATGAAGCCGCTCGTGCCGATGGCGGCGAGGGCGAAGGCGGAAAGCAAAGCGAGGATGAAGTTCGAGGCCGGGCCGGCGGCGGCGACGATCGCCATGCCGCGCCTCGGGTTGCGGAAACCGGACGGGTCGATCGGGACCGGCTTCGCCCAGCCGAACATGTAGGCGATCCGCCCGATGGTGAGGAGTTGAAAGGCGATCAGCACGGCGGGGAGGAGGATGGTGCCGACGCGATCGACATGGCGGAGCGGATTGAGCGAGAGGCGTCCGGCGCGCTGGGCGGTGTGGTCGCCCATTGCGAGAGCGGTGAAACCGTGGGCGAGTTCGTGGAGCACGATCGCGAGGATCGAGGCGGAGACGCCGATGACGATGGTGCGGATGAGGTCGTTGTTCATGGCAGGGAGGGGGCTTTCAGCCGGGGGATCAGGCCGGGGGCGAGATCGGGGATGGCTTCGAGCACGGCGCGGTTGGCCGCGAGGTCGCCGGGGCAGAACAGCGCGATGTCGCACCCGGCGGCGAGGGCGCGAACCGCGCGGGACGCGGCAGGGCCGGTGAGCGCGTTCATCGCGAGGTCGTCGCTGATCAGGATGCCGCGAAACCCGATGCGGGTGCGGATGATGGTTTCGATGATGGTGGGGGAGAAGGTGGCGGGGTTGGCCGGGTCGAGGTGGTCGTAGACGATATGGGCGGTCATGCCCCATGGCAGCGCGCGGTTGGCGGCGAACGGGGCGAAATCGGCGTCGAGATTGGTGGCATCGACGTGCGGGAGGGCGTGGTGACTGTCGAGCGTCGCGCGGCCGTGGCCGGGGAGGTGTTTCATGACCGGCTGGATGCCCTGGAACAGCAGGCCCCAGGCGATGTCGGCCCCGAGGACGCCGACCGCGACGGGGTCGGCGCTGATCGCGCGGTCGCCGATGACGGCGCTGGCTCCCTCGCTCGGCACGTCGAGCACCGGGGCGGTGACGATGTCGAACCCGGCTTCGCGGGCCATCGCGCCGAGGGCGGCACCGTGGGCGCGGGCGGCGTTGCGGGCGGCTTCGGGGTCGGTGGCGTAGAGGGTGCCGAGAGTGGCGGCGGGCGGAAGTTCGGGCCAGTGCGGGCCGCGCATGCGGGCGACGCGGCCGCCTTCCTGATCGATCATCAGCACGGCCTGCGGTGGCAGGGCGGAGCGGAGATCGGCGATCAGGGCGGCGAGTTGGGGTGGGGAGACGATGTTGCGGCCGAACAGGATGACGCCGGTGGGCGGGAGTTCGGCCAGCAGGGCGCGTTCGGCGGCGGTGAGGCTGGGTCCGGCGATGCCGAGGATGGCGGCTTTCATCATTTCGGAAGGTAGCAGGTGACGCCGCGCGATTTCAGCCGGGCGCAGAAGGTGCCGGCGGCTTTGGCGGTGGGGAAGCCTTCGAGGCGGAGGCGGTAGAAGGTGTTGCCGTGGACGAGGCCGGGGACGACCACGGGTTTCTGGTTGCCCAGAATGTCGGGGACCCGGGCGACCAGGACCTGCCAGGCCTGATCGGCTTTCGCCATCGAGGTCAGGGCGGCGAGCTGGACGGCGTAGGCGCCGGAACCGGTGGTTTGAGCGGGGGCGGTGGT
>Ga0315298_1003387_pt1 | contig 25478 bp, 19 predicted proteins | sample WHS_1_MG_FD_203077 | JGI IMG/M metagenome (GOLD analysis project Ga0315298, IMG submission 203077) | Extremophilic microbial mat communities from Washburn Hot Springs, YNP, Wyoming, USA - WHS_1_MG | ecosystem: Environmental > Aquatic > Thermal springs > Hot (42-90C) | place: USA: Wyoming... | reverse complement strand
TTAGAGAAACTAAAAAAATCTTGTAAGAACAATCCTACTGTTTACACTGATAGAGGACCATGGTACAACTGGCCAATGAAGTTCCTTAAGATAGGAGGTAATAGGAACCTTTGGTTCCTATTTTGGGATAAGGAATTCAATTGAACAATGGTTCTCTGAACTAAAGAGAAGGATAAGACAGTTCAACGTTTGCTTTCCAACTTACAAGCCAAGAGTTTCAGAGCGATGGATAGCATCGTGGGTGGCCTTAAGTTGACAGTCTCATACTATGTAGAAGAAGAATTATAAATAACATAAACTACTTTTCTACCGCTTATAAAAAGCTTTATGTCTTTAAGGAGAGACTGTCAATCTAAGCTTCGTGAAGGTTCTCTTAAATACTTTTTAATTAAACTTAATCTTTTAAGTGAGAATAAAAGAACTATTAATAGTAGAACGGTTCATAAAAATAAAAAATAATATATTCTCTCTAGAACTTAGTGCTTTTAAACTTTATATTCCTTGAACTTTATAGTAAACCGCATCTATGCCTCCCCACTTCGATTTTCCCCTGTAAATGTAGTAGTCGTGTCCATTAACTCCCCAAAAGTCTGTCACCATATCCATTGCAGTATACCCGCTGTACTTCACATCTCCAGAAAAAACTAACTTAATAAGTTGTACTCTAGGATCCTTAAGCACTTTGGTGAATGCATCTACAAGAAATTTGAATGCTGGTATGCTAACAGTAGTAAAGGAGTCAATAGAACTTGTACCATCAGTATACATTGGAGGAGCATCTATTCCTTTTCCCTGCACAGTAGCTATTGATTTATAATCTACATCCGCTTCATCTTCTCCTTTATCACTGCTCATTGTAGAGGGATAAAACCTTGCCCAGTATGCTATATACTCTTCATCTTCAATTGTACCATCTGGCTCTTGATAAACCCAATGCTCAACTCTATAAGTTGCAACCATTGAGATATAGCCTACACTACTACTTCCAACCCAAGAAGTAACCCAACCTGAATCTTCAGTACTCGACAGACCAATTTTTCCTCCTAGGTCCCATTTTCCAAGACTAATCCAAAAAACACTAGCAGTTATATAGAGGGCGCTTTCACTTTTATAGTGCGCATGAAGATGAATTCTGCTTGATGAATCAGTTTCTCCTTTCATTATGTTCACTCTTATGTTTTCTTCATAAACTTTATCGTAGTACGAATAAAGCATGTAAAAAGTTTCTTTTTTTCCTTCTTCTTTCTTAGCAAGAACATTAACTGAACTACTACTTACTTCTCCTAAAATAACCTTCTTTTCTCTCTTTATCTTTGGAAGAATATAAACTTCTTTAACTATAAATGGCTTAAGTTCATTCCATTGTATGGAGAAAATTCTATCTTCTAGGCGATCTTCAGTTAGTACAACTATTGAAAAAGTAGGCAAAGCTTTGCAGTGCGAAAGCTCTTCTTCTTTGTTCCAAGCGTTGGTTAAGTTTTGAACGTCTACGTAAGCTAGTACTGGTTCTCCATTTGTAAGTTTTTGTGCAATTACTTTAAATCCTTCAGGATATAGTACTTTTACTACTACGATTGCTCTTGTAGGATTGTAGTTTTCGTCTAAAGGAACAACTCTTATTACATAAGAGCTTGGAAGAGAAGAAACAAAAGAAAAACTGTAAACAAAGGAAGGAAGTAGTATTAAAGTTAAGAGAAGTGGAACTATAAACTTAACTACTTTTCTACTCGCTTCTCTCAACTCTTTTCACTGAGTATATTATTCATTAACTAGTTAATAAATTTTTTTTTAATTTTTAAAATATTTCTTCTGTTCTAAAGTTTAGAACAGCTTGTCTTCATTTCTACTAAAACATTTAGTTTAAAAAATAAGTTTATAATATAAAATACCCAGAAAAAGATAGCGAGAAACTTCAGTCTAGAAAAACATATGAGGCATAGGGCACCATAAGTAAAACAAAAAACTTTATATATTACGTTTTATAAACTAGTAATTATTAGAAATAGAAAATTCTGAATGACGCGAAAAAGAATCTGGAAAGAATATTTTTTGAGAAGGATCGTTGAGATGGGGAGTATCTTATTACATAGAATAAAGTAGGAAAGAAAAGAGAAACGCAGAGAAAAAGGGGAAAGCATTATTATTCTAATAAATAACTTAATAACTGTATAAAAGTGAAAGAATTTATGAGAGTTTTTGACCTCAGTAAGTTAAAATATAGCCTTTACTGAATGTTGAGAAAGGCAATGAACAGCAAAAAAGCAAGAATGGTGGTGCTACTTGGAGCACTTCTAGTTTTGGTTAGTCTTACCTATGCGTCTACAAACGTTTTTTCAGCTCCAGCCCAGCAGTTTCATGGAGTTCTTCTTAACAGGAAGATAGTCTATGACAGTACAACGTTTGTAGCAAAGTATGAAGACAACCTTTCGTTTCCAACTGATGTTTTACCAAACTACAACTATGAACTGAAGATAAACTTACCAAGTAACTTTGCTGAGAGAATTATAAGTTTCCCAAAAAACTTTTCCTTTTCCTCCAACGTTAATGCTACAGTAAAACTAGAAAAGAGCAACGATGGCGCTAGCTTTAGCATACTGCTTCCTTCGGCAAGCTACTATCCAAATTTGTCTTTCTATAACCTTTCAATAAGCTACAGACTCTTTCTAAAGCCGGAAGTTCAAGGATATATTTTCAACGTCTCTTTACCTTACTCCTTTGAAACAAACTTTAAAGTTGATGCCTTTGCCGTTGAAATTTACTCTCAGAAAGGAACTTTTATTTCCCCACCTCCAGAATTCAATTTGGTATCCACCAACACTACCGACATAATTTACAAAAGCTCTATTATTGCCAGTAGCATGAAATTTGAAAAAGTTGAGTTACTTCAGAGCTATAACTTAGAGAACAACTATATCTATAAGGGGTTCACAAAAAGCATTCAGATAAATCCACTCCTTGGTATAGAAGTTTCAGATAAGTATAGTATTCAAGTTAGCCCGCTACTCATGGCCCTTGGAAGCCAAGCCATTCCTTTACCTGCCGTTTATTTGCCAAGATGGGTTCAAAGCGCACATGCTGAAGACGCCCTTGGTCCTTTGGATTCTTCGTTAAGTTACGTTGCAAATACTACTCTAATGACTATAAGTGCAAAGAGCAGGTTTAACCTAATGCCAGGCTCAAACTACAGCTTTATGGCAGTGTACTACATACCATTTCAGAACACAAGCAGAAAAGGAGACCTTTGGGAAATTACGATTCCTTTTGCCTCAAACGTTTCTCAAGTTGTGCCATACTTTGATCTAGAGATATCTTTGCCGATTGGCGCTTCTTTAAGAACAATAACGATAAACGACACGAGCGTAAACTTCAAAGAAGTTGGTTCAGGAAAATATGAGGCAAATATAAAAAATCTTTTCATAGGCAATTCGCCCACCTCGACGATGAAGGTTGTTATAAGTTATCCAATTCTTTGGACAGGATACTCTGTTAGCATGATGGTGTTAATGTCTGGACTTTTTGTCTTTATAGTTTACTATGCTTCAAAAATAAAAATTGGAAGCCAGAAAGTAGAGGAAAAAGTTACCACGAAGGAGTACCCCGAAGTTAGTCAGCTTAAAAAAGTTCTTAGAAACTACCTAGACGACTATACAAGGATGATTGAACTTGAGTATAGATACTTTGAAGGAAAAATTAGCAGAAGAGAATTTAAGAGCATATACGATAAAATAAAGGGAGACATAAGCAGATATGAAAGAGAAGCTTCACACTTATTTAGCACTGTAAGAGGAAACTATCCTGAGTTTACAGCAAAAACAAAGAACATTGAGAATCTAGTGCTAAGCTTACAAGCAAAAAGTGCATCGTTTAGAGAAATGGGAACAAGCTACATTGGCAAAAGAATAACGAAGGAGTCATTTAAAGAACACGCTGAAAAGGCAGTAGATGAAATAACAGACCTAATAGCCAAGATAAGATCTGAAGTTGAAACACTTTAACCTCTCAATAGTTTAACAACTCTATTTTTTGTAATTTTTCCTACCTTAACAATGCCGTAAGTAAACTTAGTCTTAAAATTTGAGAAGCTCAAAAAAGGAAGGTGCGGCGGGCCGGATTTTCGTTCCTCAAATTTCGAACCGGCGAACCCCTGAGGGAAGGGATACCCCCGTAAGACTCTTGAGTCCCTCGCCTTTAACCTGGCTCGGCAACCGCCGCTGATAAGGGCATTTTATACGAAAAGCAATATAAGTTTTTTGGTAGTTTATAGGTGCTCTGTTAACTTAAGGTTTTTCTAGGTCAAGTTACTTTTTTCTTATGATCTTTGAACTAAACTTAAAGAGGAAGAGGAACCCCTCTCTATATAGAAGCTTGTAGGAGTTTAAATCTTGTTCATCGAACTTATGAATTTGGTTCTTTGAAGCAATAGAAAGAGAAAATACAAAGGATAGAACTGAAATGCGATTATTACTTTCCTTAGAAAGTTTTTAGACTTGAACACGTTTGGAGATAGCTCAATCTATTTCACTTGTTTAACCAAGAAGAAGTAATTAAACTAATTCAAAAGCTTATAGTAATAGTACGAAGCTTAAGTTAGCATCTTAAGAAAAATTTAAATTCATAATACAAGGAGAAAACCCGCCGCGGGCCCGTAGCTCAGCATGGTAGAGCAGCGGGCTTTTAACCCGTTTGTCGTGGGTTCAAAAATTTAGAACCTCGATTGAAAGTCCCACCGGGCCCGCATCCTTTACTTTGTACTTTCTATTTTCACGTGAAGCGACTGTTCTAAGTTTTGGGATAAAGACAAGATCTCTTCTAGAAAGTTCTTTCAGATTGGTTTTTTCTTATGCTCTTTTTTGTGGTGGCTTTCTTCATTTTTACCTCATTTTTATTTATTATAGTGTTCTTCGTTTGTATTTAAAATATACACATTGGTTGTATATTTTTACAAAGTGTGGTCACTTTATGTTATTGACTTTTATATGGTTATTGATCTTATTTTTAATTTCTAAATGCAATTTGTATACACATACAAATTTATACGCGTATGGAAGTGTTTTTATTAAATAAATTTAGATCAAAAAAACTTTTTAAATACTTTATCTCATTTAGTATTTTAGATTTGGGTGGCAGAGGTATGGCGACCTCCCAAATTTTGAGAGGAGTAAGACCCCTAGATCTTTCCAGAATAGTCCATGATCCAAACAGAAGAATATTCTTCACTTCACTAACTTTAGTTAACAAACCTGATGCGTTTGCTTCTACTTTAAGCTTGCTTGCAAAACATGAAATTCGTGTCCTTGGAATACTCAGCGAATCCATTTCAGAAAAAGAAGTCGTTGAAGTTTCGATGTTTATAGAAACATCAAGTCTAATAAGCGCAAACGAATTAGAGAGTAAGCTTAAAGATGAAATGAGTAGAGAGAAAATAGAGGTTGTAAAAGAGCTAAAAGTTTTTGAGCACTTGAAGGGCTTTGATGCTGACGTTTATCACTTCCCTCTAACAATAGGCTCAGAAAGAGCAATAATAATTCCCCTAAATATTCCAATAACTATAATGAAAAACTTAGGAACTTCTATTGATCCAACAGCTGTTCAAACTATATTTTGGTATGCAGGACACGAAGTAGGAAGTTCAATAAAAACACTATACGAAAAAACTTTTGCAGCAAAAGATGTAGATAGTATTTTGGCGCTATTTGAAACACAACTAGCTTTGCTTGGGTGGAGTCTTGTAGAAATAGTTAATTTAGACGAGGAAAAAAGAAGCATAACATTAAGACTCTTCGATAATTGGGAATGCGGCATGTTTAAAGGTAGTAGCAAACCACAAAGTCACCTTTTCAGAGGGCTCTTAGAGGGGTTCTTCAGCTCACTCTTTGGAGTAGAGATGGAAGCCAAAGAAACAAAATGCATAGCAAAAGGCGATCCTTACTGCGAGTTTGAAATAAAAGAAAAGAAAGAAGCAAGTTAGGTGCACTTCTTTTAGGATTGTCTTGTTCTTTTACTCATACATCTAAACTTCTAACAATGCATTTTTCATGATGCACGAAGCTCATTTGACAGCAATGAACCTTGAGCTAAATATGCTTTAAACAAAAGAGACTAATGGGTGGCTTAATATAGATTTAGAAGATGCAAGCGTAAGTTAAAGCGCTTCCGTTCTTCAAAGATTCTTCATAGGAAAAATCTACCTCAGATAAGGTGTTGCGGTCAAGAAATTTTAGTATTTTTTATTAAAGTTCTTTTTTATAAGCATCCTTGGCCACTCTCCTCTTAATTTTAAGGTCTTTTACTCAAAACAATATTGAACAAAGTAAGATTTTTATTTCCCTTTCAGTAAGGTCTTTTCACTGCGGCAGTAGTCTAGCCTGGTAGGACAGCAGCCTGCCATTCTTACTACAGCAGAGCGCTGTTGGCCCGGGTTCAAATCCCGGCTGCCGCACTTTTTAGCAAAAAGGTTTTAAATTGTGTTTATTGCTCAAAAGAAGCTAAAGTTATGTCAAAAGGAAGGTTTGGTGAAGAAGAGTACAGACTTAGCGTTTTCAAAGAACTTGGCTACGAAAGAAAGTACTGTGAAAAAGAAGGAGAATACTACTGGGTACCTCAAGAATTCAAAGGCGAATGCGGAGAATCTCCAACAGTGAAATACGAGTTCATCAGCAATCCAATAGGCTACAGAACAAGCTCTTTAGAAGAAGTTAGAAACCTCTTCCTTAACTTTTTTAGCTCCAAAGGCCATAAGGTCATAGAGCCCTATCCTGTTGTCGCTAGATGGCGAAACGACCTCTACTTAACAGACGCCAGTATAGTAGACTTTCAACCTTACGTTACGGAAGGCCTAATTCCTCCTCCGGCTAATCCTTTAGTTATTTCCCAACCCTGCATTAGGCTACTCGACTTAGACAACGTGGGCACTACTTTCGGAAGACACATGAGCATATTTGAGATGGGTGGCCACCACGCCTTCAACAACAGTTCTCATGAGGTTTACTGGAAAGACGATACAGTGCGTTACTCTTATGAGTTCATCACAAAAATCATGAAAATTCCCCGAGAAAAAATTCTTTACAAAGAATCCTACTGGTCTGGAGGAGGAAACGCAGGTCCCTGCTTTGAAGTAATTGTTGGAGGCTTAGAGGTTGCAACTCTAGTTTTTATGAGATTTAAAGTTGAGCAAGATGGTTCATTGTCAGAGTTGCCAATAAGAACTGTGGATACTGGATATGGGATGGAACGCTTCCTTTGGGTTGCTTCAGGTGCTCCAAGCTCAATGTTCGTTGTTCATCCTAAAGCTCTACAGTACGTGATAGAAGAGGGGAAAATTTCTTATGATGAAGACTTAATTAAAAAATATGTTGTAGCACTCTCAGGAGTTGATCCTACGCTACCATTATCTCAAATTAGAGCAAAGGTAGCAAAAGAACTTAACGTTGAGCCAACGTTCTTAGAGAAACAAATTTCTCCTCTTGAAAGAGCTTTTAAGGTCGTAGACCATTCAAAAAGCCTTGTTTTCATACTTTCTGAAGGTGTTGTTCCTTCCAACGTTGGAGTTGGCTATCTTGCAAGGCTTTTGTTCAGAAGAATTGCAAGAAATATGCGTTCTTTAGGGATGCTTGATAAGCTTATTCCTCTGCTCAGCCTTCAAGTTGATTACTGGTCAACGTGGTTCAAAACGTTGGGAGAGCAAAAGGATGAAATAATAAAGGTTGCTTCCGTTGAATTCCGAAAGTACAAAAGAAACTACGAGCGTGCTTCTTCTTTAATCCTTAAGGAAATTGATGCATCAAAAAATTATTCTATAACTCCAGAAAAACTTGTAGAGCTTTACGATTCTCATGGCTTTACTCCAGAAGAAGTTAACGACGTTCTTCAGTCTACAAGAGGAATTTCAGTTGAAACGCCAGTTGACTTCTACAAGACTATCGCTGCTCGTCATGCAAGAAACCTAGTAACTCAAACTAAAGAGCAAGAGTTTCCAAGAGAGATCCTCAGCTACAAAGAAACTGCAAAGAAGTACTACGAAGACCCAAACTTAGCAGAATATTCTGCTACGGTTTTAGGTTCTTTTGAGCCAAACATAGTGTTGCTCGAAGAAACTATTTTCTATCCCGAGGGAGGAGGACAGCCAAGCGACGTAGGGACAATAGAGAAAGAGAACGGAGAAAAACTAAATGTAGTCAACGTTATAAACTACAAGAACAGGTTGCTCCACATCGTAGAAGGGAACCTTCCAAAGGCTGGCGAAAAAGTAAAGTTAAGGGTTGACATGGAAAGAAGATGGGCTTTAAGAAGAGCACACACTGCAACCCACGTTGTTAACTGGGCTTCTCGAAACGTACTTGGAGCACATGTTTGGCAGCACGGTGCTCAAAAGGATGTAAATGAGTCTAGATTAGATATAACACACTATGAAGGGTTAAGCGAAGAAGAGGTAGAAAAGATTGAAAGATTGGCTAATGAGCTTGTTTTAAAAGCTGTTCCTGTTAAGATAGAGTACCTTATGAGAACTGAAGCCGAAAGAAGATATGGCTTTAGGATATACCAGGGTGGTGTTGTACCTTCAAAGGAAATAAGAGTTGTTTCAGTTGGGAACTATGAAGTAGAAGCTTGCGGTGGTTTGCACGTAGAAAACACTGGCCAAATTGGTTTGATAAAGATAACACGTGTAGAGAAGATTCAAGATGGTGTTGTTAGACTAATGTTTACTTCTGGGCTAAGTTCACTTAAGCTAGTGCAAGAAGATGAGAAAATAATAAGGGAATTAGAGAAACTGCTTAAAGTAGGTAAGTCAAAACTACCAGAACAATCTGTGAACATCCTAAAAGAGCTTGAGGAACTTAAGTCTAAAGTTGAGAGTTACAGAGAAAAAGAGCTGAAGGAAGTTTCTACTATGCTTGCAAACAGTGTGGAGAAGAAGGAAGGTTTTAACTTTGTTTTCTATGTAACAAACCAGTATGACTTAAATGAAATAATAAAAATAGGAGAAAACGTTTCTAAATTGGATAAAGCTTCTGTTTGCTTTATCGTCTCTACTCTCTCTACTCCTAACGACTTTATAGTAGTTTATGGTGAAGAGTCAAAAGTGCCTTCGAAGATAAGGGCTGGAGACCTCGCTAAGATAATAGGAAAGGAACATGGAGGCGGAGGCGGAGGAAAAGACAAATTTGGAAAAGGTGGTTTAGTAAATAGCGTTGATATGGAAAGACTTAAACAGAAGGTGTTAAGTTTATTAATTTCAGGCTTAGAAGGAGGCGAAAAAGTTGCAAAAGCTTAACTTCCATGAAATCGAAGAGAAGTGGCAAAAAACTTGGGAAGAAAACCACGTTTACGAAGCAGAAGTAGATGCTACCAAGGAGAAATTTTTTGCTACGTTTCCATTCCCATACATGAGCGGTTCAGTACACATTGGAACTGCGTATACTTTAACAAGGTTGGATGTTATTTCTAGGTTTAAAAGACACTTAGGCTACAACGTACTTTTCCCCTTTGCATGGCACTGGACTGGAGTTACAATAGCGGGGGTTTCTGATAGAATAAAGAGGAGGGACCCGCAGACAATAAGGATACTTAGAGATATAGATGGTGTTCCAGAAGAGACAATATATCAATTTGAGAATCCTTTCTTTATGGCTAAGTACTTTACTGAGAAGAATAGAGAAGCAATTAAAAAACTTGGAATTGGAATAGACTGGAGAAGAGAATTTCATACGACAAGCGATGACCCATGTTACAGCAAATATGTGGAGTGGCAGTACTTTAAACTAAAAGAAGGTGGCTACATAAAGAGAGGAAAGCATCCTGTTGTTTGGTGTCCTAGGTGCAAGAGTGTAACTGGAGACCACGACCGTCTTTCGGGAGAGGGTGTCTTTCCAATAACTTTCAATTTGATCAAGTACAAGCTTAAGGATAGCGACACTTTCTTAGTAGCTGCAACCCTGAGACCGGAGACTATCTTTGGGATAACGAACGTTTGGCTGAACCCTGACGCTGATTACGTGGAAGCTAAAGTTGATGGGGAAAAATGGGTAGTTAGTAAGAGCTGTGTTGAGAAGCTTAGGGATCAGTTGAAAGAAGTAGAGGTTATAAGTTCTTTTAAAGGCTCTTTGCTTCTAGGAAAGTATGTATCAACTCCTTTAACTGGTAAGGAAGTCCCAATCCTTCCAGCTTCCTTTGTTGACCCAGACTTAGCAACAGGCGTTGTTTACAGTGTTCCTGCGCATGCACCTTATGACTATATGGCTTTAGTTGACTTAAAAAAGAACAAAGAAGAACTTAAGAAGTTTAATCTCGACCCTAGTATAGTTGACAACCTTCAGCCAATATCGCTTATTAAGACTGAGAGGTTTGGAGTTAATCCTTCTGAAGTTATTGTGAAGGAACTTGGAATACAAAACCAAAAAGATCCTAACCTAGAAAAGGCAACTTCAGAAGTTTACAGAGAAGAGTTTCTGCACGGAGTTCTTCTCGAGAACACTGGAGCCTTTAAAGGGTTGCAAGTTAAAGATGCAAAAGTAAAAGTTGCTGAAGCCCTTAAGGAAAAAAATCTTGCAGATGAGATGCTTGAACTTCCAACTCCAGTTATTTGCAGATGCGGCACAAGAACGCATGTAAAAATTCTCTCTGATCAGTACTTGTTAGACTATTCAAGCAAAAAGTGGAAGGAAAAAGCAAAACTTTGCCTTTCTAGGATGCAAATCTTTCCAGAAGAAGCAAGAGTTAACTTCGAGTGGTTCATAGATTGGTATGATGATTGGGCTTTTGTTAGGACTTCTGGGCTTGGCACTAAGCTTCCTTGGGATGATAAGTACCTGATAGAAACTCTCAGCGACTCAACTGTTTATATGGCATACTATATAGTTTCGAAGTTTGTAAACCAAGGACTCTTAAAGCCCAGTAACCTCACCACAGAATTTTTTGACTATGTTATGTTGAGAAGAGGAAATCCAAAGGAGGTATCAAGACGCTCAAACATCGAAGAGTCTCTCTTAGAGCGCATAAGGAAGGAGTTTGACTACTGGTATCCTGTAGACCTTAGAAATTCAGGAAAGGACCTTATTGCAAATCACTTAACCTTCTATATATTTCATCACGTTGCTATATTTCCAGAAGACAAGTGGCCTAAGGGCATAGCTGTTAACGGTTTTATGAAGTTGGGTGGCCAACCCATGCATAAATCAAAAGGAATATTCGTTTCTATAAAGGACGCCGTTAAAAATCACGGTGCAGACGTGGTGCGTCTTGCATGCTTAATTTCCGCTGATGGATTAGATGATCCTGACTGGAACAACGAGGTTGCAAATTCTGCTTCTCAAACTTTAAGCAACATATACGAGTCTTTTTTGATGTTTTCAAATACGAAAATAGACGAAGGTGATACTGAATTAGATCGATGGTTATCCTCAAAGGTTAGAGAGCATGTAAAGATTGCGACAGAGTCTCTTAACAAAGTAGAAATTAGAAGAGCTGCTGTTGAGATTTTCTTTAACTTTAGAAATACTGTAAGAAGGTATCTTCGAAGAAGACAAGAACTTACGTTGACTCCAACCTTTAGAAAAGTTCTCAACGCTTGGGCGGTAATGATGGCTCCATTTACACCGCATTTTGCTGAAGAAGTATGGAAAACCCTTGGAAACAGTTCGCTTGTAGTTAAGGAAAAATGGCCAAAAGAAGAAGACTTCACAGAAGACAAGCTGGCAAGTCTTCAAGAGGACTACCTCGACTCCTTACTTAGCGACATTCAAAACGTTAAGAAAATCATGAAAGCAAAACCAAACAAAATAAAGATCTTCGTAGCTTCCGAACAAAAACGAGAGGTAGCAAGGTTCGTAGCTCTTAAGTTTGCAGAAGGAAAAAGAGACAGCGAAATAATAAGAGAGACTATGCTTGCATTTAGAGAAAAAATAAGCAGCGTAAGCTACAAGGACCTTCCAAAAAGTGTTCTTAGGTTTATTGAGAAGATTAGAACAATGGGTGTTGATAATTTTATGAGTGCTTTAGACAAAATAAAAGAAGATGAGTTCTTAGCATCTGCAAGTCACTTTCTGAAGAAAGATCTTGAGTTAGAGGAAGTAGAGATAATTAAAGAGGACTCTGCAGAAGCAACAAAGTATGAGAAAGCTAAGCTTAGCGAACCCCTTAGACCTTCTTTCATCTTAGAGTAAAAGAGAAAAATTAATTAACCTTTATTTTTAGTGTTAAAAATGGGCCCGTAGCCTAGTATGGATAAGGCGTCGGCTTTCTAAGCCGAAGACCGTGGGTTCAAATCCCTCCGGGCCCGTATCTAATTAAGTGCAAATCTTTTTATAGACATGCACTTATAGTGAATCAGAGTACGTGCGTAAACACTGTAAAGAAACCTTTAATCCGACGGGAAATGTTTTTAACTCAGTATTTCCGTTAACCCTTGATGTCATGCCCGTGGAGCAACATCAGAGACATTTAAGCCCGAGTAATTCGGACGAACAGGTAGCTTGCTTAAAAACATGCCTATCTTTAAACCGCCAGTCCATGGAGGAGATGCAATCACCTTTTGGTTATTTCGCTGTCTTATCATTATACCTTTACCGCCCTAAGGAGTCTTATATATCCACCAAAGAAGAGATATTTCTCAAAATGGTTGAATCCCTCTTCGGCTAATATTTTTGCCAATCTTTTTCGATAAAATCAAATGCATAAGGGCATTCTATAAGCTTGAAAGGAATCCTTAAATAAAGGGGCATTTCTTTTAGTGAAAACTCGTTGTAATCCAGGATGAAAAATTCGCCATGCTTTTTTAATGCCTTAAAGGCATTTCTAATGATTTGTATTCTAACCTCTTGTGGGAATCCATGCAATACAAAAGAGATAAAAACCTTGTCAAACTCATCTTCATAAGGCAAAGGTTTATCAATCCGTTGATTGATAATTTTAGCATTGGCTAAACCTGCGCATCTCCTTTTAAATTGGGCAATCATCTCGCTGAAAATATCAAGTCCTATCAGTTCTCCTTTTGCAGAGAGGTACTTCATCATAAAACATGCATTCTTACCCGTGCCCGCTCCTAAATCAATAATTCTATCATCAGGTTTGATTCTCATTAACTGAATTGCTTTTTGCATGAGCGAAGAATACGCACCGAAGGTTATAATATGCATTAATACATCATAATGTCTTGCTATAAATCCGTTAAATTCAACTCTTGATTCCGGATAATAAACACACATTGGTAATCCCCTCAAATCTCTAACTGAATCACATGCTTCCTTTCAAAAATCTTCATCTTGAAGAATATGCAAAGCTTTAACAATTCTGCCACGCATTTCTCCCTTAATCTTTTCAAGCTGTTTAATAGCTCTTCTTTCAAGAAAACACTGTATTGTTGCAATCAGCTTATCTCTCCTACTCGATCTTTTCCAGAGGTATGTATTCTACGTCTTCATTCTCCTTTGCCTCTAAGTATTCTCTCATCACCTTAGCCTCGTCCTCTAATAGTTCATCGGAACCAATCAGCTTCTCCTCCGCAAGGTCCTCTGGTCTCTCAACATTACTACGGATAAGTCTGGCCTCTCTCAAAACCTCCTCCAAAGTACTGTTAGACATTCTCTCCATAAGTAGTTACATAGAAAGCGAATATAAGGATTATCTAAAGAACGGAAGGCTCTGTTAACTTAAGCTTCATATTATTACACTCTTGAGTTTTTAGTTTCTTTAATTAAATCTTCAAGGCTTATAATAAGACCTTCAGCTATTTCCTTTTTCGCTTCTGCTAATTCTTTTTTCTCTTCTTCTTGAAGTTTATTTCAAGAAGCATAAAAATAAATTATTAAATAAAGCCTATGAGCGATTAACATTAAGCTATTTCAACAACTTTCCTTTCGGGAACCTTAAGAACCTCTGTTAAAATGTTTCCAAACACCTTGCTTGCATCGAGTATTTCGATTTCAACAATTTTATTTTCTTCATCATAGTTTATTATCACTTGATCGTATTCTTCAGCGTGGTGTATTTGTTTATCTCTAATTAATATGTCTAAAACGTCTCCTTCTCTATCGTATTTTATCTTCATTTGTATCTCTCCCTCCTACAAGGATAAACTGTGATAACCAAGATCTTCTCGTTTTCTTCATACACAACCCTTAACATTAACTCACAATTAATAAACCTTGTGCAATTCTTCTTCCATAATCCGTAGACAATTTTCTCAGGATTTCTAACAATTTCTAGAACTTTCTCCTTCGTAACACCTAAACTCATTAATCGCTTAAGTTTCTCTTCTGCATGTGTAGTAAAGTCTACCTCTTTAATTTCCATGCTTAACCTTCATGAAACAATAATTAAACCTTTTAAACCCAACTAAAAACATTCAGTCACGGAAACATAAAGAAGAGAGGATTTATTGCTACAGATGAAACAGTAATCTTCAATTTAACGAAAAAAGCTTACAGCTACTAGATAAGTAAAACTACTTTCAAGCCAAGAGTTTCAGAGCAACGGATAGCATCATGGGTGGCCTTAAGTTGGCAGTCTCCTTCTAGAAGAAAAATGCTAGTGCAAAAGAATTTACTAATAAAGTTCGTTTGCGATTTCTAACTTCTTGTTTTCATTAATCTTAAGAGTAATTGTCAACCTAAGGCTTCGTGAATATCCTTCTAAATACTTTTTTAATTAAACTTAATCTTTTCAAGTGAGAAGAACTACTAATGGTAGAATGGTTAAAAAAAGCGTAGTTTTAAGCTCTAGCCTCTTGATTTAAGGAATATGTCTCGCTACTTGATAGTAAACTGCAGTTATGCCGCCCCACTTTGATGTTCCCCTAAAGATGTCGTAGTAGTATCCATTAGCTCCCGCAAATTGTGCTACCATATCCATTGCAGTTGTATCGCTACGCTTTATGTCTGCAGAAAAAATTAAGTCAGCAAACCCTAAGGGAGAATACCACATACTAGCTACGGTAAAAATAAAACCTGATGCTGGTATGCTAGTAGTAAATGAAGTACTAGAACTTGTAGCATCGTTGTACATCACGTTAGATAATTCCACTCCTTTTCCATATACTGAAGTTAACCAGCAGTAATTTACACTCGCTTCGTCATCTCCTTTTAAGTTGTTCATTGTAGAAGGATCAAAATTTTTCCAGTATGCTATGTACTCTTCATCTTCAATCGTACCATCTGGCTCTTGATAAACCCAATGCTCCGCTCTATAAGTTGCAACCATTGAAATATAGCCAGTGCTGGAATAACCAATACCAGAAGTAACGTAATTCGGATAACCTGGACTACTTTCAGTACTCGACAGACCAATTTTTCCTCCCTCATTCCATTGATTAACACTAACCCAAAAAACATCAGCAGATACGTAAAGAGTTCTTCCAGTTATATAGCGTGCATTAAGAAGCATTTGACTTGTTGAATCAGTAGTTCCCTTCATTATGGTTACTCTTATGTTTTCTTCATAAACTTTATCGCAGTACTCATAAAGCATGTAAAAAGATTCTTTTTTTCCTTCTTCTTTCTTAGCAAATACTATTAAATTGTTTTCTTTACTTACTTCTCCTAAGCTAACCTTCTTTTCTCTCTTTATCTTTGGAAGAATATAAACTTCTTTAACAGCAAATGGCTTAAGTTCATTCCATTGTATAGAAAAAATTCTATCTTCTAGGCGATCTTCAGTTAGTACAACTATTGAGAAAGTAGGCAAAGCTTTGCAGTGCGAAAGCTCTTCTTCTTTGTTCCAAGCGTTGGTTAAGTTTTGAACGTCTACATAAGCTAGTACTGGTTCTCCATTTGTAAGTTTTTGTGCAACTACTTTAAATCCTTCAGGATATAGTACTTTTACTACTACGATTGCTTTTGTAGGATTATAGTTTTCGTCTAAAGGAACAACTCTTATTACATAAGAGCTTAGAAGAGAAGAAACAAAAGAAAAACTGTAAACAAAAGAAGGAAGTAGTATTAAAGTTAAGAGAAGAGGAACCATGAACTTAATTACTTTTCTACTGGCTTCTCTCATCTCTTTTCACTTAAGTATATTGTTCATTAACTAGTTATAAATTTTTTTTTAATTTTTAAAATATTTCTTCTGTTCTAAAGTTTAGAACAGCTTGTCTTCATTTCTACTAAAATATTTAGTTTAAAAAATAAGTCTTTTTGTTGAGTAATTGTGCTCTGTTAACTTAAGCTCAATACTATTACTATAAGCTTTTGAATTAGTTCAATTACTTCTTCTTGGTTAAACAAGTGAAATAGATTGAGCTATCTCCAAACGTGTTCAAGTCTAAAAACTTTCTAAGGAAAGTAATAATCGCATTTCAGTTCTATCCTTTGTATTTTCTCTTTCTATTGCTTCAAAGAACCAAATTCATAAGTTCGATGAACAAGATTTAAACTCCTACAAGCTTCTATATAGAGAGGGGGTTCCCCTTCCTCTTTAAGTTTAGTTCAAAGGTCATAAAAAAGGTAACTTGACCTAGAAAAACATTAAGTTAACGGAGCAATGAAAGAGAAAACAAGAAGCTTTAATTAGTAGAAAAAACTTTTAATATTTAAGAGTATTTGCTTAAGCAGAGAATTAATGGTTCTATTCGCACTATGCTTCGAAGTACACCAACCAAGAAGGATAAGAAAGGAATTTAGAAGTTGGAAAATCAATAAGATAAGTTTAAGCGAAGCTTTTGAAGCTTTTTTTGACTCAAAGCTAGACAAGGAAATTTTTGAAAGAGTCTACAGAAAGTGTTATATGCCAGCTACAAAAATTATTCACGACGTAATTTTAGAGTTCTCGAACAAGGAAAGACCGTTCAAAGTTTGTTACAGTTTTTCAGGTACTTTTCTCGAGCAACTTCAGGAGCTACACCCTGAGCTCTTAGATCTAATATTAGACATGATAAAAACAAATCATGTTGAGCTTCTTTCTCAGACATACTATCACTCCTTGTCAAGCATTTACATTAACGACCTCTCTGAGTTTAGGTACCAGGTTGAGGAACACAGAAAAACAATAAAAAAACTCTTTGGATATGAAACAAAGATTTTTGAAAATACGGAGCTAATATACAACAATCAGGTTGCAAGAGAAGTTGCATCTCTAGGATTCGAAGGAATAATAACTGAAGGAGCTGATAGAGTATTAAATGGAAGGTCTCCGCATTTTTTATATACTTCTTCAAAGGCAAAAATAAAAGTACTTCTAAGAGATTACAGACTATCAGACGATATAGCATTTAGGTTCTCAAACAAGTGGTGGCCAGAGTATCCTCTAACAGCCTCTAAGTATGCTCAATGGATTTCAAACATTCCAGACCCTTTTGTTTTAGTCTTTGTTGACTATGAAACCTTTGGAGAACACCACTGGCCAGAGTCAGGAATCCATGAGTTCTTGCAGGAACTTCCTTACAACATTAATCAGAAGGACAACATAATTCCATCTTTACCTAGAGAAATAGTAAATGAAGTTCCACCTTCAGGAGAAATAGACGTTGATGAGAAGAAAGATACAATTTCATGGGCAGACACAAACAGAGACCTCTCGGCTTGGCTTGGCAACGAGATGCAGGAGACTATCTTCAACGAAGTTTACTCAGAGTATAAATTTAAGTATATAATGGATGAACAGTTAACTAAGCTTTGGAGGTACCTTCAAATTAGTGATAACTACTACTATATGTATACGGGACACGGTGGACCAGCTGAAGTCCACAGATACTTTTCTGGGCCACTTGGCTTACCAGAGGAAGTTTACCTTGCCTTTTCAAACATTGTTTTTAAGTTCAAAGAATTAGTAAGAGAAAACTTGCTTCAAAAAGAAATCACTAAAAGAATTTTACTGCTTGGGTTAAACAACGAAAAAGAATTTCGTTTTAAGTTAAGCAAGGATACAGAACTTGGGATTGCTGTAAGAGGCTACTTGGACTTCCTAGACGCACTGAGAAGAGTCTCTGTTGTAAGTTTAGAGCATCACACTTACAATGCTGATTTTGAAAACTGGTTCTTACACTGCCTGAAGGACGAAGAAGTAGCAAGAGAAATATCAAAGCTCAAGAAAGAAAGAATTAGAGGCGAGAACCTGAGAAAAAAGTTGCTACACATAATAGAAAGGAAGGTAGAAAAAATAACAAGTCTTTGAAGCAAGAGCAATTAATAGTTGCTTTGTAGTTCTCTGAACGAAACTCTAGAAGAAATTTGTTTGAATAGTTTTCATGAATATGACGTTTTATAAAATTTTAGAAATAAGAATTAGCAAAAAGAAGATTTTAGTTTAGACTAAAGCTTAAAAACTCAAATGATTTATAGTTTTTGACGTAAAATTGAGCACATTAGACGAAAAGGATGAGCTTATAATTAATGCTTTGCGCCAAGACTCAAACAAACCAATTTCAAGGCTATCAAAAGAAATTGGAATACCAAGAGCAACACTGCAAGACAGAATAAACAAGTTAGTAAAACAGGGAGTAATAAAAAAATTTACGATCATTCCAGATTTTGGAAAACTAGGCAGACCTGTAACTGCGTTTGTAATGGTATCATTTCATCCTTTGCCTGAAGTATCTCAGAGAGAGTTAGCAAGACAAATCGCAATGCTTCCAGAAGTCGAAGAGGTACACCTAATTTCTGGTGAGTGGGATATTCTAGTAAAGATTAGAGTTAAAGATGTGGAGTCTGCTGGCTCTTTTGTTATTGACAAGATAAGGTCTATGAAAGGTGTAGAAAAAACAGAAACGTGTGTAAGTTTTGAATGTGTGAAAGAGGGTTTATGAAGCTAAGTTAAGTCGCCGCACGTACAAAAAGCTTCGTGTAGGAGGCTGTAGAGCTCATCAAGACCATCCTTACTTAGGGCAGAAGTAAAAACCATCCGTTGAACCCAAGGTATCTTCGCTATCAGACTAACTAGTTCAGAAGAAACGTCTTTGAGTGCACCTACGTCTTCTTTTTCAATTTCCTTTGCTAAAAAATCAGGTTCAGAAACTAACTTAGAAACAAAACTCTTGTCAACTAGATCGCTTTTGCTGACGACCAATACTAATGGTACACCCATCCTTAGCTTTGTAATTACTGAAAGCAACAGGGCAGCTGCTAAACCAGAGGGAGAATTTAAGAGCCAAGGATCTACTAGAAATACGCCAACGGTGCTCCTAAGTTTTTTTAATCTGTTTAAAATAAAAGGGCCCGAAGGATGAAAAACAAAAACCTCCATTTGCCCAGGAGTATCGTAAATTATGACGTCAGCATCCTCTTGTACTTTTAGCAGCTCGTTCTCAACTTCGTCGAACCTTCTCTGAATTATTTCCATCGCTTTTAAGGTGGCTCCGTTAGGACCCAAGTTTTCCTTAAGCATGAGGTCCCTAACAGAGACTATTCTTCGAACGTCGTAACTAGGAGTATAAGTTATGCCTTCGGCTCCAGGGTCAAGGTTTATGGCTTTAACTGAAAAACCATACTTTTCCTTAAGCCACTGCTGAAGAGCACTCGTGAGGCTTGTTTTTCCGCTGCCTGCAGTACCAAGCAAAACTACCTGCAATTTTTAGCTAAACTGAAGGCAAACGAGAGACTATAAAAAGCTTCGGGATAAAAACTTAAGAAAGCTATGTTAAGCAACTTGCCTGATAAGTTGCAGAAAGAAAGCGTAGTCGAGAAAGTGCAGGAGCTAGCAAAGAGAAGAGGTTTCTTCTGGCAGTCTGCAGAAGTTTACTCCCCAGTAGGAGGTTTTTGGAACTACGGACCCCTGGGATTAGTTTTAAAGAATAAGATCATAAGCAGCTGGAGAAAATGGTTCGTAAAAGATGAAAACGCCTATGAAATAGAAACTTCTAACATACTGCCGGAGATTGTTTGGGTAGCCAGTGGGCATGTAGAAAACTTTGTTGATAAAATAGTTGAGTGCAAGAAGTGCAAATCAAAGTTCAGGGCAGACCACCTAATTGAAGATGCTTTAGGAGAAAAAGAAAAGCTTGAAGGAAAAACTACCGAGGAGCTGACAAAGATAATAAAAGAAAACAAAATAAAATGTCCAAAATGTGGAGGAGAACTTTCAGAAGTAAGAACCTTCAACCTTATGTTTCCAATATACGTAGGAGCATACGAAGAAACAAAGTGCTACCTAAGACCAGAAACAACTCAAGCTTCTGTTTTAGACTTTATGCAAGTTTATAGAACACAGAGAGGAAAGCTACCTCTAAAGGTTGCTCAGGTAGGAAAAGCATTCAGAAATGAGATATCACCAAGGCAGATATTTATGAGAATGAGAGAGTTTACTATGGCAGAACTCCAGGTTTTTTTCAACCCAGAAGAAACAAAATATGAGGACTTTAAGAGTTTGAGTAACTACGAGGTAAACCTCCTACCTGCGGAGTTGAGGCTAAAGGGAGAAGAAAAATTTGTTAGCATAAGTGTTTCTGAAGCTCTAGAGAAAGGGTGGATTCCAAACGAACTAATAGCATACTACATAGCTAAAGTTTTTGCCTTCTTTGTAGAGGAATTGGAATTCAGAAGAGACTATGTTAGATACAAAGAACTTTTACCAGAAGAGAGAGCACATTATGCTAAAGTCCACTGGGATCTTGAAGTATACTCTGAGGATTTTGGGTGGCAAGAGTGTGTAAACAACGCATGGAGATCAGACTACGATCTTTCAAGACACCAAAAATTTTCTAAACAGAATTTTTCGGTCTTTGAAAATGGTAAGCGTATACTACCCCATCTCTACGAGCCAAGTTTTGGAATTGATAGGATCTTTTTGCTTATGCTAGTTAATTCATTCAGAGAAGATAAAGAGAGAACTTGGCTCCAAATAAAGAGAAAGTTTGCGCCATACGAAGTAGGAGTTTTTCCACTCGTTTCGAAAGACGAACTAAAAAACAAGGCAAGAGAAGTGTACATGTTGCTAAAGAATGACTTTAATGCATTTTACGATGAATCAGATTCAATAGGCAGAAGATACAGAAGGGCTGATGAAATTGGAATTCCAGCGTGTGTAACTGTGGACTTTCAAACTCTTGAAGACAACAGTGTTACTGTAAGAGACCGAGACACCATGCAACAGATAAGAACAAAAACATCAGATTTGACGAATGTTCTGAAAAAGTTTCTGAACGGCGCAGGTCTTGAAACTTTAGCTTAACAGATAACGATTTCTAGGATTTTTGGCTCTGAAGGATTTGCATCGTTCATTAAGCTCAAAGACAGCGGAGAAGTTTTAGGAAGTATTCTAAGTTTATACGTTGAAAAGGAGTAAGGCTTTGAAGCTAGGTTTTCAGAAGATAAAGTTTGCTGTGAATTATTTGAAAGTGCGGAGGGTGGGATTTGAACCCACGAACCCCTGCGGGATGAGGGCCTGAGCCTCACGCCGTTGACCTGGCTTGGCAACCTCCGCGATTCGCTACTTCAATCTTACTTTACTTAAAAAGGTATTAAAAACTTACTCGTTGAGAACTGTTTAGCATAAGGCTACTTATGCGTTTATTCACCTTTCATAATTTTGTATGAAAATACTTTAAGGAACATTAATAACAAAAAAGAGGCTTGTTATCGTGAGTACATTCCTAGAAATTGTTACGATTTCTTTCTCTTTTGAAATATGTGTTAATGAACTTACATGCGAAGCTTACTTCCCCCAGAATCCATACAGTAAGAGAAATTATGTCTGTGAAAATTTCGCGGGGCCATAAAACACAACCATAAACGTAGACTGAAATAGAAATAAAAAGAAATAAAAGGAGCATAGGCAAAATGACTTCGTTCCTAACGTTGAACTGAACACTTAGTACTGCAATAAGGTATGCGATAGAAGCACTCATTAACGATCCAGCTAGGAATAAAACACCAATGCTTAACCCTGAAAAGTAAAGGTCAGCGCCAATTAGTACCACAATTATTCCAGTAAATACTAACCACCATGATAACTTAAAAATTGTTGGTTGTTCCGATGTTTGATCCTTTGACATACTCTCAACCTCGCACCTAGGTAACTAATTTATATCTTTTTTTAATTTTAAACATTTTTTCGAGTCTCTACTTGAAGCAACTTTAAGTTTCTATGCGCTAGCAATGATAAAATAAAGCCTACCGATAAAACAATTAGTGAAATGGAAAAAAGGTCCTTTTCAAATCCAAAAAATGTTACTATAATTTCTCCACCGATCGTCGTGGTTCCTAAGTTTCTTACTAGAAAGTAATATTCTTTTCTAGTAGGTATTTCTAGCTCTATTAAGCTATTTCTTAAGTTTTTATACTCCATTGAAGTAGAGAACTTTTGCCCATTTAGAAAGAGAGTATACTCTGAGCTATCTAATATTAACAAGTCTACTTCAGCGTCTGTGTGCAACCATATTTTGCAACTCCGTGGAGATAATGTTGTAGGTGGGAGTATGAGTATTGTTGTATTTTTAGGAACTCCAAACTGCGAAGAAGTAGTAAATGTGGAAAGACCACGTATTGCAGTTAGTAAAATGAGTCCAATACCAACAAAGAGCATTACTGTCCCCATATAACGAAGTTTTGAAGTTTCAATCAAGTTCCAACAACCTCGTAAAGAAAACAAAGGAAAAAATTAACAAAAACAAAGGTAAACCAATGTGAACCATTACAATAGGAAGCGCAGTTGCCATCTTTACGCTATTTCCTAGAATAAGATATAAAAATACTTCCTCAATGGAAAATGGGGACCCACTAATAAGCAAGTAGTAGCTTTCTAAAAAGTACGTGGATAGAGATACCATTACTGAAGCAATCGTATTACGTAGCGTTATTCCTATAAATACACTCACAATAGCGTATAGAAAAGATATTGCCACTTGAACAAAAGTTACAAGAAAAACAAAATACAGAAACACCGATCCAAAAGCTAACCATGAGGAAAACATTACTAGTAGCAGATCTATTATTGTAATTACTAGAAAATTTGCTAAAAATTTGGTAGCGAAAATTACAGATTTCTTTAATGGATTCGAAAATTCATCTTTCATTACGCCTTGTTCAACATCTTTGCAAAAAGAATTAGTAAAAGTGATTGCAACCCATAAATAAAGAAGAGTGGCCCTTAGTCCCGATGAAAACCTCAAAAGACTTATGATTGAAGGAGGTTCCATCAGTACAGTTGGAATGTTTGTAAACAATATTAACGAAAGTAACACGAAGCCAAGATATTTTGCAGACCATTTTCTTTCTAATTCAAAGACTATAGTCTCAACTATCTGCCCTTTCATTGCTTAGATCACCTTTAGTTCTTAAAGATTTAATAAACACGTTTTCTAAGTTTCGGTTAGCTTGATGAAAATCTATTAATTCCCCACCTACCTGTTGCACAAATTCAGGTACTTTTTGCCGTATTAGAGCAATATTTCCGCTTATGTATATTTTGTCACCTTCCATAAATGCTCTAAGTCCATTAGTGTTGCTAATCTTATCCAAAAGTTCTTGTGGCTTATTGGTCTTTGCAACATAAATTTTAGGAGCATATTTATCTAACAAATCTTCTATAAACCCATACTCTATAGCCCTTCCCTTGTATATTAAACAAACCCATGAACAAACTTTTTGGAGCTCAGGTAAAACATGACTGGATATAAGAAAATTAATTTTCATTTCTTTATTCATTCTTTTTATTATCTTCAATATTCTTATTCTTCCTATTGGATCCAAGTTAGCAGAAGGTTCATCCATTATAACTAGTTCAGGACTACCAAGTATAGCTTTTGCAATTCCGACGCGTTTTTTCATTCCTGCTGAAAGATTTATAATCTTCATTTCAGATACTTTAAGTAATCCTACTTGACGCATTACTCTAGTCACTTCTTCATTTTTTACACCCCTCAAGTTGGCAATGTGCTTCAAGTAACGTAAGCATGTGACTTCTTGGGGATATGTATTTTCTTCAAATACTACCCCAACCCTCTTCATTAACTTATGTCTTTGCGACCAAGGATCAAGCTCAAAAACGCTTATCTTTCCAGAATCTGGTTTAATCAGCCCAATTAACATGTTAATAAGAGTTGTCTTACCGGCGCCATTCGGACCAATAAGGCCAGAGATTCCCTCTGGAAATTCCACAGAAAAATTGCTAAGAGCTTTTATTGATCCAAATGATTTTGATGCACTTTCTACCCTTATCATTTTTTTATCTTTGAACTCTTTTCTTAAGCAACAAGTATACTGCGCCAGAAGTAACAGCGATAATAATGAGGGGAACTGACAATAACGATATAAGAAGCGAAAAACTTGGTGGCCCAAGGTTGATGTTAGTATAAGTCAAGCTTACTTCTTCGCCTGTGTAATCCATTATACCAAAAGCAGAAAGAAGAGCATCTCCTGAAATATTACCTCTTATAAGAACGAAAACGTCTGAGTCATAGTAATTCGTTCTACATTCGAAGTGCTCAACTGATTGACGTTCAACAGGTCCAATTCTTTCACTAGCAAAAAGACCTCTATACCTTGGTGAAGTACCAACTGACAGAGAAAGAGTATCTTGAAGATTTATAGGGTTAATTAACGAAAACAACGAATCTTTTCCTATCCGTATAGGCACTGGCGAGCTAGCAACTTCAGCAAAAACGGTATTGTTTCCATCCCCAACAAATGCATACATATCCCCTACTTTACATGGCAATATAAAAATCATTGTCTTTCCAAGGAGAGTCCCATTAAGGAAAAAAACATCGCGCGTCTTAAAATTTACTAAGAGTTTTTTACTAAAAACATGCGGTCCGATTTTTAATGACATGTTGAGAAGACCCATAGAATCGTTCATTACATTCAGTACAACAACAGATAAAGAAAACGGTACGGATTCATTAAACCAAAGATCCACCATGTATTCGTTTGAGATTTCAGACTCATTAAAAGGAAACTTTGAGCTCGCAAGCAAATTTTTAGGAATCATCGATCCATAATAAAAGGTACACACTTCCATTGTTCCTTCGTATTCTAGCTTGGCACCGTCTCTTATCCAAGGGAGAGGTTGCGAGACTACCAATAAATAGAAAGAATTACCTAACAGCAAAAAAAATAAAATAAGCAGTAGAAAACCTTTTTTAATTCTACTGAGAATTACGGCACTACTTAAGCTCATGGCGCGACTTGAGCAGAACAGCTATAACTAATGGGTTGAGGATAGCCAGCTAAGTAAGCCACTATCTGAACCCCTGTATAAACAGAAGTGGCCTGAGATACAGGAGTAGAATAAGACCAACTTCCCCCAGAAGAGTCTTGCCTTATATCCCTTGTAAAGTCGTAACCTTTTGACCTTACTTCCATAGTTAGTTGAGCACAAACACCCCAAGGTGCAACATATCCCCATCCCCAATGGAAAGCGTAATCGAAGTAGTTTCCCGTATTGTCATACCTTCCTTTTGCGGTACACTCGATAGAAGAGCTACCATAAGAGTTACTGCCTCTAGCTTCTTTCCAGGTACCAGGTGTGCCCGATCCGATCACAAAGCTAGCGCTTATAAGTCCAAATAGTAGGAATATTGTCATAAATATTTTCCCATTTTCTACTACTTCTCTCAT